>Ga0068863_100000866_pt1 | contig 30279 bp, 22 predicted proteins | sample KBSSwiS62_FD_66596 | JGI IMG/M metagenome (GOLD analysis project Ga0068863, IMG submission 66596) | Switchgrass rhizosphere microbial communities from Kellogg Biological Station, Michigan, USA - KBS Switchgrass S6-2 | ecosystem: Host-associated > Plants > Roots > Rhizosphere > Soil ... | reverse complement strand
CCTTCGCTGGTCGTCCAGGCGGCGGTTTTGCCCGACATGGAAAGACGGTAGATGCCCCGCCCCTTCGTCCCCGCCCAAAGATTGCCTTCGCGATCTTCGGCAAGGGCAGTGACCAACCCACGGTCGTTCGGAATCTCCTGCCGCGTGTAGCCGCCGTTTTCGGAAGTCGTCACCTTCAAAATGCCGCGGGTCATGCCCACCCAGATCGTCCCCTTGTTGTCGCCGTAAATCGCCGTGGCGGAACCTAGACTTGAGCCGCTCACGGAAAAACTGGTGGCTTTGCCCCCATCCCAAACAAAAACGCCCTTGGATGTGACAATGAACACGTTTCCGTTTCCGTCCTCGGCAAAAGGAGCCGTCAGATCGCCGGAAACCGGGCCCATCGAATACAGTGCCTCGATTTTCCCGTCGTGGATTTTCTCGATTCCATTCTGCGTGGCGGCCCAAATGTTGCCTTGTTTGTCTTCGTGCAAGGCGCGGATTCGCTCTCCATGAAATCCACTGTCTTCGCTGATCGCAACTACCGCCTGGCCTCGCTGTACAAGGACGCCGCGATCATCCGTGCCGATCCACAACTCTCCCGAACGGCTGTACAAAATCGCGTTGACCGGCTCGTTCTTGGGACCGTTGGAGGAATGCAGCGGGAAGAGCGTAAAGCGAATTCCGTCAAAACTTGCGACGCCCTCCGAGGTGCCGATCATCAGGGAGCGGTCCGGTGCTTGCGTGATAGCTCTTACGTTTCCTTGGGGCAGGCCGTCTTCAACATGCCATTCCTGCTTCTGGTATTCGGAAAGCGAGATGGGACTCGACTTGCTCTGCGCCGAAACTATTGCCGGCACAATCATCACGAACGCGAACGCAGCCGCTTTGCCACTGTTCACACGGATAGCTTTTGGAGCCGCTCGGCTAGTTGCGCTGCAAACCGACCAATACCGGAACATTTCCAGCCCTGTGACCTTGACGTTTATCGACTGACCTGAAGAAGTGCCCTATCGTAACATCCGCATTCCATGAAACCTTGCGCCTGGATCCCGCATTTCAGTTAGGACATTTGACCTAAGACATAGGGCAGGCTCGATGGTATAGTTTGCGCCCGTCTCGCGTGATTCGCTCTGAATCTGAAACGAATCCAAGCCATAAGCCAGAAAGGCGGCCTCGCAGTGCGTTGGAGATTCCCATACATCTTGGCGTTGTTGTTTTTTCCGCTGACCCTTGCCGCACAACGACATTTTGACACGGTGTTAAAAGGCGGCCACGTAGTCGATCCGCGTAACGCCATTGACGCGGTGATGGATGTTGGGATTCTGGATCAGAAGATTGCCGCCGTCGAAAAGAACATTGCTCCGTCAGCAGCAGATAAAGTCATTGATGTCAGTGGTCTCATTGTGGCTCCCGGACTGGTCGACATCCATACCCACGTTTACGCCGGGACCGGGCTGCGCGGCGCATACGACGGCGACAACAGTGTTTACCCCGACGGTTTTACCTTTCGCAGCTGCGTCACTACGGTGGCAGATGCTGGAAGCTCCGGCTGGAAGAATTTCCCGGACTTTAAAGATCGCATTATTGATCGCTCCAAGACACGCGTTCTCGTTTTCCTGAACGTTGTTGGCGCGGGAATGGGCGGTAAAGTCGAGCAGGATGTCAGCGAAATGGATCCCGCGGCTGCGGCGGATATGGCCAAAAAGTATCCGACGCTCATCGTCGGATTCAAAACAGCTCATTTCGAAGCACCCGAATGGACAGCCGTCGATCGCGCTCTTGAAGCGGGTAAGCTGGCGTCATTGCCAATCATGGTGGACTTCGGAAATTTTCGGCCCGAGCGGCCCTATCCGGATCTGGTCTCAAAGAAGCTGCGGCCCGGAGACATCTCCACTCACATGTACATTGATTTCATCCCCATGTTGGATTCGCAAGGGCATGTGAATCCCTATCTTTTCGAAGCCCAAAAACGCGGCGTAATTTTCGATGTGGGCCATGGAGGCGGCAGTTTCGTTTTCAACCAGGCGATTCCCGCTGTGCAACAGGGTTTTCTTCCTAATTCCATTTCCACCGATCTGCATATCGGCAGTATGAACGCCGGCATGAAAGAGATGACCAACGTCATGTCGAAGTTTTTGAATATCGGCTTATCGCTTGGCGACGTCATTCTGCGGTCCACCTGGCAGCCCGCGAAAGAAATCCATCATGAAGATCTGGGCTCGCTGTCGGTTGGATCCGACGCAGACGTCGCCGTGTTGCGTGTCGAAACAGGGAAATTCGGTTTCGTTGACAGTCTCGGCGGACGCCTGGACGGCGATCGGAAACTCGTTTGCGAACTAACCCTGCGCAGTGGTCACGTGCTTTGGGATCTGAATGGTCTCGCTCGAGGCCGCTGGCAAGATCGCACCAGGTACAGCGTAAATCCCAAATGGGACGGACTCCTGCCACCACGCCGCTGACCGCTTCTGCAGTAAGCTTCCTCCCAAACCTGCGAGGCGCCGGTCACTCATTGTCCTTGCGAGTTTCACCACCGCAATGCTGGTGGCGCTCGTCACGCCGCGTCTCGGCTTGGTCTGATATGTGCCGCGCTTATCCTTCACTTGTGGCCAGACGTTCCGGACAGTCGGCCGTGACCGAAATCCCCGTCAGGCTTCACAAATCGATGACGACATCGCGAATCGGTTGCGAGCAGCAGATAAGAACATTGCCATCGGCGGGCTTTTCGATTGGCTCCGGTCGGTACACGACCGTCCCCGAAACCAAACCGCTCTCACAGTTGTAACAAACACCGGTCCGGCACGACCAACGAACTGGTACGTCGCACGCCTCGGCCGGCTGCAAAATGCTCTGGTACTTGGACGCCTTCCAGTGTGCGGCGATACCACTGCGAGCGAAGGAACCGAGCGGACCGGTGTTGGCGTCATCCTTGGGCAGACGCGGAGCACGCGTCGCTGCGGCGACTACACCCAGGAGTCAGCGACTCGCTGCCGTTAAAGATTTCGCTGCGAATCCGCTCTGGCGCCCCGCCAACAGTCACTGAGGTAGCGGTTCCGCCGCTTGGGATCGACCGTTTGCTCCCGGTGAGAGCGGACCTTGTTGCCAGGGACAATCCCGTTGCTTTCCACTCCGATAGGATTGACCGGCTGGGATCGCAGTCTATGAATTCAGGGGACCTTTCTCCGACCCCAAGCCAATCTACGCCGCGCATAAAACACGCGTCAAGACGGCTTCCCAAAGTTTAGGTTAATTCTTACAACGGGTTCCCGCTAAGTGGTCTGTTCGGCGCCGGCCTTTTTCTTCCTCACGCTGAGTTCGGCAATCTGATCGTCGATGCTCTTGATTTCCGTAGCTAACGCCAATCTCCACGGGTGAACTTCAAAGTCCCTGAACAATTCATCTCGCTTGGCTTTAAGTGTACGAACATCGGAGATCGTTAACTTGTCGGGCTTCATTAAATCCTCTAAAGCCAGTCTACGCTGCTAGACAGTCCTCCGGTCCGATTCCTTTCTTACCTGTGTTTAGGGGCGTCTGCTACAAGGTTTCGTCGCTCAGATGGCTAGACGTCTTTTGGACCGGCTGGAGGTGAGCGTGGTTGTCTCTTTATTTCCGTTGTCCGCGAAACAGAGGGATCGGGCAGCCGAAAAAGCTGCGTAAATCACGGAGGGCGGGAATTAAGTTGGTGGACGTGGCGGGACTCGTACTCGCGGCCCTACTTTCAAAGCAGGCATAAATTCAAACTAAGTCATTGCGCAGTAGGCGGTAAACGATCGGAAAAAGAGGAAAAAGAGAAACTACCTGCTATTGGGAAACATGAAGTTTGGATTCTTGCACAGTTCCGTGCCCTGTATCGACATTGTCTACACAGGCCTGAATTCCTGACAAAATTTCGCTGCAACGTAGATACAGGGAGCAATGACGATATGAGGACGGTGGTCAAGAAATGGGGCAATAGCGCCTCGGTGCGAATTCCCGCTGCCATTATGGCGGCGACCCATCTGGATCTAGACGATGCCGTTGACGTGCGCGAAGAGGCCGGGCGCATCGTCATCGCGCCAGTACAGCGCAAGGAATATGATCTGGCGGAACTTGTGAAGGGTATTACTCCTGAGAATTTGCATAGCGAGGCGGATTTCAGTAAACCTGTAGGTAAGGAGGCGTTGTAGTGGCGCAGCGCTAGGTGCCCGAAGCCGGGGACATAATCTGGATCAGCTTCGACCCCCAGACTGGACATGAACAGGTTGGGCATCGGCCCGCAGTAGTGTTAAGCCCGGCTGCATATAACGCGAAGACCAGTCTGATGGTCTGCTGCCCGATGACGACACAGATCAAGAACTATCCCTTTGAAGTGGCGATTGCCGGGCCGAGTCCAAGCGCGGTTCTGGCAGATCAAGTCAAGAGCTTGGATTGGCGCAAAAGGAGAGCCAAGCGCAAAGGGATCATATCGCTGGCCGAGCTTGCAGAAGTGCGCGCCAAAGTTCGAGCGCTGATAGGTTAAAAATCTTGCAAAAGCACAGCCCATCCGCGGACATCATGAACTAGGTACGAATCATCATGGCTTACGACCCCGGAATGATACAGCCGAAGCGGAAGCAGCCCGCCGCTCCCGAGATTGAGACCGATCTACTAAGGATCCAACAGCTTTCACAAGAGCAAGACGACAAAAACTGGGAATTCCGGTCCTGGCTCAAACAGAACGCCCCTGATAACATCGATGGCATCGTCAAAGCGCTGAGTCAGAAATACTTCGCCCTTATCGACTGCACGCAGTGCGCAAATTGCTGCCGATCACTGCAAACGGAATTCAAGAAAAGCGAGCTTCGCACCATTGCAAAGACGCTCGGGCAGTCGATAGAAGCGTTTGAGAAACAATTTATGTCAGAGGGCATGGTAAATCCTCCGTGCCCGATGCTGGACGGGAAGCTTTGCTCGATCTATGAGAATAGACCGGACGTTTGCAGGTCGTATCCTCACCTGGAGCAACCACGATTCACAACTCGACTTATTGGTGTGATTGACAATGTGGCGATCTGTCCGATCGCGTTCAACGCTTTTGAGGAGCTAAAAACAAAACTTGGATGGCTGCAGGGCCGTCGCAATCGGTAGTATTAGCCAGCTGAACTGCCGTGCTACTTGGTTTCAGTCTGGAACTTTCCGGGCGCGGAACGAGACTTCTATCACATTTCGATTTGACGTGAAACCTATTTGAAATCTACAAATTTCTAATGCGACATTTGACGGCTCACGTTCCTTGCCATTGATGCCAGGGCGCTCAACGGTCAAGGAATATCCTCAATCGTGGTGTCGGTTGTTGGTTCGACTGAAATGGAGAAGGGTGAGAGAGAACTCTTCGGCAACATCATTGTAAGCTCCGCCGCGCCTATTCTTCTCAGAGGACTAAGCCGATACCCTGGCTTGTCTCAGTTGTCGCCGTAGAAGCGAGTCTTCGCTGCGGGCTTCGGACCAGGCTGCATGTAAGGCGCCGCTTTCTCCGGGGTTAGCCAGCGCGTCCAGAAAGTGTCCGAGAGCTGATCCAGATATTTTTTCCCTTGCGGGTCCTGGCTCAAGATACGGATCAGCACCTGCAGCGTATCGCTGCTGCGGCGCAACGCGTTCAGGCTGAGCCGGTAGCCTTCGATGAATATTTCGCTGCGGTAGCGTACTCCCGTTTCGCCATCGTGCAGCACCCCCGGGGCTGTCGCGGCGCCGCTCGCCTGCTGCCAGTTCTGAAAACCAAGCTGGAAGTCATAGGGCGGCGGCAGGTAAAACGGCCGGTAGGCCCCTTTCAGAAGTTTTTCCATTGCACGCTTCGCCGCTTCCTCAATTCGCCTGGTGGCCTCGGTGGATGGCAGAGGCTCCACTAATGCGCGGCTCTTGGCCGTTTTCACCGCCGCGTACTCGAGCTCGGGAAAATCCGGCTTCAACTGTTCGCCAAGGACGTTGTCGCCCGAGACCATAATCACCGGGATGCCCCAGCGCCCCGCGGACAACGCTACGATATGCGTCTCGGTGAAGTCCACGCCATTGATGCGATAGCTGATCCGGTCCGTCACCGTATGCGCCTCGTAGCCATCGGTGTTCGCGCGAGCGTGCATTCCAATGCATACGATGCCGTCCACGGAGCCATCGATGCCCGTGTCGTAAGGATCGAAATCCCGGTCGCGAAAATCAAAGTGGGCGTGCGGGTCCATTTTGTCTACAAGCAAGTCTGGCTCTTTCTCGTTGCCGGAGCCATGGCCGTCTTGAATCCAAATCGAGCCTGCACCACCAGCGGCCAAGCCGCGGATGGCCGCATTCACGTCGGAAGTCAGGAACTCGCGCCCGCGAGCATAATCTTCGGGCCGTTCCACCCAGGTCATTTCGTAGTGGCTCACGCCAGAAACGCCCTCCATGTCGTAAATCACCAGGATTTTGGGATGGTTCGTTGCTGCCTGCGAGATGAGATTCCCGCTGAAGAAAAGAGAAGCGAAGAAAAGGATGCGGAACACACGCATTGCTAGCCTCTCGAGGAACACGCTGCGCGAAGCTATCGATTTGAAGTTGCCGTGTCAAGAGCAGGTGCATGGTCCGAACCATCGCGATAGCGCTGCCGCACCTCAATAACGCGCGCCTAAACGCGCTTGTATCGACGAACCAAGCGGCGGCCGGCCGCCTTTCTTGCCGTTCTCCCGCGCAATCTCTCGGATGCGTTCAATACCCAAAGGTTCCAAACGTCCGCGGTAACTGCGCTTTCCCAATAGACTCACCGCTTCGCTTGCAACGTCCTGTGCCTCAACGCAATTTACCCTCTACCATAGACCTAACAGCCTGCGCAGCCACGGCCCAAGGGGCACGCGATGAAAGTGGAAATTCGCAAGTCTTTCAAAATCCTTGCACCAGGGGATTCCTTGCGCCGCCGGACTGCTTTCAGCCTGGCGATTGTCAGACTAATCTTGGCGCCGGTGATTTTCCTAGCGGTCTATTATCTGTTCAGAATGGGATGGATCGTCGATCGCATCGTCAATGTCGACGCACCGGCGTCGGCTCTTGCGCAACAAGCGTCGATCGAAATGCTGGAAGCGCGCCGCGCCGAACGGAACTACCTGCTGCTTCACGACCCGATCTATCTCACCAACAACCGCGAGGCGGTAGAGAATGCGCAGCAGGTTTTGGACAGCATCTGGAATCTCGAGAGCGACGATCATGAGATTCTCCAGAAAACGAATGACGCGCTGACGCAGTACCGGCAACAATTCGCCGAAGCCGTCTCCATCTTGGACCGGCCCGGGCAGCGGCAAACCGACCGGGTACAGGCAGTGGTCAAAGCGTATGAGGAGGATCTCGACGACCTTCTGAAGAGGTCGGGACGCACAAGACGGGAACGCCTCATGGAGGAACTCCGCCAGCGGGTCGGATCGTTCGACACCCAAATATCCAGGACCGTCGAAGAAGGGAATCCGGATCTCCAGCAGGTCACCGAACGTCTCCAGCAGTCAAGCCAGGACATTCTCGAACGGACCGCTGAGCTTGAATCTGCGAACTGGACCCGGGTCCAGAAGGATCGCGCCAACGCCAGAAAGCTCATCCGCGAAGCGGAGTGGTCGCTCGGAATCGTTTCTGCGATCACCTTGCTCATCAGCATATGGGTAAGTTTCGTTCTGCCGCGACAAGTGATCAAGCCGCTGCTCAGCCTGAAAGAAGCCGTCGATCACGCGGCTCTCGGAAATTACGAAATCGAATTCGACGTTCATGGCAAGGGCGAGATCGTAGACCTGGTCGAAAGTCTGCGGCGTATGCTTGCTTCGGTCCGGCGGCGGCCCTGAATCACAAGAGCATCGCGATACTCCTGATCTAAATGTGTTTGAGCGAGCTGGTTGCGCCAAGGAAACGGGTTGGACTGGTTTATGGAAGCAGATCTGCTGCGGGTTGTGACGTAACCGAATGTAAAAACCGGCCTTAAAACTAGGTTGCGGTCGCTTCGACTTCAAGACTCTGGTCTTACCCGGCTGGCTGGCGGCTTCCAGCTGGCGTTCGTGTTCCGCGTGGATTTTCGGTTGCGTATGGGTTGCACTTTCTTCCGCACTTCTTCTTGCTTTGCAGAGCTAAAGGGTTTATTTTCTTTGCTCTCCCAGGACGAATACGCAAAGCTCATAAGACGCTGCAATCATGAAGCTCAAAACGCCATTGAAGCCTTGCAGCTCGAAATGCTGGCTCTCACACCGCAACAATCGAAAAGTGGAGGCATATCTTTCGTCATGGCGATTTCAAAATGGTGCTAATGCCGGGTCAGTGGCGCGTCAGGTCGTTTTGAACAACGGCTTGTGGAGCGGGCTCTTCCAAAGCTGCTATCTGCCGAGATAATTCTAATTTTTTAGGTGCCTCTATCTTGTTCGCATCGACCACTTGGGCGTACCGAGGAACGATTTGAGAAGAACTGTGCCCGAGCATTTGGGCAATGCGCCACAAAAACAACGCAGATTCAGTGCTACGCCCAGGCACAGGCGGTCTACGAACCGAAGAGAACCTATCGGGTGCCAAAGGTCCGACCGATGCTTGCCGCAGCCGGACCTCCGCGTGGGTGTTAACACCGCGCGTCTATGTACAATACCCCGTTGTCGGAGGAAAATTTCATGCAGTTTTTCCCACTTCGAACTACACAGCCTAAAAGAGTCCACAAAATTACCCGCGACCGACTCCTGGATGTAATGAAGAGCCGTGGACTGAAGCCTGGAAAGGGAAGGAAGTTTGCCGTTGCGTACCCGATTGCCAAGGGTCGGGACAAAGTTAAGATTTGTTCGCCTAAAGACGTCATCCGACTTGCGGTCCGTAACCGGAAGGCAAAATTTAGTGGTGGCACTCAAACCAACGAGGTTTTCAAATCTTTGGGCTTCCCGGTTGGCAAGACAAAAACTGTCCAAGAACGGACCGAAAGAGAGGCAACAGACTCTGCCAACGTTCCAAAATTGAATAATCTCATTCCTCGTTTGTTTAGGAAAAGATGGGAGCGATTGCCCTCTAGGAAGAAGATGGCGGAAAACGATGCTCTCAAATCGCCCGGCGTATATGTGCTCGCGTTTGACAGTCCAGAGCTTCGAGGCAAGAAGATTGAAGCGCAGGACGTCTGGTACGTCGGAATGACAAATGAGGGTGGATTAAGCAACCGGCTTGGCCAATTCCTAAGTTCAGCGACCGGAGGATTTGGCCACAGCGCGGGACTTAGGTTTAGGAAGCTTTGGCTGCGTCGAAGAAATGCGAAATGGAAATCCACCGACCCTCTTTTTGCCTACGTCGAGATTCCTTGCGAAACCGAAAAGCCGTGGCGGTCCGTTAAGGACCTTCGGCGCATGGGAACGGTTGCAGCCCTCGAATATGAGATTTTGGCTAAGATAAAAGAACGGACGGGTTTTGGACCCGTTTTAAACAAGAAATAGCGATTTAGCTGTCGGTCGAAGGGTTGAAGGTCAAATGGGAAGGGCCGCTGGCGACAAGAAATTAGAGGATTCCTGATTCGTAGCCATTAAGGGAATTCTAGCGTCCCGCCCAACCACCAACAACTTGAAGTAGCAAAACCACCCGAGATTCGCGCGCGACCAGTTCGGTTAATTCAGGGTCATGAGAAAAGCGCGTGTATCGATAAGCGCCTCACAAATTCGCCGTTCCTGAAGGACTTAATACATTCGCGGCACCTTCGAAAGATCAGGCAGCGGCGGATAAAAACCGTGTTCTTCGTAGAACGTTTTCAAGGCATCCGCGAAACCATTCTTAAACGTATTGTTGAACATGACTTCAATCAGTTCTGCTTTGCCGTGAAAAGGATGCTCTACTCCATCGCCATCGTGAAAAGTACCTTCTTCGTCTTCTGGAATGTCCCTTAGCGATTCGCCCCAGAGATGGAAGAAGAAACCACGAACCATTTCTCTCCATTCCTTGTCATCGACCTTGAAACTCATAATTCAGTTCGCCCTTTTGAACCGTTCTGAAAACCCACGTTCCGATTATCGTTTCGGGCTATTGCCAAGTGCCGAGGACCACGTTACCATCCGGCTACGTAAGGAGATTAATTAATGGTGGCCTTTATTTCTGCAGCCTGGCTCGGAGGGGCGACAGCCGTCCTGTCCGACTCTACTACGCACTCTTTCGCGGACCGGCCGACGTTTCCGCCGCGTTACGGGGTGCAACGATTTCAAGCCCAATCTATTGGACTGGTATCGCGCTGGCTTTCGTGGCCGCGTTCGCTTTGGGCAAATACTGGGCGCGCGCGGCAATGTCCCTTTCACTGGGTCTGGCTCTGTTCGTGGCTCTGGGGTTCGTCTCCATGCTGGTCTCCGCCGTCAGAGGGCCCGTCACGACAGCCCACGCAACCGGCGTCAGTGCCATTCTGGCCTCGACCGTTGGGAATCCGATTTTTTACTTAGTATTCATCGTCTGCGTACTGGTGGGCGAAGGTGGCCAACTCCGGTTCGGTAGGGTAACGGATAGCAATTATACCGTCTGGTTAACGACGAGAGCCCAGTCATGAAGACCGCTGTTACACCTTCTCGTCACCCGCGCACACGGCTTTCCCTCGCGAAGCTGCAGGATCGCCCCACGATTTCGAGCCTTCCTCCGCGTGCTACTGTTCTCGCTGTAACGCAAGCGAGCATCCAGACACTATCTGTATGGGGTTCCCGTACCCTGTCGTCTCTCGGGTTATTAGTCGGCTATTTTTAGGTTTAGCGGAAAGGAGCCGTTATGGCGGACTCAAGAAAGCGCGTGGTCGTACCTGGCAGCGAAAAGAAGGCCCTGCCGAATGCGAAGGTCGTGGGCAAGTTGGACCCGAACGAACGGATCGAAATAACTGTGGTTCTTCGTCCGCGGAGTGACGCTACACCAAGCGGTCGCGTTGCCGCGTCGGCAAGCGACTCTAGCAGTCAACTGCCCGCCGAGCGGCAATACCTTTCTCGCGAGGCGTTCGCGGCCGAACGCGGTGCCAACCCAAATGATGTGGCAGCGGTCGAGGCCTTCGCTAAGGAACACAATCTTACCGTGGTTGAGGCTAGTCTACAGAAGCGCGCCATCCGGCTAGCTGGAACGATTCGAGATCTGACAGCCGCTTTCCAACCAAATCTTAAGAAGTCCAAGGTCGGAACGAAGATCGTGCGCATGCGGACTGGTGGCATTTCCGTACCCGCGGATCTCCAGGACATTGTAGTGGCGGTCATGGGGTTTGATGATCGCCCCGCGGCAAGGCCGCATGTTCGGTTCTTGAGCGACATGAGTGGCAACGCCGGACGCCAGTTGGCCGCAGCCAAAGGCGGTAAGAAAGTGCGCGCGGCGAAACCAGGAAGGAAAGGAGCGAAGCCACATGCTGGCAGTGTGCGCAGTTTCGATCCTCCCGAGGTTGCCCAGCTCTACCATTTCCCTGCAAACCTCACAGGTGAGGGTCAGTGTATCGGCATTATCGAACTGAATGACTTCGATCAAGAGCACAACCCCACGGGGACGGGTTTTAGCCTGAGCGACCTCACGGCGTATTTCACCTCGCTTGGCGTGCCTGTCCCAAACGTCACTGCGGTGGGTGTTTCGAGCAATGATGGAACAGGTGCGAATGTGCCGGGGTCGGATGCGAACGCAGATGGAGAAGTCATGTTGGATATCGAGGTAGCCGGTGCGGTGGCTCCCAAGGCCAACATCGCTGTCTATTTTGCTCTGAACACCGATGATGGATTTCTTGCGGCGCTGAACACCGCTTTGCACGACAACGTGCGCAAGCCCTCGGTGATTTCCATCAGTTGGGGGTCTTCAGAAGATGCCAACACCAAGCAAGCTCTGACCGCGTTTAACCAGGCGCTCCAGGATGCTGCAGCTTTGGGTGTCACGGTCTGTTGTTCATCAGGAGACGACGGTTCCTCGGACATTCGCAAGCCGGCACTTCGGGATGGCACGCCGCATGTGGATTTTCCAGCATCGAGCCCGTTCGCTTTGGCTTGCGGGGGAACAAAGTTAGTGGGATCAGGGACGAACATCACCGATGAAACCGTGTGGAATGACGGAAGAGGCGCTACCGGCGGAGGCGTGAGTAACCATTTCCCTCGCCCGGCCTATCAATCCTCGGCCGGAGTTCCAAAATCTCCCACCGGCAAGGCGGGGCGAGGTGTGCCAGATGTTGCCGGCGACGCCGATCCGCATACGGGATACAACGTCAGGCTGGTAGGTGGCGACCCGGAGGTCATCGGTGGTACGAGTGCGGTGGCTCCGTTGTGGGCGGGTCTTATTGCGCTATTGAACGAGGGCCTGTCGAAACAGGGTAAACCTCCGGCGGGCTTGTTAAACCCAATCCTCTATCAGTTGCCAGCAGCCTCTTCCAGCTTTCACGACATCGTGAACGGTAGCAATGATGTGGAGGGGCTTGGGAAATACTCGGCCAAACCGTCGTGGGATCCGTGCACTGGTTTGGGGACGCCAGATGGCAAAGCCCTCGCCGCCGCCGTGGGGGCCTAGCTCACTGACCGCGTGGCCACAACGCGACACGCGGCTCGATCGCAAAAAGATCCAAGCGTGTAGGCTACGGATTCGCGCTTCCAGGAAGTACAAATGCGGCTGTTGTGCCGAATGTACCGAGTATGCATCAGAAACGTGCGGCAAAAAAAGCTGCGTAAATCACTGAGAGAGCGGGAATTAGGTTGGTGGACGTGACCGGGATCAAGCAGCGACCCTCTGCTTGCAAAGCAGAAGGGCAAAAACACTAAAGGCTTTGTTTGGTATCGCTTACACGGAAAACTGGCGAAATTCTCGCTCTCTTGTTGTACCGAAGTCGTACCGAATCGGCCCGGTTTCGAAACAGAAAGGAGGGTGTCCAGGATCTTCAATGCTTGATTGGGAATGCAAGCCAGTCCAAGTAGAACGATCTCCGGAAATTTGCGGTCCCACTTCAGTTCGGAATCTTGGTGCTCAGGTATTCATAATTTTGCACACAAGACATCATTTCGGATATCGTTGAGTTTCCCATGTAACGGCGCAGGCTTGCTTTCATTGACTATTGGGACTCACCGGACATGCTCAATCGCACATTCGAGGCTATCTCTTCCAGATCCGTTTTTTCGTCGGTTGAAAAAGAATACAAAAAGCCGTCCATAGAAGCTGCGGTTGCGGGCACCTGGCATCTGGCGTGGATTCCCGTATCCGTGGCGGTTAGCTATTATGTTGGCACCAAAATCGGCTTCGCCTTGACACCCCATCAGTGGCCTATCTCCACTTTCTGGCCACCAAATGCACTTTTGCTTGCCGCCTTCCTGTTGGTTCCAATGCGAATGTGGTGGCTTCTGCTGTTAGGCGTGCTACCTGCGCATCTTCTCGTTCAATCGCAGGCTGGCGTCCCCTTGTCGACCGCAGCTGGTTGGTTCATAGGGAACTCCGGCGAGGCGTTACTCGGCGCTATTTGCATCAATTGGTTCAAGAAATCGCATTCCTTGTTCGGAAGTGTTCACGGTGTGATTGTCTTCCTAATTTTTGGAGGATTCGTCGCCCCCTTGGTTACATCGTTCATCGATGCCGCTGTTGTCGTAACAACGGGCTGGGGACGGGATTATTGGATGTTGTGGACCACACGCCTTTTTTCGAACATGCTTGCGACGATAACCCTCGTTCCAACGATTGTGATGGCGGTTGTGAATGGCGCTTCGTGGGTGCGTAAAGCGAATCCTTCTCGATGTCTTGAGGGTGGTCTGCTGGCAGTCGGGATTATTGGGATGAGCATCTTGGTATTCGGCCATCCAGCAGAGTCGCGGAACAGCGTTCCGGCCGAGATGTACATGCCGTTGCCTCTGTTGCTTTGGTCGGCATTGCGCTTTGGCACTGGCGGCGTGAGCACTTCACTTTGCGTTGTCGCCCTGGTATCGATTTGGAACGCGACACATAGCCGCGGTCCCTTCACGTCGGGATCGACGGCTGAGATCACGTTGGCTTTACAGGTGTTTCTGTGCACGATCACCTTGCCGTTGATGTTATTGGCAGCCGACGTGGCTGAGCGGCAAGAGGTTGAACAGTCATTGCGGGACACAAGTGTCAAGCTCATCGATTCGCAGGAGCGAGAACGTCGCCGAATCGCTCGAGAATTGCATGACGACATCGGACAGCAGCTGACTCTGGTAGGTTTAGAGCTGGGAAAGCTAGGAGCTGAATGCGATTCTGAAATCAAGACTCGTTTGGACAAACTCAGTGATCGGGTTGGGGAAATTTCCACGACGACTCATGAACTGTCGGTGGCGCTTCATCCTTCTTATCTAGAACATTTAGGTCTTGCGCACGCCTTGAGCCGTCTCTGTCAGGAACTCGACCAAAGCAGGTCTCTCAGCGTCAACGTCATTCAGGAAGGCGTACCAGATCGGCTGCCGTCGGATATCTCATTGTGTCTGTACCGCGTTGCGCAAGAGGCTTTGCAAAACGTTGCAAAGCACAGCCATGCCCGCACTGTTACTGTGAGATTGAGTGCAAATCGCGGACGGCTGCTACTTGTGGTTGCAGATGATGGGCGTGGTTTCGACTGCCACCAGGAACAAACTAGCGGTCTAGGACTCACCAGCATGCGGGAGCGTGTAAGATCTGTCGGCGGGAAAATCGAAATCGTGTCGGCGTCAATGCACGGAACCAATATCGAAGTGGAGATACCGCTAAACGAACCGCCGGCACTCACGTTCCTTGGCGACCCTTCCTGAATTCGCATGTCGCTCGTCCTTGGCCCGTAGAACATTCTTTGCCGTCGACGCGCTATTCCTCTCTAGGCTACACGATCTCTCAATTGAAATCGCCTTGCGACTAAGGTACTTTCAATAATCCGTCAGTGCTGCTCTTCCTCCTGAACCGACCGTCTTGGTCGCCAGAATTCGGATGGACTTGAGCTTGTCCCTAAACAAACTGAGGTCAGGACAACACTTTTGTAATTTCGTCAAAGACATTCATGACCTCGAAACCTACAGTTGTTATAGCCGACGACCATCCCGAAATGCTGGAAGCAGTATCTCAGTTTCTGCGAGAAGAATTTGACATTGTGTCCACCGTTCAGGACGGAGCATCGGCCTTGCAGGTGGTCATTGAACTCAAACCGGCTGTCGTGATACTTGACGTCGCCATGCCGAAGATGGGCGGAATAGAAGTTGCTCAGGAGCTCAAGAGACTCAAATTGTCAAGCAAGATTATTTTTATCAGCATCCATTACGATCCCGGATACATTCAGGTTTTGACCGCGATGGGCGCCAGTTATGTGCTTAAGATGCGTATCCAGACCGACCTAATCCCTGCGATCCGGGAAACTCTGCATGGACGAGTATTCGTTTCCCCGCGCTAAAGTTCGCCGCCATACTGTGACATTTGGTTCGCGGCAACACGGTAAGCTCCTCGGCGCCAGCGAACTCAAATTTTCGATCATCAACGTATTCCAGGGCATTGAAGCGATTATCGTGCCAACGATCAACAAGCGATCAGTACGAACGAGGGCGGTCGCTGTTTAGTCTTACGATGATTTGGAGGCTAATCTGATCGAGGCACGGTGCAGGCGCTCCTCGGCCATTCTTGGCCAGAGGTCACGCGACAGATCTATCTGCGCGTGATTCCAGTGAAGCAGTGCCGGGCCGTTGAGGAAGTGAAGAAGCTTTTACTTGGACCGAAATGGACCCCAATTGAGGAAAGTTGCGCAAAATTGATTCGCTAGTTGGTGGACGTGACCGGGATTGAACCGGCGACCTCCTGCTTGCAAAGCAGAGCAGGTGAAACACTAAATGCTTTGTCTGGTGTCGCTTACTCGGAAACTGACAGAATTTTCACTCTCTCAAATGTCCCGAAGTTGTACCGAATCGCACGAGCGGCGCACCCCGTGCGATCCCATCGACAGCGCGAAGTCGCAGCATCTTCCCTAACGATAGTAATCTATTCTTCATTCATGCAATAAGGCGCCGTTGGCGCGATTCAGCCATAAGGAGCTGCTGTCTGCGGTTTGCGAGCCGTGGAGAACCCTCGTCCCAGCAACAGCCAAAACGAGGCCGCTGAAATGGCGGCAAGCGCGGCTATCGAAGCCAGCGACAAGGGATAACCAACGCGCAGAAAAGCGCTTCCGGTCATCGCCACGGCGATGGCTTGAGAAACCGAGATCACCAAGAAATTCAGCGAGGAGGCGCCTGCTTGTTCGCCCGGAGCCACGCGATCCATAAGAAGAGTAAAAAGGCCGGGTTCGCTCATCCACAGAAAGGCCGTAAAGCCCACATAGATTATCGGTGCGGACAGAGGCCCGGATGTCGCGGCCAAGAGCCCCAGCAGGACCGCGGCAGCCAATTGTGTACTGGCGATGCCAGAAACCAAGCCGAGTTTGCGAAATAGAAATGGAGCCGCAAGCACGCCGAATACCTGCAAGAGCTGCGAAAGAGAGAAAATGATCCCCATGCTCTTGAGTGGGACACGCAGGTATTGCGAAAAATAGACGTTGGACAGAGGACTCAGAGAACCGGTGACAAGACTCCAGACGGCCAAGGCGGGCAAAAAACGCCATATGAACGGATCGCGGGGGTAAATTTTCCTTTCACCTGGCGGCAAGGAGGCAAACTGCACGCGCGAAAGGGGAATAAGACCGAAAGCGACAATGGCACACGCGACGAGCAACGCCAGCTGTTTTGCCTGGGCATTCGAAAAAGCTGGACTGATCTGCGCAAACCATCCCGGCATGCGGCTGGCCACCAGGTTTGACACAACCCCTACGCCGATCCCAGTGGAAAACACCACGCTGAAACCGTAGGGTCGGCTCCGCTCGTCGGTAAGACGCGCAATCGCCGGAGAGATGGCAACCGCCCAGATGGTGGTGGCAAAGCCTCCTAGAAATGCGAAGCAAAGCAGCGCGGACCGGGGAGTAATCACAGTGCGGATGATCGATACACTAGAAACCAAAACGAGACATAGCGACAACGCCCTTCGTAAACCAAGGCGGTGCACAAGAATTCCGGAAGGAATTGTGCTGGCAATGCTGCCAATATTCATTGTGCCCATCATGAGACCCAGGAAGTCTTCTTTGTTGCCTCGGTCAAGGAGGAACAGGTTGTAAAGAAAAAAGAACATGGTCATGCCAAAGCTGAAACAAAGGGAGGCCGCAAAGAATGTCCAAAATTGTCCGGTAAGGTTTTTTGAAGACAACCAATAGCCGATTCCCCTGGAAAGGACCACAGGAAGAACGCTGAGGTGGCCGACGACTCGCGAAGCAAACCATCCTGAGTATTGAAGGGACTTGAAGCTAAATCTCAGCAAGCCCGCCGGGCCTTTGGTGTTGGAAGAAACATTCTGGGAAGGATGGTTGGGCAGGACCGTTTCGAACGTTGGCCGCCGTCTCGGGAAAGCAGTCAAACGCCGGAGAAGTAAGGCGTTCTTTTCGGAAAGTGAGTCCAGGAAGTTCAAATGCAACCAAACGCTGTCTTTCCTTCGATGAAAAGGAGGCGATAGGGCCGACTTCGGAAAGTGCCGAAACCAAACCCTGGCTCCCGCCGGCAGACGATCAATTTCTTCTCGTGCTTCTGCGGACAAGCGGCACGCAAACAAATTTGCCGCAAGTAGAAAAGACACTGCCTGGAGTCGTCGTAGCGATTCGCTATGAAGAGATCGCCAGATCTGCCAAAACGGCTGGTCATCGGCGCTACAGTGCAGGAAACGAGCCAGGCAGTAGGCCTGTTCCGGGGCAACCGAACCGTGCAAGAGGTCGCGCACCACGTTCAGAGCCGTGTATCCGAGATTATCGACCGGTTGCAACCCCGGAAAAGCGATCCCATCCAGATGCCTTTCGATCCGGCGCGACCAAAACGCTTCTAATCCTTGCGGGTGAAAGCGCGCGAAGGATTCATCCCACCAGCGAAAATGAAGTTCGAAAGAAACCGGAATGTTCGGGTCAAAATGGTTTCCGCTCCAAATCCAGTCTGATTTCGGCGCCATGATAGGAAGATGGTCCATATCAAGGTGGTTGCCTCGATAGGACATTCCGTAACCGAGCGCGATGAGGGCGTCGCGCGCACGTTCAATCGAATCCGGAGGGCAGTAAAGGTCTATATCAGATTGCGGGCGGAATTGCGGGTGTTCCACGTAGCCCGGCCAGAGGGAAAAACCTTTCAAGACCACATGTTCGGCACCAGCCGCGCGAATTGCCTTCGCTGCGGCTGAATAGGTCTGTTTGATGCGCGCGAAGCGGAGAGCATTATCCGCCAGATGGGTGTCGACTCGCGCGCAGACCCACTCGGGTAGCATTTCGCCGCGAAGCCGCTTGAGGGGAAGCATCAGGCGAACGACGCGCCAACTCGAAAGAATGGCTTCCCACTGGGAATCCTTCACATCGCGCAAGGCTTCGGTGCGAGGGTCCTGAAACCGAAGAGCGTCAAGAAGAAAAGCTGGAACTGCTTCCATCGTAAGAACCTCTTGCGGTTGTCAAGTGCCGATGTGCAACGCCTGGCCCCTTGCGAACCAAGGCTTCGAGCAAGCGGAGTGCTGCGTCCATACTGCTGTAGCGCATCTCAAGAGTTTCCGCGCTTACCAGGGCGCGCAGTTCAGCTTTGTGTTCATCACGCACACGTTCTTCTCCATAACAAACGACTTGTTCAAGCCACTGCAAAGCCCGATCCTTAGGAAACCAGAACAGTCCTTCTGGCTCAGGTTCATGCCGATTCAAGAAAACCAGGTAGTCGACGGCGCATTCGGTGGTAACGGCGATCGCAGGGTGTTCGGCAGTGGCAAGCTCGATCGAAAGTTCCCCGGAAAGTCGGGCTGACACAGGTTGTCGGCCAAGTTCAGGGAAGAGCTCCGTTGCTGAATCGCGAAAACGTATCTGGTAAGGATTGCCGGTAACGAGCCGTTTTTGCCGCCTTCGGATCAGCTTGGTGGAATCGTCGGACAGAAACGTCCAACCATTGCGGGCACATGCGTAAGAAAGAGACGACTTACCCGCCCCTCCGTCTCCGCATAATAGGACTCCACGCCCGTCTAGCGCCACGCATGCCGCATGCACCGAAGTAAGGTATAGCGAATCGAGCAGAATCCACACCGTAGCTTCAAGAAAGTGATACCGCAGGTAAGCGCGATCGCAAACCGCCGCTTCACTGAGCCAGCCGAAAGCAAAACCCTCGCGCGTGTCGAGTGCTACATAGTTTTCTTGATCGGCAATCAGGGTGATTAGGTTTTGCTGGCCGCGGGCGGAGGGCGCTGGCGGGCAGACCGTGGAAGCGGAGGGAAGAACTCCCAAACGAATCTGTATGGAAGGAGCGGAAAACGATTTGGCGAACCGGCCCCAACTCGCTTCGGCAGCCGCCAGCAATTCATAAGAATTCGTTGTGATCTCTACCGGAAAGCCGACTGGATAGAAAGTGCCGCGTAGGGGAAGCTCAATGTCCCACCGCAGCGGGTCATTTGGATTAATGGGTTGCTGTATCGAGTCTCCGGTGATCATATTGGCCTAGGGAACCGATTCGGAACCGTGCGTGCAAGTCGCTGCTCCAGCAACAGGAACTGCAGCCTATCTAACATCAGAACCTATACTTCAACGCCGCCTGCACGATCCTTGGATTGCCAGCACTCGAGAAAATCACCCCAAAGGGTCCTGTACACTGAGTCGGCTGAGAGGGGTTCTCAAGCGGCGTACATGCAGCGAAGTCGTTCAGCGGCTGGCCAAATTTCGGTGTATTGGTGAAGTTAAAGAATTCGACGCGGAAATCCAGCACACTGGTCTCAACGATGTGGAAGCTCCGTTGGATTCCCAAGTCCAAATTCCGCTGATCCGGCCCACGCAGAATGCCCACTCCGCAGGTCCCAAATCCCGTGCCGTCGCCGATGGTCGGAGCCGCCGCGAACGCAGCCGGATTGAAGTACCCATTGATTCGCGACGTTATCGAGCCGGATGAAGCAGGACTAGCTCCCGTACAGTTTGCTCTGCTGAACCCCACAAGATTTCCATACACGGAACCAGCCGTGCTATCCGTCACGGTGATTGGTAAACCGGACTGTAGTACCACGACTCCGGAGAACTGCCACTGAGAAAGGATGTACCTCGCGAAGCGGGGACCACTTTTTAGATCCGGCGGCCGGTAGAGGAAGCTCCCCACGAATCGATGCGTACGATCAAAGTCGGCAAGGCCGCGGGACGAACGGGGATTCGTCTGCTCATTTCCAAGAAAATTTAAGTCGAGCGAATCAATACCACCCGTCCCACTTGTATAGTCCAGGTTCTTTGAAAAAGTGTAACTGGCCAAGAAGTCCAGCCCTTGGTTCATTCTCTTCGTGACGCTCGATTGTAACGACTGGTAGTGTGCATCGAACGAGGTCTGGCAAATGTAAGAGCCTCCCGCAAGGCCCGCGTAGGGAACTCTTTGCGCCAGATTTTCGTTCGTGGTTGTCGTTTCTCCGTTCACCGGATCTTCTGGCGTAGCTATGAGCGCCTGATTGAACTGCATGCATCCTGCAAGATGCGTGGTTTTGGAGCCGACGTAGCCGATTTGCAACAGAAAATCGTGAGCGAACTCGTGTTGGATATTCAGGTTGTATTGCTGTGTATAGGGACTTGTGATCGATCTCGAGGTGGCGCCGATAGCAAGAGCGCTGTTCGCTGTACGCGGGATAAAAATTGGATAAACGGAATTCGGCGGCAAAGGTGGAACGAAGGGATCTTGCAGTGTGGCAGCCGCGTTCAGCGGTCCCAACAGCGACTGTCTGAGTGAGAAGGGAAGCTGTCCTATGTTGAGAAGTACCAACTCTCCAGAGAGGCGTTGGTAATAAATTCCGTACCCACCTCGAAGCACCCAAGGCGACTTGCCAGGTAACCGGAGTGCGAATCCCAGACGCGGACCGAAATCCTTATAATCGGGATTCCAAAAGTCTGAGCTGGAAGTGCGGGTCACCCCGTCCGGAATCGCTCCCTTGTAATTGGACGGAATCAGAAAACCAGAAAAGCTGCCTGAAGCGGGAACCTGAGGCGTGGCCAATGCGGGATCGAAGTTCGAGAGGCGTCCGAGCGTTTCCGAAGGCGGGCCGAAATACTCATATCGCAGCCCGGCGTTGATGGTAAGGCGGGGGAAAACACGAAAATCGTCCTGAACAAAGGCTGCAAAGTCCGTATAGCGCTCGTCCTTTCGAAAAATTCCAGATGCTCCGGTGCTCTGAAACACATTGCTCTGTCCACTGCCATTCTGAGCGGCACTCTGCCCCAACAAAAAGTCAGGGAAGCTTTGCAGTAGGAGAAAACCGGCTGTTGTGAAGGGTGCGTCCACGACCAGTTGATGGCGCTTGACCTCCCCTCCGATCCTAAGGCTATGGTGACCGTGCGTCAGAGAAAGCATGTCTTGCCACACAAACGTGTTGGTGTTTTGGAAGTAATAGGGTTGGCCGAAAGACCCGATGGTAAAGAGTCCTTGAATCTGAATTCCGGGAAGGATAGGAAGCCCCGACGGCGAGGTCATTCCGACTTCGGCCGGGGAGATCGAACTCTGCCCAACTTGCAGGCCGTTGAACCGCACATAGCCAAACCGCGCGATGTTTATTAGATTTGGCTGAAATGTGTGCGCCTCAGATAGGACGAACACGCTGTTCTGTGCGTTAAAGGTGGTTCCCCATCCCGGAACCGTAGCAGCGAACGGTGTGAACGGCTGATTGGTTTCATCCTTGGAGTAAAAAAAACGCCCGGACAGCTGATCCGCTTGTGTGAGGTTTTGATCGAGGTTCACACTAAACTGGTCTTCGCGATATTTTCCAGGAAAGGAATAGGTAGACTCTCCGAAACCTCCAGAGATCGTTTGGGGAGTTGGAATCGCGTAGGTTCCGTCGGCCAGCTTGAAATTCAACAGCGCAAGAGCAACGGGATTGATGTTGGAGCCGTCCGAAGCGACAGCCACACCGCCGAAAGTTCCGGTCTGTCCTCCAAAGAGTTGTCCCAGTGCAGCCGGAGAGCGATCGTCCGTCAAAGGCGGAAGAATAGCGCTTTGAAGCGCGCCAGGTGCCTGACCATTGCGCTGGATGCTTCCTTGATAGGAGCCGAAGAAAAATGTCTTGTTCCGCCGGATGGGGCCGCCAATGGTCCCGCCAAATTGATTTTGTTTGAGGACCGGACGCGGCTGCCCATTTTTCTTCAGAAAGTAATCATTGGCGTTAAGAACGTCGTTCCTGAAAAATTCCCAAAGATCTCCATGAAAACTGTTGGACCCGCTTTTGCTCACAATGTCCACATTCGCGCCGGAGCTTCGGCCATACGATGCATCGTACATTCCCGTTTGGACCTTGAATTCCTGGATGGTGTCCGGTGCGGGAATGGCGATGCCGGGTTCCGGCGCAAAACCCGACGCAGAATTTTCCGAGAGGTTGTTGGCATCGATACCATCGAACTGAAAATTATTAGCGGTGGTTTTTGCGCCGTTTACCGAAACGTTTTGCGTATTCTTGCCGAACGCTCCGGCATCCGGAACCGCAACTACTACACCAGGCGAGAGAGCAAGAATCTGCGAAAAATTTCGGTTGGCCAGCGGGAGAGCAAGGATGTTTTTGTCATCAGTGGTGCGACCGAGCGTGGAACTCTGACTTTCCACCAGTTCCACGGATTCCGACACCTTGACGATGACGGAAGTTGCGCCCAACTTCAACTTGATGTCGATGATTGTCGTCTCGCCGGCCTGCACTCTTACGGAGTGCAATACCTGCTGTCCCAGGCCCGGTGCATCAACGGTAAGCCTGTAAGTTCCCGGTGGCAGTAGCGCGGAGCGAAACGTTCCCTCGACTGAGGTGACCGCATTCCGTGCCAGCCGGGAATCTTCATCCAAAATGGCAACTCGCGCATTCGCCACGGCCGCCCCCGAAGGATCGGACACCATGCCAGCAATTGCCCCAGTGCCGGGAGCCTGCGCGGTTGCTCTGGAATCCGCGCCTGACAAATCAAATATAACTACAAAGAAAAAACAGAGAACTCCGCGCGCTGCGAGGTTAAGACCTGCGACCAAAAAATCGCGTTCGGGAAACACGCTCTCTCGTTGAACAACCAACTCTCCCCCGCCTTGCATTTGTCAGGTAAATGTCGGCGACAATAAGAGTAAGCGTAACTTTGGTTGTCAAAAACGTGTCACGTATTTGCAATCCTTCTGCTGGTGGCTGCTGTCGTTGCTTGGTGCTCGGATTAGTACAAAAACGTGGTGTCCGGAAAAATAACATTCCCGTGACGCCTCAATGACAACTGACGACACCCCTCGAACTACTTTGAGATCGTGGCCAAGCTGCAACTTGAGCTGTTCAAGCCGGTTAGAGAGCGTCGGGCCGCCGTGACGATATTTTGTGGAACCATTTCTAGCAACTTGTAGGGTGTTTCGGCTTCTAGCGCTGTTCATCGCCGGATCTTCGTTCATCTGCGCCCAAGAAAACGTACCCATCCTTTCGGGAGGCGCCGGCTTTTTAGGCGCAAGCAAAGGCGGAGTCAACTCTTTCCAGCCGGTGATTGCTCCGGTCCTGACCATTCCCTTGGGCGACAAATGGCTCATTGAATCGCGAGCCGATCTGCGCGGTTTCGTTTCAAGGGAAAACGGAACCACCGGTCCATATCAAGGTCAATTCTTTGGAACCCTCGAGTATCTGCAGCTCGACTACAACGCAAATTCCCATGTCACGATCACACTTGGCCGCTTTTTAACGCCATTCGGATTGTACACAGAACGGCTCAGCCCCATTTGGATCAGCAAATTTCAAGACGCGCCGCTGATCACTCCGATCGGCACAGGCCAGGCTTACAACAACGGATTCATGCTGCGCGGCGCCTTGTTATCAAACAGCAGCTACGCCATAAACTACGCGGCCTACTTCTCTACGCTTAGTACCGTCGAGAATCTCGGATCACAGCGTGGAGCAGGCGGAAGGGTAGGTCTATTTTTGCCTGGAGCGCGCCTGGAAATCGGCACCTCATATCGGAGAACGTTGCAGGACAGCCATTCGAATTCTGTTGGGATGGATTTCTCGTGGTCGCCTTATAGCGTGCCGCTTGAGCTCAAAGGTGAATGGGCGCACTCACCTAACGGCTACGGCTACTGGATCCAGGCCGCGTACCGCCTCTCGCAGTTCGGGGGAGACGGCTCGGCACTGGGTCGGCTTGAACCGGTGTTTCGAATGCAGCAGTTTGTGCGCTCCGAACTAGTGGCAGGAGACTCACTTCCTGCTCATGACGCTCGACTCCCGGAATTCGGCTTGAACTACTATTTACCGCACGAAGTGCGGCTGAACGCGAGCTACGGTCGCGCCTATTTTTCTCAAAGCACGGATGTAAATGTCTGGGAGTTTGGTATCACTTATCGATTCCTTTTTCCGCTGTGGCCCGGAGGCGCCAGATGAAGAGGCGTGTCTTGCTCGCATTTGTGACTTTCAGTCTCGCGATTTTCGCCGTATGTGTGGGACAGGCAAAGTCGCCAAAGGATCAAAATGCCCCACCAGCAAAGTCCTCAAAGCCGGCTCCTTCCGAAGGGGAGAAACGTTTCCGCACAAACTGCGGCCGCTGTCATAACCCGCCGGAAGACATTTCTCCGCGCGAGGCTCGTGCGGTGGTCCGGCAGATGCGCGTAAGGGCCATGTTGAGTGCTGAGGACGAAAAACTGATTCTGGCCTACTTGGCACCATAAAAATATTTTCGGAGGCAAGCACTAAATGAGTTCCACGAGATTCTTCGCCATGTTGCCGGCAGCGCTGCTATTTTTGGGCGGCCCTCAAGCCGTATCAGAAACACTGGAAAAAATAGACGTTGTTGCGAGCAGATTTTCCTACAGTCCTAGCGAAATTACATTGAAGAAAGGCCAACCGGTCATACTGGTATTTCATACAAGGGACGTTACTCATGGCGTAAAATTGCCGGAGTTGAACATCGATTGTGCGATCCAAAAGGGTAAAGACACCGAGGTCACGGTTACGCCGTCTCAAACTGGCCAGTTTTTCGGCAAGTGTGCGTATTTCTGCGGAAAGGGACACGGTTCGATGACGTTGCAAATTAACGTGGTCGAATAGCAACTACCATGACCTGCCTTAGTTTTGGTGGATGTACCATCACTTTAACTGGCCAGGGCAGAACCTAAATTCCGCTACTTCAATTACTTCGGTCGATACATGTCCGAGAGTCGCAGAGTATCGCCCCGCGATTGACGCGGCAGCGGATCTATTGGAAGCCAAGGGAGGCACTGCCTCTTGGCCAGCGCCACCGGAATCTTCGAAAAAGCTCGAAAAGGCACGAAGGAGGACCCATGGACCCCAGCGGAGTCACCCCGCCCATTCCGGCGCGCATACATCTGCTCATTGACAATTCCCTGTTGCGTGGAGCCGTCGCGCGCGTGTTGCAAAAGACCTCTGATCTTCTGGTTGTCGGACAAAGCCGCCGGTTCGAAGCCACACGTGAAAGCCTGCTTCAGTCCAAATGCGAAGTTCTGGTTCTAGACGTATTTGACCCGAATTGGCTTTCGCAGTGCTTTGAGGACACACACCGGACGCACTCCGGCCCGCGGGTGCTGCTTATTAGCATGATCGACGATCCACAATTGTTCCTTGCGGCGGTTCGTTGCGGGGTTTCGGGATACTTGTTAAGCGACGCGTCAGCCTCTGAATTTATAGCGAGCGTGCGAGCGTTGTCTCGTGGTCAGGCCCACTGTCCTGCAAGTCTATGTTTGAAGCTATTTGAGGTTGTGGCGCAAACCGCCAGTCAGATTCCTGATTTGTGTGCACGAACACAACTCACGTGTCGCCAGCAAAATCTGGTCGCGCTCCTTGGCAAGGGAATGACGAACAAGGAGATTGCCTCACAACTCCACCTCTCGGAATTTACGGTGAAGAACCACGTTCGCCGGATCATGCGTCGGCTCAGGGCTAGCAGCCGGCACGAGGTTGTCGAGAAATTCATCATTCCGGCAGATGTCTTAGGCATGGGAGCCCCTTCGTGATGCGTTGGTTAGGAGGCAAACGGATGCGCAGATCCGACAGAGGTGCACACTGTGAGTGTAAGTAAGCCCATCCTTTCCAAGGTTAAAGTCGATCCCGGCCACAGCTTAATCTCGCTAAGCGTGGGCTTACTGAATCGAGGCCGTTGATGCTTACGCGGCTGACGGTTACATCGTTACATCTGGCTCTTTGCGCGTCTTAGACACTGCAATCGCCGCAAAACCAATCGGAATCCCCGGTTTCCCGTGGTTGTTTTTTTGATTCCGGCTACACCCGCCCGTCCGGCGCGGGAAATCGGCTTTTCTCCAATGAGCAGCTTTGTCCAAACGCTCGATCAACGTTTCGGGCCCTTGACGCGAATCAAAGACTGGCTACCGCAGATTCCCCCGCCTTTCCGCACAACCAAAGAAGCGTTAACAGCCGCGCTCGGCGCAAGCCGACCTGTCGCCAACAACGCGACCGCCGGCGGCAGAAACAAAGGCCATCTTGTACCACCTCTCTAGATGTGAAGAAGACAGGAAGTAGATTTATAACTATGCGCAGATGGCCTTCCGGACATCCGCTGGGCAAGTTGGGTTTTTGGAAGAACATCACAAATTGGTTTTCCGAGGCGGTCGGCTCCGTTGTCCAAAGGCGAGTAACCTGACGCGCCGAAGCCGCGTCACTCGTCACTTTGCCATAGTGTACTGTTAGGGCGCCGGCGAAATTCCGAGATCCGATCAAACGCATTTCTGGCTGAGTGAAGCATCTGTGTCGTGATCGATCAGACTAATTTAGCGCGAATCACGGGACAAAAGGCCCGGTCGAATCAAGAAAGAGCCACGCTGAACGATGGCGGCCACATTGCGCCCCGCGGCGACCAGCGCCGAACCGACTTTAACCGCTTCACGTTCTTCCGCAAAGAGTCCGGGACCGAGCATCGAACCCAGATAGATAAGGCCCCCGCAACCGATCGTCTTGCGTGTACATACTGTATAACTCGCAAACTTAGCGACGACTTCGCTCCTATCGCAACAAACCGGAGTGACAGCCTCGAACGTTCGCACCAGACATCCAATTGGCCGGAAGTATTCAATATATGCAGTTCTTGCCAGATGTTTCGTGACCTTGATCGGCGGCAGTAGTTTGAGATCAAAAATCCTTTCGCAGACCTCGGCCTGACGCCGGTATTTTGCCTCTGTTGAAAATCCGAGACCCGATTCAAAAATGACCCATGCGCCCAGGTGCATTCGTTCGAGCAACGTTGCGCCGCTTGCAAACGACAGCTGTCTTACCCCCGGAACAATGATGAGTGAAGCGGATGCCCTGGATGAGACAGACCCATCTCCGGCGACGGAAGCCAGTAACTGGCGAAAACCTAGAGCTGATTCCGCTGAAAGACAATGATCCTCAGGCCAAATTTCCGCCCGGACCGTCAAATCGGGCTCAAGAACCGGGAGATAAGCTGCGAGAGGCGTCACGGCCAAACCGGTCAGAAATTCGCGCCGTGTTGGCACGGTGTCAAAAGCTCCCGGCGATGAAACGATTCAACGCCGCAGCAGTGTCAAACACTTGTTGATCCGCCGCGTACCGATAACGTGACTCCATCTCGGCGATCAGCCAACCGTCGTAGTTCACTTTGCGCATGGCCTGGTGAATTGCCGGCCAATTATTGTCGCCGAGGAAAATATTGGTGTAGACGCTCTGATCGCCGCAGCGGCCGCGATGTTTTAAGACATCCTTCACGTGAATTCGCGTAATGCGCGGACCGTGGATCTCGATCCACTGTTCGGCAAAGCCGGTGTCATGAATATTGCCCACGTCGAGATGAATGCCGACCCACGGGCTGTTAACTTCGTCCAGGAATGTAGAAAACTCTCGTGGACTCAACAGGAAACGCTGCTCGGAATTACAATTTTCCACGCCGATCTTCACGCGCGCCTTGGCGGCAACTTCCGCGAGCCTTTGCAGTGTGCCAACTGTTCGCTTATAGACTTCATTGTACGGCGTCTCCTCTGAGACTACGCCGGCCACAATAAGAATCGCATCGGTAGCAAAAATTTGGGCTGCCTCGATTTGTCTTTCGATATGGCGGGAGGCAGCCTCCCGCCTCGCCGGATCGCGCGAAGCAATATTTTCTTCCCAGTCCAATGTATTTGCGATATCAGAAACGACCAGCCCCGCGTCTTGAATCTGTTTTGCCCTCGCTCGAAGATCAGCATCCGAGGTATGCATCTGAAACCACGGACGGTCACCCAACCATAGCTCGATCCCATCGAATCCTGCCCGTTTCAGCAGCGTCAAGCCTTCAGCGAATGTCGTTCCCTTGGGGAAAAAATTGTCGCCTGTCGATTTTTTCATGTCCATTTCCTGAACTGCAGAAAGATTGTGAACTGACTGTGCCACAACCTAGTGCTTGGGTGCTTGTCGTTCTGCCGATTTGGCCGAAGGGCAGTGTCTGAGCGTCGACATTATAGCCATCGATTCGCAATTCAGGAGCCTCTCGCGAGCTTAACCGCAGCCGGTACTCGGCCATAATCGTCCTCGATTCGTGCGGCAATAACGTTATGGGGTTGTTGGTATAAGTGATCGGTAGTATCTTTTCTTCTTTTTCGCTGAGGATTTCTAGGCGAACAAAGAAAGCTATCCGGTTGGTGGGATTGCAGAGTAATCGTCGCAGAATTTTGGCCGTGGTCCGTGATTACATTCGCGGAAGCTTTTAAGTTCACACGCGACATCGTGTTTAGCGCCGAGAGATCTGTCCACGTGACCAATCGGTCGTTGCACTGGATATCCTTTTTAGGCGCGCCTAGATCATCATCTGCACTGGAGTTCCAGTAGGTGTTAGCCGCCAAAGCCCACCATTTTCCTTAAACCGACGAGTCCCACGCTGAGCTAATGAAGACTTAAAAGTCGCCGGACAGGGCATTTTTGCAAGAACTTCGCGGCGAAATCACGAGGCCACCTTTTCAAGTCCGCTGCGCCCTGCCCACTGATGGCCCTAATGAAGGGATAGTTCGCGGGTGGGACAATGAAGGTAAACGGAGTTCGATGATGAGTCCATTATGAGGAGAATTGCGCGCGGAGGCTGTTCCACCGTGGAGCCGCATCGCGTGGTCCGTAATTGCGAGGCCCAACCCAACACCGCCGGTGTCACGCTCGCGTGCGTCGGCAACGCGGTAAAAAGGGCGGAAGATGTTGGCTAGGTCCGGTTCGGGCACGCCAGGGCCGTGGTCAGCGACTTGCATGATAGCCATGGTATTGCCGTTGTTAACGTCCGCCAAGAGACTAACTTCGATCTGTGTGCCACAGTCGGTATAACGAATGGCGTTCCGCAAAACATTTTCTACGGCACTTCGCAACTGCACGGGATTCGCGCTCACCAAGAGCGGCTCTGAAACTAAGAGAATCACGGAGCGCTCTACACTGCGCGCTTCAAAATCTGCGTCGGCAACAATCTCCTGTAAGAATAGAGAAAGCTCGATGGTTTTGCGTGCTGCCACGTTGGTGTCGCTCTCCAATCGAGTTAGAGTCAGCAGTTGCGAGATCATTTCGTCTAGGCGGTCTGTTTCCTTCTGAATTCTGTCCCAAGAACTTTGTAGTTCTGGACCGCTGCGCTGCCGTCCAATACCGGTCGCAACATTCATGCGAGCAAGGGGAGAGCGCAATTCGTGTGAAATGGCCTGTAACAGGCGGCGCTGAACGTTCATGAGTGTTTCGATGTGTTCGGCCATCTGATCGAAATCGTGGCCGAGCACGCCAATTTCGTCTTGGCGCCCGCCGAGCGCTGATCCGACGCGCGTATTTAACTTGCCCGCAGCGACCTGACGAACTGCGGCCTGCAGACGCAGTACCGGCGAAGTGATGTAGTGAGCCAGCCACCAGCAAAGCAGCACCCCAACTGCGACGATCATGGCGATTCGAAATAGAAGATCACGTAAGTTGGGCGGCAGAGGTCCGGGCGGCGGAGGTAAGGCGTTCGTGTAAAAGACGTAGGGCTTTCCACTCGGCCCGTAAGTCCTTTGCGCGAGCAGTCTGCTGGAGCGGCTCCATTCGAATTGCGTTTCGTACGTACCAAGGGCACGGGCTGCCAGTGAATCTAGGTGCGGGTCCAACGCACCCTTTAGCAGGTCTCTTCGGCCAGCATCGAACATGCCCGCCGTGGCCGCGCCGTCTTCATTCATTTCGGCAAGGTATTTCTGTAGCTCTGTGGGACCGCCTGTTTCGTACACTCGCGCGGCGTGCTCTGCTTCTGCGCGGACCACGCGCTCGACGAAGGAGCGGATATGGCGACCTTCCTCTGCGCTGCGACTCGACGCAACGGAAAGCGCGAGCGTGCTCCCGACCAGAAACATGGCTACTAGAAACCAGAGGAAAATTTTCCAGAAGAGACGACTCATGATGCGAGATTGTGAATCG
>Ga0068863_100000865_pt1 | contig 30294 bp, 27 predicted proteins | sample KBSSwiS62_FD_66596 | JGI IMG/M metagenome (GOLD analysis project Ga0068863, IMG submission 66596) | Switchgrass rhizosphere microbial communities from Kellogg Biological Station, Michigan, USA - KBS Switchgrass S6-2 | ecosystem: Host-associated > Plants > Roots > Rhizosphere > Soil ... | reverse complement strand
ACGACAATCGCGGCCGGGTCGAGCAGCGACACGACGTTCGCAACGACCGCCACGATTATCGCCAACCGCAGCGGGTCCAGTATCGCAAGTGGGCCAAGGGCCAGCGCTTCGACAGCCGCTATGCCCAGAATTACCGGGTGGTGACGCCGAACCGCTATCACCTCCGCCCTGCCCCCCGCGGCTATCGCTGGGTCCAGTCGGGTAACGACGCGGTGATGGTCGGTATCACCACCGGCATCATCGCCGCCGTGATCGCCGGTGCGATCAACTAAGCGCCGCGAGCAGACAGAAAGACCCCGGAGCGCGAACCCCGGGGTCTTCGTTTGTGCACGGCGTCACGCTGCGTATCGCGCGGCGGCGTGATCGCGCGACAGATTCGGACGGAGCGCCGTGCGCGCCGCGATATAGGTATCGATCGGCATTATCGGGCAGCGCCGGCATCGTGATCGTCTCGCCGATATCGAATCCTCTGAGCGCCGCATCGACCATCTCATCGACCTCCATCACCATGTGGGCAGGCAGTGACGCCATCTGTTCATCCGTCCAGATGGCGGTGCGGGTGATTCCCGGCAGCACCACCTGAACACGGACGCCCTGCGGACCGAGTTCCGCGTTCAACGCTTCGGTAAATGCCAGTACGAACGCCTTGGTGGCGGGGTACACGGCCGTAAAGGCCTCATGCTCTATCCCGGCTGTCAGCTGGCAATGGTCCACGGCATCACCGATCTGATCGACATCGCCGGGCAGCTCTCCGCGAACCACGGCGGGCCGGTCGCACGGGTGAGTCATTGGAGCCTTCAGAATGGCGGCGGCTTCGCACGCAGCCATGATAGCCATCCGGAAGACGGCACGAAGGCCAGTCCCTCCTACCTGCTGATCCCCGGCAGGCTGACGGGCCCGATGGAACTGGCAGAGGCTCTGCACTACGAAATGTCATCCCGTTCCTTTTGACCCTGCCCTTTTGCGTTAAGGCGAGATCCGAACAACATGGCCAAAGGGCCATGTTCGCCGGGCAACTGCTGCATGTTAGAGGATCTCGGGCATGCATCTTACAGCCATGATCGAAACCGGTCCCATTGCTGCGGTGATCAGTGATCCGCAGCCGGCCAATCCCATCATCGAGTGCAACCGCGCTTTCGAGGCGATGACCGACTATTCGCGTGCCGAGATCGTCGGGCGAAACTGCCGCTTCCTTTCAGGCCCGGAGACCGAGCCCGCGTTGACCGAGGAGATCAAGGTCGCGGTGCGCGAACGCCGGCCGATGCTGGCCGAAATCCTGAACTACAAGAAGGACGGCACAGCCTTTCGCAACGCAGTGCTGGTCGCGCCCATCTTCGGCGACGACGGCGCTCTCATATTTCCTGGACTCGCAGGTGGAGGTACCCAATGACGATCGCGAAGGCGGCGCTTTGCAGACGCGCAGGAACGCCGCGCTCGACGTGCTGAACACGTTGCCACCCCGGCAGCGCGCCGTGCTGATCGAAATGGCGCGCGGCAAACTCAACAAGCAGATCGCCTTTGGCCTCGGCATCGCCGAACGCACCGTCAAGATGCACCGCGCGGCGGTGATGGCCGCGCTGAATGTGAAATCGAGCGCCGATGCGATCAGGATTGCAGTTGAGGCCGGGTATTAAGTTCAGGAAACCGACAGCACCCCGGCGAACTTTGGATCTTCGAGCGCCTGCCCCGCGCCCATCGCGACGCACATCAGAGCATCGTCCGCGACCACGACAGGAAGGCCCGTCGCCTGCGCGATCACCTCGTCCATACGGACAAGGAGTGCGCCGCCGCCGGTGAGGACGATGCCCTGATCGACGATGTCGGCAGCCAGTTCTGGCGCGGTATTCTCGAGCGCGGTCATCACCGCGCGGACGATCTGACCGACCGGCTCGGCGACGGCCTGCGCCACCTCGGCCTGGGTGATCCGCACCTCGACCGGACGGCCGGTAACGAGGTCGCGGCCTTTGACGCTCATATCCGGTCCGTCGCCTTCGGGCGCGCTCGCCGCGCCGATGCCGTGCTTGACCCGCTCGGCGGTGGCTTCGCCAATCATCAGATTATGTTTGCGGCGGATGAAGGAGGAGATCGCATCGTCCATCTTGTCGCCGCCGAAACGCACCGACGTGCTGTAGGCGAGGCCACGCAAGGTCAGGATCGCGACTTCGGTGGTACCGCCGCCGATGTCGACGACCATCGCGCCGATCGGTTCGGTCACGGGCAGGCCGGCGCCGATCGCCGCTGCCATCGGCTCCTCGATCAGGAACACCGCAGATGCGCCGGCGCTGAACGCGGCGTCACGGATCGCACGCCGCTCAACCGAGGTCGATCCCGACGGCACGCAAATGACGATCTTGGGCCGGCGCGGGAAGCGGGTGGGGCCGCCGAGCGCCTTATCGATGAAATGCTTGATCATCTGTTCGGCGACTGCAAGATCGGCAATGACGCCATCACGCAACGGCCGGACCGCCTGAATGCCAGCCGGGGTCTTGCCCAGCATCAGCTTCGCATCGTTGCCGACGCTCTTGACGCGGGTCACGCCGTTGCGGGTTTCAAGCGCGACCACCGAGGCCTCGTTGAGGACGATGCCCTTGTCACGGACATAGACGAGCGTGTTCACCGTCCCCAAATCTATAGCGAGATCGTGGGACGCTAAATTGAAGAGGCGGGAAAAAAACATCACATATGCCAAGGATTAGAGGATCGCGATGCCGGTTCGGCTCGATCCTATGGCGGGCGTGCGGCGCGCTTCGGTGCGCGTCAATCATCGGTTCGTCAGAGCGCCGCATTTATGAGGCGAAGCCCAAAGATGTGCGATGGGTCGGCCAGACTAAAGAATAGCGAGGACGCCATAGGCAATCGCCGCCCAGAGCAGCGCGCTACCGCCGACGATGAGGCCCACGCGCGTTGCCGAATGGAACTTCTCGCCATCCGCGATTTCGGCTGGCAAGCGGCCAGCTCCAAATCCGGCCGCGTCTGTCGCCGGTATATCCGCAGACGCATCGAGTTGACGCAGAAGCGCCGCTTCCGCTCCGGCCGCATCCCGCCCGGCGCGAAGCTCGTTTGGATCAGGCAGCCGTATCGAATAACCCCGTTCGTTATTCAGGATGGCGGTCTGGGAATATGCCGGAAGCTCTGGAATGTCCTGGACCATATCTCGCCTTCAGTGTCGGCTATCGCAACATAGCGATATTCAGCTTTTATAACGAATTTGCGGCTGATAGGATGCAATATTATGGCACCACTGTAGATCTACGGAGTGCGACCTTCGGATTCCGTAGTGAAAACTCCCAGATAATCTTCTGATTTATAATAAATGGGAATAGTCATGTGGTGAAACACATTTGTGCAGTGCATCATCACGATTTTAAGTTATTTGACGTGCTTTCGGAGCTCAATCATTTACTTCGACAACTACCTAGGCGGTGCAGATCGAACATTCCAGTGAATCGCTAATGACCTGCCTTATGATGTTTAAGCAAAACTACACACGGCCTCTTCTGCGGCAACATCGCGGCAACTCACATCCTTGTCGTCGCGGAGAGCCATACAAGCGCAAATCCGGTTTTCAGTTCCTCGACTGGTCGAGCGCTCGCGCGGTCGTCGCTGGCAATGACGTGATTGGACGGTGCGGAGCATCGGTCGATCTGGTTGCCGACTTTTGCAAATTGCGTAATCCTAATGCAACACCGGCGAAGATTGCAAAGTTGGCACCCGGATCGGGCGAAGCGGCACCGATCATTGAAGGAATGATTGAGCATATCGCGGCCCAACTGGCGGCGTCGCCCACAGCTTCCAGAGCTGTCTTTGCCTTACCGCCGCCGCCTTTGATCGGCCCGTAAATCTTGGCCAAATACCCAAGAAATGTGACCGTACCAATGATCCCCATCGAGCCCAAGATCGCCGTACCGAGACTGGACGATCGAAAACTGCCGGCGCCGATGCCGAGACCATAGGAGATCTGGAAGGCGGAGATACCCTGCCTGGCCCAAAAAGCGCGTTGTATTCCAGATTCGCTGTCTGCCTTATCGACCGTCATGACCCTTAATATTTTAATAAGGGATTCCGCAAACGATGGCTGAGCGACCATGACCAGGGAAGCAAGCGTCGCCGCGGCCAAGCCTAAGAGGCATATACGAACGATCTTGTCTGACCGGAAGAACGACGGAAACATTACCATGCGCAGAAATATTATCAATGCGTATACGGCGAGACTGACGTAAGCCGAAGACGATGTCGATATGACGAGCGTGATTGCCATGGCTGCAGCCGCGGGCCCGGTTCGACGTGGCAACACATCCCGCAGCCAAAGCTCGACCGTAAGAGCAAGCCAGCAGAACCCATATCCCGCGTAGGTCGATGGCTCCGGAAAAATGCCCGCAATACGGACAAAGCCGCCAATAGACTGCTCGACCTGTGCGTAGGAGCCATTACGGAAAATCGAACTGATAATGCTCCACACGGCATTGGGCAGCAAAACGCCCGCCAACCCCAAACCGATGTGAATCCATGTTATCCAGATCGACGCTTTCACAAACATCACCGCGCCGGAACGCCTATGGATGGCAACGAAGCTGCAATAGGCAATCAGGAATGAACCAAAGATATATACCGGCGACGTTATATTTTGACTCGAGGGCTTTAGGGGGAAGCTATCGAGCAAGCTTCGTAAACCGACCGGCTTAAGCGGCACCACGCTGATCTGGTCTTCGAAGATGCGGGGCATGACCGCCGCGCTAAGCGCGGCATATACCGCAAAGCAAAAAAACAGAACATTGGCCTTGAACGCCTCGCCAAGCGCCTTGGGCGCGCCATCTTCTGGCATCAATGTTCGTAGCGCCAAGAAAACCAGGGCAACATTGGCTGGCGAGATCGATGATGATCCCAGGCTGGTGGCGATCAGCGCGCCCGATCCGCCCATCAGCGTGCAAACCATCGTATAGGCCAACAGCGCTTCGAGGGACCGGGAAAAGAGCATGATGATCCCGGCGAGAACAACGACGAGCCCAATAAAAGTTACCTGCACTGTTCAGCTCGCTTCATGTGGCAAGGATACCCGCCTTCGCCGACGCCCGATCTTCAACCCTGCGCCGCTTATGCACGAGGAGAGTTTAGGGCATCTATAATGCGTTGCACAACTTCGGCATAATCAACCACAATCGATCCGACGGACATAGCATGCATGCGATCTCGTAGCCTAGCCCGCCTCAGGCCTAAGCCTAGGCTGCGAATCGAAGAGTTACAAAAAGCGGCTCGGCCATCGATCGAGCAACTGCCAATTGCGCGGGCTGATACACCAACACGGACTCCGCGCGATTCCCGATCTGCCAACGAGATTACGCTCGGCGTGCCCTATTGCTGCTTCGCCTGGACTAGACACCCACGGTCGAACAGAAATGCTGCATTTTCGATCGTCGCGCCGATCCGATCAAACGTCATCCAGAAAAGCAAAATTGCGCTTGGACAAATCTTTCACCGCCGGCAAAGCCGCTTCAATCTGCTTTCTCAGATCCGGACATCTTCCGAGAAAATCGAGAATTGCGGCGCGGAGTACCCCCGGATTCAGCAATTCATCCACCTCGAGCGTGAGCTTACCCGAGAGACCGAAGTGCTTCATTAGGCCTGACACTTTATCCTTGTAGGCCAAGCCCAATACGGGAGTGGCGACACCCAGCGAAGCGATGGTGAAATGCATTCGCCCTGCAACGACACCGTACAACCGGCTTGCCACCGCCTTCAGCTGTCCAGCCGAAAGCTCTTCAGCTAAATCCAGGATGCGGTCACTATGCGATGCCAAGGCAGCCTTCAACGGGATGTGGCAATGCCAGTCCGAACACTCATCGCGAAAATCATGCGCAATGAGAGCGATATCGACGTCGGTCGCATCCATGACGGCGGATAGCTCCTCCGCCACCAGGTTCATGAGCTTGGGCATCATCGCGCGCTGGCGGTCGTCAAACAGAAGCGGATGGATATTGAAACCGATTACCCGGCGCCCCAGTGCCGTGCGCGCATCGATCCAATCAATATAGGACCTCACGTTGCCACCCTCGGCATCGGGCTGCAGCAAAAACGCCGGATCCGCGACAAGCTCCGACTTTGCCGATGACAACTGCTGGAACCGCGTAAAGGAATCGGGATCACGAATCTTGAAGATAAAATCGGGCCCGACCGCCTCAAATACCCTTCCAAGTTCCTTGAAAGGCTTTTTACTGACGCTGAACCCTGTGATCTGCGCAGGAACGCCTCTGACATCAAGCATATCAATCAGGGCGAAGTTTTCGAAACTGAAACTCGGATTATATGCGCCGTCCATGACGTCCGCGCCAATGGCAAGAACCTGACCTGGCTCGGTTGCCATGATGCGCTTGATGCTGTCGCTTAATGATGTTCCATAGTTGAGGCGGCAGCTTTCTATACCCAGCCGGGCGGCGCGCTGATCGGCCACGTCGCCGTCGGTTGCGACGATGATCCTGCGGTTTTTATCACGTTGCCGCACCGCAGCAATGGCGCATGTTATCATGGCCTCGTCCCCCTTGGAGGAAACCAGCAAAATCGGGTCTGGTGGGATGATGATTAGAGGGCCGTCAGGTTGAGCGGAAACCCGACCCCCGGCCGGCAATCTTTCGGCAACCCATTGCGCCTTGAGCCTTTTATACCGCCACAGCATTCGCAGTTCGCGCGCGCCGCTCCGGCGCCATATTGGTCTCAATAGATTTTTCACCAATTGGCGCATCGGGATTTTCTCTGAATTATTCAGGATAGAGCAATGCACTTTCGCGCTGCAACATGTCAAGTTTCGCGCTTAATAAGCAGTACACCAAGCGAATGATCACATCGTTTCGATACGACGAGGGTCGATCCGCCCGCGCAGGTAATCCACCATCGCCAAAAAATTCCCCGCAAGGCGGCCACGGCGATCGATATGCGCTTCCGGTTTGAGACTGCGCACCATGTTCGCGGTGACGTTGCGAAAGATGAGCTTTTCGCCAAGCCCGGGCGGAAGAGTCCCTTTGCGCAACAGGTAGATTATGTTGGCGATCTGGGAATATCCCAGCTTGCGACCCGGCGTCCGTGCACCCTGCGCGCCCATATGAACGCCCGTGATCTTCGTCGTTGAGACCAGGCGGCCTCGCCAGCCGAGCTGGCAGGTATAGTCGATGTCTTCCTGCCAGCCATATAGCGGCAAGGTTTCATCGAAAGCCAGGCCGTGCGCGGCCGACATGCGGATCGCCATGTTGCAACCATATAACGCCCGGCGCGTCCGACTGAAAGGTTTCAGCGTTGCCGCCTTCTCTTCAACTTCAGCCAAGGCGTGGTCGAAATCGAAGCCCCCCGTGTGAATGCCGTCGGCAACCAGTTCGCCGGTGCTTCCGACGATGGTGGCGTCCGAATTGAAAAGCTTTTCGGTTTCTTCGATATAATTTGCCGCTGGAACGAAGTCATCGTCGAAAAATATGATAACATCGGCCTTGCCTTCAAGCTCCTTGAGCGCGCGATTGCGCTGCCGGCACAGGCCCCGCTCGGCGAAAAGAATGAGCGGATTGCCCCGCGCCTTTTCGACTCCCTCGACATCGGAGGGCGACACCGAAACGACGACGACGCCATCGGCCGGTCGCGTTTGATCGGCCAACAAATCTACGGTCTTTCGCGTCAATTCCGCGCGCCCCACGGTCGCTACCACCACGAAGATTTTCATCGCAACTCCCACATCGCCGCATTGCAGCAGGAAATGCCTACATGCTTTTTGCGCTGCGCTCTAGAGCAAGGTTGCAGCCGCTGTAGTTCGCTGCGGGTTATCGGCGAATAATGTCGATCCGGTTAAAGCTGAGGCGCGGGCGGCGGCCGTGCGCAGGCTGCGGTTTTGTCCCAGTTCGGTGCGCTGGCGCCTGAAGTGATGCCATTCAAAAAAATTCTTTTTTGTGGCGCGTTAACGGGAGACCCCCTAGGTTCTTACTGCAAAGCAGCAGAAATCGCGCTTTTGTTGCGCATAACCGGGAACGGGGACTGGCCAAATATATGCAGAGCGTCGAGCGGATAATATTCAACGGCAAATTTCTGTCCGCTCAACCGACCGGGGTGCATCGTGTTGCCGAGGAACTGCTGCGGGCTTCCGTAAAGTATCTCGCATCGCGCCCAGATCTGGCAGAGGCGATCGCTCTGGAATTGTGGATTCCACCCAATGGCGCGAAGAAAGCGGCCGAGCTTGGCATTCCCTTCAAGATCGTGACACCCTTGAAGGGCATTGCCTGGGAACAACTGGGCCTGCCGTTTTCCGCAGGCAGGAAATCCGCAGGCAGGAAAACCGTCCTCAATCTTTGCAATGTCGGACCAGTGCTGCACAGCAACTCGCTGACCATGATTCACGATGCCCAGGTCTACAGCTCGCCAGGATCCTATAGCTGGCCATTCCGGCTATGGTATCGTTTCCACCAGCCGATCGCTGGATGGCGCCACCGCAGAATTCTTACCGTTTCACATTTTTCCAAAGAGCAGATCGTTCATTATGGCGTTGCGCCGGCCGACAGAATCGACGTCATCCATAATGGCGTCGATCATGTCCTGAGCCAGGAGCCTGATCGCCGCATCCTCGACAGATATGGGCTGGCTCCTCGAAAGTTCGTCGTCGGCCTTGCCAATACGCAACCCCACAAGAATATCGGGATCCTCCTCCGCGCGTTTGCATCGGGCGAACTCGATGATCTGACGCTGGTTCTCGTTGGCGGCGCTTCCGCCGACGGCTTTCGCGCCAACGGAGAACCTATCGCTGCCAATGTTATATTTGCGGGGCGTGTGAGCGATGAGGAACTCCGCGCATTGTACGGCGACGCGCTGGCTCTATGCTTTCCCTCGCTCACCGAAGGCTTCGGCCTGCCCCCGCTCGAGGCGATGATCGCAGGCTGCCCGGCGATCGTCGCCCCCAACGGGGCGTTGCCCGAGGTTTGCGGCGACGCGGCGATCTACGCAGACCCGCATGATCCTTCGGCGTGGGTCGCCGCCGTCCGGTCACTGGCTGACGACGAAGAATATCGCGATAGGAGCGGACGCGCGAGCATCGTTCATGCCAGTGAGTTCACCTGGGCACGAGCTGCCCGCCAGTTGCTGGCGGCGACGCTGCGCTCCCTGCCCGGAAAGACCTTCGCCGCGTTGGCCGAGACAGTCGACCCGGCGCCAGCGCATACGGAGCGACGCTCACGATGATCAAGCCATCGACCGCTCACTCGCGGGAGATCGATAGCCTGCGGTGCATCGCGATGACGGCGGTGGTCGCGATGCACAGCAAGATATTGCCGTTCGGCTGGACCGGCGTCTGGCTGTTTTTCGTCATCTCGGGATATGTCGTCACGCTATCGATCGCACGCCATGGGGAAGTGTCGTCATCGCTGAGCCGGATGCGCAAGTTTTTCAGCAGACGCGCCGTGCGCATCCTGCCCGTCTATTATCTTTTCGTGGCCGTCGGCGTGCTCGTCACAGGCATGATAGGCATTCATCAAAACCCTTACACGCTGCTGTCGCTGGTCGCCTTCTATCACAATATAGCGATGGCGACCGGCTTCGGCGACATGGCATCCTGGCCGGTGGGCCATCTGTGGACCATCTCGATCGAGATGCAATTCTACCTATGCTACGGACTTATAACCTGCCTGTGTCGTCCTAGGACGACAGTAAAACTGTTGATCGCCTTCCTGATTGCAGCGCCGGTGGCACGCGCCTTGAGCTCTGCATGGCTCACGGAACTTGGCTGGGATCCGCTTTGGACGGCATATGCGATCTACGCGGGCCCAGGACTGCATTTCGACAGCTTTGCCATCGGTGCATTATTGGCCTGGGCCAGTATGCGCATCCCTTTGCCCCAGATCAGCCGGGTGATGGTTCCTGTCGGGTTTGCGGCGATCACCCTTTATTGCGCGATCTATCTGGCAATTAACTGGTTCGTGCTTGGCCGGCACGATCTTGAGGTATTGCACGATGTCATTTCGGGGGTCCTTTATGGGCAGGGTCGCGAAATATTTCTATATTCCGCGCTCGGCCTGTTTTCGCTGGCGGTGTTGCTGCTGGCGGCAACCAGGCACCGCTCGACACAATGGCTGCTTGGCCAACCGGCACTACAATGGGTCGGAAAGGTGTCCTATGGCGGTTACGTCTACCACACATTGTGCATGAAGCTGGCCAGCCAGTTCCTGTTCCACAGTTCGAAGGGCCTGGGACTGGACGGTGTTTCACTGGGATCGCACATTGCCCTGTTTGTCACATCGTTGGCGCTTACGCTGGCCTTGGCGGGGCTGTCGTTTCGGTTTCTTGAAATGCCCGTGCAGCGTTTTTTTTCAAGTCGCCAAGAAAATAGCAAGTTATAGCGGACTATGTCGGCCGTGGTCCGATATCTGCGAGTTGGGAATAAAGTGCATTCGATAATCGCGTCGCTCGTCCCGTGGATGCGCTGGCCCTCCGTGTTTCCGCGGAGCGTTCTGCGGCCATTCAACCGCTGCATCTGCCGTTTTCTGCAGAGTGGTAAACGGGACGCCCGGCGTGCAACTCGCCATTAATGGCCGATTCCTGAGCCAGCGAACCACGGGCGTTCAGCGAATGGCGCGCGAGTTTGTGTTCACGCTCGACGCTTTGATCGCCAGCGGCGAAATTGGCGATCTCGACGTGAAGCTGCTCGTCCAGTCAGATGCCGACATGGGCGACCTCCGCCTGTCGGCTATTCGCGTCGAAGCTCTGCCCGGCGGGCATGGGCATTTGTGGGAACAGTTCGTCCTGCCGCGCCACGCAGGCAAGGGATGGTTGCTCAATCTCGGCAATACCGCACCACTTGTCAGCCTGTGGCGCCGCGGCAATGTTGCCGTTGTCATTCACGATATTTCATATCGCATTTTCCCCAGCGCATATCGCCTGTCTTATCGGCTGGTGCATCGGTTCATGGACTGGATGATAATGCGCCGCGCGCAGATCATCTTCACGGTCGCCGACACCGAAAAAGCGATGATCGCTCACCTCTATCCACAGGCGTCCGGCAAGATTTCGGTGTTTCAGAATGGCGGATGGCGCGATGATCAGACTGCACGTCCGCCGATGCCGATAAACGACCGGGGATATGGGCTCTATGTCGGCTCGCTTTCGCGGCGGAAAAACATCGAAGCCGTTCTCGAGGTTGCAATCCGGCTCGCCAGGACACGAGGCCAGAAGTTCAAGATCGTGGGCGCGGCCAGCCCGATCCTGTCCGAAATCCGGATGCGCATTCCGGATGAAGCGACGTCGCTCATCGAATTCTGCGGCCAGGTTGAAAACGCTGCCGATCTCAGGGATCTCTACAGGGGAGCACAGTTTTTGCTCTTCCCTTCCTTTTACGAGGCCTCCGCCCTGCCGCCTATTGAAGCGATGGGCCATGGATGCCCCGTCATTGTCTCCAACATCCCATCATTGCGAGAACGCTGTGGCGACGCCGCGATCTATGCCAATCCCTACGATATAGACGGCATCCTCGCTGCGGTGACGTCGGTGCTCGACGCGCCGCTCCTCGCGCAACAGTTAATCGATCGCGGCTATGAAATGGCCCGTCAACGGTCCTGGCACGCACAGGCTCTGGCGATCATAAACCGCCTCCGCGCCATCTCTGCGGAATGACTTGCCCGGCCCACGCCGCATGATAGTAGAGACACGAAGTCGCAAGATGTATTGGACTTGCGGGGGGGCGGATTGAGTAGCGTAGCAGTTCATAGCGAAAACGCCGGGCAAACCCCACGCACGCCGCCAGGCGCGCTCTGGCGCAGTGCCTGGCTGCTCCTGGCGGGAATAGCCATTCTCGCAGTTCCGACGCTCGTCACGCTGGCCCAACAGCTGTGGTCGACCGAAGATGGCGCGCATGGCCCGATCGTGCTGGCGACCGGCCTGTGGCTGCTCTATCAGTCACGCGATACGATCAACAGCGTCGCCCGGCCCGGTAATGCGTCGATTGCCACGGCCGCCTTCATCATCTCGCTGATCGGCTATGTGATGTCGCGCATGACATCCATGCTCGGCGTCGAATGTCTCGCGCTATACGCCGCATTGCTGGCGGTCTTCTATTATCACGCAGGTGCGGCTGCGATGCGGAAACTATGGTTTCCCTTCATCTATCTCCTCTTCATGATGCCGATGCCGGAAACACTTATCCTGCCGCTTACCCATTTTCTAAAGCTGGAATTATCGACAATTGCCGTATCGCTACTGTCGATGCTGGGTTTCCAGGTCGGCCAGGGCGGTGTGATCATATATATCGATCAATACGAGCTGCTGGTGGAAGATGCCTGTTCAGGCGTGAACTCCCTGATCGGCCTGTCATCGATAGGCATATTTTACGCATATGTGCATTATCATGGAAAATGGCGTGATTCACTGCCGCTTTTACTGGGCATCGCGCCCATTGCTGTCCTGTCGAATTTCGTCAGATTGTTGGTCATGATCCTCGTCACTCATTATTATGGCGACCGGGTAGCGCAGAAATATGTGCATGATGTTGCTGCGATCATCCTGTTCAGCGTGGCCATGGGTCTGTTCGTCTGCTGGGACATGCTTATCCAATGGGCCCGCCAAGGACGCGCGAAAAGCTGATGGCTTCCGACAACAGCTATGAGATCGATCTTTCGCGGCGCCAGCTGGTTTTTGGCGGCGCGATGGCCCTTACGGCCGCAGTTGCCGTGGCTGCGGCGCCGCATGCCGGCCCACCTATTTTGGAGCCCGGCGGTCTCGAAAAATCAATTCCCACGAAAGTGGGCGACTGGACCTTCACGTCATCGAGCGGATTGGTTCTGCCGCCGCAGGACGAGAATGAAAAGCGGGTCTATGATCAGGTCCTTACTCGGGTCTATACAGCGCCCAATGCCCCACCAGTGATGCTGCTCATCGCCTTTGGCGGCGGGCAGACCGGCCTGTTTGAGATACATCGTCCCGAAGCCTGCTATCCCAGCCAAGGCTACAGCCTGTCCGATCATGTGTCAGTGCCGCTGAAGATGGATAAGGCACTCACCGTTCCAGCAGTCTTCTGGACAGCGAAAGGTGCTCTGCGCACCGAACAGTTGATGTACTGGACCCGGATCGGCGACAGCTTTCCCGTGACCTGGCTGGACAGCAAAATCGCGGTGGTCAGCAGCAATCTGCGGCGCACGCTGCCCGACGGGGCATTGGTGCGTATGTCCACGATTTCGGATGAAGGCCCCGAATCGCTTGCCGCACTTCAGAATTTCGCGAAAAATTTGGTCAGTTCGGTCGATGCAACGGGCCTTCGTGTTTTGCTCGGCATCAACCGGCTCAGGAGATGATGATGAAATCGAAATTCCTAGTTTTCGGCTCGCTCCTGGCGTTGGCCGCCTGCAACAACGGTGCCCCCGAGGGACAGGTCGTCGCCTCGGTAAATGGCGAAGAAATCACTCGGGCCGAGCTCAACGCCGAATTGAAAGGCATCAAGACGGACAGTAAGGTGGATGCCAAGACCGTTCAAAATGCTGTTCTGGATCGCATGATCAGCCAGAGGCTGGTCGTGCAGGCTGCAAAGCAGGAACAGATCGACAAATCGCAGGATTACATCCTCGCCTCACGTAAATCGAACGAAGCCATTTTGACGCAGCTGTTCGCCCGCAAGGTGACCAGCGGGCTGCGTACACCTTATGACAATGACGTGCGCGCCTTCATCGCAGCCAACCCATGGCGTTTCGCGCAGCGCCAGGTGATCGTCGTCGATCAGATTCGCGCCGAGGCAGCCAGCGTTCAACAAAGCTGGGTAGCGCAATCAAACTCCATGGATGCGGTCGCCGCCACACTCACAGCGCATGGCATTCAATTTCAGCGAGGCCGGGCGACCGTCGATTCGGCCACGCTGGACGGGCCTACTTTCGAGAAGCTCGGGAAGCTCGCGCCAGGCCAGCCCTTTGCGGTCAAACAGGACCAGCTGGTTCTACTCAGCGCCATTCTGAGCCGCCAGCCAGCCCCACTCGACAGCACCACGTCGCACGATTTGGCGATGCAGTTGCTGCAAAAGCAGAACAGCGAAGTCGCCCTCCAGAACAGGTTCAAGGCGCTCAAAAAATCTGCGAAGATCGAATATCAACCTGGGTTCTCAGCGCCTAAGACTGGCGCCTGATTGTGTAACAATCCTGATCGCCGCGAAGCGATCAGGATTGTTACCATCGTTCAGAAATAGCGCTCGCCAACGCGAATAATATCGCCGGGCATCACATATACATTTGTCTTTTTTACATTGAGCTGATGTTCGATCTTGTCATCGACCCGTTTCAGGAAAACATTCGTCTTGTTGGCCCGATAGCTATATCCTCCGGCGATCGCGATCGCCTGGGGCACGGTTACTCCAATGGAGAACGGGTATTCGCCCGGCCGAGCCACCTCGCCCAATATATAGAAGGGCCGGTAATTGATGACTTCGAGCGTTACGCGCGGATCGTTGACATAACCGTCCGCCAGCTTCGCGCGGATTGCTTCCTGTGTCTGTTCGATCGTCTGCCCGCGAACGCCAACATTACCGATCAACGGGAACGACAAATTGCCGTCACCCGTCACCGAAAAATCGCCGCTCAGCGTGGGGCTGTTGAACACGGTCACACGGACCTTGTCGCCCGCGTTCAGCACATAAGCCGGCACGCCACCGTCGGACACCGCAAGCGGCGGTGCCGACGACGAGCATCCGACAACTAACAGAATGAGCATTGTAGCGGCACATGCCCTGATCATGCTCGATTTCATCCCCGACTCCTTTTTCAGCGTAACCGTTCCTATCAATTCCTACACCGTTGTCGACCGATTGGGAAAGGCAGGACCGAGTATTGCAAAATGCGCCAAATCGATTACCCCCAGGCAGGGGGATGCCACAATGCGTTATCGCTATCTTGTCTATGCTTTGATTGCAGCCCTGTGCGGTCTTGGATTATTTTTGATCGGAGATATCGACCTCGGGCTACCGATCATCAATGCAATCATCTGGCCTATCGCGCTGGCGATTGGATTGCTCGTCGTTTTGAGCCGCCCCCGGGGTCGAAAGCGCCGGAGCCGTTCGAGGCGTTCGCCGGTGATCATCTCCACATCAACCCCGCGATTGCAAAATGGCCGCCCGCGGTCGACATCCATCCAGCGGCCGCCGCCGGCAGTGGAAAAGGCTTTGGTTGCTCAGACGAGCGAACCGCCCAAACGCTGATCGGAATTGCGCCCGCGCCGTGAAAAGCCCCGTCATTTCATTGGCGAATATTTCGATGCGCGGCCTGTCGCTCGCGCTGCGCTTCGCGCTGTCGATCTACATGGCGCGCGACCTCGGCCTTTACGCCGTCGGCATTTTCGGCGTCCTCGCGGGGCTATCAGGCTTCATCCCGTCCCTGCTGGGATTCGGGATCAGCTACTTCGTCAATCGGGACGTGATGCATGTTCCGAGACAGGAAGCCTATCTCCTAATACGCGACAGAGTGATCCTCAGCGCCGCGATCGCGGCGATTGCCTGGATCGCAGGCCTCTGCGCGCTCGCCATCGGCGCATTTGACGCGCCCGAACACCTCACGATCATGGCCATGATCGTGACTCTGGAATATTTCTGCTTCGACCTACACGTCGCCCTGATCAACATCGGACGAGCCGTCTTTTCCAATTTCCTGCTGTTCGTGCGGTCCGCCAGCTGGATCCCTGTTCTCGTCATCCTCGGTATAGTTGTGCCGGAAAGTCGATCACTGCAGACTTTATTGTATTGCTGGCTGGGCGCGCTGTTGATTAACATCCCCATGCATTTCCTCATTCTGCGCGATACAGATCTTCGGCATTTCATGACTACGCAGATCGACTGGCAAGGCCTGCTGAGCCGCGCGAAGAGCGCGCCGCTACAATATGTGAATGATCTGGCAACAAATGGTCAGGTCTATTTCGACCGTTTCATCGTGTTGAATATCCTCGGCGTCGTGGCCACCGGCCTCTACACGCTCAACTTCTCGCTGACCCATGGAATATATGTGCTAACCGCAACCGCTACGATCCAGACGTCGATGCCCAAACTCATTGAAGCGCATAAAAACGGCGGGATTTCGGGATGGCGTAATATGATGATTGCCGAGGGTATTCGCGCGACCAAAATTTCGCTCATTCTGGCCATCGTAGCGACCGTTACAGCATTGGTATTTCTGCCTTATGCAGGTTTCACCGGCTTTTCGCAGGATATCAGTTTGTTTTCGCTGATGATGGCAGCGACGCTCTTCAAGCCATTGGCGGATCTGACCAATGGCGGACTTTATACCCTGCACCGGGATCGCATGCTGGCGACAATCAATCTTGCCGGCGTTGTCCTGTCCGTATTGATCGGCGTAATCGCAACGCTGGCACTGGGACTCGCGGGCATCGGTATCGCTGCGCTGGCCACTCAGTTATTGCTGATTGCTGCCCGGCTATGGTGTTTCAAAATCTTTGCCCGCCAGCCCTGAATACCTCTGCAGGTCGGTCTCAGGGCTTCGCCGGCAGCAGAGTGACCAGCAGCGGATAGTGATCGGATCCAAGCGCCGGTCCTGTCGTCATCCTGCCCAGCCGCCATTCGCGGCCAGCGTAGATGTGATCGATTGGCAGCACCGCCATGCCCACCGGCCAGCTTGGACGAGCGCGCGAAAGGCGCGGCATTGCGAAGAGTTGATCCTGGTAGCGCATTGCCGCACTCCATGGCGTAAGGTTGAAGTCCCCGCCGAGAATGGCCAAATCGCGTGCCGCAGGTGTCTGACCGGCTAGAAATTCCGCAATTTCCAGACGGGCAGCGACCTGATCACCAAATGGCCAGGGGCGTTGGAAATGCGCGGCGACAACCAGGAAATTTCCGCGTGGTCCGGCAAAGCGCGCCCAAGCGGCTGATGTTCCGCCCCTGTTCTCGGGATCACCGCGCGCGAGCCCGCCGGAAGCCAGAGGCCTGTGCCGCGACAGGATGACGGTTGAACATCGCATGTCAGAGACGCAACTGACCTGATAGGGAAACGCTTCACTCAGTAACTCACGCACCCGCTTCCCGTTGTTAAGAGCCTCTTCCAGCAAGACGATGTCGGGTCGCTGCGCAATCACCCAAGCGGCAGCGGCATCCGGCACGCGATTATCCTTGAATGCATTGAACTGGACAATGCGAAGGCCGACAGCGTCATCGGGCTGGGTGGAGACGCGGGCCCAGATTTCTGGCCCGAGGAGCCAAAAAGTCAGTGCAGTAAATATCAGCACCCCGCCCAGCGACCATCGCCGGATTCCTCGATGGGCCGCGGCCATCGCAAATAGCGAGGAGAAGAAGCCTATACCAAGCCAGATAGGCATGAAGTTATTCAGGAAATCGCAGGCGACGGACACTCCTCCGGCCATACCCGCGAGAAGACAGAGCATACAGAAGCCCGCAAGCGTCGCAAAAAATCCGTGCGTAATTTTGCGCATGACCTTTACATGCAGACTGGAGGAATCTCGCCTCGCGAGATCAAAAGGCGCGGCGAAACGCGATTTCCGCCGTGATTCCCTACCGCCGAGAACGCAAAGTCAATCACACCTCCGGCAGCCAAAGTCGTAGCAACAGGTGGGAGCACGAGCTTTCCACCAGACAAAATGCCACTGAACAGTATCTTTTTGTCTTGCGAAATCTCGACCTTCAATCCGTCTCCTCCGGCAGGTTTAATAAGGCACCCACCGACATTGACGTTTTGTGCGACCGGTGACGTATAGCGTTGAACGGCCCAGGCACCGGCATAAGGCGTCACGACGCCTCCGGGGGGATTGATTGCGAACTCATGAAAGCTTGGCGTCGTGTACCGCGACGTCCAACGCCAATCTGTCCAGCGCAGCGGCACCAAGCTGCCGTCCGCCTTTCGGACATAATACGACCACGGCTTTTCGCCAAATTCGAGCATGTTGTCCGCGACAACGACGGACGGAACGTCAAGCTTGTAACTAGAGACATTCGTGGCGATCACGGGGTCATCGCCCAGGAAGACCGAGCCCGCGATCGGCATATCGCGTGCGCTGCGGACACGCGCGCCGGCGTCGAAAGTAACCGGGCGTGGAGCGCCCCACATGACATATGTCTTGGCACCAAACCGATAGACGAACGTCTTTTTATCACCGACATCCACGCGAACGGCACTGCCTTGCGCAAGGAGAGCCTCGGCCGCCTTGAATGCAGGGGCTGCCGGCTTTGGTATGTCGCCTTTAAACAGACCCATATTTTTGAAATATGGTTCATCCACAAGCACATACCAATATGCACGCTGAACACCGTCTGCGCTCATCATCGCCACCATCTTGATAAGATGCGGCGGAGCCAATTCGGGTGTATCAAAATAATTACCGAATTCGGTAGCCCAGATCGGCTTGACGGGGCCATGGCGCTTCATTGCGTCCCTAAGGCCTGAAAGCTCTATATCCAGCCCTTCGGCATGAGCGCGATAGGGATGGACTACGACGCCATCAACGACATCGAGCATGCCGGCGGCAAAGAGTGTCTCGAGGAAGCCTGTTCCAATCACATTGGTCGATCCCCCCAGAACGGCCACATCAGGGTGCCGAGCTTTTATCTCTGATGACAGTAGGCGGAGCAGGCTGACATAGCTGACCGCGAGTTCAGCTTCGGTACCGCCGGAATACCAACCTTTTCCGTTTATTTCGTTGCCCACCTCGATGCCTGCAATACACGGAAAGCGGTCGACCACTTTCCCGACAAAAACCGCGAAAGCCCTTTGAGATTCAGGCGTCCTTGCAAATTTACCGCCATCGTACAATGGGTTAGTTGGAGAGATGATGAGCGATATATCCTTCCCCGCGCGGCAAGTGGCGGAGAGGTACTTCGCACGAGAAAAGTCGTAGCTGCCCCGCTTGGGTTCTCCTGCGCCCCAGCCGAAGTCGTCTCGCACGCTTGGAGCACTGACCTGAGCAACCTTATCGAGAAGGATGATCGGCCAACCTTGAGCAAAATGAGTTTGAACACCGAGAACCATTGTCGATTGTTGGGCATCTGCGCCGGTCCCGAGACCTATCGCAGCAGAGGCGATCGCCAGGAGAGCTCGGCCGGACCATCTCATTGCGCGCCCTCCACCGATATCATGGCAACGCCGCCAAAATGCCGGCGTCGAAAATCTCCGGAGCAAATTTTCGTGCGTGCCGCATAGCGGCGCCCGGTTCAAATTGTGGCAGCCACCGCTCAAGCGCCTCCACGCCCGCAATCAGAGACTCTGGCGTCTGCTCGTCGAAGAACAGTCCGCTCACACCAGGCGCAATGCTGTCCATCACACCACCACGTCCAAAGGCAAGCACCGGACGGCCTGCCGCCATCGCCTCTACGGGAACGATACCAAAATCCTCTTCAGCAGTGAAAATCAACGCACGGGCACGCGCATATGCGCGTCGCAGCTCATCGAAATTGAGGCGGTCAACGATGGTGATATTCGATTTTGCGCGCTTCTTGAGCGATGCCGACAGCTCCCCGTCACCGACCATCAGCAGCGGCAAACCCAGTTCGTTGAACGCCTCGACAGCCAGGTCAGCACGCTTATAGGCCGTCATCTGGCCTACCCAAAGATAGCGAGGTTCGATCTCTTCGCTTGGTTGGAACATGTCCACATCGACCGGCGGAAACACGACGGTGGAATCGACACCCCAGGCTTTTCGGATCCGGCCCTTGATGAAGTTGGAGTTGGCGAGGATCGTGTCCACGCGCGTGGCGGTGACCGTATCCCACTGGCGCAGCTTGTGAAACGACCAGGGCATGATCGCCTTCGTCAGCGTGCCCGCGCTGGCCCGATACTCGCTATAATGATCCCACAAATAACGCATCGGCGAGTGGCAATAGCAGAGGTGAAACGCATCGGGCGCCACGATGACGCCCTTGGCCGGCCCGGACTCGCTGCTGATCACAAGATCATAGCCACGCAAATCGAGTTCCTCGAGCGCCATCGGCATCAGCGGCAGATATTTCTTATAATGTTTCGCTGCGCCCGGCAGACGGTTTATGAAGGTCGTCCTGACGCGTTGGTTGCGGATGGCCTGCGACATCCGCTCGGGAACATAGACGTGGGTAAAGATGTCGGCTTCGGGGAATAGAGTCAGGAGCCGCTCAAGAACCCTTTCTCCGCCGCGCATTCCCACCAGCCAATAATGGATGATAGCGACACGCTTCGGCTTCACCTGCCGTTCTCCGCGCGGACGTGTCCGCCCACCTTGGTGAACCGACAAGGCCGCAGGGTTTTTGCCCGGCGTCGGCTTTTCATTTCAACACTCGCGCGCTGCTTATTCATAGTAGGATTTATACTCATTATAATAATAAGCGGCGTCACCCTGCCCAAACCGCACCTGCTTACGCATATCGACCCGGCTGAGTACGACGCCAGCCAGATGCACGCGCCCCCGCGGTAGAAGTTTCAGTGCTGCCCGGACGGTGTGATCCGATACCTTGCGCCACCGCGTGACGAAGATGACGGCATCCGCGTAGGTGGAGAGCACCCGGCCATCGGCGATTGGCAGCAGTGGCGGCGTGTCGATCACGATGTAGGTGAAACTGCCACGAAGTTCATTCAGAAGCTTTTCCATCGGTTCGCCGGCGATGGACTCGTTGCCAGCTCGCGTCCTATTAAGGGGCAGGATATACGCGCCGCTGGCTTCATCGAGCACCAGCGCATCCTCAAGCGCGGCCTCTCCACGCAGGACATCGATGAGACCAACCTCGCGCGCTTCGGGTACGATCTTGTTCAGAGTTCTTCGATTCGGGTCGCAATCGAGAAGTACGACGCGTTCACCTTCCAGCGCGGCAGAGCGGGCCAGGCAGATCGACGTCGTGCTTTTGCCTTCCTTCGGCAGCGCCGAAGTGACGACGACGACCTGGACATGATGATCGACCGCGAAGGAAACCGTCGTCTTCAAGCTTCGAAAGGCTTCGGAAAATGCCGAATGTGGATTCTCCAGTATCGCTTCTTCGGGCGCAGGCGCCTTTTTCTGAATCGATGAGACGGTCGGGATCAATCCAAGGTAACGAACACCCAGGCGGCTCTCCACCTCCAGGCCGGTAGTAAGCCCGGAAAAGAGAAGTTCCGCTATGAATGCTGCCGAAAGGCCTGCGCCCGCGCCCAGACATATTGCGAGGAAGACGTTCAGGCCGATCTTCGGGCTGCTAGGACTACCTGCAACCTGCGCCCAGGAAATGACACGCGCGGTGGCCTGTTCGGTCCCTTCCTGCGCCGCAGCCTCCTTATATCGGTTCAGATAGGTTTCGTAGAGCCCTTGAGAAGCGGCTGCCTTCCGCGACAAATCATCGAGACCGACCATCGCCCTGTTGCTATTCGCCAGCGTGCCGCGTGCGCCGCCAAGGCTGCCTGCGACTGAACCAAGCCGCTGGTTGGAAACCCTTACTTTCGCCTGCAGATTCGAAATAACGCGATTGACCTCGGTCTGAATCGAAGAGTCGAGATCGGCGAGCTGGTTCTGCGCCGTGACCACATCAGGATGTTTCGGGCCCAACCGTGTCTTCATATTGGCGAGATCCGCTGCGAGCGAAGCGCGCTGCGTTTTGAGCGATGAAACGACTCCCGATCCGAGCGCCTCGCCGACATCGTCCCCGTTGGAACCATTGCGAAGTTGCTGCTGTGCCGTCGTATATCGGGCGACATCTTCGGCCGCCGCGGCGCGGGCGCCGGCGAGCTGCTGATTATAGGTCGAGACCTCCTGCTCGGTAAGCGAAGCAGCGTTGGCGCTCAGGAGATTATTGCTGATGCGATATTGTTGTACCGCCTGCGTATCGATCTGCGCCTGTTTGCGAAGCTCTTCGATCCGTTTCGACAGGAACGTCAGTGCCTGCCCGGTGGCGTCACGCTTCCGATCCACCGCCTGCTGCGTATACTGACGCGCATATTCGTTTGCGACATTTGCGGCGAATTGGGGGTCCGGCGACGAATAGGTTATACTGAGCGCATAAGTGGTGCCGGTACGCAGAACGGAAAGGCCGCCCTTCAATATGCCGATGATGAACTCACGCTGAGCCGCCGGATCATAAGCGCGCGCGGATACCGGAAGCGGCTCGTCATTCCACCATGCGCGGAAACGCGCCAGTTTGCTGGGGCGATCTCTTGCCGGATCGAAAGCCGCCGCGGAATCCAGCTTGAGCGCTTCGGCAACCTTGTTGGCCAGCTCGCTCGACATCAGCACCTGGACTTCCGTGTCAACGGCACCGCTGCTCAGACTGCTATCTTCCTCCTGCATGACGTCGTCGCCGCGCGGCGCGAGACGAATCTGCTGCGTGTCGATAACGATCTGCGCGTTCGATGAGTAAACCGGCGTTTGCGAGAATGTCAGAAACATCGCGATCGCAAATATCGTCAACGCGACAGATAGAAACAGAAGCCGCCGCCGCCGCAACGTGCTGATCAGCGAATTGAAGTTGACCCGGTCTTCGCCACGGGCTTCCAAAGGCGGGCTCAGCACCAGATTTTGGTGCGCAAGATCCGCTTCGGTGTAGGGAGCTAGTTCCTTATTCACCTTTTATCGATGCTTTCTATGGCCTTATCCGTCTGATAAGCGCCTTGATGTTGCAACGCAACATGGCCAACCGTCATTTTGCGACAATGATGCTTAATGTCACCCGACTGCCCTTATACCCGGCATTGGTAACTCCGCTTACGTCGAGCTGCTGATAATCATAGCCTATCACCGCTGACAGAGCCCGGTTAATTATTCGCCTCGCACTGATTCCGGCACTCGTCCGGTTCTGGCTTCTGTTTATGCCCCGGTAGACCTCATGTTCGCGCTCGAGACGGGGGCTAAGGATGAGGTCTCGCAAGAGTTCATGCGTTACCGACAGCCGCACATTACTGCGCAAAATCCCGGGAACACCGACAAGGGCGCTGTTTACGATCGATCGCCCACCGCCCAACTGCACGGTCGTCAAAGCTGTCGGCTTCCAGCTGATGTTAATGTTGTAGTTCAGCCCCTTGAAGTTCTTGAAACTCGGATCCTTGAATGTTTGCGCTAGATAACCTATTGAAACTTCACCCGAAATTATTGATGTCGGCTGGAGCTTCAATCCACCAAGGATAGTGTAGCCCTTCCCGTCGCGATTGAGACCAAAAGGGTTCGCGACATAGTCACTTCGATTTGCAGAGGCCGTGACGAAAACGTTCGTCAAATCCGAAATGAGATAGTCGAGGCGCAACGATCCATTTGTCTGCGTGAAGTTCCTAAACGACAGATCGGTAAGCACGCCACCGATGAGAATATCGTCGTAGCGCAGCTTTGAAAGGCCGATCTGACCGGAAACACTCAGGCGGTTGAAGCGCTTCGAAACTGCTGCAGCACCATCGAGCTGCTTGTATCTGGTTTGTCCGACCAGTCGCGCATCATCACCCGGTGTGCCGCGAACTTCGACTTTGCGCGCATAAGTAAGCGATGGTGAAATCGTGAAGCTGGAATCGACATCGACCCTGCCATCGCCCGATAATTGCCATTCATTCGAATTCTGGTCTTTATTATCCTTGTACCGGCGAAGGTTCGACGAGGCCAGCAACTCCAGCTGATGTGACGACCATGACGAGCGTAACGCTACTGACGGTTGCACCGAGGCAATAATGTCATTCACCGGCGTATTCAAAAGGCGGATATTGCTGTCATAAGTGACTTTCACCGGCACCGTTGGGAATAAGCGAAAACTGCCAAGGTTTAATCCCTGCGGCAGGAGGTCCAGCGCCTGCGCCCGAGCCGGCGACGCACTGATTGAAAACAGAACCGCCGAAAGCAGCCCCCCCGCCAATCGCAAGTCAGACCTCAAATGGCGGCGCAATCCGCACTGGATCAGTGAACTTCGCAAATCCAACTTCCCCCCGCTTGATTCGCGCCCACGAATTTGCGTCACTCCGAGAGCCGACATATTCCATCCCATGCAGGTCTATCCGGTCCTGATTGTAAAACATTGTACCGTGAAGACTACGGCAATCTGTATCACGCCCTCTGGATCAGGCCGGACTGTCGTCGATCGACTCCGGCTTCACCACCACTCGCCATCACTGTTCGCCACGAATGAAGCAGCTTTTATGCGGCACAGCTAGCACATAAGGCAGCCTCTTCTAACGCTTTTTTGCAGTTGCTCAGACCCGCTTGCGCACCAGCGCGAGAAGCGGGCGGGTGTCCCGATCTGAACGGCATTAACAACGTTTGAAAAGACGTTTTCCCTATTATTATCCGGCGCCATCAGGCATAGTGAGGACCATGTTCAGCAGCTTATCTTTCAAAAATTGCCGCGTTCGCGGAGCATCTTTCCTGGCTTTCATGGTGATGCTCTTCGGCCTTATCGCACCCGTGCAGGCGACTTTGGTCACCTTCGCCGCATTTGACCCGGCGACAGGCGGCAGCAATCTACGCTTTGTCAGCGCGAGTGGCGGCGGCGGCAGCTTTTTCTCGTTGGATAGCGCCGGTGGCGGCAGCGCCATCTCGCCGGGATTGTCCCAGGTGCAATTCAACCTTCTGGCTGATGGCGTCAACAGCCCCCTGAGCGTTCAGGCGAGCATGTTCTTCTCAGCGAGCACGACCTCGCCGGCAGCGACCTTCGGATCGGGCTCGATCCTTCAGTCGGACATCGCGGGCTCCTTCGAATATCGGTACACCGGCTCCACATCTTTCATGTTCAATAATGCGACCTATTCCAACGGCGCCTTGCTGCTTCGCGGTGTCTATACCGACGCTGACTTCACGGCTCGGCAGAACTCCACGTCAGGCCTGATGTTCGGTTCGAGCGAAGGTGATCTGGAAGGGACCATGATTTACAGCTCCGATGTGTTCGGGTTCGGCGATGGCGGTCAGGATTTTTCGTTCGCTTTTACAAGCGCGTCCCCTGCATTTGCCAATCAGAGCGGATCGCTGGGAAGTTTTTCCGCAACATCGTCAGGAACCTTCTCGGCCGACATCGTCTCGCCGCCGGTCAGCGCCGCGCCTGAGCCGGTCACATGGATGATGATGCTTTGCGGCTTCGGTGCGATCGGTGTGGCGCTGCGCCGCAACGCCCGCCCCACTTTGTCCGGCGGACTTGCTTCACCCGCATAGGCCAGGCATCGCGTGGGCGTTCCTCGCGTGCCGGGATCGCGACCGGCAGCGGATATACGGGTTGACCGGCGGCCACCGCTGATTTCTGCAACGCTTATTGTAAACTATATATCGTTCCGGCCGATGCTGAGGGAACCCTAGCGTGTCGTTCTTCTCATCGATCTTTGGAAAGCACTCGGCGGCGCCCGAACGGCCGTCGGTCGCGGACGGCGACCGTGTCTATGCCATTGGAGATATCCATGGCCGCAGCGATCTTCTGGACCGGCTGTTTCTCCAGATCATCGAAGATCAGGCAGAGCGTCCGCCCGCGACGACGCGCTTGATTTTCCTGGGCGACTATGTGGATCGCGGGCCATCATCACGCCAGGTCATCGAGAAATTGATGGCGCTTGGCGACGGCGAGAATGACATCACTTTCCTTATGGGAAATCATGAAGAGATGCTGCTCGCCGCGCTCGACGGCGATATGCGGGCGCTGTCCATGCTCGACCGGCTGGGAGGAACCGAGACCTTTCTCAGCTATGGTATCGAAAGGGAACGCTACGAAAGAGCAACGGGCCCCGAACGCCTCGCCCTTGCGCGAGAGGCGGTCCCGGAAGACCATCGTATATGGATCCGCGATCTGGCCGATGCCTATACCAATGGAAATTACCTGTTCGTCCATGCCGGCATTCGCCCCGGCGTGCCACTCGATCAACAGTCGCCTTCCGACCTGCGCTGGATTCGTCGCGAATTTCTCGACCATAAGAATCAGCATGAAATGTTCGTGGTGCATGGGCACTCGATCTCCACGGAGATCGATGAACGCCCTAACCGTCTCGGCATCGACACGGGAGCCTTTCAATCCGGCATATTGACGGCCGTCGGGCTCGAAACCGACCGGCGCTGGTTCATCCAGGCGCACGCCGACTGAACGATGGCGATGGCAAGGAAGGGCAGCGACCCTCCTCGTTGATCGGCATATCCCCGTGTTTCGATCTATGCCTCTGGGCACATTGCCGCCCCTTACCTATATCGTTGAGCGATGGCCGACCTCTTCGCTTCCTCCACGCCCGCAGCAGCGGCCGACGCCGCGCCGCTGGCGGAAAGGTTGCGCCCACAAACGCTCGACGAGGTCATCGGCCAGGAGCATCTGACCGGCGCCGAAGGGGCGATCGGCCGGATGGTGGCGGCGGGGCGGCTATCGTCGCTGATCCTCTGGGGCCCTCCCGGGACCGGCAAGACGACGATCGCCCGATTGCTCGCCGATGCGGTCGGCCTGCGCTTCGCGCCTGTCTCCGCTGTGTTTTCTGGGGTGGCCGATCTCAAGAAGATTTTCGGTGAAGCGCGCGAGCATGCTCGGCTGGGTACGCGCACCTTGCTGTTCGTGGATGAAATCCATCGCTTCAATCGCGCGCAGCAGGATAGCTTCCTGCCCTATGTCGAGGATGGCACCGTGGTCCTCGTGGGGGCGACTACGGAAAATCCGTCGTTCGAACTGAATGCGGCGCTCCTGAGCCGCGCGCAGGTTCTGATCCTGAATCGGCTCGACGCGACCGCGCTTGCGAAGCTGATTACCCGTGCCGAGGAGGTCGAGCAGCGCCGCCTGCCGTTGACCTCGGCCGCGCGAGAAGCGCTGGTCGCCTCAGCCGATGGCGACGGGCGATTCCTGCTCAATCAGGTTGAGATGCTGTTCTCGATCGAAATTGGCGCTCCACTCGATCCGTCTGCGCTTGCCGCGCTGCTGCACCGTCGCCTCGCCGTCTACGACAAGGATCGCGAGGGGCACTATAATCTCATCTCCGCGCTGCATAAGTCGCTGCGTGGATCGGATCCGCAGGCATCGCTTTATTATCTCGCGCGAATGCTGGTCGCCGGCGAGCAGCCGCTCTTTCTGCTCCGCCGGCTCGTGCGCTTCGCTTCGGAGGATATCGGCCTCGCCGATCCGCAGGCGCTGGTGCAATGCCTTGCCGCCAAGGATGCCTATGATTTCCTGGGCAGCCCCGAAGGCGAACTCGCGATCGTGCAGGCTTGCCTCTATCTCGCGACCGCGCCAAAATCGAACGCCGCTTATGCAGCGCAGAAAGCCGCGTTCCGATCAGCAAAGGAAACCGGATCGCTCACGCCGCCGAAGAATATCCTCAATGCACCGACCCGGCTGATGAAGGACATCGGTTACGGCAAGAATTACGCCTACGATCATAATAGCGACGATGCCTTTTCCGGCGATAATTATTGGCCGGAAGAAATGAGCGCGCAGGAATTCTATGCGCCCTCCCCGCGCGGCTTCGAGGCCAAGATCGCCGAGCGGATGGCTCATTGGGATCGCTTGCGCGCCGCGCGTGATGGCGAATGACGCTCGATTGGGACAAGATCGTCGCACAAGGGCTCAGCCTTCCCGAGACGGAGCTCTCGACTCATTATGGCGCGCCCGCGGTGAAGGTGAACGGCAATGCCTTCATAGCGCCAGGGCGCGAGGCCGGCAGCTTCTGCCTGATGCTCGATCTCGACACGGTTGAAGTGCTGAAGGGAACCGATCCGGCCACCTATTGGCAGACCCCGCATTATGAGGGCTGGCCCGGCGTTCTGGTCCGTTTCGACACCGATGATCCCGAGCGAGTGCTGGCGATGATCGAAAAGGCGCATGCGCGGGCGGCGGCCAAGCCTCGGCCGAAGCCGCGCAGAAAACGGTGAGCCGCCGCTTCACGCGTTTCGCCTGTATCGACTGGTCCGGCGCGCGCGGAGAGAGGCAGAAGGGCATTGCGCTGGCGGTTGCCGATAATGAAGAGGCGCCGCGCCTGATCGAGCGACCAAAAGGCTGGTCCCGGCCGGCGATCCTCAACTGGTTGATCGCACAGGCAGCAGCCGGCGAGGACATGTTGATCGGCATCGATTTTTCGACCGCGCTTCCGTTTCTGGATTGCGGGGCCTATTTTCCCGGCTGGAACGACAGCCCGACCGAGGTTCAAGGGCTGTGGAAGGTCGTCGACGAGATGTGTGCCGGGGATCCTCATCTCGCGGTCGATACGCTGATCGATCATCCCGACCTGAGCCGCCATTTCCGCCGCCATGGGGGGCGGCAGGGCGATCTGTTCGGAACGGAGAATGGCCGGCTGCGGATCGTCGAGCGCCGCTGCCGCGAGGGGCGCCACGGACCGGCGGTAAGCGGCTTCAACCTTGTCGGTGCGGCACAGGTCGGCAAATCGACCCTGACTGGTATGCGCATGCTGAACCGGCTGAAGGGGATTGTGCCAGTGTGGCCTTATGGTCCGATCCCCGAGCACGGGCCGGTGATCGTCGAAATCTACACCACCATCGCCGCTAGACGCGCGGGCATGACGCGCGGCAGCAAGATGCGCGACAAGGAGAGTCTCGCCAGGGCGCTCGCCACCTTTGGGGTGAGCGCTGTGCCCGAGCTGGAGCTATATGACGATCACAGCACCGACGCGCTCCTGACGGCCGCCTGGCTGCGCGATGTCGCGGATGACAGTGCGCTGTGGAAGCCCGATGCGCTTGCTCCCGAAATCGTCGCCCGCGAGGGCTGGACCTTTGGCGTTCCGTGAAGCATTGAACAAGGGGCCGGTCACTTGGCCGGTGGAGCAACCGCCCGGTAAGCGGTGGGAGGCAAGATGGCGCGCCTGATCATCATCGTGCTGGCATTGGCGCTCGCGGTCTCCGCCGTGCTCGCGCTCCGGACCTGCGGCAACACGAGGCCCGTGGCGGTGGCGCAGAAGGGCGCGGATCTCTCCGCTGTCGTCGCACTGCCCAATGGATCGGTGCTGACCGCAGCGAAAGGCACCGTCGGCCGCGATATGGTCGACTGGCTGGCATCCTCGGATAAAACCGAACGCTATTTCGAACTGGGCGGCAAGGAGTTCGACGGGCGCTCGATCGAGCCGACAATCGAATCCAAGATCCGTATCCGCCGCGGCATCGCTATACTCAAAGCCCATCCCGACGTGACACTTTCGGTCATTGGCTTCAGTTCTGCGAGCGGGAACCCGGCCGCAGACATGAAACTGTCTAAAGCGCGTGCCGACTGGATCGTGAAAGCGCTGCACGATGGCGGCGTGCCAAGCGATCGCCTCTCTGCAGAAGGGCGCGGGTCTGCCGACCCGATCGGTGACGAAGCCACCGCCGCCGGACGCGCCCGCAACGAGCGGGTCGCTATGATCCTGCGACACGAGCGCTGAGCCTCGCAAACTTCCCCGAGATCGGTGTGCGTGAGGGCTGGACCTTCGGCGTTCCCTGACGCATTGGGAGAAACGCAGGCCGGGTTAGCTCAGCTGGTAGAGCAATCGCCTTGTAAGCGATAGGTCGTCGGTTCGAGTCCGACACCCGGCACCAGGTACCCATCCAAAATCATCCGCCCGTATCTAGAAAACCTAGGAAAACCGGGCTATAATCAGCATAGCCCATCCGTGCCCATCCGGGCAGGTGCGCCCCGATCCAGAAGAATTGGGGGTCACTTTGGGGGTATCGGAAAAACTCCAGTTCGGGGATACCCCCAAATGGCACTGACTGACTCCGCTGTCCGCACCGCAAAGCCTGCCGCTAAGGCATATAAATTGTCGGATGGACGTGGTTTGTTCGTTCTCGTGCAGCCAACAGGCGGCAAGTTGTGGCGATGGAAATACCGATATCTGGGTAAGGAGCAGTTGCTTTCGCTCGGTCAATATCCCGATGTCAGCCTCAAGGACGCGCGCGAGCACCGCGAAGAGGCTCGGAAGCTATTGGCCGCAGGCACGAGCCCTGCGCTAGCCAAGAAGTCCGCGGCAATCGCGGCGAAGATTGCCGCCGCCAATACGTTTGGGATCGTCGCCGAAAAATTCATCGCCAAGCGCGAGAGTGAGGGCATGAAGGAAACCACAGCCGCCAAGGCCAGATGGTTTCTGTCGCTCTTCGGGGCAGCGTTCAATTCGCGGCCGATTGCAGAGATCATGCCGCACGAATTGCTTGAGGTGTTGAAAAAGATCGAGAAGCGTGGCAACCGCGAAACGGCGACCCGCATGCGGGCATTTGCCAGCCGCGTCTTTAGGTTCGCTGTCGCCCACACGCTTGCATCGGCAGATCCCGCCGCCGCGCTTCTGGGAGCGCTGATCGCGCCAAAAGCGAAGCATCATGCCGCCATATTGAATCCGGTTGAGGTAGGCGCGCTACTGCGCGCGATCGACGGCTTTCAAGGTCATATGTCCACGAAGCTTGCCCTACGGCTCGCGCCCCATGTTTTTGTTCGGCCGGGAGAGCTGCGACATGCGGAGTGGAGCGAGATCG
>Ga0068863_100000863_pt1 | contig 30317 bp, 53 predicted proteins | sample KBSSwiS62_FD_66596 | JGI IMG/M metagenome (GOLD analysis project Ga0068863, IMG submission 66596) | Switchgrass rhizosphere microbial communities from Kellogg Biological Station, Michigan, USA - KBS Switchgrass S6-2 | ecosystem: Host-associated > Plants > Roots > Rhizosphere > Soil ... | reverse complement strand
CCGTCAGCAGCACTGTTGAGCAGATGAGCCCGGCTCGAAAAAGATTGGGCCCGCTCAAAATGGCAGATTTCCTACTACTCTAGACCTCCAGTGTGCACCGACTTCCGCCACTGGCAAGTTCGTCTGCCACTGACATTCGGCACTCTACCTGCGTCGTTCTCGATACATTCGCGCTCACGGCCACTTCAATCACCTGCTGGTCGGCGAAGTAGCCCACACTCGACCCAAGCGCTGTCGTCCTACGCCCCCAAATGCGGCACCCTCACATTTCATAAGGCACGGCTGCAGAACAGCCCGACGTCCGGCCCGTCCAGGTCGATGTGCCTATACACCTTCAGGACATGACTGAAGGATCACTGCGTTGAATTTTGCCGATTTTGAAGACTTTGCGGAGCGGGAAGGCCGTGGCGGGCCTTTCAGGCATATGGCCGTCAAGACAATCCCGTATCCGCTCCAAATGTTTGGGCGTGGCGTCATCCGACCCTCAATTGCCCGAATCTACACTCTCGATCACACCGGCGGCGTCGCGAACGTTGTCATTGCCATTCGGCACAGCGCTTCCAAGCGTGCGAAGGAGGTTGAGATCTGGTGTGGCGATCAATTCCTGGAAGCGGGCCCGAGGGTCGGGCGACTCGCTGCAACGGCCCGCTGTACGAAGGCCAGTGAAGGCCTTCGAAATGGAGAACTCCTTGAGAAGCAGATGGTGAAGCACTACGGCAGCCTAACCCGCGGGACTCCGTGCGACTTTTGGAGTCGACGAAAGCTAAAGCCCCCTCAGCTCTGCGATCACGCCGCGCACGTGCTGTCAGAACTGTTTCCGATCGAAGACTTGGAGGCGATGGCGCAGCAACTCGATCGCTGGTTAGCAGGTGTCATCGATGACATCACTGTTTCCAGTCCCGAGATCTGCCTGGCGCGATTTCTGTTTCAAGTTCCCACGCTCCTCGAAGGGGAACGTGGCTCGGGAAAAACTTTTCTCGGCCGCTCTTTCGCCCGGGACGAGGGAATCCCTTTGATTGAGCTCGGCGGCCACGAAGGTATCGATGCCGTGGATCTGCTGGGAACCTATGTCCCGATGAGCGACCGGTCGCTTATCTGGAAGGATGGCGCCCTATCGGAGGCCTTCCGCCTAGCCTCGAAAGGTCAGAGAGCGGTGCTGCTCATAGATGAGCTACTGCGTATTCCTCAACGACAACTCTCAGTAACGCTCACCGCGCTGTCACCCGACGAAGGGCACTACCAGTTACGTACAGGCAGGATTCTGCGTGTTGAAGATAATGTTGCGTGCGAGGAAGTTCTGCGTTGCAAAGTCGAACACCTTGCAATCGTTGCGACGACCAACGTCGGTGCGGGATACGCCGTCGAGAGTCTCGACCCGGCCATCGCGGAACGGTGGCTAATTCTGCGGTGGGACACAACCCCCGAACGGCTGCGCGATATTCTGATCAAACTCGCAACGAACAGGGGCTTTTCGCTGAATATTGCCGAGAAGTTGGTCCGATTTTTTGTGGTAGCGAAGGAGCTTCGTAACACCGGACAAATCGCGCAGATTCCAACGGCAAGGACGTGTTCGCGCGCGATCGAACTCGCCGCAAGCGAGGCGGAGGTTGGAACGATGATTCTTAACCAAGCACTATTGTGGGTCGCCAGAGACCTGGACGGGTACCCGGTGACTGAGCAACTCGACTCAGTGCGAGGCCTGGTTGAGAAGATCTTCTCCACATGCACAGGCCCGGTATTCGTATGAGTGGACGGATATCGGCCGATGGGCCCAGTGTCTCAGGTTACGATACGACGTGGGTTAGAAAGGTCACACGAGCAAGTGTACTCGAATTGCTTGTCGCAGATGCCGGACTTGGCAAGGAAAGGGTCGATATACGGATCAAACCGGGATTTCGGACGGCTTGTTGGTTATTCATTCCTCCGCATCGGATCTACATTGGTGACGGAATTCCGGAAAGGGCCCGCGGGGGACTTACAGAGGCACAGATCGCACGCTACGTGAAGGCTCATGTGAGGCACGAAATCGCGCATGGGCATTGGACGGATCGGGATCTTCGTGCACTCACCCGCGACCTAGGCGACATTGCGCCTTTTGGGCTGTTTAACCTATTCGAGGATGCACGGATCGAGCACAAGTATCGGTCCGCACACGCTACGCCCTTCGAGTGGACTGAGTTTGAGGATATTTCAATTACGGCCGAGGATCCGATCGGGATCTTCTATGCCATGATCCAACACGATGCAAACGAAGAACGGGTGCGTAGCGCCGCCAGGGAGCGGGAGGTTCCCGAGAAACGTGTAACGGAGGTTGTTCCATACTTTCGCAATGCGCTGGCGGCGAAAGACTCCCGCGCGCTATTCCCCGTTCTGCAGGCCTGGGTGAAGCGCTTCGGCTCAGCCTCCCCGCCCGCGCAGGTGCAGGGGCGCCCTGACGGATTCGCGGTCGATCTCTCGCTCTCTCTGGAACTGCAGACCGATCCTGATAAGTTACATCAGTTCGATGGGGATGCTGTATCGGCAACCGGCGCAATTCTTGATGGCAAGCAGAAATCAAGCGATCAGTCCGGCAGGGTCGACGTTGAATCCTTCGCGGGTAACGCAGATCTCCTCGCAGAAAAAACGTGCGAACTGCTTGATGAAGCACAAGTGCAGCGACTCTCCGAACGTCTGCAGCTGGTATTCTCCAGTAAGGCGCGTGATGTCCTCACGCTATCGCCGTCGCGCAGGATATACATTCGTAACTTTGTACTTGGCGGTCCATTCTATCGGGCGCGAGAAATCCAGACGCCACAGCGGCGCAAGGTCCTCTTGGTCGTGGACTGTTCTGCATCCATGGCTGGCTCGCACATCGAACAGGCTCGCCTGCTCGTTGCCGCATACTCTGAACTCGCGCGAAGAAACATCGTCACAGGTCATGTAGTTCTCTCCGCCGTCGTCGGGCGCCAGGCCTGTTGGCAGCGCTTCGCTCTTCCAATTCGCGTTGAGACTATCGGGCGTATTCAGGCTTTCGGAGACGCCGAGGGGCTCGAGTTCGCACTCAAATCTAACTTAAAGGAGGCACAGGCCGCTGACCATGTAGCTGTGTACAGCGATGGCGACATCTTCGACCAACCTATCGAGAGGCGGACACTGCACGCACGCGGCGTATATATCTGGGGGCTGTATGCCGGGGAGTCAGAGCAGGCAGTGAACGACTTACTGCGCTACTTCGATCGAGCCCTCGTTCGATCGAACGTTGAGGGCCTGGTGGAAGCCATGCTTCTTTATTCCTGATTTCGCAGGGCAGACCCATGAGGGTCCGCCCTGCCTTAGTCTTTAGGTTGGTATCCGTTTTACTGGCTGGGGGAGGCCCGCTCGCAAAGCTTGCAGAGTCGGTTTTATACTTTCTCCCCTGAATTTCATGGGCCATCCGCTGCAGCACCGGGTTGGGTGGCAGATGCGGCGATGCTCGCGCTCTACTGGCAGTCGACGACCATTCGGCACCGACGCCTTGCACAGCTCCACAAGACTGCGGTGTATAAGAGCCGGGACGAGCGTCCGTCCCGGCGGTAACGTGTACAGTCAATTGACCCAGCTTGCTCAGGACTTGAAGTAGACGCTCCCTGAGCGGCTCTCATTGAACCCCCGTGTGGCGGAGTCGCGCTTTTCCTTTTTGGTGCAAACCAAGTTTTTCATACTCGGCGATGATCCCCGCGTGACTCACCGCGGTGTGCATCGGGCCCGCCTGAGCTTCGTCAAAGTTCCAGCAACCCGCCTCCCGCTCGATCTCTCCATAGAGCACCATGACGCCATAGTCCGAGAGGCGCGCGTAGATCGGAGCGGTATTGGCCGCAAGTGTCCCCGTTCTCGTGGCGCCTCTCTTCGGTGGTAATGCAGCCTTCAGCCATTCCCATTCACGACCATTGAAGGTCAGCGATCGCTCGCTCGGATTCAGAAAATACTGCCGTGCGCTGTCGTGATCCAACCGAGTGATCAGGGTATCCAAACGGGCATCCTGAGGCGCGCCCTCAGACGGTTTCAATCCCGCGCGCGCTTGCCATGGAAGCCATGCCACCTGCAGGAACTCATCCTTATAAACTTCGCTTTGATCGTTGCTGTTGGCCCACGAGTCACGCGCGGGATCCGTATCACGACCTACGCTTCTTGACCAAGTTTCAAAAGCGGCACGCTCTTGGTGTGAACTCATCTGTTCTGCCTCCGTTCGGATTTTATCCACCACCCACGGGTTCGCCACCGGGCGCCATCTCGCAGAGTAGGCCCGACGCCACACGAGGTTGGCGGTGGGCGAGCTCCAGCAGCAACGGACGCAGCTGTTCGAGCATGCACTCCGGTTCGCCTTCCTGGTTGAGAAGCTCGAGCCGCACGGGATAACCCAGGAGTTGCGTTTCCGACTCGTGTAACGCAGTGCGCACACCCTTCGTCCTCGCAGCCGATTCCCGCGCCTCGAGTTGAGGGCGTCGTATCCGCACCAAGACCCCTCCGATCTCCTCAATGAACTTCGCCTCCCCGTACGTTCGAACATCCGTGACTACAATTCGAGCGTTGGACTCTCGCCCGATCCTGCTGGCCACTCGATCTATCCAGTAGGAGTCTCGTCCGTGCCTACCGCGCCGCCGGTACTCGGTGCCCCACACTTGAAGCGTCCAGCGCGGGCTGCGCGGAGCCTCGAGCCTCGCTTGGCGCCAGACCTCGCGCATCCAGGACGTTAGCGATCGTGCCGCAGCTTCGAAGCTGATCTGCCAGCCTTCACAGCGGTGCATCGAATCGACGAGCGACGCCTTCTCACGCAGACGCGTCGTAACCCTGTGTGAATGCGGAACGATACTAATCGTCTCGGCATCAACAGCCGCCGCCGGCTGCACTGCTGCGAGTTTCGCGAAAGCCTCAGCCAGTCCTCCCAGCGAGTCAAGCAGCTGCGGAGGCCACCTTTCACTTGTAAACACACCCGCTGGACTGCTCGCAGATGCGCAGACGTTGGTCGCCGGCCAACTGCACGATCGCCGCCAGTGCGCGATGCCGCCGGACGGATGATCGTGTCCATCCTCAATGCACCACGGGTCCGACAAGCACACATCCGGCACTCTCCAACCGAGACGGTGCGCGACCTGCACGAGAGATTCGGATAACTCGGTTTTACCGTCGTTCCCTAGTTCCGCAAACGGCAGCGCCGAGCCAACGAAGCAAGCGTCGCGACAGTTGGATAGTCTCAGCTCTGGAAGCGGACTCTCTTTCGTGTCACGCCCTCGCAAAAGCCCCACACGAACTCCGTAGGCGCTTGAGACTTCCTCATACAATGCGGCGGCAAAGCTGAGGCACCGAAATCCCAGGCGCTCTGCCAGCAACCCCGCCACCGTGTCCTTACCCGCGCCCTTGGCTCCTAAGAGCCCGATCACTCCCCTCACCCTGCCCTCCAACTGATTCAGTCGGTAGGTATAGGTAGTGGGTGTCGCCGTCGGGCTGGGATGCCCGCAGCCGACATGGAGCAGGGGGAACCAAACGCCGGATGCAAGCCTGCAGAACGCAGTTATCGATGAGCCTGTACGGCAGACAGAGTCGTCGAAGGTTCGACTACCGCCTCAGGTGCTCCCGATCCCCGAGCGTCTACCACCAACGCTGTGCTCTATACGGGGAAGGTCAGATCACACAGGACGAAACTCCCACCTATGAGCCCCAATCGGGACAATCAGACGTCCGATGAAAAACTGGACGTACGTCTGCGTAAGGCGGCCGTCTGCATTTTTCTGATGACGGATCAGCACCAAGCGAGGCTCCTCGCGGAGCTGCTACATGAGGCTGCCACGGAGTTGCAGCGGGTGTGGCCGTTGCTGCGCGACGCCCGTCGACTTCTGCTTGAATTCCAACAGCGCTTTGCCTCGGATGAACTGCCAGGTCGCGTGAGCGCGCTGTTGGACCGGATGCAGCCATGAGGAACCGGATGCAGCCTCCAAGCAGTCCCCTAATCTCCAACACCAGCACACGTCCGGTCAGCGTTCCCGCGCCTCGAACGACGTGCGCGGCCGCCGTGCTCGCAACGCGCATGCCGCGCAACACAGAGAGCCCAAAAAGGCGATGAACGATCAACCCAAGCAAACGGATATCGACCCCAAGAATCACAAGACGTGGCCCTATGAGCTATCTCGCGCAATCGGGGATGAGCACCACGCCATCGGGCAGAACAACGCCTGCGATCACAGACCCACGTATCAGGGGCAACTTGACCAAGCGACCGAAACCATGGTCGCACACTACCGCGCATGGCTGACGCTGTACGCGACGCTTTCTCCCGAGGAGATCGCGAGGTGTCAGCGCTACTGGAATGCGACGCGCAGAAGCGGCTGCTGGGGACTCAGCAGCGATCTGGTAACCACCCGGTTGAAAGCCGGATGGTTCCTGTGCCCGCGGTGGGCAGCGGTTCTAGATGAAATCAGAACGATGCGAGAGGTGTTGGCATGAACGACGTACCCGCCCCAGGCGCACGCCTGGCCGAGATTCGCCAGCGCGACCTCGCAAGCGCCGAGACTTGGTTTCGTGCACCTCATTCCGGACCCGCACGAGCGTTTCAGGATCGTCGGTGGTTGCTGGCCGAGCTCGACCGTGCGCAAAGCACGAGTCCGACGTCGCCAGACCTGTCCCAGGATCCTCACCGCACGTCACGCTCTGACGCACGCGAAGCAACTCCGAACGAGACATCGACGCTCCCGGCGCAGAAGGACGTACTGGAATGGATAGTTGCAAGCTTCGGACAGCACGCACACAACCGCGACGAACGCGCTGCTCGACTGGTGGAGGAGGCGATAGAGATCGCGCAGGCCGCAGGCGTCCCCCTTGCTGTCTTGCGACGGATTGCGGACCGCGTGTACGCGCGCCCGGCCGGCGAACTCAGGCAGGAAATCGGAGGTTTGGGCATCACGATCTTGGGACTGGCGGCGAACTGTGGAATCGACTTTGCGGCTGAGACGCTGCGGGAGTGGCAGCGGGTTCTCTCCAAGCCTCAAGACTGGTGGCAATACAAACATGCCGAGAAAGTGGCTGCCGGTACCGCTGATCTGTCACTGCTGCCGTCCGAGCGCACCATGCAGTCTTGAGACATGGCCGTCCGGTGTGGGGCACAGACATTGCGGCCGTCCAGCCACCGAGGGATAGCAGGCGCTGGGGCGTGGGGACTCAACTCAACAGCGTAAGACTTCCGGGACGCTCGCCGCGTCCCGATTTTCTTGGCGCTCACTTCGTCCAGCTTCATCGATCGCCCGCCAGCATCGTACGCGACGGACTGCGGCGGCTTACTATACGAGACCGGCTTGGGCACACTGCCCAAGCCGGTCAAACGATCCCTATTCCTTGTCAGCGGGAATCGGACCGAACGCGACCAGTGCCCCATCGCTCGCACGGATACTAATGGACGTCCATTCGCGCAAGGCAATTGCGCCAAAGGTGTGGAGATACTCGCGCGCGACGGTTTCGGCGTGCCCTCGTGTTTCGCATCCCGTGCACTGCGACGTTGTCCGCCCGTCTCGCACCAGAAAAACGGCAAACGGGCCGAAAATAAGACATTCATCAATGCGCCCGAAATGCACGACCGAGCCCCCTGCGCTGTTGGCGCCTGCCGGACCCTCCGTCTTAGATTTCAGCGCTTCGTTGCGCTCATCCATCAACGCCTCCGTGTTCTGCGGACTCGCTTGCAGTCTGAAGCGAGGTCGAAATGTCGCTCGGGGAGCGATACTTGCGTGTCAGAATGACACTGAGGTTCCCCGGCCACCCCGAGTAACCCTCCGAGGCACACCAAAGACGGAAGGCGACGGTCATCACCTCGGGTCCCTCCTTGTGTAGCCATCCCCACGCACAGTCGATAGCCTTGCGGAGACTCGGCTGAAGGGCTGCCGCCGCAGCTGCTTCCTTCAGTAGCAGGCCGGCCCGCTGCTCGGTTGTGGGTTGGTCGGTCATTTGCGACCCGCCAAATCCTCAGCCTCCTTGAAGGGGGCTGCGGCCGTTCGACGCCGGTCGAATGCATGGTTGCTGGATTGATTACCCGTGCGACTACGCATTTATCCACGCCGTCAGAGATTTGCGCCGGGTCTTTGAACAACAGGTCGTGCTCTGCTTGCCGTTTTGCCTCATTCAACACCTCGCTCTTGCTCGATGGCCTTCCCGGTATAGGGAAATTGCGAGGATCTACGTGAGGAGCCTTGGTCGGGAGCACCCCTCCAGCAGGTATTCAGCCGGAGCGATCCGATCCTATCTGACGAATGGCCGAACAATCTCTTCGCCCGCCGCGACACACTGTGGATCGCGGTGGCCGCAGGAGGGGAGCACCCGCATGCCTCATCGCTCGGTCCCGCCCGTTCTTCGATCCCGACAAACTCCTCGGAGTCGGCGCCCCTACGGGCGATGAGCCGCCAACGGCAGGCGGGTTGCTGGGCAACAACACCTGGGAAAGATTGCTGTGGCGCTAGGGCGTGTAGTGACTCCCGGTTAGGCGCGGCTGTCTGGCGACCCAGGTACGTCAGTCAAAAAATATCGGGGCGCATGGCGCCCCGACTGAGTGTGCTCCGCTGAGTGAACGTCCTTCAGGTCATCCCGAGGCGGCCACCCTGCTTCACGATGGTGTGGATTTCCGCCACACGCTCCGGCTTCACTGCGACGTTCACCATGACGACCAAGGCATCCGTTACCTCGCCGTCTTCCGCGTCCGGCACGGGGAGGAGCTCGTCCGGATCATCCTCGTCGGTGTCGTAGTCAACGACAGCGACCTCCGGTGGAGCGCCATCCGACAATATCTCCTCAACATCGCCATCCCTGACGACGATCACAAGTCTTCCCAACGGCCCTCCCTTGCGGCGGTTGGCCGCACATGTCCTGTCACTGTGACTCCGAGTGCAGCGTTCTCGTGCTATGCGCAAGCGGCCGCCTTGCGTGCGTCGCGCTTCAGTGCCGTGCGAGCCAGCGATGCGCGGGCACGGTTAGCCTTCCCGGCACATGCACTACAAATCCTCCGACTCACTGATGCTCTGAGATGTGTTGCTCATTGCTTTCATTGCGATCCCTTTACGTATTTAGTGCCGTCCCACCGTTGCAGATTCTTTGGTTCTGGCGTTGAACGTTTGGCCTCTCTCCACGCATCAGCATCGTCACGAGCGCCGATCATGATCCAACCACCATACCGACTCTCCGCCCGGTAGCTAACCAGTCCAGCGACCGCAAGCGGCCGTTCATGCAACGGCAACTCGTGGAATTTGTTGCTCATGACTTCCATGTTGCTCTGAGATGCAGACATGCTCGTCTCACCGCTGTTTTCTTGGAAGTGGAACGTGCTCACGACTGCGCCTCTCCATAGTGCTCGGAGAGAGCGCGGCTCAGCGCTTCGGCCTTGGCTCGGATGAGATTCGCCGTAGCGGTCCCGCGTAGCCCGTCGAGCAACCTATCGAGGCCGCATTGCGTGAGCGCCTCATCAAGCTCGTCTGCCGCCTGGATGACGGCGCGGACCCGATCGGCTTTCGTGTTGCTCTGAGATGCAGACAAGCAGGTGCCTCCGTTGTTTTCGTGTGAGCGCGTCACGGCTGGTCGTCCTCAGCCAGAACCATCCCGAGAAGCAAGTCGGGGCCGCTCAGTTCGCGTAATCTCGCGATTTCGGGCGGCGTCGCGGCGCCGACGCGCCGGCGGTTTGCAAGCCGTTCGTATTCCTGCTCGGGGGTTTCACTGTTGCCGGAATTCATCGCGCGACCGCCTTGGCAGCCCACTTGCGTGCGCCGGCTTCCGATCGATGCTTGCCGCAGACGAGCGTCGCGTCGCCGAGGTCCGTCGCGGCATTCTTTACTTCCGGCTTGCAATTGACCCAGAGGCGGCTGCTGTACACGCCGTTCTGCGCAGTGGTCACGACGGTCCGCGTACCCTGCGAGGTGTAGTTGCTCTGAGATGAAGGTATTCTGGGCTCTCTCCTGGTTTCTTGCCCAGTGCTCATGCTGGCGGCCTCACGAGTAGCTTGCCCGCGTGGCGCTCATAGCCGTGATCTGCTGTGCAGACACCACCGCTGACTGGCCGATACCAGCGCCCTCCTCAATGTATGCAGCCAAATCATTCAAGCTGGTCGGCAACCGCTCGTCTGCGGGGTGCAGAACAGTAACTTGGACAATCGTCTTCATTACGCGGCTGTTGCTATGAACAGTTTGCTTAGCCACGGCGCATCTCCGCGAGCTTCGGAGTACCGAGGCGTTCGGCGAGATAATCGAACTGCTCGGGCGGCAAAGGCCCGCTAATCCGAAAGATCGGACTGTCCGTTTCCAATACGAAGAAGTAGCTCTCGGCAAGGCCATTACGGCCATTGCCCGCATCGGGTGTTCCGTACGCGCGGCCAGGGCGAAACATCGCGCTCGGTCCGATGCTCTTCCTCACGTCCGAGTTGATTGTCTTGTGACTGCAGCTCACGACGTAGGGCTCCATGCCGGGTCGCACAGATCGCGGACGCTTGGTTTCTGGTTCGGGAACACACCGTGGGCAACCCAGCGCTCTCCTGCCCTGCGAGCGTCCTCAGCCGTCGAGAACGTTGCCTCGTATGGTGAGAATTGGCAGCCGGCGTACCAAGCGTCCAGCTCCGCGAACAACTTGCGATCCGTGACAGTGGCCCAACGACCGTTGGTCGAGTGTCGAGTGTCGTAACCGAAGTGCTGAACACCGTGAAAAGGTGTTGTCCAGTTGCTCTGCGATGTGTGCCCCGACTTCTCGGTACCTGCCGTCGAGTCAGTCCGGCCAGCGCTCATTCGATGCGCCCTGTTTCGATGCTCAAGCCTTTCACCCAGATGTCCTCCTGTGTCCTATGTGCCTTTTGCGTATAGGGACAGCAGGCATGACACGCTTGGACTTCCTGAGCACGCCGCAGCCGGGCGCATGCTGACTGCTCCGCGTGGCTCGCTCAGCTCTTTGATGGAGAAATGAATCGAGGGCGCCGAAGCGCCCCACCGGAAAAACATCCGTATTGTTCAACCGTCAGTGACCGGGCCCTGGATACTCGCCTCTAGTCGGCTTCGACACACATTCAGTTCCCTGGCGAGCCGCCGGGCATGGGTCTTTGCAACTAGAAATTCCGGGTCCTCCTCTGAAACGCTTGGCTTGCCTTCGCCGAGCCGCAGCAGTTCTTCTACAGAGATCCTGACGAACCACGGCGTCCAGGTGTCGAACTCGTTCTCGATGATTTTCGATATGGGCGCTCTCCCTCGGATATCGATACCCGTGCCCTTCGCCTCTTCGATCACGAATGCGTGGACGAGAACTCTGTGTCGGCTCTCGATGTCGACATCGAGGTAGCCCCAAGCGGCAAGCCCGTCAACCGGTGGAGCGCGACCGCCAGCAAATGGCAGTTCCCGTGCAGAAGGGGCTCTTCATTCTGTGGGTGTCGTCTCGTTCATACCAGCCGATCGCCCCCCTCCTCCGGGGCGCGCTGTCCCTTTCGCTGCAATTTGAAACTCACGGATGTTTCTCAGCTGCCCTCGCTGCCGGGGCCAGGGATCAGAGCGTCGCCCGCCGGCGTGGAGGCCACAGATGCGCTCACGGCACTGGCACCAGGTAATACTCATTGTCGGGCTTGTAATGGGGGTGAAGCCCCACAGCTCGTATGCATCCCGCGAGGATTCGGCGGACCCGAAGGTAGAAGTCAGTCCCGCCGGCAATCAAGACCGGCCTGAAGTTTACACTTCAAGCCGGGACTGAATGGCTACTTGCTATGTACGAATCTTGGGCGTGACACCGACGAACGCACCATCGCTGACACGGATCGACATGCACTCCCACTCCTGTATCGCCGTGGCACAGAAGCTACTGAAATACGCGCGAGCAACGCTTGCGGCCCGTTCCTGCGTTTCACATCCCGTACACTGAGCCACGACGCGCCCCTTGCACACCACAAATACCGCGAAGGGGCCGTGGATCAGCTCTTTATCCATTTTCCCGAAGTGCACAATCGAGACTTCGGTGTCGGACTTATCCCGACTCGTTGGCATTCCCTTTCTCAGTGATGGCCTGGCGCAGTCGCTATACTTTCCGCCGTTGACCACGCGGCCGTCGGTTTCTGCCTTTGCTCTGCTCAGACTTCAGCAGCGCCTGGAGTTCTTCGTCATATTCCGCGCCGGCGCCATCCAACGTTCTCTGCACGTCATCTAACTGCGCGAACGCGACTCTCTGCTCCGGAGTAAAGAGGGACCACGCAGCTCGAAAGAAGTCCTGCAGGTCACCTCCTTCATGGTCCGGTTCGGAGTCTTCCCCGTGCGTCTCCGCAACCTCGATGTAGAACTCACCATCCAACAGCTTGTTCGCGGCACACGGTGCCGTCATCCACATTTTCCAACGGATTGGCTTGCATCCACTACCGACACCGCGTCCATCGCGGTACCCACACGCTGACGGCCAATCAAGCACTCCCGATGGCCAAAGAGATGCGCCGTGCACAAGTAGAACGAGTATCCCTCCATCCGTTTATTGAGTCCCGGAGACGCCGTCATCTCTGCCATCATAAACACCTCTGATACATGATTCTTACAGACCTCACACGGACCGTAGTAACTTGATGGCTCCTGCATGTTGACCAGCCGGTACGCATAAGCGCTGCGCCTTGCCGAGGCGTTCACCATCGCTCGAGTCTCATTCGGCACGGCAACGCGGTATCGCGGAGACATCCGCTCGACGAGCGTGACCGGGAAACATCAAGACTCGCCGCGACGAGTATTCTCCACGTCCCGCGCGCTCCCTCAGCTCGACTTCTGATCTACGCAGTGTTGTTCTCCTTACCGTTCTTTGCGTGGCCAGCAACCCATCTCTTCGCGCAGTATCGATGAGCCGCACCTCGCACGACTTCGTTAATGGCCTCCGTCGTATAGGCAAGCAGCCTGAATGGCGCCATCTCGGCGAGGATGCGCGTTGCCGCTTGCCGATCGACCAGGCGGATAGCAAGGGCACTACGCAAAGAAGGCCCGGCCGAAGAGGGTCTCTCCGGCCGGCAAACAAACAAATGGTTCCCGGGCCGCAAGGGAGAAGGCGGCCGTTAGCTCCCTTGATCACGGGTGGTCGGATTGATCCTCAAACGCTGTCGTCCGTCGGTTCTGCGGCGCTAGGCACGACAATCAGATCAGCCTTACGGGACGATGGCGACTCACTTATCAAGTTTCTTACAAACGAGCCAGGTTCAAAAGGTGGCCCCTGGCCGCAGATCATGTCTGGGTCACGAGCCGGACACCCGTCGGGATGCCGCAGATCCAGCGCCAATAAAGCGCGCTTGAACTCCACGGCCTTCAGTGAAAGACCAGCCTCGGCCCGCTCAGATTCCGTTTCTACAATTCGCCGACGAACGCAGGCGTTCGCAGCCAACGCAGAGAGGAATCGGATGTTCGCGCCGGCGAGCTGTCGAAGTGCCCGATCTGCACATCCGCTAAACATTTGATGAAACTCTGTGAGTCGATCAGGATTTACCGTGTTGATATCGGCAAACCTCCTGCGGAGGAAGGCGAGTTGAGCGGAGCTAAAGACCTCGCGCTTAGGCATGCACACCCGCCCCGAGCCGCATCCAGGCGTACCGACTCGCACTCCCAAGTTTTGAGCGACATCTGGACTCTTTCAAGACCAGAGCGGCACATGGTGCGTCTCGGGCCAACAGTGAAACACTACCGACGCTTCTGTTCTTCATACTCTTGAGAGAGTTCAACAGCAAGATCGAAAAGCTCCTCCGGAATGACATCGCCGACGTAGAGATTCAGCGCGCGTGCGGTCTCTTCCGCGAGTTTTGTGCAATTGATTTCACCTGTAAGTGGGTCACGGCATTCTTGGATGAATGTCCGCATCGTATTGCGGACCAACGTGGGATTCATGGTTGCTTTGAGGTTCGTTTGAACTCACTCCTGCGAAACGATTGATGTCGGTTGAGGCCCGCTTCGAGTCGGAGCCAAATAGATCCGGTATCGGCAACGGCGACACGACGGCACTTCACAACAGCTGGACGGGACCTTCGTTCGATGGGCGCTGTGATCCGGGTCTACGTCGCTGCGCTCGGAATTGATGGCGCCTGTTCCCAAGTAAGCCCCCTCGCGCGTCCCGCGAACACCGCGAAGTCCTCGGCCTTCGACGTGACCGTGCGATACGAGACGGCCCCTTTACCGAACACCTGACCCAGGAACTCCTTGGCTGCATCAGAATTGGCCACGATCTCCGCCCCATCATTGCGGGACGAACCGAGAGATATTGTAAAGTCGGGCACTAAGGATTCTCCATAATTTCTGTTGGTTGCCGGATCGTTGTACGAATGGCATCAGAAAACCTTGATGAAGAACGGCAGTCGCATGAGCGTGTTGGGATCGCCCAACACGGTCTCGTGGTCGACCGCACCCCATCCATACACTTCCTTTTCAGATCGACCGCAAAATGGACGTGAGAACAATTCCTCGCTACAGGCCGTAATGACATCGACCTCGCGAACGAATGACCGTGCCCGCTCCTGCGGAATAGGTCCGGCCTTCAGCTCCTCAACTAGCTTGCACTCGATGCGCCAGCGCAAACTTCGAAGCTTTGCAGAATCCATCCTTGCGATGACGTTCCGCAGAGTCGGTAAAGCGTTCATAATTGTCGGAGGGCGGATGAAGTGTTCTGCCACAACTCAAGGCGGGCGATGATCCTTGCCGCCTCGCGCGGATTCACTTCCTGAATCCGCGACTCCAATCGAATTAGCCCGCTTTTGTACTCTGCATCCGTTGCGCGCTTGCGGATCGCTTTTTGTTGTGGATTCAATGTCTTACCCACTCTCCTGATCTTGTGCCGGGAAGGCAGGAGTGCGCCCGTCCTGCTGGAGCACAACACAGACGCGCAAGCGTGCGTATCGGCAGCCGTGGCAATTCACCCGCAGGGGGAGACGTGTCCTCGCTCAAGCCCCTGTTGCATCCGTTGTCGTTGCGGGAATCGATAGATACCTCCGACCGACCGATGCACTTTTCGATAGTCCGCGGGTCTTCCAGCAACGGTCGCAACTCGGCAACCGTGAGATCGACTGTGTACTTCCCGAACACAACTGCCTTCGTGGACGTGTTTTCAGCGTCGAGTGAAAGGCGTCCTCTCTTCGTCACATCAAGCTCCCTGTTCCTCTTTGCGTTGTGGGCCTTTCGCGTATAGGTCCGACCGCGCGAAGGCGATGGGCCAGTAGCCAATGAGTCTGCGCCAATGGCGGCCAGGCGAATCGCGCACAGTGGCGGCGGTGTCAGCGGCGTGTATCGGAATCGATTGGCGCAGGTACAGCGGGCCGGTATCCACTCCCGCTTCCATGCGCATGGTGGAGATACCCGTCTGCCGATCCCCGGCGAGGATGGCGCGGTGGATCGGCGCCGCGCCAGCGCGGCAACAAAGAAGCGTGAATGTTGATGCAGCCCAGTGCAGGGATCGCCAGGATTGCCGGCGACAGCACCATGACGTCAGGCCGGTAGTGCGCGAGCCGGTCCGCTACTTCTGACACAGACAGAGTAACAGGCTGCTCGACCGGAACGCTCAGCCGCTGCGCCGCCTGTTTAACCGGACTGGCCGTTAGTTTGCGGCCACTGCCAGCGGGTCTATCAGACTGGGTGTACACCGCCGCGATAAGGTGGGCCTGCGCCGAATCCGCAGCCCGCAGTGCTTCAAGAGCAGGCACCGCAAATTCTGGTGTGCCGGCGAAGACAATGCGCAAGCCAGATCGCCTATGCTTCGGAACGCTCCAACGCCGCTGCTACCGCGTCACCGCGATACTGACCACAGCAGCCATTCCGATCACCCACGCGCATATCAGCCCGTAGGCAATCACTGCGCGGACCTTCGTGATGCTCCACGGCTGCCGAAAGAGGTAATGCAGCAGCAGCGTCACCTGTCCCATGAATAGCTCACGCCGCAGCCACAGCCCGACCAGCGCCGCCAGACCCACCAGGTCGATCAACAGTTGCACTACATTCACTTGCATTGGACTGACCCCACGACAAATCCCGTACAGAGCTTTCTAAGAACGGCTATCCGCCGCATTTCTGCATGGCATCTTACTTGGCGAGGCACGCAGCGCGTGCCGGGCAGTTGACCCCATCAGCCAGACCCTTTTCGGAGCTTCGATCGGAGATCTGAGAAGCTTTGCGCAACCCGCGCGAGCTCACCCACGAAAGGTCACCGCAGTCCGCCCGCAAGGTGCGCGTACCGCAATGACCGGGAGCATTGAGAATGAATCACGAACCGCAGCCCCCGATCCCGGGGTAGGTCGAACAGCCCGCAACGGCGGGGCAGAGCGCAGGCCCGCGCACCTTGCTGCCGCGGGCCATCATGTCCCGGGACCGAGCACTACTCGAGCAGTTCGGGGTGAGGTTGACGAGGAGCACGGCGATGTACTGATAAGACGTGACCTTACCGCCGGGTTGGACCGTGAGCCGCGCCAATGAGGTGATGTGGAATCTGTTCGGCCCCATCTGGGGTCATTCGTTAGAACACCTGACGAGAATTGAGTGCAACGCAGCCGTGCAGTAGATTGCGATGGATGCCGCCGAAGCGGACCGCGCTACCGCGTATCACCTGGATTGCGGTCCTCGCCGTACTCGCGCTGGGTAGCTACAGCTCCTTCGGCGTAGAGCCCATCGAACCCGCTGACCACTAGGTCACGGCTCCTCTATAAGGAACCCAGCATGTCGCTTTTGAAATTCAATCGTGCGCAGTGCCTCGCGGTGATGGCGCTGGGCGTTCTAACAAGCTCTGCGCTCGCGGAGCCGACCGCCGCGCCGCCATCCGCGGAGCGCTGTAGCGTAGAAGTGAACGGGCTGAGGTTCTACGTGCTGTCTGAGGCTCAGCACTCTTATGCGTACTCGATTGGCAAACGCGATGTGCAAGGCAGCCTGCGACAGACCCGTGAATTTGCGATCGACAAAGGCGAGCTCGCCAAGCAAGTCGATGAGTTCTCGGCGCGCGCGCAGGTGTCGGTATTTTATTTGATGGACGATCTGCACGGTATTCAGGGCGGTGGCACCTCGGGCGGAACGCTGACCGCATATACGGCTCTTCAGCAGCTGCTCGCAGGAACGGGCTGCTCTGCTGAACTGGTGCACAACGATATGCTGCTGGTGTATTGCAGGACGCGCTCGCAACTCACACCGATAACGAAAACCACGCCCGGATTATCCTCGGTCCCGCGATGTTCGGCGCAAATTGCGGTGAGCGCCGCCGCGAACTCCGGTACCGCCAGTCCTCCGAACACTGCACCGCTGCTCTCGAAGAAGTATCTGTTCTGTCCGCCCGACTGCTCGAATCGTAGTTGCCCCACGTATGAACTGTGCCGGCCCCGACATTCTTCAACCGCGAACTGAGATTGACTCCGGGGATAGTTCCTGTCACGCGCAGTAGGGCACGGGGTGCACCGGGACTTTTGTAAGTCCCGGTTCGATTGCGAATGACTCGGTAAGTCAGTCCCAGTAGGCGGTCAGATCTCTCCACTGCGGGAAGCGCTGATCCAGCCACACGTTGACGGCTCTTTCCCCCTCGCTGTTGAACACATGGGTGGAGCGGACGCCGGCGCGGTACAGCGTGACTTCACTATCCTTGGCGACCACGCAGTAGTGCGTGGCTTTGCCCTCCACCGGATTGCCGGCGCGATCGCTCGGTTCGAAATGGCAGCGGTAGCGCTGGACCCCCAAAAAAAGGCCGGCTCAGGGATAACCCCTGGCCGGCCGGGACTTCAGTGAATCCTTTGACCGTCTACAGTTCGGCGCCCCGCATTGGCGCGAAGCGGCCCCGGGGTCTGTCTCCGGCGCGTGGTGTGTTAGGCGGCCCAACCCTTGCCATGGTTCGCTCCGTTGCAGGAGCACTCGCAATTGGGACCCCGAGCGTATGCGCAACGGCTGTCGCACCGGTGCTCAACGACCAAGACGTGCTTCAGGTAGTTCCAGGACATCTCCCTGCCACACTGGAGGCAGGTGCCATCTCCGCCGCCCTTTCCGGGGAACACGTGGCTTCCATTTTGACCCAGACGATAGGGCCAGGAGTACTGGCCACTACGCTCCCTCCCCGCTGTGTACTCGATTCGCTTGCCAACCTTGCATCGTTTGCAGTTGTAAATGACGGTTGCCATTTGCCTCGATCAACGCTCCTTAAACTGAGAGCCTGCCGTGTACATCTCGACCATCGCGAACTCGTGGGCCGGTTAGTCGAACTCGTCGCCCCCATCCGTCGCCGCGGCCGGTGCGATGAGTCCGCCAACAACCCAGTCTTCATCCGGATGTTGTCGTCTGCCCACTCATTGGCGCTGCCTGTATCATCAAACGGCCCGTAAAACTTGAAACCATCAACGGGGTTCCCCGCAACGATAATGCTGCGGTCATTACTCATGGCGTCTTACCCATGCCGTTGCCGATCGACTGCGCCGCCGAGAATGGCTCAGAAGGCCCCGCAACCCGCGCTCGACCCCAACGCCCGGGCTTTTGCATCGGCATCATTCTGCAGATTCAGATAGCCTGCGCATGCAATGGACTCTTTTCTGTGTGTCACGGAACCGATGGTCTCGGTGACTCGGTATTCTCGAAGGACGGCACTGGCATGCCGCACTTCTAGCACGGTGACCGTTGCCCAATCCCGCATACCGGTCTTAGGCCCGGCACTTTCTTCGCTACGTTGTTGAATCAGCGTGTCGATATTCAATATGGCGCTATCTTCTCTGATCTGTCTGTGGAGGCTCCGCTTCCGGTGTGGATCAGCTTGATCGGTCGCGGTGGCGATTGAGTGCCAGCTGGTCGTAGATGCCGAGCCGCGCTGCGGTGTTGGCATCGTCGAAAGAGTCGAACGGCCCGAATAGATCACAATCAGACCCGCTGTCGTACCAATAATAGCCGTTGTCTCTGGGATCTAGATGCGTCACGCGCTTGACGTGAATAATGCTTGCCTACCCTCAATATATCTTCGGCTCGATCCTTGAACGAGCGTCGGCTGGCGGCTTGGATCAATCAGCGAGCCCCAGCCTTTTGACACGCACGATCGCCGGCAAACTCGGATGCGCAGAACGGAATCTGCGCCGTACGTCACTCGCGCTGTCTCCTTTGAAGTAGTGATACACCCCGCCCGCAAGAGTCAGTCTGTAGCGATACATTTCCAGAGCTTTCCTGCCTGCTTGAGACTCCTCGACGCACACCACGCAGAGTTGCCTCAAATCTGTACATCTTCGTAGCCGGCCCCGCTCCATCGACGTACCTTCACTTGAAACTGTTGGGCTTGCAGCGCTCGGGCGAGAATAGCTCCCTCTCCTAGAGTCTGTGTGGCGTAGAGGGCGCAGATCGCTCCGACGTTGAAGTTTGCGTAAACCAGTACATCCCCGTCGATCGTGCCACGCGTAGATCGTGTGCGGGACTGTGGCTCCAGTTGAACGTCGCACTCCACCGTCGCATCGGCATCAACGAATACAATGCCTTTGAAGGACTGCAGGAGGTAGGTTCTGAGATCGGCAGCAATACCTTTCAACGCCTGCAGGGCTGCCTCTCGTGGGGACTCGTGCTCAATCTTTATGGTGAGAACATAACGTGACAATTGAGGATTTCTCCTTCTTTACAGATCCATCAACGCCAGCACCCAGGACCAAACTGTCGAGCTGGCAACAGTGTCGTGTGAACTCTGACTCGGTGGAGACCCGAGTCGGCTTCATGCTGTGGCGGGATACCGGTCAAGTGCGGTCGGCATGTGAGGGTTTGCGGTCGTCGAGCGGCACGGCGGAGCCGAGGTGTCTTACCAAGAAATTCCCTTGGCCGCGGAACAGGCCATCCCGCGCTCAGTCGCTTCTGGATTCCCTGAGAGGCAGCTCAATTATCGAACCAAAATACGATGCGCTCCGCGCCGGCGGCCTTGAGCTCCTCGAGCGCCTTCAGAAAGTGTTGACCGAGAAACTCGCGATAGGTGGTCCCTTCTCCCCCACCAGGATCGGCTGTAGCGCGTCCGTCAACACCGATCGGCTCGATTGCTCGGGTCGCTCTCCGATCCTCCATGGGCTGGTCGTAGTTAAACGACAGCAGCTCCTCCAGGCTCAGCCATGACGCGCTGTGTGGGCCATCACAATCCTCAAGCGCCTCGCGCACGCCGTCACCGGCATCCTGTGGCAAACCGCGACACTCGGCGATGGGGGTGACTGCAGAATAGTTTCGTATGCCAGCGAGGAATCCGAACATTCCGTAGTCATGACTCTCCAGTGCCTCCGGCATGCAACCGACTACTTCCCAGCAACCATCCGCTCGCCTTTCTGCCCATACGTGAATATCACATGCCATGTTCCCTTTCTCCTGAGTGCATATTCCGTTCACTGCACGCTACGTAAGCTTTCGAGCGTTCTGGCACACGCCTTCCGGTCACTCGTGCGCGACCCGAGACGCTGGCCGCGAGAATCCGTGGGCTTCCCACTCTGTCGGTCCGCCGTGGGTCGGACACGCCAATCCGGCGCAGTACACGTCGGGCAGGATCGGAACCTGGCGGCCGAACGCGCGCACATCGCAGAAGCCTACCGGCCTCCCGTGCACATCCAAACTGGGGTGAGAGCATTTACCCACGCCCAGCGTCAGGACTTTGTGGTGCTCATTCAGCGCTCGGTAGATCTGTCTGCGATTGAAACGGTCGACGATGGCGCGCACCTTCCTTAAATCGATCCGGTAGTGGCGCACTGGAGGGGGATCTTCGAGGCGGCGGCTGACGATGTGTCCCAGCTCGACGTTATGTCCTTCCACATACAACTGCCGAATCGGCTCCGTGGAACTCACAACAGGTGACTCGTTTTGTTGGCAGTTGTCTTCGCCTGCATCACTCGTATCGGATGGTGGCGTAAGTCCAAGCACCGGTGGTAAAGGATCTGAACCCTCATCACCCGATGCCTCGGACTACTGCCTCGTGGGCGCCGCCAGCGCGATACTTCTCGATGGCGCCGCGACACTTAGCCGCATAGGCTCGCAGAGACTCTGCTGTAACCCCGCGCTCTGGGTAGTACGGCCCAAGTGCCGCCTGGTGTTCGCTCTGGTCCACATCGCGCTGCAAATCAGCCAACGCGGCCTCGTCCAGTATCCGTTGCTCTGAGTTTAAAGTCATTCTATGTGGTCGCTCACTATTGACCTGCTGCGTATAGCTCAGCGCGGTCAGAGAACAAGGCCGGGACGCTTACATGCGTCCCGGGGGTGATGAACTCTCAATGACCTGCACGGCGTCTGCTCATCGCGCAGGGGCGCTCTGTCCCGTGCTCCATGAATAGCGAACCGTAGATTGTCTGCCGGCCTTCTAATCCAGAATTGGGCAGCAGATTTGAGGAGATGCCCTCACTCGCATCACTGTTCCCGCTGCGATATACCTCACGCAATTCAGGGCTGACATACAGGATGCTCGAAGTGCAGCGCGGCCAGTCCGTCCCAAACCGCTCTGCGATGCTGCTCGGGGGTCAATCGGTTGGGTTCGCGGAGCTCGCATGGGCCGTGCCCGCTTGGAGACATGGGTAGGGTCGGGGGAAATGCTGTTACTTGGTCCATCAGGTCGATCTGCGGATGATGTTATGAGCACCACAATTCGCAGCTGGGGTATCGTGCGCGGAGAAGGCGCAGTACATCATCCAAATTACTGGTGATGGAGTGGCTGTCCCAAGTAAACCAGTGGTCAGCCAAAACGCATGGGCCGCAGTCAGGGATTTAACTGCTTCGCTCCTTGGTTGTGATGTGACTCGTCGCCGGATAGTTGGTCAGCGCTTCCCGCTGTCGCGAGCGCCTGCTGGAGCGCCGCGAACGCGGCCGCACGATTCTTGAACCCTTCCAGTGGACCGATCCCAGGGCGGTTCGCAATCGCGAACCATTCGCCGGTGACGATCGTCTGATCGATGATCCCGCCGAGGACCGGATCGCGGCTTGTTGCAAGCCCGCCGGGAGTCGCCTCGGTCCAGCCCTCTGGTAGCTCAAACGTCAGGGCTTGCTCCGTAGTTCGTTTTGGTTGTCAGCTTGGCTCTCATTCCGCAGTCTATCCACGACACCGTGAACCCTGCACTCACAAGTGCTTCCATGCTCCCACACGCTTCCAAAAGATTTCGGTCTTCGTCGGTTGCGGGCTTTGGGCCGCCAGGTTTTGAGAAATCAAGCCGATCGCGCGGGAGGCTGCCCTGCTGCTGTTGCACACGCAGAACGTCCTGCCATTCGTAGCCAAAAATGCGATCGTCATTCATGCTTCGGTCCTTGTGGTCGTGATGTAGCTCGTCGCGGGCGCGGTACGGCGGTTCATTTCCCATCGGCGAAGCCGCTCGACTCAACGTATCGCCCTGTTTGTTCAAGGGGAACCGATTCGCAGGTAGTTTGTTAGCAGTTCACTGCCTCTCGGAGTCGCTCAGCGGCGCTGAGGGCGTCCATTGGATACGGGCCGATTCCCTTGAGGCCGAGCACCTGCACTCGCGTGATGATCTTTCGGCCTTCCTCGAAGAAGGCAGTCTCGTCGTACTGGACCCCAACGACGGCGCCGCGGGCCTCGGCTTTGGCGATCAGGGTCAGAAGCTCTTTCGTGTCGGTAATGATTCCTCCCGAGTTGATGATTGGTTGTCGGCGGATCGCTCTGCAGTAATTTGGCCTTCGCGCCTCACTTGCCGTTACCTTGAGAGTTAGTTGCACTCTGAATAGTCAATCCAAACGATCATTGGAACCCAAGCGCCGCGCGTTTCACCCTCCTCGTCGCATCGGATGATGCGCTTTTCGGAGACCGGCCCGTCGTCCAGTTCAATTTGTCCCGCAACGGAATACTTACGATTCGCTGCTCTGAATAGCTGTTCATCTGTAGGCCGACTAGGTGTTTTGGTTTCCACGCTACTTCTCCGTTTGTTTGTCAGGACTTCATCGCCAGCGTTGATGGGGGAGTTTTCCGACCATTGCACGTTCCACCGTGGACTCGGTCATAATCCGGTTCACATCCGCTTTCAATTCCGTATCGGTCGGCTCGCGGCCCAACTTTGCACGGGGCGCTTCATAGATGGTCGGTGTGTGTTTCATTTCCGATGCTCCGCTGTTAGTTGGTCGGCGTTTCTACTACGATATCCTGCTGATACTTCCGAGCCCAAGATCAGGGCTCCTCTGATGGTTGATCCAGAAAGCATAGGCGACAACGCCCCCGATTATGTTTCTCTCCACGCCGGTGCCTCGCCTCGATTTCGGCATCGATGAACGCAGATACGTCCACGTCTTGCACTAGCACGGTTCCGAGCAGCTCACCGTTCGGCAGCTCGCATTCCTCCAAGTCATCCGGCTTGATGCCGAAGACTTGTCGATCGAACGGGACGAGGTTGTACTCCCCCGCCACACATACAGTCACCGTACCGTCTTCTGAGTACGAGAGAAGTGTCACCCGATGGTCGCTGGATTTCAGGCGATAGAGAAGGTTGGGCGGCAAACGCCGGCACATTTCCTGGATGACCGGCGGACGGCTGGCGACCCACGCATTCCACCGAGCCAGCCCCTCGTCATCGAACTCGAACACTTTAGCCATGCTCAACCTGATAGCTGGTGATGGCTATCTCCACAGGGACGACGCACCGGCTGAATCGATCGATCTGGATATAACCGTAGGCTTTCCCCACTTGGACAAACTGCTTTTCGGTCCCTGTAAAATTAGCTGATTGAGAGCTGAAAACCTGTTCGACTTGAAAGGGACCTGTCTGGATGTATCCTGCGGCCTTAACGTCGTCCGGTAACTGGATCATTAACGGATGTTTTCCTTTTTGGTTTTCTATTACGCAACGATTACGCACGCCGGGTACATGGCCTGTACCTCGGCGGCATGATGTTCGACGGCCTCGCGGTAATGCGGGCGGTCAATTTCACCGACCTCCCGATCGCGACTCCGTCACTGTTGTGTTCTTGCATGTCACTCCGTCTGAAAGTGTCCTTATGCAGATATAGCGAAGCGGGCCTAACGCTCTTGGGACGAACTGGCATGCTCCGGCCGGGAGCAGTGCACACGGAACGCACCTGGCGCTACGTGCGCAAGCGGCCGTATGATTCGTCGAGAGTTGCGGGGACTCGACGTTGGGTCCGTCACCCGTCGAGGCTCACGTCCGACGTCAATGCGAAGAACCGTACGACTGCCACCAGGCCCCGAGTGCTTCCGCCGACTTATGAGATGTCTGAGACCCCGGAGCCACCGCTATACATCACCGTCTGCAGCCGGCGCGTGCCCGTGGGATCGTTTGGGTCGCTTCTCCTCTTGGGTCCAAACCCACATCGGGTGGATAGTGCGCAGCAATTGCGCAGTCCGCACCAGTCCAAGATAACGTGAGTCAAAACTCCTGGGGCATTCCGGGACACCCAGATATAGGCTTCCCTCCGGAATTTTCTCGGGCAGGATCGCCGGTGTCACGGGGCGTCCACGGCTGTCGAAGCTCACGATTCTGCCCGCATCCTCACACGCGGCTAGATGGCACACCGTAAGCGAATCGTTCGTGCGCACCAGGCGATCGCCCGGGAGGCCCAAGACGCGCTTGCACAGCAGAGACGTTTCCGGCAGGTAGTGACGTTCGAGCGCCCATTCAGGCGCGCGATAGCGGAAGCACACGAGGTCACCGCGACTGGGGGACAGCGTAATGGGCGTATGCCAATAGAGGCCAACGGGCAAGCTGGGGCTGCGGATCCAAGTAATCCCTACCGGGAGCCTGTCCTGATGCGAAAGCCACGCCATCATGAGCAAGAGGGTGCAGAGCGACACCACGCACAGCAGAACAACCGGTCGGTGAGTCACGGCAAGGTCGCAGACTGCTCGCCGGCGGGCCGTACGCGCCGCTCATCGCTCGACAGCGGCCCCACACCCAGAAGCGTAGGAGCTACCTCCAGCACGTGGCGGGTGGGATCGGCTGTAGGCACGTTGGTGGGAAGTCCCAGCCGGGTCAACACCTCATCAGTGATGTCACGCATCTCTCCCTGTACAACAGCCTGCCGAATGACCACGACCGCATTGGCCCCGGCTACCTCGTGGATGACCGCGCGGGTGCGCTTGGAGACATCGATCAGCAGCGGCGCTACCTCCTCAGCGCCCTTGCCGCTCAAGAATCTAGAGGCCAGCGCACGCTGTGCGTTCGCGTATTTGACCACATCAAACACGACCACCGGCGGGGAGGCCGATCCCGTCACTCGCATGACGACCACGACCAGAGCGGCCGCGATCAAAGACGAGCTGATCACCTGCGGGATTAAGGAACCCCAGTCCGACCAGCCACGGCTGCTGTTACGGCTAGTCGTCTCAGTCACTCCCGATGCGACTCCGGACCCGGCTCTCCATCCCTTAAGCGGCCAGCGCATGCGTCTCCTCCTCCCACATACGGGCGTAGTCCTCTTGAGCCAGCTTGTCGATCGCATCGACCAGTGAGACTCCGCGCTTGGTCAGTGCATCGAGCCGATTGATGTCGGTCGGGTTGGTGGTGAACGTGTAATAGCTGTGCCTATCCATGATGAAACGGTACAGCCCCGCCCCATCCTCACCGCGAACAAAGACTTCCGAATATCCCTTCCCAGAACGCACGGTTCGCATCAGATCAACCGTCGCCTGTCCGCCCACAATGCGGCCGTTCTTGGTCGCGAACTCCAATGATTCTGGGCGTTGAAACAAGACGAACTGCCACGCGGCGTTCTCAATGGCCGCCTTGGCTGCCGCTGATTTCTCGAAATCCTCGAAGCTCTGACTTATAACACCTGCAATGCCGTTATATTTGCGACAACGGCGAAAAACTCCTTCGATGAACGCCCCTGTTTTGATCCCGCCGAGAAGGCTCCACGCCTCGTCTATCGCGAGCAGCTTGGGGATGCGCCTGTCAGAGAGATACATCTCCTTGGCGACCTGATGGATCATCAGCTGGAGCACCACCGCTTGCAGCGCAGTGTCTTGCTTCAACTCTTCGAGTTCGATAACGACAAGCGAGTTGTCAAAGGAGACCGTACGCGGTCCAGAAAACCACTGTTTGTACCGGCCAATTGCGAAGGGCTCGAGCTGGATGGCCAAGTCTTGCGCACGATTCTGCGGATCGTGATACGCCTTCAACCATTCGTAGACATCTTCGAGTTCGGTCTGTGCGCCCTTGTTGAGCCAGGCATCCTGGATCGCCTTCTCGATCAGTTGGTATTGAAAGGCCGGGGTCTCCTCCTCGGGCGTCAGCGGGTACGCCATCAGACGCAACAGATCCTTCAACATCGGCATCAACTCATTGAGGTCTTCCTGGTCGTGTATGTTGGAAAATGGGTTTAGACTGACCGGATGCTCGGGGCTGAAGACAATGTTCTGGCCGCCCATGATGGTGCAGAGCCGGTGATAGCTGCGCCCGACGTCGATTAGGCGAACCATCCCGCTCTTGGACAGAAAGTCGCACACGATCTCGGACGTCAGTACCGACTTTCCCGAGCCGCTGGTCGCGATCACCACGAAGTTGTAGTTGGTCTGCGTCTTCAGCAGATCAAACGAGGCGAGCTGGCCCTTCCTGGATACAAAAAGTGGCCCCCCATGTTGGGGACCGGTTCCGCGCCAGTCGCCCTGGAGCATGAGCATGGAGGCCGCGTTGACGGAGCTCATCAACCAGGCCCGTTGCATGCCCTTATTGGGCGGATCCATCGCGGGGCTGTATTGAAGAGGCAGCGAGGCGGCAAACACCGGCAGACTGATGTAGCGCTCTTCGGATACGCGAAACCCGGCCCTTCGCCAAAGTCCCTTCACGTACTCCGTCTGCACCTTCACATCCGCTGGCGGGCAGTACAGGTTGATACCCGCGAACGCCCGAACCAGACGGTGTCCCTTAGAGGTCTCTGCCAGCAGACCTTGCGTGACATCGCGACGCTCGAACAGGTGCGACATCATCGAGCGGTACCAGGCACTCTCAGACATCGTTTGCTTCTGCAACATGCCCAGCTTCATGGTGAGCTGGTCGCGCGCCGCATCCGCATCCAACACATGGATGGTGGTATAGGCCCAGTAGGGGCAAGTGATCCGGTCATCAGGGGACTCCGGCGCCCCGAGTACCTGGGCCATCATCGGCAGCGCCAGCGTGCGCGGCGCCGCATCGACAGTAAGGCAGGAGACCGCTACTTCTGGAGGATTGGCCTCCCTGGCGAAGTCCACCGTTCCCTCACTGCTGACCGTGACGCGACTGGCCCGATCGATCAGATCCTTGTGCATGGGGACGGCGCCCACCGCTGTGTTGATCCGCTCCTGCGGTGGGAGCTGAGGATTCAGCAACTCGCGCAGGAGAAAGCGGATCTGCGGCTCGGCCATCGCATCCGACTGGATCATGATCGAGCGCAGCGCGCCCGAGACCGTGTTGCGCAGGTCGTCCACCTGCTTCAGATAGGCGTTGAGGTCCGCGCGATCGGAGCGGTCGCCCTTGAAGGGCACCCGCACCGCGACGTACCACTGCAGCATCCGCGGATGCATGTAGGCTTGCGGAAGCATCGAGGGCCCTTGCGCGGTTTGCAGCATGAACTCGCGCCGTCGGCTCGCCATCTGCTTCAGCAGCGGGTTGGTGTTGCGCTCCAGACGCGACTTCGCCCAGATGTTGAGGAAGCCCTCGACCTGAGGTGTCGACAACGTGCCAAACTGCACAATCGTGTCGGCCGGGCAGGCGTTGATGACCGCCTCGAGCTGGGGTTCCGCATCGACGCCGGCGACCATCAGTGGGTTAATCGCAAGCACAAAGCCAACCGCGGGCTCACCCCCGTCGTCCAGATGAACGAAGTTGCGCTCGTCGACGTCACGATAGCTCAGCAGCGAACTCAACCGGTCGCGCTCAATTAGTTGGCGCGCGGCCTTGACCGTCAGCGGCTCCAAGCCGGGTGGATCAGGCGTGAGCCACCGCTGCAGGTTCCTCAGAAGTGTTTTGACTCTCACAGACGCTCCTACACAGTTTCAAGAACGTGTAGCGAGCGACGTGTTAGTTTGTGTGCGTAAGCGTTTCTGCCGGCTGAGTGATTCCCTCGCGCACCGCCGCGACCGCCGCTGGGGAGACACCGGTGGGGGTGGGTAGTGATTCGACCGCTTTGCCTGGGGGTGCCGGCGGGGCCGGCGAGGTCTTCCTCGGTTCTACGGCCGTAAATCCCAGGTGGTCCGGCCGTTGCGGCGCGAAGACCGTCGAGCCGCTGGCCGCCCCAGACTCATGGAGGGTCCCGTACGTCCACTCCCCTGGTGTTGCAAAGTAGGTGTATTCACCGCTGCGCAGATTGCCGTCGGCATCGACGTAGGGGGCGATCCAGACACGGTGTACCTGCGGCTGGCGGAACACCGGCTGCCCAACATCGGGTTCCCTGTAGGCGCCTGGATTGTTGGCGATCGGGTTGGCCGGCGGGGCCGCGACGCTCGAGCGTGCGGTCATGATGTGCTCACCTTGTGCGCTCGGTGAGGCTTTGCGGGAGGCCTCGTAAACCTCCGCCATCGAATGACATCCTTCGTTGGCGTGCAATGGACATGCATAGGGTGGCTTCGAGGCGCAAGCCGCCAGGAGCAGTACGGTCAAAAAGATCAGGGTTAGGAGCGTGATCACGATGGGCGTCCGGTGTTTGCGAGTGGGTTGGAGAGGTGGTCAACTGCCATGGGCGGTGCCCTGTGGGTCGACCTCACGGACGAACTGGGCATCGACCGCGCCCCATGCGAGGTTGGCGTCTTCGGTGAACACCACCATCGCGGTGCGTCCGCCGTGCACGGTGATCACCGGGAAAATGGACTGTGCTTCTCGCAGGTAGAAAGTGGCCAGTTGCCCGGCGGCCGTGGAGGCACCGGTCAGGCCTGACGCGCGCAGCGCTTCCGTGCCGGTGACGGACGTCGCGGTACCGAGGACGCTCGATGTGACGGTTCCCTGCGCTCCGCCGAGCGCGCTCGACAGACCTTGGGCGAAGCCAGCCAGCATGGCCTTACCCAGGCGCGCCCCCTGCCGATCGACCACCTTGCCGCGCATGCCGAGTGTGTTATCAGAATCGACCACGTAGCCCTGAACCGGGACGGACAACACCAGTCGGTCTGATTTGTCCACGCAGGACAGGCGCGCCAGTCGAATGAACACTCGCTCTGCCGAAAGCTCGCCATAGCCGGAACCCAACAAGAAGCACGAACGCAGTTGGTATTTCGCAGAACCAGGCAGTACCGCGTGATCCTGGACCCGCATCAGCACGGGCTCCGGATTCGAGCGCGAGCCGGAGGAGGTTCCTGCGTCCAGACCGTTGAGCAATATCACCGGCGCGAAGGCACCCGCCACCATCATGCCGGACTGGGTATTGCGCTTGTAGCGAACCTTCGCTTCCAACTCGGGACCCGCGCTCGGGGAGGTGAGCGCTGTCTTTTCAGGTTTGAACACCAGGGGCTCCGCCGGCGGCGAATCAGACTCTGAGGTGAAGGGCGGAGGAACGGCCGACGCGGCTTTCGAAGTACCCGCGTGCTCTGCACCTAAGGCTGTTGGAAGCGGCGGTGGCGGAACCAGGGTCGGCTGCACCAGAGGCGGAGTCCCGGCATTGCCGCGCATCGGGGGCGGTACGATGTTCGGCGGCAGCTGCGCCGCCGGCGTGCTCGATTTGAGCTTCTCGAGCTCCGAATGCAGGCCATTGAGCTCGGCCCGCAGTTTGTCATTTTCGTTCTTCAGTCCCTGAATGTCTTCCTGTGACCGTACTTGCCAAGCGCGCTGGTCCACATCTTTGGGTGTGAGGTTGATCAGCTGCGGCGCCTCCTCTCGCTTGGGAGGCGCTGGCGCCTTGCTCGACATCAGCGAGGAGACCGCCATCGCAAAGACCAAAACCCCGCCACCGACCAGCAACCAGCGCTTCTTGACGTCCTTGCGGCCCTCCGCCCCACTTGCCTTCGGTGCCTGGGCATCGGCAAAGAGACCGCCGTCCTTGTCTTGCTCACTCATCGCCTCCGACCTCCTCCACGATATAGAGAGTCGGGCTGTGCGTTGCATCGACGACGTCGCCATCAATCAGAGCTGCTGTAATGCCGCTGCGATAAAACTGTGGCGGTGAAACGATGGCGGTCTGGCCCGCTACCGCCACGAGTGAGAACGCCATGACTCGTCGGCTGGCGCCATCGCTCCAAGCTGACAGGGGAACCACGGTAAACTTGTCGAAACGGGTGGTGGGCGGGACAGCGACTGGGTCGAAGCCCTCTGGTACGTCGCCGGTCACCAGGTGCTTGAGTAGCTCCACATCCGCTCCCCGAGGACTGTCGCCCTGGGGTGCGACTCCCGACACACGTCGCGCGGTGTAGCCTTGCGCGGTGGTGGCGGCGACGTGATGGGTGATGCCGGGAATCGCGCGCGGCCGCAGCCAGAACTTGTAAACCGCCCCGCTCGCGAGCTCCACGAT
>Ga0068863_100000846_pt1 | contig 30562 bp, 24 predicted proteins | sample KBSSwiS62_FD_66596 | JGI IMG/M metagenome (GOLD analysis project Ga0068863, IMG submission 66596) | Switchgrass rhizosphere microbial communities from Kellogg Biological Station, Michigan, USA - KBS Switchgrass S6-2 | ecosystem: Host-associated > Plants > Roots > Rhizosphere > Soil ... | reverse complement strand
GTGTCCACCTCGGTCTTGTTCTTGCGCGCCGCCAGGAGCGCCGCTTCGTTGACGAGATTCGCGAGATCGGCGCCCGCGAACCCGGCGGTCTGCGCCGCGACCACGTGGACCTGCACGTCGGCCGCCACGCGGACCGCCTTCATGTGAATGCGGAGAATCGCCTCGCGTCCCTTGATGTCCGGCTTGTCGACCAGCACTTGCCGGTCGAAGCGGCCCGGACGGAGGAGCGCCGGGTCGAGCACTTCCGGACGGTTGGTCGCACCCATGATGATGACGCCCTTGCGCGAATCGAAGCCGTCCATCTCCGCCAGCAGCTGATTGAGCGTTTGTTCACGTTCTTCGTGGCTGCCGAGCGGACTCTGCACGCGAACTTTGCCCAGTGCGTCGAGCTCGTCGATGAACACGATGCAGGGCGCCTTGGCCTCGGCCTGCTGGAAGAGATCGCGGATGCGCGCGGCGCCGACGCCCACGAACATCTCGACGAACTCTGATCCGCTCAGACTGAAGAAGGGCACCTTCGCCTCGCCGGCGACGGCTCGGGCGAGCAGGGTCTTGCCGGTGCCGGGCGGACCGACCAGCAGCACGCCTTTCGGAATGCGGCCGCCGAGGTTGGTGTACTTTTTCGGGTTCTGCAGGAACTCGACGATTTCCTTGAGCTCGTTGACCGCTTCCTCGACGCCGGCGACGTCCGCGAAGCCCACCTTCACTTCGTCGTCCGCGTAGATCTTGGCGCGGCTGCGCGCGAACGACATCACGCCGCCTTCGGCCCCGCTCATCCGGCGGAAGAAGAAACCCCAGATGCCGATGAAGAACACCAGGGGGATGATCCAGCCGAGGACGTCGGTCAGCCAGTGGTTGGTCAGCTCCCCGGTGTATTTGACGCCTTTCGCCTCGAGCTCCTCGGTGAGTTTGGGATCCTCGACACGAGTGCTGGTGAACAGCTTGCTCTTCGTGTCGGTGCCGATCTCCTCGTTCAGTGTCCCGCGGATCGTCTGATCGCTGATCCACACCTCGACGACCTTGCCGCTCTTGAGCAGCTGCTTGAACTCGGAATAGCTGACGGAGCGGCCGGCGGACGCCAGGAAGTACAGCTGCGCCACGCCGAGCACGAGCAGAAACGCCAGCCCGTACCAGAGCGACGACGCCGAACGGCCGGGCATCTGCCGCGGGCCGCGCCGATCGCCGCCGCGCGGGTTGAACCGCGGCACGCTCTTATTAGCCATTCGCCTCCACCAGACCCACCTAGCCTACCCGACCCACCCGACCCGCCTGGCCCACCCGACTTACTTCGCTATCGCCTGCTGCTTCTCGAAGATCAGCCCGCCGGCCGTGGTGTCGACGGCGATGGTGTCGCCGTCGACGAAATCGCCCTCCAGCACGCGGAGCGCGAGCGGGTCGAGCACGCGCCGCTGAATCGTCCGCTTGAGCGGCCGCGCACCGTAACTCGGATCGTATCCCTCGTGCACGAGCTGTTCCTTCGCGGCATCCGTGAGCACGACGTGGATCTTACGTTCCGCGAGACGTTTCACGAGCCCCGTCAGCTGGATGTCGATGATCCGCTTCATGTGGTCGCGTCCGAGCGGGTGGAAGAAGATCACCTCGTCGATCCGGTTCAGGAACTCGGGCCGGAAATGCTCCCGCAACGCGTCCATCACCTTGCGTCGCGTACCTTCGGTCAGGTCATCAACCAGGTAATGGCTGCCGAGATTTGACGTCATGATGACGACGGTGTTCTTGAAGTCGACGGTCCGTCCTTTGCCGTCCGTGAGCCGGCCGTCGTCCAGCAGCTGCAGCAGGACGTTGAGCACTTCCGGGTGCGCCTTTTCGATTTCGTCGAAGAGCACCACCGAGTACGGACGGCGCCGGACCGCTTCGGTGAGCTGGCCGGCCTCTTCGTAGCCGACGTATCCCGGCGGCGCACCGATCATCCGCGAGACGGTGTGCTTCTCCTGATACTCCGACATATCGATCCGGATCATCGCCTGCTCGTCGTCGAACAGGAACTCGGCGAGCGCCCGCGCGAGCTCGGTCTTGCCGACGCCGGTCGGTCCCAGGAACATGAAGCTGCCGAGGGGACGGTGGGGATCTTGCAGCCCCGCGCGTGCGCGCCGGATGGCGTTGGAGACCGCAACGATCGCCTCGTCCTGTCCGACGACGCGCTGGTGCAGTCTTTCCTCCATGTTGAGCAGCTTCTGAATTTCACCTTCCATGAGGCGGCTCACCGGGATGTGCGTCCACTTGCTGACGACCTCGGCGATATCCTCCTCGTCGACCTCCTCTTTCAGCATCCGCTGGCCTTTCTGGAGGTCCGCCAGCTTCGCTTCCTGCTCGCGGATCCGCTGCTCGAGCTCCGGCACGCGGCCGTACTGGAGCTCGGACGCCTTGGTGTAGTCGCCGCCGCGCTGCGCCCGCTCGATCTCCGATCGCAACGCCTCCTGCTGCTCCTTGAGGGTCCGAAGCTGTTGAATCAGATCCTTCTCCTGCTGCCAGTGCGCCGCCAGCCGCGATCGCTCTTCCTTCAGATTGGCCAGCTCCTCTTCGAGTTTGCCCAGGCGTTCCTTCGACGCCTTGTCCGTTTCCTTGCGCAGCGCTTCGCGCTCGATCTCGAGCTGCATGATGCGCCGCTCGAGCTCGTCGAGCTCCGCCGGCATCGAGTCGATCTCCATCCGCAGCTTCGAGGCCGCTTCGTCGATGAGGTCGATCGCCTTGTCCGGCAGGAACCGGTCCGTGATGTAGCGGTGCGACAGCACGGCGGCGGCCACCAGCGCGGAATCCTTGAACCGCACGCCGTGATGGATCTCGTACCGTTCGCGCAGTCCCCGGAGGATGCTGATGGTGTCCTCGACCGTCGGCTCGTTGACCATCACGGTCTGGAAGCGCCGCTCGAGCGCCGCGTCCTTCTCGATGTACTTGCGGTACTCGTCGAGCGTCGTCGCGCCGACCGTGTGCAGCTCGCCGCGCGCCAGCATCGGCTTGAGCATGTTCGACGCGTCCATCGATCCTTCCGACGCGCCCGCGCCGACTACGGTGTGCAGCTCATCGATGAACAGAATGATCTGACCCTGCGCGTCCGTGATCTCCTTCAACACCGCCTTCAGCCGCTCCTCGAACTCGCCGCGATACTTGGCGCCCGCCACCAGGGACCCCATGTCGAGGGCCACGATTCGCTTGTTCTTCAGGCCCTCGGGCACGTCGCCGCGATCGATGCGGATCGCCAGTCCTTCGACGATCGCCGTTTTGCCGACGCCGGGCTCGCCGATCAGGACGGGATTGTTCTTCGTGCGGCGCGACAGCACCTGGATGACACGCCGGATCTCCTCGTCCCGTCCGATGACCGGATCGAGTTTCTTCTCGTGCGCCATCTTGGTAAGGTCACGGCCGTAGCGTTCGAGCGCCTGATAGGTGCTCTCCGGGTTCTCGGTCGTCACGCGTTGCGAACCGCGGACACTCGTCAGTGCCTGCAGAATCGTGTCGTGCGTGATGCCCGACTGCTTCAGGAGCTGAGCGGCGGGCGAGCGCCCGCCTTCGTCGGCGACCGCGATGAAGAGGTGTTCGGTGCTGACGAACTCGTCCTTCATCCGGGCCGCTTCGGCTTCCGCCATTTTCGTCACCGCGTTGAGACGCGGCGACAGACTGGGCTCCGAGCCGCCGTACGCGGACGGCAGGCGGGCGAGCAGCTCGCGCGCGGCACGACCGACGTGCGCGGGGTCCGCGTTCATCTTGCGCACGAGATCCGGAATGATGCCGTCGCGCTGCTCGATCAACGCGACCAGCAGATGCTCGGGCTCGAGCTGCGGGTTGTTGTGCTCGCGTGCCAGCTCGATGGCGGCTGCCACGGCCTCGCGGGCCTTCTCGGTGTACTTGTTGATGTTCATATGAACAGCTTTTTACGCGGCGCTATGCGACGCGCCTTTCTCCAGTTCTTTCAACGCTTCAAAGTGCTTCCGCTGCTCGGGCGTCAGCGTCTTTGGCAGCTCCACGTCCACGGTGGCGTAGAGATCCCCGTGTTCGCCCGATTTGCCGGTCACCGGCATGCCGTGTCCCTTCAGGCGGAAGACCTGGCCGTTCTGGGTGTTGGCCGGGATCTTCAACCTCAGTGTCCTCCCCGACAGGGTCGGTACCTCCACCTCGCCGCCGAGCACCACGGTCGTCAGCGGGACCGCGACGTGCGTGTAGAGGTCGCGGCCCTTGCGCTCGAAGCGTGGATGCGGCGCGAGCCGGACGCGCAGGTAGAGATCGCCTGACTGCCCGCCGCCGGAACCCTGCTCGCCCTCGCCCGAGATGCGGACCCGGGATCCTTCGCCGACACCCGCCGGAATGCGCACGTCGACCGTGCGTGTGTGGCCATCATGCTGGATCGCCAGCCGCCGCATCGCGCCGTTGTAGGCATCCTCGAGGCCAAGCTCGATCTCGTTCTCGACGTCGCGTCCGGGACGTGGCCCGCGGCCGCGCCGGCCGCGGGTGCGCGATTCCTCTCCGCCGAACCCGCCGCCGCCACCGAAGAACGTCTGGAAGAAGTCCGAGAAGGGGTTCTCGCCCCCGAACATCTCGTTCATCTCTTCCTGCGTCATCGTGCGATAGCCGGTCGGGCCGCCGCCGCCGAAGTTCGCGTTCCACGCGCCCGATTGGCGCGGATCGAATCCCTGGCCCGCGCCGGCTTGTTCGTAGGCACGCCAGTTGGCGCCGAGCTCGTCGTATTTCTTGCGCTTGGCGGGATCGCCGAGCACTTCGTACGCCTCGGTGAGATCCTTGAAGCGCGCCTCGGCCGCCTTGTCGCCCGGATTGACATCAGGGTGGTGCTTGCGTGCCAGCTTTCGGTACGCTTGCTTGATCTCTTTCTCCGTCGCGGTTTTGGCGACGCCGAGCGTCGAGTAGTAGTCCTTGAAGTCCATAGTCAGTCGAAGCCGAGCATGCGGCTCAACTCGTCGAGTTCGTGAACGAGGCGGCGCCGGCCGTCGCGCGCCGACAGCGCGTCGTCGCGCATCAGCGGCCTCAACCGCTGCACGACTTCAGCGATCGAGAGCAATCGCTGGACCCCCGCCAAGTTGATGCCGCCGTCGTCGACCAGGCGTTTGATGAGCTTCAATCGCTCGAGCTCCTCGCGGCTGTACAACCGCATGCTGCCGATGGTCCGCGACGGTTGAATGAGGCCGAGCCGCTCGTACTTCCGCAGTGTCTGGGGATGCATCCCGAGCATGCGCGCGGCCACGCTGATGAAGAAGAGATCCGGTTCGAGGCCCATATTCCAACCCTGCGTCGATCCAAATGTAGGCCTTGATACGCTTCGTGTCAACTTGAGCTGTAGCGCGGACGGAGACGGCTGGCGGGGACGGCGGTGCCGGGGGGTTGTGTCGCAGAAGCCTGCGTGAGGCCGCCGGCCAAGCGAGGTGGGCCTGCCCGCCGAAGCTCCGGGGGGAACCGACAAGCGAAGGCGGGGCCTGCCCACCGAAGCTTGGGGACCGACAAGCTAAGGTGTGCTTGCCCACCGAAGCTCGGGGGGACCGACAAGCGAAGGCGGGGAGTCTGATGGGATGATGTGGAGCATGGGCTCGTATGGTGACCGCCGCTGATTTCGTGACCGTCGCCCTGCTCGTCGCGCTCGAGGGCCTCCTCAGCGCGGACAACGCGATGGTCTTGGCCGTGCTGGTGCTCGGTCTCCCGAAAGCTCAGCAGCGTAAAGCCCTTCGCTACGGCATCATCGGGGCGTTTGCGTTTCGCTCGGTCGCGATTCTCCTTGCCGCGGTCCTCATCCGGCTCGGATGGGTCAAACTGGTTGGCGCGGGGTACCTGATGTACCTCGTGTACCGGCACTTCGGCGGGGGGATGGGAGCAGAGAGCCGCCGGACGCCGCCGGCGGCCGTGTCGTGGCTTGGGCTGACGCCGTTCTGGTCCACGGTGGTGAAGGTGGAATTGACCGATATCGTCTTTGCCATCGATTCCATCCTCGTCGCCGTGGCGATGTCCCCGAAACTGTGGGTCATCCTGGCGGGCGGTATTCTGGGCATCGTGACAATGCGGTTGGTGATCGGCCAGCTGCTGTCGCTGGTCGAACGCTACCCGCCACTGGTGGACGGCGCGTTCGTCATCATCGGGTGGGTCAGCATCAAGCTGCTGGTCGAGTACCTGCATACAGAAGGCTACGTGGCGTTCGAGATTCCGAAGTGGTTGTCGCTGGGGCTGATCGTGGTGATCTTCGGCATCTCGTTCGGCTACGCGTGGAAGCTGGAAAGACGAGGGACCTCCTGAACCTGCTGCGGCCGCGACGCTTCACGGACTGGATTGCGCTGGTGCTGCTCGTGGCGCTGATCGTCGGCGGCGCGATCTCCGCCGTCTTCCTGTCGCGCTATGCCGTCATCGTGCACCGGCTGACGAGGGGCATCGGCGACACCGTGTTCTACGGCGCGGACGGCCAGCCCTGGTTCCGGCTCGACGAGCAGCGTCACGACGTCGCGCTCCGGGAGATTTCCATCGACCTGCAGCACGCCGTCGTCGCGGTGGAAGACCGCCGGTTCTACCGCCATCCCGGCATCGACCCGATCGGCCTGGCGCGCGCCGTCGTCCGCGATATTCAGCAAGGGAGCCGCGCCGAAGGGGCCAGCACGTTGACGCAACAGCTGGCGCGGACGCTATTCCTGTCCAACGTCAAGAGCTACGGCCGCAAGTTGAGGGAAGCGGGCATCGCCCTGCTGATCGAAGCGCAGCTCACGAAGCCGCAAATCCTCGAGTTCTATTTGAATCGGGTCTACCTCAGCGCCGGCGTCTACGGCGTACAGACGATGTCGGAGCATCTGTTTCGCAAGCCGGCGAGCGCCGTGACGCTGCCGGAGGCGGCGCTGATCGCCGGCTTGATCCGCGCGCCGTCCGCGTTGTCGCCATGGTCGAACTACGACGGGGCCTTGGAACGAAGCCATCTCGTGCTGGCCACGATGCGCGCCCAGGGGTTCATTACCGCCGCTCAGGAAGCGAACGCGCGCGCGGTGCGGCCGCGCATCCAGCCGTACCGTCAGCCGAGCGACGGCCGAGCCGGCTGGGCGAAGGATTATCTCCGTCAACAGTTCCGCGCCGAGTTCGGCGGCGACAACCCGCCGGACTGGCAGGTGCACACGGCGTTGCTGCCCAAGGTGCAGGACGCGGCCGAGCGCGCGGTCGCGATGGGGCTCGAGCGGATGCGGCGCCCCGGCCTCGAGGCGGCACTCGTGGCGATCGATCCGCAGACCGGCGACATTCTCGCGATGGTCGGCGGCGCCAACTATCCGCGCAGCACGTTCAATCGCGCGACGCGCAGCAAGCGGCAGCCGGGTTCGGCGTTCAAGCCTCTCGTCTACACCGTGGCACTGGAGAACGGCTACTCGCCAGTGTCGCTGCTGTCGAACCTGCAGCACGTCACCGCGCCGGACAACCCGGAGTGGATGCCGGGCAGCGCACACGGCGAGCAGCCCGACGCGATGACGCTTCGCGCCGCGCTCATCGAGTCGAACAACGCCGCGGCCGCCGATCTGCAACAGCTCGTCGGCTCGAAGGCCGTGCTACGGCTGGCCAGCGACGCCGGATTGGAGGGCCTGCCGGACGTGCCGTCGCTGGCGCTCGGGACCGGGCTCGTCACCCCGCTGGAACTCACCGCCGTCTACACGATGTTTCCAGGCGCCGGCCAGATCGCCCAGCCGCGCGGGGTCATCAGCGTGTTCGATGCGAGCGGCGCGCAGGTTCTGGACCGGCCCGTTCAACGCTCGCAGGTCGTCGCTGCGCCGGTCGCATTCCAGATGGTCAGCATGCTGCGCGACGTCATCGAGCGGGGGACCGGCGCCCCGGCGCGCGCGTTCGGGGTTCGCGGAGCCGTTGGCGGAAAGACTGGAACGACCGACGATTATCACGATGCGTGGTTCGTCGGGTTCTCCACCTCCGTCGTCGCCGGTGTCTGGGTCGGATTCGATCAGCCGGCGCCGATTGCCCGCGAGGCGTACGGTGCGCGGGTCGCCCTGCCGATCTGGGCGGACTTCATGAAGCGGGTCGCACAGACACTGCCGCCCGGAGACTTCCAGGCGCCGCCCGGCATCCACGTCGAAGAGCTCTGTAGCGTGTCGTACTTGCGACCGGTCGATGGGTGCCCAACCTATACCGAGTACTTCAAGAACGGAGACAAGGTTCCTTCTCAACTGTGCACGGTCCATCGCGGATCGTTGAAGGAGCGGACAGCGCACGCGGTCGGCGGTTTTTTCCGGTCGCTGGGGGGTAAAATCGCCGGAATCTTCCGCCGCTGACCTTTTGATGCCCGATCCCATCCGCGTCCTTGTGGTCGACGACGACCTGGCCCACGCTGAGATGGTCGTCCAGTTCCTGCGGCTCACCGAAGCGTGGGCCGACGCCGCCATTGACACAGCGCCCACCTACGAGCAGGCGTTCAGCGCTCTAACCACCAAGCCGTACGACGTTGCGTTCGTCGATTACTGGCTCGGGTCGCGCGACGGTCTCGAGCTGCTGCGCGAAGCCCGCCAACACGGCGTGACGACACCGGTGATCGTGCTCACCGGCCGCGGCGCCGAGGAAGTCGCCGTCGAGGCGATGAAGGCCGGCGCCGCAGACTATCTGAGCAAGACCCATCTGTCGGTCGAGGCGCTCGAGCGGACGATCCGCTACGCGCTGGCGCTTCGCGCCAAGGAGCAGCAGCGGCAGCTGGCCGAGGAGGCGCTGCGCGCCAGCGAGGAACGGTTTCGCGCGCTCGTAGAAAACAGCTCCGACGCGATGCTGCTGCTGGACGCCGAATGCCGCGTCACATACATGACGGTCTCGTCGCAGCGTCATCTCGGCTGGACGCCGCCCGATGTCGTCGGCCGGTCGATCTTCGAATTCATTCATGCGGACGATCGTGAAACGATCACCGCGCGCATCGCCGAGGCGCTCCAGACACCGACCACGACCGTCACCGCGGAGATCCGCTTCCGCCATCCCGACGGCAGCGATCGGACGATGGAAATCGTCGTCGTCAATCGGCTGACAGATGCTTCGATTCGCGCGATCGTGATCAAGGCGACCGACATCACCGACAAACGCCGGCTGGAAGAACACCTCCGGCAAGTGCAGAAAATGGAGGCGGTCGGCGCGCTCGCCGGCGGCGTCGCTCACGACTTCAACAATCTCCTCACGGCGATCCTCGGCTACTGCAACCTGATGCTGGACGACCTGCCGAAGGAGGATCCGCTCCGGCAGGACCTGGAGGAGATCCGGTCGGCGGGCGAGCGCGCGGCCGCGCTCACGCGTCAACTGCTGGCCTTCAGCCGGCGGCAGATGCTGCTGCCGCAAATCGTCGACATCAACACGCTCGTGCGGCAGTTCGAGAAGCTGCTGCATCGGCTGCTGACCGAAGACATCGTGCTCGTCACCGCGCTCGCGCCGGATCTGCAGACGGTGAAGGTCGATCCCGCGTCGATCGAACAGGTGCTGGTCAACCTCGCCGTCAACTCACGCGACGCGATGCCCGAGGGCGGCCAGCTGACGATCGAGACCGCAAACGTCGAGCTCGACGCCGTCTATGCGGAGACGCACGCCACGGTCATTCCGGGTCGCTACGTGATGCTCGCCGTCGGCGACACGGGCGAGGGCATCGACGCCGCGACTAAAGCGCGGATCTTCGAGCCGTTCTTCACGACGAAGGAGCAAGGCAGGGGCAGCGGTCTCGGCCTGGCGACGGTGTACGGCATCGTCAAGCAAAGCGGCGGCTACATCTGGGTGTATAGCGAGCTAGGACACGGCACGGTGTTCAAGGTGTACTTCCCGATGACGGAGTCACTGGCGGGGACGGCGCGGGATGGCAGCGGCGGCGACGGCCTCAAGAAGCAGGCATGGGAAACCGTGCTGCTCGTCGAGGATGAGGACGCCGTGCGAGCGCTGGCGAGAGAGGTCCTCCGCCGCCAGGGCTACATTGTGCTCGAGGCGAGACACGGCGTGGATGCGCTGCGGCTGGCCGAGCGTCACCCCGACGAGATCCACCTGATGATCACCGACGTCGTCATGCCGCACATGAGCGGGCGCGAGCTGGCGGAGCGATTGTGCGCGGCGCGGCCGACGATGAAGGTCCTCTTCATGTCCGGATACACCGATCATGCATTGATGAATCGCGCGCTGACACCCGGATCGTCGTTCTTACAGAAACCATTCACCCCCGAGGCGTTTGCTCGCAAGGTGCGTCAGGTTCTCGACACCAAAGAGGCCACAAAGCTGAGCTAAGGGTCAGCCCTAAAGGGCTGCGCGACGGGTGCGAAAGGGCGGGCTTCACGGCCGGAGCGGCGAAGCCGCGGAGGCGGCATTGTTCGTGCACCTCATGTGGCGGCTCATGGCCGGCTCAACGACTGTTTCTTCACGGCTTTCGCCGGCGTCTGTGCGACGCCGTCTCCCGATCGGTGCCGAGTACCTCGGCGACGGCCGCGTGCATTTCCGAGTCTGGGCGCCCCGCGCGCCGGGGATCGCGGTTGTCGTCGGCGGGGACGCGTCGACGGTTCTGCAGCCGGAAGCGGCGCACCCGGGGTACTTCAGCGCCGAAGCCGCCGCACCACCGGGCGCGCACTACCAATTCCGGATCGACGGCGACGAGAAGCTCTATCCCGATCCGGCGTCGCGTTATCAGACGGAAGGTCCCCACGGTCCATCAGTGATCGTCGATCCGTCGAGTTTTCGCTGGACCGACGCGGCGTGGCGAGGCGTGTCGCTCGAAGGCCAGGTCGTCTACGAGCTGCACATCGGGACGTTCACCCGCGCCGGCACGTGGGCCGCGGCCGCCGAGCAGCTGCCCGAACTCGGGCGCGTCGGCATCACGCTCCTCGAGGTGATGCCCGTCGCCGAGTTCGAGGGACGATTCGGCTGGGGCTACGACGGCGTCGATCTCTATGCGCCCTCGCATCTCTACGGCCAACCCGACGATTTTCGCCGGTTCGTCGATGCCGCGCACGCGGCTGGGATCGGCGTCATCCTCGACGTTGTCTATAACCACTTCGGACCTGTCGGCAACTATCTGCGGGCGTTCTCGCCGTCCTACACGAGCGATCGGTACGACAACGACTGGGGCGAGGCCTTGAACTTCGACGGCGACGACTCGGGGCCGGTGCGCGAGTTCTTTGTCAGCAACGCCGGCTACTGGATCGACGAGTTTCATCTCGACGGCTTGCGACTCGATGCGACCCAGCAAATCAACGATTCGTCGCCGGAGCATCTGCTGACCGCGGTCGGCCAGCGCGCGCGCGCGGCCGCGAACGGCCGGGGCATCGTCATCGTCGCGGAAAACGAGCCGCAGGACACACGACTGTTACGGCCGATCGACCAGGACGGTTACGGTCTCGACGCGATGTGGAACGACGATTTTCACCACAGCGCGAGGGTCGCCCTCACCGGCCGGGGCGAAGCCTATTACAGCGACACCCGCGGGGAGCCGCAGGAGTTCATTTCCGCGCTGAAGTACGGGTTTCTCTTTCAGGGGCAGTACTACCACTGGCAGCGCGACGTCCGGGGCACGCCGGCCCTGCATCTGCCGCATCCCTCACTCGTGACGTTCCTTCAGAATCACGATCAGATCGCGAATTCGGCGTGCGGCCTGCGCGGCCACGTTCTGACGAGTCCGGGACGCTGGCGGGCGATGACGGCGCTGCTGCTGCTGGGTCCGAACACGCCGATGCTGTTTCAGGGTCAGGAATTCAACGCGTCGTCACCGTTCATGTTCTTCGCGGACTTCGAGGGCGATCTGGCGGCCGCCGTACGCCGTGGCCGCGGCGAATTCCTGAAGCAGTTTCCCAGCATCGCACCGCTGGTCCGGTCGGGCGCGCTCGACGATCCCGGCGCGGACGCGACGTTCGAACGGTGCCGGCTCGATTTCGCCGAACGCGACGCTCACAGCGACGCCTACGCGCTGCACATCGACCTGCTGCGGATGCGTCGCGAAGAGGCCGCGTTTCTGGCGCAGGGGCGGCACGGCCTCGACGGCTGCGTGCTGTCGGCATCGGCGTTCGCGCTGCGCTTCTTCACGCCCGAGCACCGAGAGGACCGCGTCCTGGTCGTCAACCTCGGGGCCGATCTGAACCGAACGTCGTTCGCGGAACCGCTGCTCGCGCCGCCGGCCGGCAGCGAGTGGCTGATTCGCTGGTCGAGCGAGGATCTCGCGTATGGCGGCGGTGGGACACCGGAGATTCAACCCGACAGCCAGTGGTTCTTTCCGGCGGAATCAGCCGTCGTGCTGGCACCGGGGCCGCTTCGTCGCGTGCGTCCGAACCTTCTCAGACCCTCTCGCGGCGTGTGAGGACATCGATGCGGATTACGGAGCCAATTCGTCGAATCCCATGGCCGCCGCCGGGTGACGCGGACGCGGACGCGCTCGTGACCCGCGAATGGCTGGTCACGAATGGTCTCGGCGGGTACGCCTCCGGCACCGTGGCGGGTGTGATCACGCGCCGCTATCACGGTGTGCTCATTGCGGCGCTGCCCGCGCCGTTCGGCCGAATCGTCATGCTGAGTCGCGTCGCCGAAGAGCTGCGCTTCGCGGACGGGCGCTGCTACGAGTTCGGCGGCCGCGAGCGGACGGGAGCCGCACCCGATGCACACGGCACGGGGCATCTCGTCGAGTTCAGACTCGAGGCGGGCCTCCCGGTCTGGCGCTTTGAAGTGGAAGGCACGGTGATCGAAAAGCGCGTGTTTCTGTCCCACATGCAGAACACGGTGTACGTGATGTACGAGCGGCTCTCGGGGTCTGAGCCGGCAGAGCTGCTGCTGCGGCCGGCGGTCAATTTCCGCGCGCAGGAACTGCCGGTCAGCGAGCCGCTGGCGTCGCCGTACGAGTTCCGCGCCGTCGCGGACCGTTCGGAGATTTCGCTAACAGGCAGCAAGCTGCCGCCGCTTCGTCTGAAGTGGCGCGGCGCCGAGGCGACGTTCACGCTGGACCCGAAACGTATCGACAACGTGCTCTATCCAGTCGAGGAAAGCCGCGGCTACCAGGCGCGCGGCGATCTCTGGAGTCCCGGCGCGTTCCGCCTGGCGCTGACCGATGGAACGCGCGCCACGCTCGTGGCGTCGACGGAAGCGCCCGAGACGATGAACGTGCTGGAACCGACGGTCGCGCTGGGCGCCGAGCGGATCCGACGCGAACGGCTGCTGGCACAGGCTGTCGCCGAGGCGCGCGAAGGACTCGCCGCCGAGCTCGTAATCGCCGCCGATCAGTTCGTCATCGCGCCCGCCGGCCGCACTGGTGAAATCGCCCGCGCCCGCGCCTACGGCGACGAAGTGCGAACGGTGATCGCCGGTTATCACTGGTTCACCGACTGGGGCCGCGACACGATGATCAGCCTCGAGGGTCTGACGCTCACAACGGGTCGACACACCGAGGCCGGCTACATTCTGCGAACGTTTGCTCACTACGTGCGCGACGGCCTCATCCCGAACATGTTTCCGGAAGGGGAGCGGGAAGGCCTGTATCACACCGCGGATGCCACGCTCTGGTTCTTCCACGCCGTCAACCGCTACGTCGAGTCGTCCGGCGATCGGCTGACGCTCGCGCGTCTGTATCCGACCCTCAAGGAGATCATCACTCACCACGTGCAGGGCACGGCGTTCGGCATTCACGTCGATCCCGCCGATGGCCTCGTTGCGCAGGGAGCGCCGGGTTACCAGCTCACGTGGATGGACGCGAAGGTGGACGACTGGGTTGTCACGCCGCGGCGCGGTAAGGCCGTCGAGATCAATGCGCTTTGGTTCAATGCGCTGAAGTTGATGGAGGAGTGGGCGGAGGATCACGACGATCGCGCGGAGATGTACCGCGACCGTGCCGACCAGGTGCGCCGCTCGTTCAACGAGCGCTTCTGGTACGCCGAAGGCGGCTACCTCTATGACGTCATCGACGGCGAGGCCGGCGGCACCGATCCGAAGTGCCGGCCCAACCAGATTTTCTCGATCGCTCTCCCGCATCCGGTGCTGCTAGAGCATCGATGGGAGGCCGTGATGCGCGTCGTCCGTGATCAACTGGCGACGCCGGTCGGCCTGCGATCGCTGGCGCCGGGAGACGAGGAATACAAGTCGAGGTACTTCGGCGATCTCCGCGCGCGCGATGCCGCCTATCATCAGGGAACCGTCTGGGCGTGGCTGGCCGGGCCGTACATCGATGCCTGGCTGAAGGTCTATCCGGACGACTGGGCCGGCGCGCAGCGCGTGCTCGACGGCTTCGTGCCGCATCTCAACGAGGCGTGCATCGGGTCGATCAGCGAAGTGTTCGATGCCGAACCCCCTTACACGCCGCGCGGCTGTATTGCCCAGGCGTGGAGCGTTGCCGAAGTCTTGCGCGTCTGGGTGAAGCTCGCGCAGCGTGCTCAGCAACCGGCGCCGTCGAGCTCCGACGTGGTCACCGTCTAGTCGGCACAGCGCTTGCGAGTCAAGTGTGGCCGAGGAGAGTGGAATGGCCAAAGAGAAGGATCGGATTCTGAGCGGCATCCTCGGCGATATCAACCCTGCGCCGGGCACGCGGGATCACATCAGCGGACCTGCTGGACACGCCGATGTCGATAGCCTTGAAAACGATGAGTCGATGGACGGTGGATCGGGTCACGATCAGAGCCATCACTCCGGCTCCCGGGATATCACCGAAGGTGTCACGGGTGGGCTGGGTACGGAAGTCGGCGGCACTCGCAATTTCCGTCAGGGCACAGGCGCTACGGGCGGCGATATCGGCAACAGACCAGAGTAGGGGCGCAGGTTGCTGAAAGAGCCAGCAACCTGAACTTAGAGGTGAGAACTGAGAACTAAGAACGACGGAGCAGTATGCAACGAATGTTCGCCGGCATCGCGATCGTGATTCTCATCGTGCTCGCGCTCGCGGCCGGCGGATATGCTGCCGCCAAGTCGTATCAGTTCACAGGCGTGGTCAAGGCGGTCGACTCGAACAGCCTGACGGTCGAGAAGAGTGCCAAGGAAACCTGGCAGTTCGAGTTGACCAAGACACCAAAGGCGCAACACCGAAGATCGGCGATCGCGTCACGATCTCTGACAAGATGACGGCGACCGAGATCGAAATGAACCCGAGGAAGTGAGGGAACGCGTCTAGTCGCGCCCCTTCATTTTTCTCAGAGCGCGCCTCTGCCGCTTGTCAGGCGAGCCGGTCGCGGTCATCGCGGCTCGATAGACGCGTTCCATCCGGCGCAATTCAATTTCTGCAGGAGTCGGCGGAGGCGTCAGGTCCTCATACAGCTGTTTCGCATCCGTCTTTCGGATGTGGCTGTCGGCCAGCGCTCGCACGGTCACGCGCTGCTGGCGCCCGAACGGACGCTTGATCTGTAGCTCGTCTCCGACGTGGAGTCGTCGTTTCGGCTTGGCCGCCTGCCCGTTGACCTCCACCTTTCCGTTCTGACACGCTTTCTGCGCCTCGGAACGCGTCCGATAGAGGCAGGCGACGTCGAGCCAGACGTCCAGACGCACGCCATCAGGCGCCTGCGGGTCCTCACTCATTCGCGTGCGTTAGCTCGTAGCTCAGCCCCACTTCGGGCATAATGCCCCCCCATGGCCGAAGCCTTCCATCAAGTGTATAGCCCTGTCGGTGGCAGCGTTCTCTTCTCGGCGCTCGTTGCGGCGCTGCCGCCGCTGCTGCTCGCGGTGCTGCTGGCCGGCATCCGAGTGGCGCCGTGGCGGGCGGCGATCGCCGCGGCAGGGGCAGCATTCGCCCTTGCGTGGCTCGTCTGGGGCATGCCGCTTTCGCTGACCGTGGCCGCGGCAACCCATGGGATGGCGTTCGGTCTCTGGCCGATCAGCTGGATCGTGCTCAGCGCTGTCTTCTTCTACAACCTGTCGGTCGAAAGCGGCGACTTCGACGTGATTCGCCGATCGCTCTCGCGCCTGACCGGCGACCGCCGGGTGCAGCTGCTGCTCGTCGCCTTCTGCTTCGGCGCCCTCATCGAAGGCATCGCGGGATTCGGTGCGCCGGTGGCGATTACGGCGTCGATGCTTGCCGGACTCGGCTTCGAGCCGATCATGGCGGCCGGCCTCGCACTCATCGCCAACACGGCGCCGGTCGCGTTCGGATCGCTCGGCATTCCGGTGACGACGCTCGGCGGCCTGCTCGCGCCAATGCTCGGCCACGACACGCAGAGCACGACGCACGCGTTGTCAGCGATGGTCGGCCGTCAGTTGCCGATCTTCTCGCTGGCGATTCCCGCCTACCTCGTCGTGCTGTACGCGGGGTGGCGCCGCATGATAGAGATTTGGCCGGCCGCGCTCACCGCAGGTGGGAGTTTCGCCATCGGCCAGTTCGTCGTATCCAACTTCGTCGGACCGGAGCTGACAGATGCGCTGTCTGCGCTGGTGTCGTTGACCTCTGTCGCGCTTCTCCTTCGAGTCTGGCAGCCGAAGGAAATCTATACCGCTGGTGCGCAATTCGCCGTAGCGGCCGTGCCGGCGGCCGTCGGCGGTGGCCATTTCGTGGCTCCGCCTACACAGACGGTCGATACGGGCGGTCGTGTGTTCCGCGCGTACGCCACCTACGCCATTCTGATTGTCACGGTGCTCATCGGCCAGATCGGCAACTTTGCCGGTCTGTCGACCTTGAAGCCGCCCGCCAACGTGACGGCCCTGTTGAAGTGCGGACAGGGCGGCAATCGCCTGTGCCCGGACCCGTGGATTGGCCCGAGCGCCGCGGTCAGTCCCCAGGGCTTCCGCTTTCCGGTCTGGGAATTCCACTGGCCTGGCGCCTACCGCATCCAGGACGGCAAGCCCGCGGCAGTCGTGCAGCGCGAACCGCCAGTCGTCGCCGCGTCGACGGCGTATCCGCTGACATACAGGCTCGACTTTCTCGCTGCTGCCGGCACGCTGGTGTTCCTGGCCGCGCTGTTCGCCTCCATCCCGATGATCATGTCGGGGATGGCGCCTGGGGTCGTGTGGACGACGTTCGTCAAGACGCTCCGCCAGCTTCGGTTGCCGATCATTACCATCGCGTTCATTCTCTCGATCGCCACAGTGATGAATTACTCCGGCATGACCTCGTCGATGGCGCTCGCCCTCGCGAAGACCGGCGTGCTCTTTCCGTTCTTCTCGGCGTGGCTGGGCATGATCGGCGTCTTCCTGACCGGAAGCGACACCTCATCCAACACACTGTTCGGGCCCTTGCAGGCGACGACGGCCAAGTTGTCTGGTCTGGATCCCATCCTCATGGGTGCGACGAACAGCTCCGGCGGCGTGATGGGGAAGATGATCAGCCCGCAGAATTTGTCCGTCGGCGCGGCCGGCGTCGGCGCGGTGGGTCGCGAAGGCGAGATCTTCGCGAAAGTCTTCGCGCACAGTCTGATTCTCACGGGCCTGATGGGCCTGCTCGCGATGCTTCAGGCGTACGTGGTGCCGTGGATGGTTCCGGGACTCTAAAGACCTGTCGGGGCTGGTGGCTAGGGGCTAACGGTCACGAGAGTCGGGGCTCGGGTCTCGCGTCATTCTGTTCTCAGCGCTCTCATCGGTGAAATCGACGCCGCGCGCGCGGCCGGGATGATCGCGGCGAAAAACGCGCACACGGCGAGCGAACCGGCCGCGACGGCCAGCGCCAGCGGATCCCAGAACGCCACGCCGTAAAGCTGCGTCGCGATCAGGCGCCCGGCGCCCAGGGCCAGCGGCACGCCGAGAATCAATCCGACGACCACGCGCTTGAACGCGCCGCGCAGGACGAGGTCGATCACCGTGCGGTGGTCGGCGCCAAGCGCCATGCGGATGCCGATCTCGTTCGTTCGCTGGGCGACCGTGTAGGCCGTGACGCCATACAGGCCGACCCCGGCAAGCGCGAGCGCCACGATGCCGAACAGACCGGCGAGGCTTGCGACGGCGCGCTCCTGATCGAACGACATCGCCACCTGCTGCTCCATCGTCCTCACGCTCGTGATCGTCAGGTTGGGATCGACCTCCGAGAGCGCCTTCGTGACGAGCGGCTCCAGCGTGCCCGGCGGCGTGCTGGTGACGACCAGCATGCCGGCGATGAAGTGCGACGCGAGCTCGATCCGCTTCATGAGCTCATTCTCATAATCGATGTATTGCGCCAGCGGCACGTAGAACATCGGTCGCGCCGGCCGGTTCAAGCCCCAGCCTGCGAACTTCGCGTCGCGGATGACCCCGACGATGCGGAACGTGCCGGCGAGCTCGGGCAGGTCGAGCCCGAAATACTGGTCGAGCGGATTCTCGTCGCTCTTGAAGAAGCGTTTGACGAAGGCTTCGTTGACGACAGCCACCGGCGCGGTGGTTTCGTTGTCAGCCTCCGTGAACGCACGGCCACGCAGCACCGGCACGCCGAGGTGCTGAAGGTAGCGAGCGCTCACACGGTCCCAGGATGCGCCCGATTCCTCGCTCATCTTCGGCGCCGGATGGCCCGACACGAAAATCAGTTCGCTCCAGTTGTCCGTCAGTGGGTTGTAGAGCGCCAGGCCCGAACCCTGCACGCCGGGCAGACGATTGAGCCGCTCCTCGATTTGCCGGTAGAGCGCCGCCAGTTTGCCCGGCGTGTAAGTCGCGGGCGGGCGGTTCAGCGACACCAGGACCCGTTCCTGCACCTGGTAGCCAAAATCCTGGTGCTCGAGCTTGTTGAGGCTGCGCGCGAGCATCGTCGCACCCGCGACGAGCACCACCGCGAGCGTCGCCTGGACGACGAGCAACGCCTTACGTGTGAACGACGAGTGGTCGCTGGTGCTGCGGCCCGAGCCGCGGAGCGCATCGATGGGGTCCGTCCGTGTCGCGAACCAGGCCGGCGCGACGCCGAAGAGGATGCCCGTGACGAGCGCAAGGAGGAACGCAAAGCCGAGCACCGGGAGCGATGGTCGCGTGCTGATCGGCAGGAAGTGGGAATTCGAGAAAGCCAGATTGAGCAGCAGCTGCGCCGCGCCCATGGCGACGACGAGACCCGCGAGACCGCCCGCCATCGCGAGCAGCACGCTTTCGACGAGCGCCTGGGTGACGATCTGGCGCCGCGACGCGCCGATGGCGAGGCGCACGGCCGTCTGACCACGACGCGCGACCGCGCGCGCGAGCAGGAGGTTCGCGACGTTTGCGCACGCGATCAGCAGCACGAGACCGCAGACGCCCAGCAGGATTTTCAGGCTCTGTCCGTACTCTTCTTTCATGATGCCGACGCCGGCCCCGGCCGGTACGACCGCGATCGTCTGCTTGGGTAGCATGCGAACGACATCCGGCATCCAGTTGGAGGGATAACCCGAGTCGTGTTCCATCCACTGGCGCAACACCGTTGTCAGTCGCGGTGCCATGCCGTCGATCGAGGCTCCCGGCCGCAGTCGGCCGATCGCTCGGAGCCACGCCGCGACCGGCTGACGCAGCAGCGAGCGGTCGCCGACAATCAGCGGCTCCTGGTGAAGCGGAATCCAGAGGTCCGGCGGATCGCTGCCCAGCGTCTCGCCGAAGAATCCGGGCGGCGCGACACCGACGACGGTGAACGGGTGCCCCTCGATGACGAACGACGAGCCGACGACCGACGGATCCCCGCCGTATGTGCCCTGCCAGACGTGATGGCTGATGACCGCCGCCGGTGCTGCCGACGGTTTGTCGTCGTCGGGTGTGAAGACGCGGCCTCCAAAGGCGCCAACGCCGAGCGTCGAAAAATAGTTGCCGGTGACGTACTCCGAGCGCAGGGGCCTGGCCGCCGCGTCTATGCCTTCACGCCGGACGCTCAATCGTGCGCCGCCGGCCTGAAACGCCGCCACCTGCTCGAACTCCGGCGTTTGCGCTGTCAGACGCTCGAACAACGGGAAAGAGAACATGCCCCAGCGGTCCTGCGGTCCGCCCTGCACGCAGCAGTTGTCGCCGTCGCCGATGCGGTAGAGGCTCGCGGGGTCGCCAACCGGCAGCGACCGCAGCATCACGGCGTGGATCAACGTGAAAATGGCCGTGGTGCCGCCGATGCCCAGTGCGAGCGTGAGGACGGTGGCGGCGGTGAACACACGTGAGGTCCAGAATTGCCGGAGGGCGTAGCGGACGGCGCCAGCGGGATGTGCCATTGGATGGCTTAGACGAGGGCGGGGTCGCCGAAGTTGTCTGTGTCGCTGGTATCGTAGGGCGTGCGCATCAAATGGCTGGCGTTTGGCGTGGCGGCGGGCGTCCTCTTCGTCTTCGAGCGGCTGCATCCGCTGCGGACGCGGAAGGAACCCGGACCGGCGCGTGTCGGCCGCAACGTTGCCATCGGCCTGCTCGCGGCCGCGACGACGGCGGCGAGCGAGCTGCCGATCGTGGCGCCGGCGCAGCGTCTTGCGGAGCGCCGACGGCTGGGGCTGCTGCGCTGGATGCCGCTTCGCCGCATGCCGCGTGCGCTGCGCGTTGTGCTGGGTTTCGTGCTGCTCGACTACACGTTGTATCTCTGGCACTGGCTGAATCACCGCGTGCCGGGCCTCTGGCGGTTCCACGCCGTCCACCATGTCGATCTGGATCTGGACAGCACCACCGGATTGCGGTTTCACTTCGGCGAGCTGGCGCTCGCGGCCGGCTTCCGCGCCGCCCAGGTGCTGCTGTTGGGCGTGGATCGCGACACGCTGAGCGCGTGGCAGCAGGCGCTGCTGCTGTCCGTCGTCTTCCATCACAGCAACCTGGAACTGCCGATCGAGGCCGAACGCGCGCTGCAGTACATGTTCGTGACGCCGCGCATGCACGGCATCCATCACTCGGCGAAGGGCGAGGAGATGAACACGAACTATTCCAGCCTGTTGTCCTGGTGGGATCGCGTCCACGGCAGCCTGCGGCTGGACGTGCCGCAACGCGGCGTGACGATCGGCGTCGCCGGCTTTTCGGAGCCGGAACAGGTGACTCTCGGCAGATCGCTGTCGCTGCCGTTCTCGGTGAGGGGACTGGGGGACTAGGGGACTAGGGGACTTTCGAACCTGTAGTCCCCAGTCCCCGTGTCCCCTCTTCCGCGGTAAGATCCGCCGCATGCGAACCACACTGATCGTTGTCGCGGCCGCGGCTGCTCTCGCCGCGTCGCCGTCCACGCCCCAGAAGATCGTCCTCGCCCGTGTGTTCCCCAACGCCGGTCAGATCGGCCTGTTCGTGGCGGCGGCGGACGGCACCGGCGAGCGCCCGTTGCTGGACACGCCAGGCATGGACTACGACGCCGTGTGGTCGCCGGACGGCTCGTCGATCGTCTTCACCTCGGATCGCGAAGGCCAGGCGGATTTGTATCGCGCCGGTCCCGACGGCCGCGGACTCGAGCGGCTGACGGACAATCCCGCCTACGACGATCAGGCGGCGTTCTCCCCAGATGGCAAGCAGCTCGTGTTCGTTTCCACCCGCGCCGGCGGGACCGCGGATCTGTGGACGATGGATCTGCAGACGCGCCGAGCGAAGGCGCTGACGTCGGGGCCGGCGGGCGACTTTCGTCCGTCGTGGTCGCCCGACGGCAAGTGGATCGCGTTCTCGTCCGATCGCGGCAGCACGATGCCGTTCTCCCACGGACGATGGGAGCACCTGCACGTCGTCGACATCTACGTCATTCGTGCTGACGGATCGGGCCTGAAGCGGATCACAGAGCACGGCAACTTCTGCGGCAGCCCGAAGTGGTTCGCCGATAGCCGGCGCGTGCTGGCGTACTGCATGACGGCGGAGCAGACGCTGGCGAACCGTCGCCCGTCGCCGGAGTCTGGTAACGACACGCGGTTGGTTTCGATCGACATTGCGACCGCTGTCGCATCGGATGTGTCCGCCGGCGCGGGCGTCAAGATCCAGCCGTCGCCGCTTGGCACCGGCGAGATCGGCTACATCCGCAAGGACGCAGGCGACGGCGGCGCCGGCATCTTCTACGCAAGTGGCAAACGCGGCCCGAAGGGTGATATTCGAAACGCGTCGTGGTCGCCCGACGGCAGCCGCGTCGTCTTCCACAAACGGCAGACCGCGCCGCCCACCGTCTGGCGCTCGATCTGGAGCCGGAATCCCGGCTACGAGTTGACACTGACCGGCATCTTGCCGTCCTTCAGTCCGGCCGGGGATCGATTTGTCATGACCGGTCGTACTGCCCCCGGCAGCGTCTTCGGCGCCAGCATCGTCGTTGCCGCGGCCGGCAGCGACAAGTCCGAGGTGATTTACGAGGACCAGTCGCGCAATGTCCTCGCGCCGCAGTGGTCGGCGAGTGGCGACAAAATCATTTTCGGCATTGGCGCGTTCAACGCGTTCTTCAACGGGTTCCACGGCCTGTTCCTCAAGCCGGAAGATCGCGCCGAAGGCGGCGCGCAAATCGCCGTCGTCAATCCCGATGGCAGCGGCTTTCGTGAAGTGACACGTGGTCCCAACAACAACGGGTTTCCGTCGATGGCGCCCGACGGCAAGCGGATCGTCTACCGGTCGTTTGGCCCTGAGGGCGATGGCCTTCGCATCATGAACATCGAGACCAACGCGATCACGACGTTGACGAAGGGCTACGACAACTTCCCGTTGTGGTCGCCGCGCGGCGACCTTATCGTCTTCTCGCGTCAAGCCGAGGGCGACTACGAGATCTACACCGTCAAGCCGGACGGCACCGGCGTGAAACGCCTGACCTTCAGTCACGGCAACGACGCCCACATGGCCTGGTCGCCCGATGGCGAACAGATCGCGTTCGTCACGTCGCGGCTCGGCTTCAAGGACGAGGCGACCTACACTGACGCGCCGCAGCCGTACGGCGAGCTGTTCGTGATGCGCTATGACGGCACGAACGTGCAGCAGCTCACCGACAATCAATGGGAGGAAGGTACGCCCGCGTTCCAGCCGGTGCGGCGGCAACTGTCGCGGCGATAGTCGAAGGCATTTCTGATCGGCCGATCTGGTTGTAGCGTAGACTCCTCCAGGTCGATCGCGTGAATCGGTTGGGTAAACCCGGAGGTGACCATGAGCAGTCGGTCTCTCGCACTGTGGGTAACCCTTGCGGCTCTTGGCGGCGGCGCGCCGCCCGTTGCCGGGCAGGCAGGCGCTGTTGCGGACAGGATGCGCGCCGCCGACGTCGGTCCGCCCGGCCTCGGCCTGGATGGCCATCCCGACTTCCAAGGCGTGTGGCTGAACAACAGCGCGACGCCGCTCGAACGTCCGAAGCTGCTCGAAGGACGGACGTCTCTTACCGACGAGGAAGTCGCCGAGCTGCGAAGGCGTGCCGATCGTCTCTTCAAGAACACCAACGCCGATTTTGCCGCGGGAGACGCGGTCTATCTCGCCGCGCTCGCCGATATCGATCGCTTCAAGAGCACGACCGCGACCGGCAGCACCTTCGAGATGATCGAGCGGGAATTCGACAATCGCACGTCGCTCATTGTCGATCCGCCTGACGGCCGGATCCCCCCATTGACCCAGGACGCGCAGGCGAAGCGAGCGTTGGCCGACGCGACGCGCCGGCGTCCTGCCGAGGGCCCTGAAGATCTCAACCAGATCGAACGGTGCCTGACCTATGGCGTCCCGAGACTCAGCGGCAACAACACCGGCGCCGGGCCGCTTGGGTACTACGCGATCGTGCAAACGCCCGGCTACGTCGTGTTGTTCCTCGAGGCGATACACGAAGCGCGCATCATCACTTTGGACGGGCGCCCGCATTTGCCGGCATCGATGCGTCAGTGGCAGGGCGATTCGCGGGGCCGATGGGACGGGCAGACGCTCGTGATCGACACGACCAATTTCTCAGCGAGCAACAACTTCATGGGATCGTCAGACCACCTGCATCTCGTTGAGCGCCTGACGCGTGTCGCGCCCGACCGGATCGACTACGCGATCACCATCGACGACCCGACGACGTGGACGAAGCCGTGGACCGCGGTCATCCGCCTGAAGCGGAGCGCCGAGCGCTTGTTCGAGTACGGCTGCCACGAGGGCAACTACGAGCTCGTTCGCGGCATGCTCGCCGCGGCGCGAGCGATCGAGGGCGGACGATGACGATGCGCACTGGGGACTAGGGACTAGGGGACTTCCGAACCAGTAGTCCCCCAGTCCCCCAGTCCCCAAGTCCCTGGTCCCTGTCGGAGACTGGCTGTGCATGTAAACTAACGCGGCTTGCGAGTGATAACTCGATCCGTACTGGTGTACCTGATCTGTGTCGCCGCGCTTGGCGTTGCTTCGAGCCGCCCGCCGCTCGCTGCCGCGCCGGCGGTTCGGTATCAGGAGGTCAAAGACTGGCCGCGGCTGCCGCCCGCCGTGCAGCTCGGCGAAGCCGCCGGTGTCGCGGTCGATGTCAACGGCCACGTCTTCGTGTTTCATCGGCCGGGCCGAGGGTTCGACACCGCTGCGACGACGAAGCTGACGGAGCCGACGGTCCTCGAAATCGACGCCGACTCGGGAGCGCTGATTCAGTCGTGGGGCGCCAACATGTTCCTGGTGCCTCACGGCATCACGATCGATGGCGCGAACAACGTCTTTCTGACCGACGTCGGTCTCCAGCAGGTGTTCAAGTTCACGCATGACGGCAAGCCGCTGCTCGCGCTCGGCGAACCAGGCGTCGGCGCGTGGGACGCGACACATTTCAATCAACCCACTGATATTCAGATTCGGCCGGACGGTACGTTCTATGTCTCCGACGGCTACGTCAACAGCCGCGTCGCGCTGTTCGACAAGGACGGCACGTGGCTCAGGGAGTGGGGGAAGAAGGGCGCCGGACCCGGTGAGTTCAGCAACCCGCACGGCCTCACACTCGTGCCAGGCAGCACCGATGTGCTGGTGGCGGATCGTGAAAACTCCCGCCTGCAGCTCTTCGATCGGATCGGCGCGTTCAAGAAACTGTGGGTTGGGGCAAAGGACGTCCAGACTACCGGACGGGTGTTTTGCGTGGCGCCCGATTCAAGCGGCAATTACTATGTCGGCATCCGTCGGGCCGACTACGATACGCAGCACACCGGCGTGGTGAAGCTCGATCGCGATTGGACGGTGGTCACGTCGATTGGGTTCGGCCGTGCGGGCGATCCGGTGTTCAATGCCGTGCACGACCTCGCCGTGGGAAAGGACGGATCGATTTACGTGGCCGAGACACGAACGAAGCGTGTCGTGAAGCTCCGGGCGATCTCATGACGGGGCGACGCATACTCGCGGCGTGGCTGATGGCTGGCTCGACTCTCACGGCGCAACAACCGCGTCCGCCGGATCCGTTGATCGACGGGGCCGCGATCGCAAAAGTCTCGGACCACGTCTACGTCATTCCCGACCACAACGTCGGCCTCGTGCCCAACGTCGGCATCATCGTTGGGGCAAGAGCCACGCTGGTCGTCGACACGGGCCTTGGCCCGCGGAACGGACGGACGGTCGTGGACGCGACCAACGGCGTCAGCAGGAATGCCGAGCTCTACGTTGTGAGCACGCACTTTCATCCGGAGCACGCGCTCGGCGAGCCGGCGTTTCCACCAAGCGCCAGAATCATTCGCGCCCAGGCCCAGCAGAAGGACATCGACGAGTTCGGGCTGACGCTGGCCCAGACGTTCGCGGGCCGTTCGCCGCTGGTCGCGGAGCTGTTGAAGGATGTCCAGTTTCGCAAGGCCGACATGTTCTTCGATCGCGAGCACACGCTCGATCTCGGCGGTGTGCGCCTCCGGCTGCTGTCGCTTGGACCGACGCACACCCGCGGCGACACCGTGGTGTGGGTGGAAGGAGACCGCGTGCTGTTTGGCGGCGACATCGTGATGAACCAGACGTTCGTCGCGTTTGCGAGTCCCTACTCGAGCGTGAAGGCATGGTTGAGCGATTTTGATCAGCTCGAATCGCTCCATCCCCTCACGATTGTGCCGAGCCACGGGATGATGGGCGACGCCGCACTGATCGATCAACAGCGCACGGTGATGAAGGGCATTCAGGCGCGAGCGGCGGAGCTGAAGCGCGCGGGGAAAACCGTCGACGAAACCGCCAGCATCGTGCAGACGGAGGTTCAGACCAAGTACGCCAACTGGTTGGCGCCCGCGCGAGTCGCCGTCATCGCTCGCACCGCGTTTACCGAAGCGCCGTAGTCGCCTGCAGCTCTCGCGCGGACCGACTCGGACTGACTCTACGGTCGCCCCCCTCGACTGAACCTCATCGGCGAGGTACGCTTGCCACTGCGATCGGTGAAGCCAGCGCCGTGCGCATCAGGAAACAGGATGTCATTCGATTCCGTTAGGCAGCGTCTCGTGCCGCCTTTCTGCACTGTGCTCATCGCCCTGATGGCGGTGACAGCCGGCTCGGCACAAGCGATGGCGCAAACGCATGGCGCGCAGGTCGGAGGACACGTCGGCGTGCTTCGACTGTCGGAGCTCAGCACCACCGACGCTGGTGTCGGCGCCGACGTGGCCTGGCGGTTTTCGCCTTCGCTCGCGATCGACGGCGCATTCACGTGGTTTCCCGGATCGGACGCTTCCACCGGTGCCTCGGGTCGGCGTCAACAGCGCACACTTGGCCTCGCTGGTCTACGGACCGGCGTCAGCGCCGGCGCCGTGGATTTGTTTGCGCGGGGCCGGGCCGGCTACCTTCGCTTCGGTTCGCAGCCAGCGACGGCGTGTATCTTGATTTTTCCGACACCGCTCGTCTGTCAATTGGCCGGTGGCTATACGGCATTCGCGGCCGAAGTCGGGGGTGGCGTCAGCGTTGGTCTGATTCCCAGCGGACGGTTGCGGGCGTCCCTCGAGGCGGGAGACCTGATGGTGCGCTATGGCTTCACATCGTTTCGACCCAACGGCACCACGACCGACGGCTTCATCAGCCACAATCTGCTGGTGACGATCGGTGCGGCCTGGCAATTCTGACAGGTGCGTTCAGTATCAACTCATTGCAAACTGCGTTTCACACTTTCAGATGTGGAACCAGTTTTCCGCTTGCTCGCATCGTGTGACACTCCTAGATTCAGCTTCGGTCAAGGTCTGGAGCGCACATGTTGCCGCAACGTAAACCCGCGTACCTCGCGTCGCCGCATCTGGGTCTCGTAGCGGACGCCGACGCCGGCAATCGCGATCAGTGCCGCAGCATTCTCAGACCCATCGTCCCGGACATCGTGCATGCCGAGGACGGCCGGGAGGCGCTCGCGCTGGCGATCGCTCACCGACCGCGCTTCGTCATTGCTGCGACTGGATTGCGGTTCATCGACGGGTACACGCTCTGTTCGCTGCTGCGAGCCGAGCCGCTCACGGCCGACGTGCCGATCGTCGTGCTGTCGGGCGACACCACGGCAGACGCCGTCACGCTGGCCCGCTCATCGGGTGCGGACCGCGTCGTCGGCACACCGTACACCCCGGGAACGCTACTACAGGCCGTCAGCCTCGGACGCGACCGCACGTGGACGGCCGGCGACAGCGCTCAGTCGATTCCGTCCGGTCCGGCGGCGTCGCCTCTTGGGCTCGTCGGCTCCGTCGAGCCGCCTTCAGCGCGGCGGACGCGATTCATGGTTGACGTTCATCGCCGTTTCGAGACCATTACGCCGCCAATCGTGCCGCCGCCGCTGGTCTGTCCGACCTGCGATCGGCCGCTGCAGTACGTCCGCAGCCATGTTGGGGGCGTCAGCGCGCGTTGGTCCGAGCAGTGGGACTACTACACGTGCCACGGCGCCTGCGGCACATTCCAGTATCGCCAGCGAACGCGGCGCCTGCGTCGAGTCGCCTGATCCGTCATCTCGGCGAAGCCGGAACCCGCCCCTCGATCGTCGTCACCGCTGGATCGACTGCTTCAGCGTATCCAGCTCCGCCTGCAACTGTGCGAGTCGCGTGAACTGCAGGTCGAGGTCACGACGGTTCGCCGCGATCTGGTCGCGAAGGCCGTCGATCACCTCCCGAAGCCGGCGATTCTTTCGTCGCTCGCGCCTGAGCGTCTCCTTGACCTTAGCCAGCGTGAGCCGGACGCGCCTGGAGGGTGCCATCGAGTTCAGACCACTCTAGCTCAGCTGGACGCGTGGCTTGCACGCTGACGGGGGATCGCCGCAGATTGTTGGAAATCACTGGGTTCGGCGCGCCGGCTGATTGACAACCAAGGGTCCATTTCGCTGCGTCAAGTCCACGGCAGAATCCGGTTCTTCTCGATTGAAAAGGTCAGGCAATGCAGCGACGACCTCCTCGCGGCTACTGAACCATCGATCCACATCGAGAATCGGCGGTGTATTGCCGTCGACGAACTGGCTTGGCAGCGCGAGCAGCGCGAATTTGTGAGTTAAAGGATCTTCGTAGATCGCATATTTCATGAGGGTTCCTATGCTGATTTCGAGAGTATCGGAACCGCAGCGGCGAGCCTGTGCGAAACAGCACAGCCGGATTGTGCCTTGCCTGCTACCCTCACCCTCTCGACAACCTGCGTCGACAACTTGAAAGGTTGGTTCCCATGCTCCGAGCCGGCTGCAAAACATCGATCGCGCTGCTTTCGATGCTCATACCAAACGTTGCCATCGCACAGACCCTGCCGACTTCGCTCATACCAAACCTCTCGATCACACAGACGCTGCCGACTTCGCTCAGACCAAACGTGGCGATCGCACAGACGTTGCCGACATCGCAGCCGAACATGATTACCATCGTTCGCGAAGAAGTGAAGCTCGGACGGGACGCCGATCACGCGAAGGTGGAAGCGGGCTGGCCGGCCGCGTACGAGAAGGCCAAGTCGCTTGATTACTATCTGGCGATGACGTCGATGACCGGCGCGCCCGAGGCATGGTATGTGACTGCGTATGCGTCGCACGCCGCGATTGGCGATTCCCTCAAGCGCGAGGACGGCGACCCGGTGCTGACGGCCGAGCTCACGCGACTGCGACGAGCCGATGCCGACATGATCAGCAGCGTTCGCGTCATCCAGGCGCGTGCGCGCGCGGACCTGAGCTATGGCGCGTATCCGGATCTGGCGAAGCAGCGATTCTTTGAAATGACGTGGTTCCGTGTCAGGCCTGGGCATGAGCCGCAGTTCGAGGCGGCAGGCAAGGCGTATGGCGCAGCGGCCAAACGCACGGGAGCCAAGTCCACGTACCGCGTCTATGAAGTCGTCGCCGGCGTTCCCGGACCGACCTATCTGATGATCTCGTCGCTCGGCTCCTATGGCGAATTCGATCAAGTGATGACCGACGGCGACAAGACCACGAAGGGCGCAAACACGGAGGAAGGGATGGCCCTTCAAAAGTTCATGCTCGAGGGCGTCGTCAACGTCGAGACGCAGCGGTTCCGCGTCGATCCACTCCAGAGCTACGTCCCGAAGGAAACCCGCGCGCAGGACCCTGAGTTCTGGATGCCGAAGAAGCCATTGCTCTCCAAGCCGACAACACAACAGCAGTAGCCGCTGTCGAGGCCGGTCTTCGGACCGGCCTCCTTCCCCTCTTTTACCCAACCGCCGTCCTTGCCCGTTCAGGGCCGATCCGCAACTGTCCCATGCGCCAGACGCCGGGAGACGGTGTCTAAGCAATAGATCGTCTGCCGCGACATGGAGTTCCCACACTTCGTTCAATTGATCGCGATCGGCCTGCAGGCGCGCATCCCGATGCACATGATCGGGTTTCCCGGCGTCGGCAAGACCGAGTTCACCAAAAGCCTCGAGGCGGGATTCGCGCGCGCCGGCCTCAAGTGCAAGGTGTTTATCCTCGTCGGTTCGATTCGCGAGCCGCAGGACTTCGGCGGGTTTCCCGTCTCGACGCCGGATGGCGTCCGGCTGCTGCCGATGGCTTGGGCGCGCGATGCGCAGCGGTTGGCCGAAGAGGGCTGGATGGTGGTGGTCTTTCTCGATGAGCTTACCACCGTTCCGCCGACGACTCAGGCCGCCATGTTGCGGCTGTTGACCGAGAACGTGTGCGGCGAGCTCAAGCTGCCGGATTACGAGCCAGGGAAGGGAGGCGTCGTCTATCTGTGCGCCAGCAACACCGTGGAATGGGCTGCCGGCGGACAGGAGATCCAGCCGCCGATGGCGAACCGGTTGTGGCATGGCGAGTTCCCGATGGACCACGACACGTGGTGCGACATGATGGTGAGTGACTTTCCGGCGCCGAGCGACCTGCCGATCGTTCCGGCCGACTACCTCCATACTCACCATCATCGACAACGAGCGACGATCGCGGCGTACGTGAAGGCCGCGGGGCGTGATGCGTGGATGTCGCCGCCAGACGATCCGGCCCGGCGCAGCGGTCCCTGGCCATCGGGGCGCACCTGGTATCTGGCGTCGCGGCTCCTGGCCGCGATCGAAGCCGTGTCGCCGGGCCATCGTGTGCTCCAGGGCGCGGCGCTCGCAGGCCTGGTGGGCGACCAGGCATTGCCGTTCCTCGAGTACCGTGAGACCTTGAACCTGCCGGATCCGGAGGACATCCTCAAGGATCCTCGCCGGTTCGTCCTTCCCGATCGTGTCGATCGGGCGTATGCCGTCTGTTACTCGCTGGCGGGTGCGGTCCTCAACAACAAAACGCCACAGCGCTGGGAAGCGGCGATGATTGCCCTTGGCGTCGCGAGCAGGAAAAACGCGGACATCCCTGCGGCGGCCGCGCGGACACTATGCGCCAAGGCGAATCGCCCCGAAGGTGTTCTGAAGCTGCCCGAGGAGTGCCGTCCGTTCTACGAGCTGATGCAGTTAGCGAAACTCGTTCCGAAGGGTTGACGTGGGCATCCGGCTCACCGACCTGATTCGCCGGCCTGTCCCGCCGAAGCTCGAGATGTCCCGGACGAGCGAAACC
>Ga0068863_100000840_pt1 | contig 30822 bp, 27 predicted proteins | sample KBSSwiS62_FD_66596 | JGI IMG/M metagenome (GOLD analysis project Ga0068863, IMG submission 66596) | Switchgrass rhizosphere microbial communities from Kellogg Biological Station, Michigan, USA - KBS Switchgrass S6-2 | ecosystem: Host-associated > Plants > Roots > Rhizosphere > Soil ... | reverse complement strand
AGCCCAGCCACGGCGTGTAATTATGGCCCAAAATCGCCGCGATCCCGCACGTGACCAGCAACAGCGTCACCGTCCACGAATCGACCACGGGGAAGCTCAACGTCCGCACGAGATAAAGCGGCAGGAACCCCTTGAGAAAATCCGACGCAAAGGCGAACAGTCCCCAGTTGCGGCCCATCACGCGCCACACATTCGTCGCGCCAATGTTCCCGCTCCCATGCTGCCGGATATCCAGCCCCCGCGATTTCCCGATGAGATATCCGGTGGGAATCGAGCCCACCAAATAGAAAAACACGGGCCAGAGCCACTGGAGCGCGTTCGGAGTCATCCCGTGTTCATTAGGATGCTGCGCTCCGGCGGCAAGCAGATTCCCAAAAGATTTTTCATCGGATCAATTCCCACCACCTGAATTATTGGATGTCCGAGTCATCTGCGAAGTCATTTCACGGGGCAATCTCCAATGGCAAGCTTACCTAGTTGGTCTTCGCCAACGACCTGCTTCCCTCGTCCCCCCGGTTGCACTTGGAATCTCCATGCAAAACGCATTCTGCCTCCGCCGCGGCTCGCTCTTTGCTTCTTTAGGTCGTGACAAAATCAAAAATGTAATTAAATGTTCATTCATTAAAGATTTGGGCTTTCGCCATGCCATGATCTCAAGGAAACCGACCCACTCAACCCAATTATCCTTACCAAAGACAGTCCTCACCCTTCTGGTGGGCTTCTGCTTGGCGTACACCTCCCCACTCCTCGGCCAGACCCCCACCTACGACTCCTCCGGCCCCGTCAACGTTTTCCCCGGGAACCCTACCTTGGCTGAACCTTTTTTTCAGCTCGGAGTTCCTTCGACGCAGGTCCCCTACTACCTTCTGCTGAAACAAGACCCAAGTAACCCCAGCTTCACCTTCGATCTCGAAGTCCAGTTGTCCGGTCTCTTGCAAGTGTCTGGTACCAGCTCCGCGCCCCTCAACGGTTCCTTGCTCGAATGGAATTCCGAGACCGGTTCCATCCTCGTCAACGAGGTCGGCATTATGGACATTAATTGGACAGCCAACAGCGTCCCCAGTTCGACCAACCAACTCGGCATCGGCGCGCTTTCCGTCGGCGGTCTGCCTTCCCAGCAAAACAACCAGGGAGAGAATGTCACCGTTGACCTGTATTCAGGCTATTCCATTTCCGCCACCCTCCAATCCGGCCTGCCCAGCTTCTCGGGGACGCTGACCACCCTCAACCCCCAGGGACTCCGCACCGCGCAATTCAACGGCATCATCGCCACCTCCTACGGCCTTCAGGATGAAAACGCCAACGACACGGCTCAGGGAGGAAACGTCCAGGTCACGACCCAGGGCGGTTCCACCATCACCGTCGCCAGCGATGATCCCACCGTTCTCACTGCGGGCATCTCCGCCACCTCCGCCTCCGGGGGAGGAAAGGCCGACGGCATCGGCACGAACCAAATCGTGACGGTCAATCACGGCGGCAGCATCGTCAATACGTCTCCGCTCGGTATCGGCATCATGGCTATCAACACGGGAGCGCTCTTCACCACTAGCGGGGGCACCTTGGCCGTGAGCGGTCCGGTGACGGTGAACCTGACCGACAATTCCTCCATCAACGTCACCGGCACGACCAGCGTCGGCGTGTTCGCCGTCAGCGAGGCCTATACCACCAGCGATGAGCCGAAGAATACGACGGTGGCGGGCGGAACGGTCTCGGGCACCATCGGCGCGGGAGCAACGATCACGACAGGCAGTGCCAATTCAAATTTGTCCATCGGCTACCTCGGTGTTAGCACCGGCACGGACGGCCTCCTTAATCCCTTCACCTCCCAATCGGTCAACAAGACCGGCAGCGGCAGCGGCGGTCAGGTCAACCTGACTAATTATGGTCTCGTTTCCACGACCGGGACCATGTCCATCGGCCTCGCGGCCCTGAGCACCGGCGGCGCGGGCATCGCGACCAATACCGATGGCAATTCGAGCGGCTACAGTTACGTGGGCAACTCCGGCACCGTTTCGGACGGCAGCGGTGACCAGGTCACCGTGACCAATAGCGGCACCATTATCACCATCGGCAATTCCGCCGCTGGCATTGTGGCCATCAGCTCGGGCGGCGGCGGCATCATCAACAACGATCTCGCAGGCAGTTCAACCAGTGGACTCGGTATCGGCGACAACAACACTTCGGGTTCCGATCCCGCCAGCAACGGCGGAGCTGTCGGCGTCATCAACAACGGTTCCATCCAGACCGGTACCGGAGATGGGAGCAGCGCGGCCTCCATCGGCATCGTTGCGCAGTCGATCGGCGGCAGCGGCGGCACGGCAGGCGGTGGCCACACCGCGTTGTTTGCGGGCGACAAGGGCGGCGGAGGCGGCACTGGCGGCACGGTGACAGTGACCACCGGCACCCTGAGTACGATTTCCACGCAGGACTTCAATTCCGTCGGCATCCTCGCCCAGTCCATCGGCGGCGGCGGCGGCAACGGTGCCAGTGCCGAGGGTCTTTTCGTTGCAGTCGGGGGCCGGGGCGGAAACGGCGGGGCCGGTGGCCAGATCTCCATCGATCTTGGCGGAAACATCACCACCACCGCCGACCACGCTGCCGGGGCGATTGGCCAGAGCATCGGGGGCGGTGGCGGCAACGGTGGCGGCGCCAAGAGCATCGGGTTCATCTTCGACACCGGTATCGGCGGCAAGGCCGGACATGGCGGCGCGGGCGACCTTACGCAAGGCACTCTCGAAGCCACCGGCACCATCAACACCCAGGGCAACAATTCGGCGGGTATGATTTTGCAATCAGTCGGCGGTGGCGGCGGCACAGGCGGGGCCGCCTATGCGGGCAGCGCCGGATTGCTCACCACCGTGACAATTGCCGTCGGCGGCGGCGGTGGCAACGGCGGGATCGGAGGAGAGGTCACAGCGATCAATAAGGGAACGATCACCACCGGCGTGCCCATCCCGACGGGTAGTTTCACCGGGCTGCCGACCATCGATGGGGATGATTCGGCGGGCATCATCGCCCAGTCGGTTGGCGGTGGCGGCGGTCACGCCGGATCGGCTGTCGCGAAGTCTCTCGACATTCAGGCCCCGGATGTTCCCGGTACAGTCACCTTTAACCTGTCCCTCGGTGGCACGGGCGGTGCCGCAGGCGATGGTGGAGTTGTTTCAGTGACCAACGAGGCGAATCTTGCGACTTACGGGGACGGTTCCCATGCCATTATCGCCCAGTCGATCGGCGGCGGTGGTGGTGATGGCGGCGATTCCACGGCGGCCTCACTCATGCTCGGGACTTCCGCTGCAGAGGTCAGCACGCAGCTCACTTTCGGCGGACAGGGAGGCGCGGGTGGAAATGGCAATAATGTTGAGGTCAATAACATTGGTGCCGGTTCGAATCCTGCCGCCGCCTCGATTTTCACCCAGGGCCAGAATGCGGCGGGTATCTTGGCGCAGTCCATCGGTGGCGGTGGCGGCAACGGCGGCTTCGGCACGGCCAAGGCCCATAATGTGGCGGCAGGCGAGGATTCCAGCAGCTACGTCTTCACCCTCGACATGGGCGGCAAGGGAGGAAACGGAGGCACCAGCGGTATCATCGACAGCGTCAATACCGGCAGCATTGTCACCCAGGGTTCGGGATCGCAGGGCATCCTGGCGCAGACTATCGGCGGCGGCGGCGGCAACTCCGGCGGCGGTTCATCGAGCGCCAGCAACAATACCCTGACGATCACCTTGAACATCGGGGCGAATGGCGCGCACGGTGGCGATTCCGCGCAGCCTGAGTCGATCATTCAGAATTCCGGGATCATCCGGACCTCGGGCGGCGACGCGAGCGGCATCGTCGCCCAGGCCATCGGCGGCGGCGGCGGCAACGGCGGTTCCAGCTCGGATGACGCCACGATCGGGATCATTGGGCAGGTTGCCGGGCAGCTTTCGAACAACTTTACTTATACCTCCGAGATCGCCGTTGGCGGCAAGGGTGGTTCCGGCGGTCTTGGCGGTTGGATCGATGTGAGTAACGATGCCGGGGTGGATGAGAATGCCGCGAAAATTACCACCGCTGGTACGCGCGCCTATGGCATGGTTGGCCAGTCGATTGGCGGCGGCGGCGGCATCGGCGGCGCGGCCACGGCTGACGCCAATGCCATTTACCTGAGTCCGCTCAACCGCAACGCCGCCTTCAACGCTTCGCTGGCCCTCGGTGGCGCGGGCGGCGCCGGTAGCAACGGCGGCACTGTCGACGGGTTGAACTCGGGCGTTATTTCCACTTCCGGCTTCAGTTCGCATGGCGTCGTCCTCCAGTCGGTTGGCGGCGGCGGCGGTATCGCGGCGGACGGTTCGCTCGATGTCCACGCCAACCTGAGCCTCGGTGTCCAGATCGGCGAGGCCTCCGGCTCCGCCAGTTCCGGCGGGACCATCACCTTTTTGCAGAACGGCAAGATCGAGACCACCGCAGCCGATGCCATGGGCATCCTCGCCCAGTCGGTCGGCGGCGGCGGTGGCTTGGGCACCGTCGGATCGTTTTTCACCTTCCCGGTCAAGGGCGGATCGGTCGTTTCCATCGGGGTCAATGCCACCCTTGGTTTTCATCTCAGTAATTCCACGCCTAGCGAGGGCGGGACCGTCACCATCACCAACGGCCCCGACACGGCGGACGGTCGCGATCCCCTCGGTGGCGTCATCAAGACGACCGGCGACTGGTCGCACGGCATCGTCGCCCAAAGCATCGGCGCCGGCGGCGGCAAGGCCAGCACGATTTACGGCACCTCCACCTATTATTACCCCGACCTCGCCGTGCAGGTCGGCGGCTCCGAAGGCAAGGGTAACGGCGGCACCGTTACCGGCACCTTGGCTGGCGGCTCCATCACTACCGGCACCACTTTGAGCGGCACCTCCGCCAGCGGCTATTCCGCCTTCGGCTATGTTGCCCAGTCCATCGGCGGCGGCGGCGGCCTCTTCAGCGACGGCTCCAGCACCTCCACCGGTTCCATCACCCTCGGGGGCACCACCGGCGTCTCCGGCAACGGTGGCGCGACCCTCCTGACCACCACCGGCTCCGTCGCGGCCATCACCACCAACGGCTACGGCGCCCACGGCGTCATCCTCCAGTCCATCGGCGGCGGTGGCGGCATCGCCGGCACCGGAAATAGCTCCATCACAGACTCTTCCATCGGCGCCGGTGTCATCGTTGGCGGCAACGATGCCTCCGGCAATGGCGGAAATGTTACTGTGAACAATTCCGTCCTCCACCTCGCCACCACGGGCAAAAACGCCTACGCCCTCATCGCCCAGTCCATTGGCGGCGGCGGCGGTATCGCCACGGCCTTGAACGGATACGGTGTCGGAAACGACAAGCTCGGCAACCTCGGTCGCCTCGGCGCCAGCAACGCCTCCACCGATTCCAACGGCGGCGACGTCAACGTGACCCTGGCGGGCGGCAGTCAGATCACCACCAGCGGTCTCGCCTCGCACGGTCTCGTTATCCAGAGCATCGGCGGCGGTGGCGGCATCGCCAACCCGGATATCTACAGCGGCATCGGTGGCTTGACTCCCACTCTCGCAGGTGCCAACGACAGCAAGGCCCTCGGCTACGGAGGCAACGTGAACGTGGATGTCGATGCCGACATTACCACCACCGGTAACGGTGCTTATGGCCTCATCGCGCAGGTCATCGGCGGTGGCGGCGGCATCTTCGGCAACTACGCCGGTTCCACCGGTTCCGCCAGCTCTTCCGCCACGGGCACCAGCAATGGAACCATCACCCTGACGCAGGCCGGTTCCGTCACCGCCAGCGGCCAGAATTCGATCGGCATCTTCGCGCAGAACACGACCGCCAGCCACGCGGGCAATACGGTTTCCCTCACAATCAATGGCTCGGTCAACGGCGCCTTGGAGGGCATTTGGGTGGCGGACGGTCGTAACAACACGGTCCTGATCAACTCGACTGGAACGGTCACTTCCGCAGTCGGCAATGCCCTTCTTTATACCGGGAATCAAACGACGACAGTCACGAATTTTGGGACGGTCAATGGCTCCGTGGACTTGGGCAATACGACCAACACGATCAATAACAAAGGCACCTTTAACTCCGGGACCAGCGTTACCGGCGAGGTGTTTAACGAGGTGCTGCTCAATCCCGGTGGAGCCGGTGCAGCAACGCACACGACCATGACGGGTGACCTTGATTCGGTTACCGGCGCCATCCTGCGATTTGATATCTATTCAGGCCAAAACTTTTCACCGGGCCAGAATGACCAGATCCTCTTCTCCTCACTTACCTTCGGCGCGAGCCTCGCTTTCAACACCACCATCGTCGCGGATTTTCACAACAACGTGGTCTTGGGCGAGCAGGACTATCTGTTGATCGGCACGGGCGACAATTCGTTTCTGAATGATTTAACGGGGGGGCTCCAAATGATGAATTTCAACCCCGCGCCGGGAGATACCTTTAGCTATGGTCTATACATTGATGGTAACGACGATTCGCTGCACCTGCTGGTCGATGTCGTCCCTGAGCCGAGTCCGGCTTGGCTGTTCCTGCTTGGTGGCCTTGGTCTTGGCATTGCACACGGGTATCGGCAGAGGTTGAGTCGTCGAACCGACAGCCCAAGGTCGTGATCGTAGGATATTTGGGCATTGCTCATATTCGCGGTGAAGATCGAGGGCATTCGATTCCTTCCAAATCGCCATAAAAAAGTGTTTTTCGCCCGTCCCGCCAGCGTCTATGGTTTGCGCGGATGAAAATCGCCCTGCTCCACTACACCACCTGGCCGGAGATGGGTGGAGTTGAAAACGTTGTGCGCGATCAGGCGGTTATGCTCCATAAAGCCGGGCACCAAGTCAGGGTCCTTTCCGGTACGGGTATTGATTCAGGTGAAGGCTATGAGTTCATTTTGATGCCCGAGCTAGCGCCCGACTTTGAATTGTACAAGAGCGTCAATGATGTCCTGACGCGCGGCCAGTCCGACCAGAGTTTCAGTCAGTACCGTACGGTGCTTGTCGAGGCCTTGAAGCCTGCCTTCTCCAGCTTCGATCTGGTCATCGTGCACAACATCTTTACGATGCATTACAATCTCGCGCTGACCCGGGCACTGCACGATCTTGCGCCCGCCCACAGGATGGTTGCATGGACACACGACCTCACCGCGACCAATTCGGACTTCGCGCTGCCCAACCCGACCCAGCCGCCGTGGAACCTCATGCGGACCAGTTGCGCGAACGTGACCTACGTGGCCACATCCGACTTGAGGGCGAAGGAGCTTGCGACCCAGCTCAAGCCGCCGGTGACGGCCAAAGTTATCCCCAACATGGTCGACCCTGCCCGGCTTTTTATCGTCACCAACGAGATGCGAGAGTCGCTCGTCTCGGTTAACATTCCCTGGCGTGACTTTGTTTTCTTCCTGCCGGCACGCGTGATGGTACGCAAGAACATCGACTTTGCCATTGGGGTGGTGGCAAAGTTAAAGGAAGAGGGGCGCAACCCGCTGCTTTTCATTACTGGCGCCAAGGTGGCGAACAGCCCCGCTTCTGAGCATTACGGCACTTTTCTCCGCCAGTCGCTAGCGAAGGAGCTGCAGAGCCATGTGGTCTTCGTGAACGATTTTTTTGAAGTCCAGGACGATACGATGCGCGACCTCTATCTTCTTTCTGATTGCCTGCTCTTTCCCTCCAAGCAGGAAGGATTTGGCCTGCCGGTGCTGGAGGCGGCGCTCTATCGGCTGCCGGTCTGGTGCCAGGATATCCCCTCCTTCCGCGCGCTTGGCGGGGAGGGGGCTTTCATGCTTAACGACCTGGCCAGGCTTTCCGAAGCCGTGAAATGGCTCGAAGCCCAGCCGACTTACCGGCAACAGCGCCGATGCCGGCGCATGTTTGATCCCTCCAACGTTTATACCGATCACTACGAACCCTTCCTCACCTCCCTCATACCCAAATAAATTTATGATCCAGGAAATTCCTTTCGCCGGTTGGAAACGCAATCTACGCATCGCCGGGGCCACCACAGAATTGATCATCACGCTTGATGTCGGGCCACGCGTCATTCGTTACGCCCATCACGATGCCCGAAATGCCTTTGTGGAAATGCCGGAACAATTGGGGGGATCCGGCGAGGACGAATGGATGATCCGCGGCGGACACCGCTTTTGGACCGCTCCCGAAGCGGGGCATTCCTACGAATTGGATAACGTTCCGGTCACCTGGAAAAAGCTGGGGGATCGCGCTGCGGAAATCATCCAGGCGCCGAGCGTGGAATTCGGCCTGCAAAAGACGCTTCGCATTGAGATGCTTGAGGATGAACTCGTCCGAGTCACGCATGTATTGAAGAATACCGGCGACAAGGCGCTCGAAGTCACCCCTTGGGCCCTGTCCGTCATGGCGGCAGGAGGGACAGCACTGATTCCCCAGCCCCGGCTCGATTTCCATCCCACTGAATTCCCTGAAGGCCGGGTGACTTGTCCGAAAGATTTTCTGCCTAACCGGGAGATGATCCTTTGGCCCTTTACCAATCTCACCGACGGACGTTACGTCTTCAGCGAACATTACCTGCGCGTCTCGCACCATCCGGAGAAACCGGCCACCAAGATCGGGCTCAAGCTCGATACCGGTTGGGTAGCCTACCAGAACGGCGACTATGTTTTTGCCAAGCATTTCACCTACGACCCGACGCTGCCATACCCTGACCGTGGTGCGAATTTTGAGCTCTTTACCAACATCAAGATTCTTGAGCTCGAATCACTGGCACCCGCTCTCCCGCTCAAGACGGGGGCAACACGCGAGCACGTCGAATATTGGGTCCTACGCAAGACCACCGACGATCTTCGCCGGGAAAAATTGGCGAACCAGTTCTTTGCCGCGCTGCCGAAGATTAGTTGATCCATCAGTTTTGACGCTGGATCCGAAGTGGCACGCTCCCCATTTCTTTTCGTAGATTCCAAGCCTCCAATTTCCCTCTTGACCCCGGAAAGGGGCTGCGGTTTAATGCTCGGCTCAACTTAACCCGAAAAGACCTCGTTTTATGGCCAAGACTGTATCTCTCCAAGTAGCTCAACGCGCCGGCATCGGCCGCACCGCCCTCAAGGCCGTGCGCAATGCGGGACGTGTCCCCGGTATCCTTTACGGCAGGGCCAAGGACAAGACCATCCGCTCCCGCCCGATCGACATTGATTCCAAGAAATTGCAATCCGTCCTTCACTCCTCGACCAGCGAAAATGTGCTCGTCGATGTGGAGTTGACCGATCCGGCTGGCAAGAAGGTCGATCAGCATCTGGCGCTTCTCGTTGATGTCCAGCATCATCCACTTGAGGATTACATCATCCACATCGATCTGCATGAGATCGATCAGGACGAGATTTTGCACGCCGAAGTGCCCGTTGTCAGCGTTGGCGAGCCTGTCGGAGTCAAGACCGGTGGCGGTCTGCTCGAAACGATGCTCCGCACCATTCGCGTTGCTTGCTTGCCGCGCGATCTGCCGGAATCGATCGAAGTCGACGTCACGGAATTGACCATTGGCCATTCGGTCCACGTCCGCGAACTCAAGTTGCCCAACGGTGTCACTGCGACCAACCCTCCTGAATTGCCGGTTTACAGCGTCTTTGCGCCGAAGGAAGAAGCTGCCCCAACTCCTGGTGCGGAAGTCGCCCAGCCCGAAGTCATCAAGGAAAAGAAAGTGGAGGGTGAAGCCGCCGCCGCTCCGGATGCGAAGGGTGGAAAAGCTGACGCCAAGGCGCCGGCGAAGCCCGAGGGTAAGAAATAGGACAGTTAATCGGCGGGAACCCTGTGTCTTCGCCGCATTACAAACTGGTTGTCGGTCTGGGCAATCCCGGATCGACCTATCTTTTCACCCGGCACAATATCGGGTTTATGGTTCTCGACGCATGGGCGGACGAGGAAGAGGCACCTTTCAAGGACGAGTCGGTACGGCACGCGAAGGTCGCCACGCTGGCTTCGGGCGAGCGTTTGGTGAAACCGATGACCTACATGAACGAAAGCGGGAAATCGGTCGGGGCCTGGCTGGCCTGGCTGAAATTGACCGTCGCGGATTTGTTGGTGGTGGTGGACGATGTGGCATTGCCGATGGGACAGCTCCGGTTGAGGCCGGAAGGTTCCGCCGGTGGCCATAACGGCCTGAAATCGATTGAGACCCACCTGGGCACCAGCGGCTATGCCCGCTTGCGCTGCGGGGTGGATGCGGTGCCTCCGGGCTGGTCGTTGGAAAGCTGGGTGCTTTCCCGCTTCCGTCGGGAGGAAGAGGATGCGCTGGTCGGAATGGTCCAGAAGGCGCGTCTGGCGATTGAATGTTGCCAGAGAGAAGGAATTGCGGTAGCGATGAATCGGTTCAACGGGCAAAATCCGGTTGAATCCAACCAAGACAAGTGATCAGAAGGAGAATACTAGAAAATGAATAATTACGACGGCCTATTTATCCTGAACATCCAAGGCAAGGATGAGGGCCTCAAGGAAGCCATTGAACTCATCGAGAAGGAAATCGAGGGCTTTGGCGGCAAGATCAACGGAACGCAGAAGATGGACCGCAAGCGCTTCGAGCGCACGGCGGGAGATCTCGACAGCGGATTTTACGTGAACGTCCAGTTCAGCCTCGCGCCCGAGAAGATCGAGCCGCTGCGTGCCAAGCTGGCCCTCACCGAAGTTGTCTATCGCCAGTTCTATCTCAAGACGGAGGCGGTCGCTGCTGCTTAAGGCCGCGACTGATCGTCCATGGCTGCCAGCCTGAACAAAGTTCTCCTCATGGGGAACCTGACCCGGGATCCCGAGGTGAAGTACACGCCCAAGGGCAATGCCGTTGGAGACTTGTCCATCGCCATCAACGACAGTTACAAGGCGCAGGACGGCTCGATCAAGGAAACGGTCACCTACGTCGATGTCGAGGTGTGGGGCCGCCAGGCGGAGACCTGCAAACAATATCTGGCCAAGGGCCGTTCCGTTTTTGTCGAAGGCCAGCTCCGGTTGGAACAGTGGGAGCAGGAAGGCAAAAAACGGAGCAAGCTCAAGGTCCGCGCCGACCGGGTGCAATTTCTCGGTGGCGGCGCCGGTGGAGGTAGCGGAGGCGGTGGCCGTTCCGGCGGCAATTACAGCAGCGAGGGAAGTTCCCGCGAGGTATCCCGGCCCGCTTCCCCGGTTTCGGACGATGCTCCTCCGCCACCCAGCGATGACGATATCCCCTTTTGATCTTCTTGTTATCCCGGTCTAATTTCTACCATGAGCACGACCAACGAACCTCGCTTCGATTGGGCTCAAGCTGCCTCCCTGCTGGGAGATGATCCCAGTCAGGTGGCGGACGACATGGCGGAGATCGTCCGCGAACTGGTCGAAAGCGCCGAGGTCCAGTTTCAGGACTTGAAAGCAAAGAAGATTGAGACGGAGAAAAAAGAGATCGCATCAATGACTCATCAACTGCGCGGTTGCCTGCTTAACTTTGGTTTCGATGAAGTGGGCGCCATGCTTTTGCACATCGAAAAAGGCGACTACCCGGCGCCGATCTATCCCGACCTGTTGGAAAAGGCCCGGGTCGCTTTTGTCGCCTCGCGGAAAATGTTGGGCACGCGTTATCCCTCATTGCGCATTTCCTGATCCGGCATGGCCCGACCCTTTTCAGACCGGCAACAGCCGGGCGCGCGCGTCTCCGATTATGAGTACGAATTGCCGCCGGAGTTGATCGCGACCCATCCAGCGGAGAAGCGGGAGCAATCCCGGCTCTTCGTCTATCATCGGGACACTGGTCAGGTGGAGCACCGCCATTTTTATGATCTTCCGGATTATCTCCAGTCGGACGATCTCCTTGTGCTCAATGACTCGAAGGTGCGACCCGCGGCCATGGCGACGAGCGATGGCCGGCTGGAGGTCTTGTTGCTGGAAGAAACAAGTCCGCAGCATTGGGTGGCGCTGGTCAAGCCCGGGGCCCGCGCCAAGCCCGGCATGCGCCTTTTCTTTACCGGCCGTTCGGGGGATGTCGCCAAAACAGTCGAAGCGGAGGTATTGAAGACCCTGCCGGGGGGCGAACGGGTTTTGCGTTTTTTTGGACCGCTTGATGTCGAAGCCATGGGCGAAATGCCGCTGCCGCCTTACATCCGCAAACGACGGGGAGTGTTGGGCGAAAATGAGCATGTGCAGGAAGATTTCGAGCGATACCAGACCGTATATGCACGCCAGGTCGGCTCGGTTGCGGCGCCTACTGCAGGATTGCACTTCACGCGCGAGTTGCTGGCTCGTTTTCCTCACGCCTTCGTCACGCTGCATGTGGGATTGGGTACCTTCCGGCCGGTGAAGACGGAGTTTCTGGTCGATCACGACATGCACGAGGAGGTCTACTCTATTCCGGAGGGATTCGAGGCGGTCTACGAAGCCGCCAAGCGCGTTATCGCGGTGGGAACCACCTCCGCCCGGGTCTTGGAAGCTGCGCCCACCCTGCGCAAGGGTGGAGGCCGCACGCGGATCTTCATCCATCCCCCCTACGAATTCAAACGGGTCGACGCCTTGCTGACCAATTTTCACCTGCCCCACTCGACCCTGCTCATGCTGGTCAGCGCGATGGTGGGACGCGAAAAGGTACTCGAGCTTTATCGTGAAGCGGTCGCTCAGAAATACCGTTTCTTCAGTTACGGTGATGCGATGCTGATTCTATGAGCCGGAGTGCACCCAAAGGCCCGGAGAAGACGAAGAAGGGTGTAGTTGCCCTGGCTCTGACCTGGGACGGTGCCCGCTGGCCCGTGAGATCATTGCCATCCAAGGCCCGTGCCTTTCTCGCCAGTAAGTCGTCGGAGATATTCACCCCTCCAGTCCAAGTGCTCTCCAAGCTTTTTTCCGATGACCAAGTGCGGGAATTGCGTATCTGCTGGGTGCCGAAGCTGAGAGGCGGCAGTACGGTCTTATCGGGGCCGTTTCCCGTTCCGGCGGGAAAGCGACTTGCCTTTCGGGCAGTCAGGACGGCGCAATTCGATGGCCTGCTGGGCGTGATCTACCGGAAATAGCCTGTGATCCCATTTGCTACTCCAAGCCATCCTTGCCGCGGTACTTTTGGTGAAGATGCGTTTCCATTACGATCAGAGGCACTTCGCACTTCTTTTCAATCAGGTCGAGGATGCCTTCGATGCAGGCTTCCTCGACTTGTTGCGGTTCACGCTTAAGTAGAGCAGCGAGACGCTCGATCCTGGCCTGGAGAGCGGGAGGCCGCACAATCGAGCCACCTCCCTTAGTCAGGAGCGAGATGGCCTCGCGGACGAGATCGGAGATCGTTTCCCCGGATTGGCGATCCGCACAGATTTTTTCCAGGAGTTCGCGTTCCTCGGGGGTAACACGTACCCGTAGCTGATTGCTTTTGCTCTCGGCGGGACCCATGGGGATTACTCTACTGTATCGGCCACGCGGGCAAAGACTTTAGCGTTATTCGTCCTCGCGCTCGGGAATCGGCTCGCCCCGCTTAATGTATTCGAGGTCTTCCTTGATCGCACGTTTTTCCTCGGCGCTGATGTGGTCGATAAAGAGACGTCCGTGAAGGTGGTCCACTTCATGCAGGACGGCGCGACCGAGCAGTCCACCCGCATCGAACTCGAAATGGCCTCCGTCGATAGTGCGCGTTTTGACGGAGACTCGTTGGGCGCGGGGAATATCGAGCGTCAGACCGGGAAAGCTCAGGCAGCCTTCGTGACTGGTGACCTTCGTCTTCGTCGGCTTGAGGACGGGATTGATCAAGATCATCGGCATGTACTTTTCCGGATCGACTGGTTCGCCCTTGATCCACATTTTGCTGGGCCGCTCCTTAACGCCGGAGACGTCGATGACGGCCACCTGCAGGGCCTCACCGATCTGCTGTGAAGCCAGGCCGACCCCACGGGCATGGCGCATGGTGTCGAACAGGTCGTCGATCAGAGCCTGGATCTTGGGGGTGGTGGGATCGACTTCCTTGCCCTTGGCCCGAAGCACGGGTGCATCGTAGTGAACGATCTCCCGGATCATGGTCCCGAAGCTCCTGCCGCCTTGTCGGTATTCATGAAGGTGGGCAGGTCGCCCATTCCTGCGAAATGCGCAGCATCCATGACCTTGACGATGACGCCAAACGGCGCCTTGGTGTCGGCCTTCATGGCGACCTTGAATTCCGGATCAGCGGCCAACTTGCTCTTGAGCAATTCCCCAAGTTTGTCGGGTTCGACTAAATCGGCACCGAGGTAGAGTTTGCTGTCGTCTGTGACGTAAAGAATGGTGGGAGGCGTATTCGGGGTCGTCTTGGCCCGAGTTGAATCCGGGACTTTGATCGTGATCTTCGGCTCAGGTTTCTTGAAGACGGTCGTGGCAATGTAGAAGATGAGCAGGACGACGAGGACGTCGATCAACGGAATGATGTTGATCATCGGCGAACGCCGCCGTTTCCGGGTGAATTGCATGGGGCGTTAGACCGTGTCGGTGGTTTCCGCTTGGGTGTAAAGCTTGCCCAGCAGTTCCGAGCAGAGCGTTTCCAGATCAATCGTGAGCGCTTCGATGTGCCGGGCAAACAAGGTGGAAGCGATCAAGGCCGGAATGGCCACGATCATGCCCGCCACTGTGCAATACATTGCTTCGGCGATACCGCCGGCAATTTCCGCGCTTTGGGCGGAGAGATCGGCCGCATTGCCGGCGGCGCCGAAGATGCGGATCAGGCCGACAATGGTGCCCATAAGGCCGAGGAGCGGTCCGAGGCCGGTCACGACTTCGAGGAACGCCATGCCGCGTTCCAAGCGGATGATTTCCCGCCGGGCGTAGGCCTGGACGGCGTCCGAATTTTCATCCTTGGGCCAGCTGGTGTACATCAAGCTGGCGCGGACGAGGCGGGAGAGGGCGGTGTCCTCGTCGGCGGAGAGTTGCTCGACAAGGGTGGTCTTGCCTCCGTAGTGCAAATCGTGGATGGCTTTCGCGAGGTCGGGCTTGACGACATTCGCTATTCGCAGCGAAATCATGCGCTCGAGAATGATGGCCAACGAGATGATGCTGCAGAGCACCAACGGGACCATGACGTACCAGGAAAAGTAAAAAGCTTCAGTCCATGAACCTAACATAGTCATCGCAAAATAGCGTAGGCCGCTCCGGAAGCGATTCTTTTCCGCGCCTATTTGTGGACGGGGTTTTCCCAGCCGATTCTTGCACCGTTGTCGGCTCTGGCCCACACTCGCTCCACATGCGTTCCCCGTCGCCCATTCCGATGACCGTCACTGCTGCGGCGTGGTCCACCCTGGCCATCCTATCGGGGTTGAACATGCTCAATTATCTCGATCGGTATGTCATGTCGGCGGTGCTGACACCCCTGCAAAAGGACCTAAGTCTTGACGACGGTGCCGCCGGATCAGTCGCGTCGGCCTTTATGTTGGGTTATTTCCTCTCCGCGCCGATTTTTGGCTATCTGGGAGACCGGTATCCAAGGAAATATCTCATGCTGGCGGGGGTGATGGTCTGGAGCCTGGCCACGGCGGGGAGCGGTTTTGTCCATGGTTTTACCCATCTTTTCATCATCCGTATCTTTGTCGGGGTGGGGGAAGCTTGCTTTGTGACGATGGGGCCAAGTTGGATTTCGGATCTTTTTGCGGCGACGAAGCGGAATACGGCTCTCACGCTTTTTTATGTGGCAATACCCTTCGGTTCCGCCATCGGTTTTACTATCGGCGGTTGGTTTGCCCAGCAAGGCGACTGGCGACATGCGTTCATGTACGCGGGATTTCCCGGCGTACTCCTTGCTCTCACCTTGCTGTTCTTGCGTGAACCCCAGCGGGGAGAGGCGGACGGTTTGGAGACAAAAGTCGCCGAACATCCGAAGGCGAAGTGGTCAGAGATCTTCGGGCTTTTGTTAAACCGGCGGTACAATTTTCTGGTTTGGGGTTATGCGGCCCAGACGTTTGCCCTTGGCGCTTTCGGCATTTGGGGACCTGCTTTTCTGAGCCGGATTCATCAACTGCCCTTGGGCTATGCCTCCAGCATCTTCGGTGAAATGTTGGCAGGCACGGGGCTGGTGGCCACACTGTTGGGAGGATTTATGGCCAGCCGGTTGCGCAAGCGGACTTCGGCGGGATACGCCTGGCTGATGGCGTTTTCGATGATTGTCGCCGCACCGATCTGCTTTTTCGCGCTGACGACCGGAAACTCCACTTTCTCCCTGATTGGGCTGGGCGTAAGCATGTTCTTTCTTTTTCTTCCCACGGGTCCGATTTGTACGCAAATGTTTGAGATTGTCCCGGTCCACCTGAGGGCAAATGCCATGGCCTTGTGTACATTTATCATTCATCTTTTCGGTGACTGGCGCTCACCGGCCATTGTGGGCAATGTGTCCGATCATTTCACCAACGTGGCAGAACATATCGATGGCTTGCAGAAAGGCGTCCTGATCCTCCCGGCAATGCTGGTCATCGGGGCGATCCTCTGGGGGCTATTGGTCCGTTTCACGCCGAAAGAACTGAAGGTGGTGGCATGAAAATCACGGCGCGTACACTTTCCGGTGCAATTATTGAGGTTCATGTCGACGGGACTGTCTTCAAGAAGATTACGCCGCTCAAGGACAATATTCTCGATCTGCCCTGGATTACGCCGGGACTGGTTGACATCCAAATCAACGGATTTGGTGGCATCGATTTCAATCGGCCCGTCGCATCGGAAGACGCCTGGCAGCACGCGACACAACAACTTTACGCCCACGGCTGTACGGGGTTTCTCATCGCGCTGATCACGAACCGCGAGGAAGGTTATCGGGAGTTGCTTGCCGGCCTAACGGAACGGATCAAACGCGAACCGCGCAATTGCCTCGGTTTCCACATGGAGGGGCCATGGTTGAATCCCGATCCCGGTTATCGCGGGGCCCACCGGGCTGAATGGATGAAAAAGCCGGAGACGCGTGTGCTGGAGGATTGGGTGAATATTGCCGGATCGCTGCTCAAGCTCATCACCCTGGCACCGGAAGTCGATCTCGAGGCGAGCCTCCCGGTGATTCAAGCCGCGGCAGAGAAGAAGATTGCTGTCTTTCTTGGGCATTCGGGAGCGATGGGGGAGACTTTGCATCAAGCTGTCGAGGCTGGAGCGGTTGGCTGGACTCATCTCGGCAATGCGGTTCCCGCAATGGTGCCCAAATTCGAGAATGTGATACTGCACACATTGGCGCAGTCCGGTCTTTATGCATCGTTGATTCCCGATGGCATGCATCTGCCTCCGCATGCGTTCCAAGTGCTGGCCCGGCTTTTGCATCAGGCTAGTCCATCACGGCTACTGCTCACCACGGATGCCATGGCGGGAGCAGCGGCGGAGCCATCGGGCTCGTATACCTTGGGCGAGGTCGAGGCGGTGATGGGCGCAGATGGCTCGGCACGTTTGCCCGGTTCGGGACGATTGGCGGGCTCGACACTGACGCCTTTTCAGGGAGTTTTCCAGGCCGAGCGCATGGCTGGCTTTTATCTTGAGGACGCCTGGCAGGCTTTTTCCACGCGCCCGGCATCGTTGCTGAATCTCACGCACGGTCTGGCGGAAGGTAACTCCGCTGATTTTTGTCTCCTCTCGCCCGAAAAGACGCCTTATCTGCTCGCGACTTATCATCGCGGCCAATGCGTTTACGAAGCGCCGTAAAGGAAAAGGCAAATCTGTCAGAGATTTTTGGCAACTTCAGCAAGTTCACCCAACGTAAAATCAATTTCGCTTTCGGTGATGACGAACGGCGGCGTGAAGGAGAGAACATTCTGTTCAACTCCGCCGCTGAGCATGATGATCCCCTTCGCCAGCATGGCCTCGACGAGTTGGCCGGCTTGGGCGGCGTCGGGCTGTCCTTCCCGAGTGAGCACCTCGATTCCCCGCATCAGGCCGAGTCCGCGAATCCAACCCCAGCGAGATGAAGTCTCCTTTAGCTTCCGCAGGCCTTGATGCAGATAGTTGCCCAAGGTCTCGACGCGCACGCTCCAAGGTTCAGCTTCGAGTAAGTCAAGGGAGGTGAGCGCCATGCGGCAGCCGAGAGGATTGCCGAGGAATGTGCTGGTGTGCAGCGCCTCGCCGGTCGACTCGGGCCACGCCCCGTCCATTACCTTGGCCGTGCCAACGCACGCGGCGAGGGGAAAGCCGCTGGTGAGCGCCTTGCCGAGGCAAACGATATCGGGCTGCACATCCCAGTGATCGCAGGCGAAACGGCGTCCCGTGCGATGGAATCCGGTGTAGATTTCGTCGAAGATGAGGAGGATGCCATATTGGTCGGCGAGGGAGCGGAGCAGCGGGAGAAACCAGTCGGGTGGTACGATTTCGCCGCCCCGGCCCTGGACTGGCTCGACCAGGATAGCGCCAATGGTCCCTTGGGCGAGCACCCGCTCCGCGCGGCGCAGGAATGTGTTGAGACAATCGGGCAGGCAGGCTTCCGGTTCGCGCGGGATTGCGCCGAAAGGGCAGTGCTGGCAATCGGGGAAGGGGAGGAATGTTGCGAAGTCCGCGAGCTGCGTGGAAAAAGGGTCACGGAATAGGTGGCGTCCAGTGACAGTGAGCGCGCCATAGCCCAGGCCGTGGTAACTGCCGGAGAACGCGAGCACGCCTCGCTTCTTGGTCGCCAGCCATGCTGTTTTCAAGGCCGCCTCGACCGCTTCGCTGCCGGAATTGGTCAGGATGACTTTACCGGGGCCGAGGTCCCATTTCTCAAAGGTGAGTTGCGACAGCTTCCGACACAGCGCCGACTTTTCCGCACTTGGATGGACATCGCCCATCGCATGATAAAGTTTAGTCACCTGGTCCTGCACCGCTCCGACGATTTTTTCCGGCGTGTAGCCGAGACTGGCCACGCCGAATCCACTGGTGAAATCGAGGAACCGATTACCATCCACGTCCCAGACATTTGCGCCTTGCGCCCGCTCCCAAAATACGGGGAATCCTGACGAAACGTAGGTGACGTTCCGCGATTCGTGTGCGCGTAATTCTGTCACCAGTTCCCGAGAACGCGGGCCGGGAATGGAAGTTTTGAGTTCCGGAAGCACGATCCATCATGCCTCCGTCATCCGGGACTTGTCGAGGGACCAGCTTTGGGCCACTTTCCAGTACTTATGCCGACACCCACAATGGCGTTTATAGGATTGGGACAAATTTCGGGCGCTCACTTTCATGGGCTGAACAAACTGAATCTTCACCGGGCCGAGCCTGGTTTTGAATTGATTGCTGTGACGGACCCACAGCCGGGCAGGGCCGAGACGTGGGTACGTGAACATTTTCCCAAGGATGCCGTCGGCCCGAAAATCGTGGCCGATTACCGGGAATTGCTGGAGGGGCCTCATCGGCCCGATGCGGTCAGCATCCTTGTTCCGCACCACTTGCATTTGGAAATCGCGCGGCCCTTTCTTGAAGCTGGCATCGCTGTGCAAATGCAGAAACCGATTGGACTTGCGATCCGCGACAGCCACGAAATCATCGCACTTTCCACGAAGCATAGGACGCCGCTGGTGGTCAGTGAGCCTTCCATCCTGGGCCGCCAGCGCCGACGAGAGATCGAGTGGATCAAGGCCGGGACCCAATTGGGAGAACCCACTGTCTTATTCGATCAGGCCGTCATCGACATGAAGGGAGGCTTTTTCATGACGCCATGGCGTCATCTCAAGGGCATGGCGGGAGCCGGTTGGTTCATCGACCACGGTGTTCATCAAACGCATTGGATGTTGGAGACGTTGGGGCCCTGTGAAAGCGTCATGGCCCGGACTCGGCAGATCGAGCCAACGCGCAAGGATGCACGCTGGGGAGAAGTGAAAGTCGATACAGAGGACGTGGCTGCCGCCGTCCTACGCTTTGCCTCGGGAGCCATCGTCCAGTTTTCGGTTGTAAGTGGTGGCCGGGGTAAGGAACATCGGCTCGTCCTCCTTTACGGGACCAAGGGAAGCTGGAGTGAAGGGCGCTTCACTCCGGCGGGCTCGCGCGACGCACTCGATCCCGCATATCCCGATGGGGACGTCGCACTACCCGACGATCCCTTTGCCCATAGTTACACCGAATTGCTCAGCCGGATGCGGCAATGGGACTGCCCCGTAATCGGTTCGCCGGAACGTGCTCTCGAAGCCGAGGCTATCATCTACGCCTGTCTCGAGTCAGCGCACACCGGACGCGAAGTTCGCGTGCAGGATGTGATGGGCGGGAAGGCCGATGTCTATGAACAGACGGTCTGGAAGGCGTATGAAGAGGTGGGGAAGTTGTCGTTGGAGAAGCTGACTTAGTATCCCATCCATCTGTCATCCTGAGCTTGTCGAGGGTCAGTTTCCAAAAGATGAGGCGGCGGAAATCGATTCAGATAGGAAACAGCGCGAGGCTGAGGATCTTTCCAGTACTGGTCCGGAAGACGGTGTTGATATTTTTGACAGAAGGATTTGGCCGTTGGTGACTCTTCGAGACGAAGAATTTTTCCCTGCCAACCGGGGTAGAAGCGGCGAATCTTGGAAAAATAATGAGCGAGATAGGCATCGTGCCGGACATAGCCGTGATAGTCGAAAACGACCAAGCCATTGGTAACAGCCACATGGCTTCCTCGCAGGTTGGTTTCCGGCAAAATCAAGAAGGCATGAAAGCCAGCTTTTGGGTAGGTTTTTAAAAATGCCGCCGCAAGGACATGGCAGGCGCCGGCTGCAAAAAACGGACGGTCCAGTCGCTGCCACGAGCGGGCAAGGTTCTTCTTTGCCTCTTCCGTGCGAAAGATCATTTCTACAACCGTGAGATCAGCAACTCCCGCTGGAAAATTAATTCCTTCGGCAGATCGGAATAGAGCCGGAAGAAGAGTTCGTCCTGTTGGAGGACCTCACGTTTCCACTCCTCAAGGTCGATGGAGAGCGCTTCGCCGATGTCGGCGAGGGTGTCCTTGGGCAGGCCGGTGATATCGATGTCCTCCGGTTCCGGCATCCAGCCGACTGGGGTTTCGTAGGCGGGGACTCGACCCCGGCAGCGATCGACGATCCATTTCAGGACGCGCATGTTTTCGCCGTAACCAGGCCAGAGAAACTTACCTTCCTTGCTTTTGCGGAACCAGTTCACGTGAAAAACTTTCGGCGGGCGCTTGAGCATCTTGCGCATGCGCAGCCAGTGACGAAAATAGTCACCCATATTGTAGCCGCAGAAGGGCAGCATCGCCATCGGATCGCGGCGCACCTGGCCCACTGTGCCGGCGGCGGCGGCGGTCATTTCCGAGCCCATCGTCGCGCCGATGTAGACGCCATGGATCCAGTTGAATGCCTGAAAGATGAGCGGCAGCGTCGTTGCGCGACGTCCGCCGAAGATCAACGCGCTGATCGGTACACCATTGGGATCGTGGGCCTCGGGCGCGAGCGCCGGGTTGTTCTGCATGGGCGCGGCAAAACGGCTGTTCGGATGCGCGGCTTTTTCCTTCGAGGCGGGGGTCCAGGGATTGCCTTTCCAGTCGAGGCACTCGGCGGGTGGCTCACCGTCCTTGCCCTCCCACCAGACATCAAGATCCGGCGTCAGCGCGACGTTGGTGTAGATCGTGTCTTTCGACATCGAGATCATCGCATTGGGGTTCGATTTGAAATTGGTTCCCGGCACCACACCGAAGTAACCGGCCTCGGGATTGATGGCGTAAAGGCGTCCATCGGGACCCGGTCGCATCCAGGCGATGTCGTCGCCGACAGTCGTGACTTTCCAGCCGGCGAATTCCTTCGGCGGGATGAGCATGGCGAAATTGGTCTTGCCGCAGGAACTCGGGAACGCGGCGGCCACGTAGTTTTTTTCACCCGTGGGCGATTCGACGCCGAGAATCAGCATGTGCTCCGCCATCCAACCCTCGATGCGGCCCAGATAGGAGCCGAGCCGAAGTGCAAGGCACTTCTTCCCGAGCAGCACATTGCCGCCATAGTTCGAGCCGACCGAGATGATTGTGTTGTCCTGCGGGAAATGGGCGATGAAGCGGCGCTCGGGATTGATGTCGAGCATGCTGTGCAGGCCCTTGGTATATTTTCCGTTGGCCCCAAGCTGGTCCCACGCGACCTGTCCCATCCGCGTCATGATCCGCATACTTAGAACGACGTAGATTGAGTCGGTGATCTCGATACCAACCTTCGTCAGCGACGAGCCCGGAGGCCCCATCAGGTAGGGCACGACGTACATTGTGCGGCCCTTCATCGCGCCCTGGCAGAGGCCGTAAAGTTTTTCGTACATCGCGGCGGGCGCCATCCAGTGATTGGTCGGCCCGGCGGCATCCGGCGTGCGAGTGCAGATAAAGGTGCATTCCTCGACGCGCGCAACATCGTTGGGATGGGAGCGATGATAGTAGCAGCCGGGGAGTTTCTCCTGGTTGAGCTTGATCAGGATGCCTGCGTCGACCGCCTGCTGGGTGAGTTTCTCCTTCTCCGCCTCGCCGCCGTCGCACCAATGGATACTATCCGGCAGACAAAGCTTCGCCATTTTATCGACCCAGCTGAGGACATCGGCATGTTTGGTCAAGGCGGTCGGGGAGGAGGGCGTGTTCATGGGCGAGAGGGGATGAGTCATTTAAGCGGATAGCAGACGCTGGCCAATAAGATTGTAGGATGGTCGAGCGATAGCTGTTCCATTATAGAGTGGGAAAGCATGCGGTACGCCATCTTTCTCTATCTTCTGCTCGCGGCAGGCTCGATCGAGGCATTGACCATCAATGGCGATCAGGCGCGGATCAAGACGGTCGGCGCGGCGGAGAATGGACAATGGGTTCTTTGGTCCAACGGGGATTGGGGTGAATACCTCAGTTTCAAGAAGAGCGGGACGTACCAATTCGAAGTCGAGGCGAGGGGATCTCCCGCCGCCGGGGCATGGCCGCAGATGGAAGTCGTCGTGGATGGCGACGTGGTGGCCACGAGTGAGGTCAAGACGCCCTATCTACAAGTCTCCCCTTTCCCCTGGCGCTCAAAGCGGGGCAGTCATGGCGAATACAAATTGCAGCCCGTCCTTGCATTGCATTTGAGGAAGGCTCTGCTTTGCTTGCTGATTCCATGCAGGAGTACCTGAAGATTCTCGGTTCAGTCATCCCACTTTTTGTGATGATGGCGGTCGGCGCGGTGGTACGACGCCGGGGCGTGCTCAATGAACAGGCGGACCGAACATTCGTCAATCTGATGGTTCACGTCCTGGCTCCCTGCCTGATCCTGGACCACGTGATCGCGAGCGAGGCCCTGCGTCGGCTGGGCAACCTGCTGTGGAGCCCGCTCCTGGGCTTCATCTGCATGGCGTCGGGTATCTGGGTGGCGACGCTGATCGCCCGGGTCTACGGATTCCCGAAGGCGGCGCAGACCCGGACTTTCGGCTTTGTGGCGGGAATCTTTAATTACGGATATATACCCGTGCCGCTGGTCGCGACACTCTATGGGGCGGACACGTTGAGTGTGCTTTTTGTATTCAATTTGGGAGTGGAAGTGGCTTTTTGGACGGTTGGTTTTGCTGCTTTTGAGCAGCGTTCCATCGTCAAGGAGTGGCCCCGGATTTTTACCACTCCGGTGCGGGCGATCATCCTGGGGGTGGTAATCAACCTCGCGACGGCGTGGTTTGGTTTTCGACTGGATACCGACACGCTGGGCACTGCCACATGGGGTTGGCCCGTGCAAGTCATCATGGACACGATTCACCAGATTGGAATCTGCGCGATTCCGGTTGCGATGCTCCTCATCGGGGCGACGATGGCCGATTTTTGGGGCGAGTTCCGCGCCACACAGGGATGGCAGGTCATGGGACTCTCCGTCCTGGTACGCAACATGGTGTGTCCTGCGACCCTGGTGTTGCTGGCATGGCTGCTGCCGGTTTCGAAGGAATTGAAGGAAACCCTCGTCGTGCAGGCCGCGATGCCGGCAGGAGTCTTTACCTTGCTCCTGACCCGGCATCACGGCGGCGATGTCCCGGTCGCCTTGCAGGTGATCTTTGCGACATCAGCGGCGGCGATTATCACCCTGCCTGTATGGATTCATTTCGGGATGCAGTTGATTGGCGTGCAGTGAACTGAAAGCGGCCGCCCAATCACCGGAGATAAACACGGCTATAATTCCATTCGTAGTAGCAGCCACTGAGGACGGAAGAAGCCAGGCTATGGTTGAGGCTCGAGACGGTGTTACTTCCCCATGATCCATCGAAGATGAAGCTGATATTGATGGGTGTCCCCGTCGACAAGGCACCCACCGTCCACCAATAAGGAGCAGAGCCATATTGCATCTTCGTGCCGTCCACATAGAAGGCATACGTATTGTCTTTATAATAGGCCATGGTCCAGATGTGGTACGCAGTAGCGTCAAAATTGGCGAAACCAGAGGCGGTCATGCCGGTATTCCAGCTGCCGTTGTAATTGACCTGATCGGTACCACTGACGCTATTGGAATGCCAGTAACGGCCCACATAATTGGTACCACCACCTGAGGGTGTATTGTCGTAGCCGAAGCTTTCAATCAGGTCCATTTCCGCGCCTTGATCCCAGCTATTGCCGGAATCCCAGATCGCAAAATAGTAGTAGGGAGGGGTCACATACCGCACCCGGGTTTCCCAAATGATGTCCTGACCGAGCAACGATCCGCCATGGGGCAGGGTGAACTTGGCCTGGAAAGACCCGCTGCCGCAATTGTAACTGGAAGGCGTGACCGTTGCGACGCCCCCGAGTGGGACCAGGTAAGTCTGCATGTAATCGGCAAAGAAGCTGCGCGTGGCTGGAACGGGAACGCCACTGATAAGCTTGCCTTCATACGGTTGCCCGGAGAGGGCGTTCGTACTGTCGGGCGCCACGATGCTCGCGGCCACATTGGGATTGTGGTAGGTACCGAACTGATCGTGGAACTGGAAATTGGCCACAAGATCGGCGTTGTTCTTGATCGTTCCGTTGGTGCCGAAATGCCAGTTCTTCACGAGAGTGAACCCGGAACCGCCGATGCCGTAAGCGGGTTGAGGTCCCACCGCAGGGCTGGCGATGGTCCCGCCACCAATCGTTTCTGCCGCGGAAGGCGGTGTTGCTGTCAGGCGGACATTGTCCACGGCGATAAAGCCCGTCGAAGGATAACCATGCGTGGTGCCAATCGCGATGGTCAAGTCCCCTGAAACGGAGGAGCCCGTCTTGAAGGTCAGCATCAGATCCCTGAATTTGCCCATGTACGCGCCCATCCCAAGGGAGCTTACCTGGGCCGTCGCCAGGACAGTGCCGGACGAATTCGTGCCGTTGATCAGGGAGACAAAGGCGTTATTGACTGAGCTGCTGTATTTGCCGACGCCGATTGAGACCAGCAGGGTATAAGTCGTATTGGGTTGCAAGGGGCCGTTGCCCAAACCATTGGTCGAAAGGTCCTGATAGATCACTTCGGCCGGATTTCCGTCATAACCGGTGATCGAGGCATAATAGGTCCCGGCAGCGGTTCCGGGCAAGGGGTTGGCAAACCTGGGATAAGTATTGGTCTGGTCGGTCACATTGTTGACCACGGAAGCGCCGGAGTTGTACCCGCCACTGGCCACCGTAGTCCAGCCGCTGGTCGAGCCAGTCTCAAATCCCTGGTTGGCAATGGCGACCGGATAAGGCCCGGTCGGCATGCTGGTCAGCCGGACATTGTCCATGTACATGGAACCGACGGAGGGATAGCCATGGGCCGTGGCGATCACGATGGTCAAGTCCCCCGACACAGTGCTGCCCGTGGTAAAGGTCACGGTCAGGTCCTTGAAATTGTTCGCGTATTGGGTGAACCCAAGGGTGCTCACATTCGCGGTGGCCAGCACGGTTCCGGTTGGAGTGGTGCCGTTGACCAGAGCGATATAGCCGTTATTCGGAGAGCTATAATGACCGACGCCAATAGCGACCGTAAGGGTATAAGTCGTATTGGGCTGCAGAGGGCCATTACCCTGGCCGTTGGTTGAAACATCTTGATAAAGAACTTGGGCCGGATTGCCGTCGAAACCGCAAATTGCGCCATAATAGGTCCCGGTTGCAGTGCCGGGCAGGGGATTGGAAAAATTGGGATAAGTAGCCGATTGATTGGTCACGTTATTGATGACACTCGTTCCCGAGCCATAACCGCCACTCGCCACCGTCGACCAGCCGGTCAAGTCGCCCGATTCGAATCCGCTATTCACAACTGGCACGGTTGTCGCGTGAGCGCAGGGTGCCACCAACGTAAAATGCGCAATGAGGATCATGAGGCCGATATACTTGATAAGGTTCGATTTCATAGGTTCCTTTGGGTTGCTTGCTTAGCGATGTTGCTGCTGTTGTCTTTTTGGCTGCAATGAGGCGAAATTGATCCGATGGATGGTAGGGGTTCCCTAGTTGGCTGGCGCGGTGCCGTTTTGATTATGGTGTCCAGCCCCCGGCAAGCCGTTATCGTGAAGCAGGGGTGAAGGGGGAAGCGATGAATCAGCCTGGTAGACCCGCACGTAGTCGCACTGCATCTTCCAAGGCATCGTGTCCCAGTCGACTTCCCAGTAGGCATGGGGTGTGCCTTGGGCTTTCATGACTTGGGAGTACCAATTGCCGCCGGTCCCGAGCTGCACGAGAATGTAAAAGGGCCGCCGGAATGACTCCTCGACCTTGCCGTGGGCGATGATTTTTCCATCAAAGGTCCAGACGATGTTATTTTCGTCCCACTCCATTCCCCACGTATGGAAATCATCCGAAAGATTGACGTCGGCATCGTGCAACCACTGACTGACCTTGATATGCGGCTCGCCCTTCGGCGCGATGTAGCCGGTATCAAACTTTGATTTCCAGATGCCGAGCGATTCCATGATGTCGATTTCCGGGGGCCACGGGTGGGCTTTGCGCTCCTTCTCGCCGTACCATTGGCCGGTCGTGACCTTGGGATCGGCTGTCTGCTCGTTAGTTGGAATGGAATCGGGCAACATCCAAAATCCGGGCCACGAGCCCCGTTCCATCGGAATCTTGAAACGGCCTTCAATGTACCCGTACTTGAAACTGAAGCGCCGGTCGGAATCGAGCAGGCCCGAAGTTAGGCAGCGTTCCTTGGTCATCCCATAGTTGGACCAAAGGTTCTCGGGCGTCTTTGTGGTGGAGATGGTCAGGATTCCGGGAGTCGCAAAGGAAAAAGGATTGGGACGCTGCTCAACCGGGAGATTGTTTTTTCCGGCATAGTCCTTGTCCATGTAGTACTGGGCCTCGCCGTTGCTGGCCAGGGTGCGCTCGCTGCTGCCCTGCCAGAAGGTGGTCTGCCACTTGGTGCGGTCGATGTAGGGTTGGCCGTCGGAGTCGGTAACCGCGTTGAATTCATCGTTCCACTTGAGAGCCATGGGGCGGCCCAACGGCGAGGTAATTGTTTGCGGAATGGACCCCGGTCCGGCTTGGTACTTGGTCTCGGGTTCCCCATAGCTGGTGGGATTGCTGGTGGAAACGGCCGGGTCCTCGGCCCACAGCCCCGAAAGCGTAAACATCATGGCGAGAAGGAGGCGAAAGAGGTTCAACATACAGTCCGCATGGGGGATTTTTAGCGCCGCGAAAGGAAGGCATTGCTTTTGAAAGTAATTAAGCTTTAGCAGTTTTTGTCGAGGCACACTTCTCGATGATTGACATAATTACATACTCCATTAACCAAACTGATGGATATTTTGAATAAGTAGTGTCATTGTGAGCATGTTCGTCTCCTCGCCATGCGGATTCCCTCGAAAGCCCTTCTGGAAGCGGTGCCAGGCGCCACGCGTCGACTGTTTGTTTGGCGGCGTTTTGCGCTGCCCGCCTTTTTCTTCTACTGGCACTATCATCTGGAAATTGAACTGACCTTGGTGACCAAGGGATCGGGGGTCCGCTATGTCGGCCAGTCCATTGAGCGGTATGAAACGGGCGATCTTTGTTTACTGGGAACAAACCTTCCCCATTCGTGGAGCAGCCTGCCCAGGGACGGAGCGGTGGAGTCGATTGTCATCCAGTTTCTTCCCGATTTTTTGGAAAAGGAACTCGGGAACCTGGTCGAATTCATGTCCTTCGCTAAATTGATCAAGAAACCCGGGCAGGGATACAGCATCGAGGGGCCGGGCCGACAGCGGGTGACGGAACTGATGCTGGAATTGCGGACGCTCCCGGCGGATTCATGGCGCCGTGGCGTCCTTTTTCTGGAAATATTGGGAGTCTTGGCCGAGCAGAGCGTCTTGCGTCCGCTCAATCCCGAGTCGGTCTCCGTGCAGGCCAATGGGCGCGGTGGGCAGGTCCTGGCCAAGGTCCTGAAATATGTGCAGACGAACTTCGCCTCGGAAATCGACCATGGGGAAGTGGCCCGATTGGTCCGCCTTTCCCCTCCCGCTTTTTGCCGCTTCTTCAAGAGGCAAATGGGAAAGACCTTTAGCGATTACGTCAACGAGGTCCGGTTAGTCAATGCCTGCAACGAACTGGCCGACACCGAGGCGAGCATCACGGAAATTGCCTTTGCCTGCGGCTATAACAACCTCGCGCACTTTAACCGCCGCTTTCGCTCGCTGCTTTCCTGTACGCCGCGGGATTACCGCCGGTTGGTCGTGGTACGGTGAACGTACGCACTGTGGGGTTGGAACTGGGCCGCTTGGTGGGGGATTACCATCCCAGGGAATTCTTGATTGGAATATCAATCGCCAGCGCCAGGAGAACGAGGGGCAGGTAAATGATCGAGGTGAGAAAGAGGGTGCGGGCGTGGGGACGATCGGGCAGGCGGGCGAAGCGGATGGCGGCGGCGAGGAAGACGATCGAGAGGAATCCAGCAATGATGGCGTAGAAAAGGCCGGAATGGCCGATCAAGGTGGGCAGCAGGCTGACAGGCAAAAGGACGAGTGCGGAGACAACGGCGTGGAGGCCGGTCCGCTTGCCGGTGAGGTCGTTGACCGAGACCATGCGCAGGCCGGCGTTGCGGAAATCTTCCTGGTACATCCAGGCGATGGCGTAGAAGTGGGGCAATTGCCAGCAGGCAAGGAGCGCGAAGAGGGTCCAGCCATCGACGTTGAAATGGCCGGTGACGGCAGTGGCACCGATGAGCGGCGGCAAGGCGCCAGGGATCGTGCCGATGAGGGTGTTGAATTCGGTGCGGCGCTTGAGCGGCGTATAGACGACGACATAGACCACGAGGGTGACGAAGGCCACCAGCGCGGTAAGGCTGTTGACGAACCAAGCCAATTCCGCCAGACCGATAGCGCCGAGGGCTACGCCGCCGAGAATCGTTTCCAGGTAGGGCAGGCGGTGGGTGACAAAGGGACGCTGCTCGGTGCGGTGCATGAGGGCGTCGGTGTCGCGCTCAAGGGCTTGGTTGAGAATCGAGGAGCAGATCGCAACAAGCGTGGTGCCGATGAGGGTGTTGAGGAGAATCCACCAGTCGAAGTTGCCCCGGCTGGCGAGTCCGTAGCCGGCGAGGGTGGTCAGCAAAACCATCGCGGTTAGACGGGCCTTGGTCAATTCGGTGAGATCTGTGGCGAGCGAGGGTTGCTCGTGCACGGGCAGGACAGGGGCTGTCGCGGGCACGGTCTCGCGCTCGACCGTGGGGGTGTTCGCGAGGGCGGGATTCACGCGACCCCTTTTGTGGCAAGTTCTCTCTGCGATTGCAAACGCCAACTGATCGCGGTCAGGAGCGCGCCGGTGACCAGTGTGAGCGCCCCCACGGCCACGTGCGTGGTGGCGACATCGGCGGCCTTGTTGGTCCAGATCGTGAAAGCCCCGAGGAGGAACTGGGTGAAAACGAGTCCGACCCAGACGGCGCTCCAGCGGCGCAGGATGGGTGCGCTGCCGGGTGTGAGCCAGACAGCGGTGGCTGCGGCGATGATCGCCACGGTGACCAGCACCGCTCCGACGCGGTGGGCCATCTGGAGATTGATGGCGAGGGCGGTGGTGGGAGGTTCATTGGTGGTGCGCTCGGTATTGTAAGCCCCAAGGTCGGCTTCCGTGGTCTGGGGCCAAACCTGTCCATAGGCGAGAGGGAAATCGTGAATGGCGAGTCCGAGGTGCTGGTGGCGCATGGTCGCCCCGAGCATTAACTGGGCGAAGATCAGCGTGCAGATGACGAGGGTGCGGCTGGTCCAGTGCTGTGGTGTGGCGGCCTTGAGGGCAGGGCGGGATTCCACCCACCAACGGGAAGTGAAAAGTGCGATGAGCGAGACACTGACGAGGAGCAGCTGCGCGAGGCAGCCGTGGAAGATTCCGAGTTGATCCTTGCTCAGTACGACGCGGAGGCCGCCGAGGGTTCCTTCGAGCAAAATGAAGACCGGCACGCACAGCCCCATCCAGCGCAGCCAGATTCTTTCCTGAAAGCAGAGCCAGACAGCCAGCACGGAAACCAAGATGCCGACGCCAAAGGCGACTAGCCGGTGCGAATGCTCGTAGAAAATGCCGCCCACCCAACTGTCCCAAGGGAAAACGAACATGTTGTAGCCGTAGGTATTGGGCCAGTCGGGCACCGACATGCCAGCCTCATGGCTCGTGACCAAGCCACCGATGCAAATCAGGAAAAGAATCGATCCCGCGCAAAAACAGGCGAACCGATGCAGTGGCCATTGATACCGCGGGCGCGCGGCATCGGGCGGCAGGGAATAGTTGTGCGAGGGGGCGTGCATGGAACGGAGAGCGGGAGGACACTATACGGACTCTCAGGAAGACTATCAAATTTAAGTTGGATGCCAGAGTACGGCAGCAATCCCATATTCAAGGGCGAAGGAGGCCTTATACCTCGATTTGAGGGGTATTTTGGCTTGGTTTGACTAGACTACGCCCTGATTATAGCCAGTTCCCGCTCCATGACCACCAACCCCAAACTGTCTCCCGAGGCCGCGCGCCGCGCCATGATCAAGCATCGGCGCGAGACGTCGGTGTTCTGGGCCATGGTGCATATCCTGGGGTCACTCAACCTCGCGGTCATCCTGCTGATCATCCTCACAGGCGCGATTGCCTTCGCCACGGTGATGGAATCGAAAT
>Ga0068863_100000839_pt1 | contig 30831 bp, 27 predicted proteins | sample KBSSwiS62_FD_66596 | JGI IMG/M metagenome (GOLD analysis project Ga0068863, IMG submission 66596) | Switchgrass rhizosphere microbial communities from Kellogg Biological Station, Michigan, USA - KBS Switchgrass S6-2 | ecosystem: Host-associated > Plants > Roots > Rhizosphere > Soil ... | reverse complement strand
GGTGCCGTTGGAGCTGCCAAGATCTTCGATGAAACACGTCCCGTCGGTCTCGCTGAGCACCGCGTGTTGCCAGCTCACTTGCGAATCCTGCAGGCAGATTCCGCAGGCAGGGTCGCGGCCGATCACGAGTTTCCCGCCGTGCAGGGGGTAAGTGCGCTCGGTGCCGTCGGTTTCGCGGACAGTGATCCTGTTCAACGGCCGATCTCGTGGTTGAGCTGTGGCGCCATCATAGGACGAGCCGCGTACGCTTGATACACTCGATCGCAACAATGAACGACGCGTCCGCCCCTCCGACACACTGCGCCAACTGCGGTGCGCCGCTGGCTGATCGCTACTGCGGTCGCTGCGGCCAGGACAGCCACGTGTCGCTGTCGTTCGGTCACTTCACGCACGAGCTGGTCGAGGGCCTGTTCCACGTCGACTCGAAGTTCTGGCGCACGCTGCGCACGCTGCTGATCCGCCCGGGGCTGCTTACGCAGGAATACCTCGGCGGCAAGCGCAATTCCTACTCGCCGCCGTTCCGCAGCTATCTCGTGATTTCGATCGCGTACTTCATCATCGCGTCGGTTTTCGGCGCGCCGGGCTCGCGCGTGCTGGCGTCGAGCGGTCAGGAGCTGACGCCAGCCGACTGCGCGCAGATGGCGGCTCATCCGGGCTGGTTCCTGCAGTTGGTGCCTGACCTCCAGGCGTCGTGCGAGCGTGCGCTGAGTAACAATGGACGGGCGCTTACTGCAGCGATGGAGAATCTGTTACCGAAAGTGATGTTCGTCGTCCTGCCCCTGGTCGCGCTCGTGCAGTTCTCGATTTATCGACGCCAGCGGCCGCTGTACCTCGAGAACCTCGTGTTCGTGCTGCACTTCCAATCGTTCTATTACCTGGCCAGCGCGGGCGCGTTGCTGCTCGCAGCAGGAATCGGTGCGTTCGCCGGCGGCAGGGACTCGATCGGCCAGGGCCTGGAGTTTGCGGTGTACCTGTGGAGTTTCGTGTATCTGTTCTTCGCCGAGCGACGTGTCTACCGCGCGAGCGCTCTGAAGATCGTGCTCGGCCTGCTCGCGGTCACGGTGTCCTACATGATTTTCTACTCGCTCGGCGTGGCAGTCGCCGGGATGTACGCATTCATCCGGGCGTAGCGGGTCGCGTTGGCAACATAACCGAAAAATTCGCCGGCAGAGCTTGGCCTTTGACCGGCGATCCCTTGTCGCTGCCCGTCGCAGCGCGTGGAATAGCGCCTTCGACGGAAAGAAGAGGAATCGACAACCCGTGCTCTTCGCTGCTGAGACATGGCCGTTCACCGCAGCCACTTTTCTGATGCTGCTGATCGCCTTCGTCGAGGGCTTGGCGATGGTCGCCGGAGCGACGCTCTCAGGGCTGCTGCACCACCATCTGCCGGATCCGTGGGACAACGTGCACGGTCCGTTCGACAAGCTGCTCGGCTGGCTGCACGTCGGCCGCGTCCCGTTTCTGGTGCTGGTCGTGCTGTTCCTCGCCGGCTTTGCGCTCACCGGCTTCGCACTCAACATGGTGGCGCATCGGTTCCTCGGCATCTGGGTGCCGCCGATCGTCTCGGTGCCCGCGGCCTTTATCGCCACGCTGCCGATCGTGCGCATTCTCGGCGCGGGCCTCGCGCGCCTGATCCCGCAGGATCAGACGTATGCCGTGTCGTTCGATTCGCTGGTCGGACGCGTCGCGACGATCGTCGGCGGCACCGCGCGAATGGGTTATCCGGCACAAGCGCGGGTACCGAACGAACACGGTCAGACTCTTTACGTGATGGTCGAGCCGGACACCGAAGGCATGACGTTTCAGGGCGGCGAGCGTGTGCTGCTGACCAGGCAGATCGCGGGCAATCGCTTCGCCGCCGCCGTCAACCCGTGGCCGGACCTGATCTGAAACGCTGATTCGCGATAACTACAGGAGATACGTGAATGGGCACTCCCCTGATGATGGACAACCTGATTTTGATCGGCATTGCTTTTCTCGCGCTGCTGGTCATCGGGCTCATCTTCTCGCGCTTGTATCGGCGCTCTTCGAAAGAGCGCGCTTTCGTGCGCACGGGGCTGGGCGGACAGAAGGTGGTGATGGACGGCGGCGCGCTGGTGTTCCCGGTCTTTCACGAGACGATTCTCGTGAACATGAACACGCTCAAGCTGGAGGTGATGCGCTTCGGCAAAGATTCGCTGTTCACCAAGGACCGCATGCGCGTCGACGTCGTGGTCGCGTTCTTCGTGCGCGTCGTTCCCACGAAGGAAGGTATCGCGAATGCGGCGCAGACCCTCGGCGTGCGCACGATGGATCCCGAGCAGCTGTCGCAGCTCGTTGAAGACAAGTTCGTCGACGCGCTGCGCGCGGCGGCTGTCGCAATGACGATGCAGGAGCTGCTCGACAAGCGTCAGGACTTCATCCAGGGCGTGCAGAACGCAGTGAGCGAGGATCTGCTCAAGAACGGTCTCGAGCTGGAGAGCGTGTCGCTCACTCGCATCGACCAGACGGCAATGCAGTTCTTCGATCCCAACAATGCGTTCGATGCGGAAGGCCTGACGCGACTCACCGAGCAGACGCAGCGTCGCAACAAGGAGCGCAACGAGATCGAGCAGGACACGACTGTGGCGATCTCCCGCAAGAATTTCGAAGCCAAGCAGCTGCAGCTGGAGATCGATCGTCAGAAGCGCTTCGCCGAGCTCGCCCAATCGCAGGAGGTCGCGTCGCGCGAGGCCGAGCAGGGCGCCACGGTCGCCAAAGTGCAGGCCGCCAAGACCCGCGAGTCCGAGGAGGCGAAGATCCTGGCTCAGCGCCAGATCCGCGAGGCCGAGGTCGCGAAACAGCAGGCTGTCCGGCAGCGCGAAGTCGAAGCCGAGCGCGAAGTGCAGATCGCGTCGATTCAGCAACAGCGCGCCACGCAGATTGCCGAGCAGGAAAAGGCGATTTCGATCGCACAGAAATCGGAAGAGCAGTCGAAGGCGCAGTCCAGCGCCAACCTCGCGCTCGCCGACGCGGTGAAGTCCGAGCAGGCCGTGAAGACCGCAGAGGAAGTAGCGAAGGCCGAGCGCGAGAAGCAGGTGACGCTGGTCCTCGCGGCGCAGGAAGCCGAGCGGCAGGCGATTGGCGTGAAGGTTGCGGCGCTGGCCGAGCAGGAAGCTTCGGAAGCGAAGGCCCAGGCCATCCGCACGCTGGCCAAGGCCAACCGCGAGAACTACGAAGCGGAGGCGGCGGGCAAGCGCGCGCTCAACGAAGCCATCAACACGCTGTCGAACGCGCAGATCTCGCTGCAGGAGAAGCTCGCGCTGATTCAGGGCCTGCCGCGCATCATCGAGCAGGCGGTCAAGCCGATGCAGAGCATCGACTCGATCCGCATCATGCAGGTTGACGGGCTCAACGCCGGTGCGGCCGGTGCGCAGGCTGGCGACGGCGCGCCTGCGCCGTTGTCCGGGAATCTGGCCGAGCAGGCAGTCGGTGCTGCTCTCAAATACCGGGCGTATGCGCCGGTAGTGGATCAGCTCATCAAGGAAGTCGGGCTTTCCGGCGACGGCTTGAGCGGCTTGGTGAAGACCGCCCCGGTGCCCGCGCCCGCGAACGTGCCGGCGGTCACGAAGTGATCCACCGGCCCCCTGTCTCGACAAATCTAAAGATCCGGAACACCCCGCTCTGCCCCCGCCCGCCGGTCTCGTCCAAGACGCACCGGCGGGCGGGGTGGTAGATTTTTGCGATAAATGGGGCAGTGCCCCGGGGGAAAATCCATGATCTCGAAGCAGCGTGGTGTAGTCGCGGCCGGACTGGCAGCCGCGGTCGCGGCGATCCTGTCGAGCGCAGCGGGCGCGGACGCGTCGCTGGTCGGTTCGAAGGTCGACAATTTCATGCTCGCCGACCAGAGCGGTATGGGTCACGAGCTCTATTACTACACCGCCAGTCCCGCCATCGTGCTGGTGACATCGGCCGACGGCGATAAGGTTTCCGAACGCGCCGCCAAGGCTCTCGGCAAAGTCCGCGAGACGTTCCAGGGCAAGAACGTGCAGTTCATGATGCTCGACTCCTCGCTGAACTCGAAGCACGACGCCTTCGTCGGCCGGCCTGGCTCGGCGGAGCTGCCGGTGCTGGCGGACGAGCTGCAGTTGGTCGGTCGCTCGCTCGGCGTGACGACGACCGGCGAAGTCTTCGTGGTCGAGACGAAGGGCTGGACGGTTGCGTATCACGGTCCGATCGACGACTCCTTCGCACAGAAGAAGAACAAGAAGGCGAATCTCACCGCCGCGCTGACTGCAGTGCTCGAAGGCAAACCGGTGCCGGTTGCGGAAGCTGCCGTGAAGGGCACGCCGGTCGATTTCCCGGATCGTCAGCACACCGCCGAATTCGCGAAGATCGACTACGCGACGCAGGTTGCGCCGATCCTGGCCGACAAGTGCGTCGTCTGTCATACGCAGGGCGGACTGGGACCGTTCGCGATGAACAGCTATGACATCGTCAAAGGCTTCTCGCCGATGATTCGCGAAGTGCTGCGCACCAAGCGCATGCCTCCGTACCATTCGGATCGCCACGGCGCGGTGTGGACCGACGACATGCGTTTGTCGGACGCGCAGATCAAGACGATCGTCAATTGGGTCGAGGCGGGCGCGCCGCGCGGCGAAGGTCAGGATCCGTTGCCTGAAGCTGCGAAGCCGGCGCCGAAGTGGCCGCTCGGCGAGCCGGACGTCGTCGTCCAGGTTCCGACGTTCAACGTGCCCGAGACTGGCATCGTCGGCTATCAGGACCGTTCGGTGCCGACGAAGCTGACCGAAGGCAAGTGGCTGCGTGCCACGGCGTGGGCCAATGCCTCACCCACCGTGCATCACGCGCTCGCTGGCTGGATTCCGAAGGAAGATCCGAACGGCCGTGGCTTCTCGTGGAATGTCGCGCTCGGCGGCTACGGCCCGGGCGGCGCGCCCAACCTGACGCCTGCGGATACCGGCATCTACCTGCCGCCCGGCGGCTCGTACGCGTATCAGATGCATTACACGCCGATCGGCAAGCCGGTGACGGACACGACCGAGGTCGGCTACTACTTCTACAAGGAAGAACCGAAGTACATTCTGCGCCAGGCCTCGATCACCGACTTCTCGATCGAGATTCCGGAAGGCGAGTCACGTCACCAGGAAACTGCGTATCTCGAGTTCCCGCACGACGCGGAAGTGTTCGGCGTGCAGCCGCACTGCCATTCGCGCTGCTACTCGACCAAGCTGCGCATCCGCTATCCCGACGGCACCGAGAAGGTGCTGCTGAATCAGCCGCGCTACTACTTCTCGTGGCAGCGTGAGTATCACTTCGAGAACCTGCTGGAAGTGCCGAAGGGCTCGCTGCTGATCGCCGACTACGTGTACGACAACTCGACCTCGAACCTGGCGAACCCGGATCCGCACAAGCACGTGACGTTCGGCGAGCAGACCTCCGAGGAGATGCTGTTCACGTTCGCGCGCTTCCGCTTCAAGGGCGAGACCACCGCGGAGCGCCACGACGAGTGGTTCCAGGAGCTGAATCAGAACGTCACGTTCGGCGCGCTCGATGACAACATCGACGGCAAGCTGACGGCCGCTGAGTTCCGCAACGATCCGCGCTTCAAGCCGGTCGTGCAGTACCTGCCGATGGTGGACGCCGACAAGGACGGCGCGCTGTCGAAGACCGAGATGGCGAACGCGCTGCAGATCATGCGCAAGATGCGCCAGCAGGGTCAGCAGCCCGGCGCGGCGCCGAAGCCGGATGCGGCAGTCGAAGCGATGAAGCCGCAGACGACGGGCAGTAACTAGCTCGCGAAGCTGAGGACGCCGAAGCCGCTCAGGATCTTCCTATCGGCTGTCGGTTGCGACTTGATGTAGCCGAGCCCGCCGGCCTGTCCGGTGAGGCCTCGGCTGCGCAACGCGGCAGCCGTGGTCTGCGACATCATCGACACGCGCAACTTGAGCGTCGCCGTCATTCTCGTCAGCGGCGCTACGTCCGCACCCATACGAAAGTCGTCGAGCAGCTGCAATGACTGCTGCCTGAGGCGTGCGAGCTCGCTGCGCTCCGGGCCGTGTTCCTGCAGTTGCCACGTGCTGCGCAAGTGATCGACACGCGCGAGATAGATCTCCGCGATGAACAGGTGGAACCAGGCTCGCTGATAATCCGTGATGCAGCCCAGTCCGGCATCGTCCGGCACGATCAGGTAGTGACCGTCGGGCACGCGATGGTCGACGAATGTCACCGACGATGTATCCGATAGCTCCATCTCGCCGCTGAACTTCCACGGCCCGATGCGCACGCTGCTCGCGCGCAGATCGGCTGCACACAGCACCGCGTGATTGCTGTCAGCGAGCTGCGCTTTGAAAAGCACGATGTCGGCTACGCTGCTCAACGACAGGTATTCGCATCTACCGTCGATCCGAACCCCATCCGCTGCTTTTCTGGCTGTCAATGGTGTGGTGCTGCCATTGCTCCGTTCACTGCCAGTGTTAGCCAGGATCAGCGAGCGATTCCTGATCGTACGCAGCAGCAGCGCGCGTTTGAGCCTCGCGACGCTCACGAGCGGAATCGGCACGCACTCGAGCACGCAGTACGGATAGAGGTGCATCGCGACGGCAATTGCGAGCGGCAGACAAGTCGCGCCCAGCGATCGCACGGTCTGCGCGGCCTGCTCGAACACTTCCGAAGGCCGGGACCCGGCCGGATACAGCTCGAGCTGCGGCCGCAGGTGGTTGAACGATCGGCGATAGGCATGCCGCGCCGCGCGCTCGTCTGCGGCATCGCTCACTCGTGAGGCAATTTCCGCTGCCAGTTCCATGGAGTGCACTGTGAACCAACGCGCGGTCAATTGCCGGCGTTTGAGACGAGCTGCTGTCCAGGTGCGGCGAGCCACGATTCAGGCGGACGGGCTGCGGCCGCTTGTCGCATCACATGGGTGGATATACAGTTCGGCGCATGAATACGCGCATCGCTGTTCTCGGGGCTACTGGAGTTTATGGCCGTCATCTGCTGCCGCGCCTGATTGCGGCCGGATATGAGGTCAGGGCTCTGGTTCGAAAGCCGGAAACCGCTGGATTGGCAGCAACGTGCGGCGCCGAGATCGCGGCCGCCGACATCTTCGACGAGGCATCGCTACGTGCCGGCCTCGCTGGCTGCGAGATCGCAATCAATCTCGCCACCAGCCTGCCGGCTCCGGGTGAGCAGGGCGACTACGCGACGAACGACCAGCTGCGTCGCGAAGGAACGCCGATCTTCGTGCGCGCGTGCCGTGAAGCCGGCGTTGCGCGACTCCTGCAGCAGAGCATCGCGATGACGCACGCTGGCGGCGGCGATGCATGGGCCGACGAAGACACGTTTCATCCCGTCGCCGAAGGCGTCGCCGGCGCGGCAATCGCGGCGGTGCGCACGATGGAAGCCGCCGTCATGGAATCCGATCTCGACTGGCTCATTCTCCGCGGCGGCCTGTTCTACGGTCCTGGCACCGGCTTCGACGACGATTGGTTCGCGCGTGCACGCGCTCGCAAGCTGCGCTTGCCCGCAGACGGCGACGACTACGTTTCGCTCATCCATATCGCCGACATGGCCCACGCCACGGTCGCAGCGCTGCGCTTCTGGCCGTCGCGCCAGCCGTTGATCGTCGCGGACGACAACCCCACACGCTGGCGCGACTTGCTGACGTACGTTTGTGCCGTCGCCGGCAGCAGTCCGCCGCCTCCCGGCGGACGCTCCGCGATGCCGTCGTTCAGAGTGAAGAACACGCGCGCTCGCCAGAGCCTGCGGTGGCTGCCGCTCTATCGCGACTATCGCACCGGCCTGGCCCGCTAGTCGCTACATCCCCGGGATCGGCAGACATTCCATGATCTCGACCGCGTCGCCGGGAAAGATCGTGAAGTGCGGGTGATTCTCGAACAGCTTCGCCGCGGCCTCGTGTGACTCAGCCTGGACGATCGTATAAGCGGTCATCGCGTTGGAGGCGTTCGAGATGCCCTTAGTGTCGGCACGCTTGGTCTTGCCGAGCGGGCTGCCCGTATCGACGATCGACGCCTTGTTCTTGGTGACCCAATCGCCCCAGGCCTTCATGCCTTGCTGCTCGCGCTGCTTGCGCGTGGCTTCGTCGAGCTTGGTCCACTTCTCGCGGCTGGCGGGCGTGCCCAGGTAAATCGCACAGAACTTTTTCATGAGTCGTCTCCAGGTTGAGGATCCCTGTCCCAATGACGAATGGGGCGGATCGTGGCAGACAATCAGATTAAGAAATATCGCCGGCCGGGGTTCCGCTTGTCGGCGAATCGACCCGCCGCGCGGGCTATTTTCCCGGCTTTTCCTGCTCGCGCTGTATGCGTTGCAAGGTGAGATGCGTCACCGTATCCCACGCATTGTGGATGCCGATGAACAGCAGCAGCAAGGAGCCGCTGCCGATGAGGAACATCGCGAGCACGGTCTCGTGCTCAACCGCCAGCGCCGAGACCAGCGTCACCGCGTATGCCACCAGCGGCAATATCACGTGCCAGGCCCAGTCTTCGAACACCATCGTGTAGGTCGTGACGACGCGTACGCGTCGCCAGACTGCGATCGTATAGATGATGCCGCCTAAGCCCACCAAGGCCATCGAGAGCTGCACCAGATGGTGCCCCGGCCACGGCGCGCTCAGGATTGCCGAGATCAGCAGCGCCGCGCAGAAATGAATGATGGTCGGCGTAACGAATCCGGCGATGCCGAGCGGCGTTGCCGCGCGCGGACCAGCGTCCGCGACGACAGCAATCACGACGAACATCAGGCCGCTCAGCGCAGCGGCCGAGCCACCGACGATGATGTAGAAGCTCTCCCACTCGGCGAGTGGCAGCGTGGCAGCTTCGGGCATGCTCATGGCCGCGCAGGCTACACCGATCGCTATTCGTCCTTCCAGTCGCCCGGCGTCGCATCGCCCATGTGCTCGAACAAATCGCTGCGCGCGGGCTTCTTGCCGATCTGGCAGGCCGGCATCGCCAGCAGGGTGATGACGATCACGCATCGGTCACTGAGCCGGACGACGAAGCCGCCGCTTTCGATCGGCTCGACCGGATGCACGCGTGAGCGGTCCCAGCCAAACTCCGGCTTCGCTTTCGATGGTTCGTCCTTCTGGCGCTGTTTTGGCTCGGCACCGAGCGCCTGCTTGCGGCTCGCTGCTTCAGCTTCACGCTGCCAATCGATGAGAGGTGCCGTGGACGTTCCGTCGCGCTCAGGAGGAGCGATCAATAGTGGCGGCATGCTGGTAGGCAGCGATAACGCCGGCAGACGTTCGGGTGTAACAGGAGCGACGGGCGGCGGCGGCGGGCGGAGTTTTTCGGCGCCTGGCACGAGCGTCAGGACGGTCAGACGCTCGGGCAATAGCGCAGCGGCCTGTCGCTGACTGACCAGCAACTGAAACAATCCCGCGTGGATCAGCAGCGCGAGTACGAACAGCAATGGTCGCTGCGGTTCGCGAAATGCCGCGCGCATTGCCACTGATAGTGCCTCCCGCGACTGCGCCGACATATTGGTCTGCGCATCCGGGTAATCGTTCCTTGGGTCTGCGCAGCAGGCTAAAAATCGGTATCCTTCGCGGCCATGAAAACATTCACTACGCTGTTCGTCGCTTCACTTTCCTTGACGTTGTTCGTGCAGGCCGAAGCGGCCGACGACGCCGGCCGCGCAGCCTTTCGCGAAATTTACCAAGAGATGGTCGAGATCGACTCTTCGCAGTCGACCGGCTCCTGTACGAAGGTCGTGCGTGCGGCGCAGACGCGGCTCAAGGCCGCCGGCTTCGGTGCCGACGACATGCAGGTCGTGATTCCCGACGGCAAGCCGGACGACGGCAACATCGTTGCACGCATCCGCGCGAAGAATCCGGCCAAGAAAGGCGTGCTGCTGCTGGCACACATCGATGTGGTGGACGCACGCCGCGCGGACTGGGAGCGCGATCCGTTCAAGCTCATCGAGGAGAACGGCTTCTTCTACGGCCGCGGCTCCGCCGACGACAAGTCGATGGCAGCAGTGTTTCTCGACCTGATGATCCGGCTGAAACAGGAGAAGAATTTCAAGCCGCGCCGCGACGTCGTCATGGCGCTGACCTGCGGCGAGGAGACATCGAATCGCGTCAACGGCGTCGACTACCTGCTGAAGAATCATCGCGAGCTGATCGATGCTGCATTTGCCTTGAACGAAGGCGCCGGCGGGCTGCTGTCCGCGGACGGCAAGCCGCTGACCTTGCAAGTGCAGGCCGGCGAGAAGATTCACCAGGTGTTCACGCTTGAAGTGACCAACCCCGGTGGCCATTCTTCGCGCCCGGTGCCGGACAACGCGATCTATCGCCTGGCTGTGGCCACGCAGAAGATCGCCCAGCTTTCGTTCCCGGTGCAGGTGACGCCGGTCGTGCGTGAATATTTCCGCGTGACCGGGCCGCTGCTCGGCGGCGACATCGGCGCCGCGATGAGCGCGTTGGCGACGAACCCGGATGATCAAGCTGCGCTGGAGCGGCTGATGAAGGATCCGAGCTACAACGCCGTCGTTCACACGACCTGCGTTGGTACACAGCTGGAAGGTGGTCACGCCGCGAACGCGTTGCCGCAGCGGGCGACGCTCACGCTGTCATGCCGTGTCATGCAAGGCACGACACCGGAGCAGGTCAAGGAAACTCTCGAGCGCGCCGTCGGTGACGACCAGGTGAAGGTCGCAATCGTGCGTCGTCGCGACGGCTCGTCGGCACCGCCGCTGACGGACGAGATCATGGGGCCCGTGAAGAAAGTGGCGGCGAAACTGTGGCCGGGCGTGCCGGTGGCGCCGATGATGAGCGCGGGCGCGACCGACGGCCGCTTCCTGATGAACGCCGGCATTCCGACCTACGGCATGAGCGGCATGTTCTCGAAGTCCGACGAGACCAACGCGCACGGGCTCAACGAGAAGCGTCGCGTGCAATCGCTGTACGAGGGACGCGAATTCCTCGAAGGCGTCGTGCGCGCTTACGTGAAGTAAGCGCTCAGGCGGGCTTCGGCTCTGCGAGGCCCTTGACGATCAGCCACACCGCTGCGAGTAGCAGTGCGATGCCGGCGGGTGCGAGCAACGGAAAGATGACCTGAGCGCCGAACAGCGGTCTGGCAACGGTCGTCATTTGCAGCGCGGCGCCTGCCACCACCAAGCCCGCGAGCACGCGCGGAATCAGAGCGAAGCGATAGAGCGCCGCAAACAAGGCGACGAACGTCGAGCCGCCGACGATCAAATGCGTGAAGTGCGCCCAATTGCGAGCGGCAGCAACGACGCCGCGCAGCCCTGCGAACGATGCCGGATCGGCGCCGTTCGTTGCGGCGTACGCCTGGCTCAATGACAGCATCGACATCACCTTGGCGTTCTCGACGACCGCGAGCGAGAGCGCGACGGTACTGAGCGCGAGGACGGTCAATGTCATTCGCTCGCTGAGTCGCCACAAGATCGGTGCCACCGTAATGGCGATCGCGAGCGACATCCCCCCGGCAATCATTCCAAGCAAGGCGGCCGCGCCCAGGGTCGTTGCGTGCGGCGCTGCGTTCACCAGAAAGCCCGGCGGCGCCGTGGCCGCCCCCAGCAGCACGAAGTTCGTCACGTAGCCAGCCGTCATCTGCACGATGAGCAGCACGCCGACGGTTCTGCCGGCATTCATGGCGTTCGTCATCACTGCAAGCTCACGATGACTTTGCCGCGCGCGCGGCCCGTTTCGAGATATTCCATCGCCTTCGCCGCCTCGCTGAGCGGATAGCGTCGATCGATCACCGGGGTCACCTTGCCGGTCTGCATCAGCTCGCCGAGCAGCTTCATGTCGTCGTGATCGAGCTTGGCGATGAAGAAACCCATTTTCTGATCGACGAAGTTGGCGACGATCGACGCCTTGATCACGCCCATCATCGGTCCGAGCCAGTCGCCTTTCTGACCGCCGACGATGACGAGCGTGCCTTTGGGCTGCAGCGCGCGGCGCAGATCGGAGATCGAGCGATTGCCGACGTTGTCCAGGATCAGGTCGTAGCGCTGTGGGCCCTGCGCGAAATCTTCCTGCGTGTAGTCGACGACGTGGTCGGCCCCGAGCGAGCGCACCAGCTCGACGTTGCGCGTGCTGGTCACGCCGGTGACTGCAGCGCCGAAGTGCTTGGCGATCTGTACCGCGAAAGTGCCGACGCCGCCCGATGCGCCGTTGATCAGAACCTTCTGCCCCGGCTTGATGCCGCCCTTGTCGCGCAGGCCTTGCAGCGCCGTGACCGCCGCGACCGGCACCGCTGCCGCCTGCTCGAAGCTCACGTTGGCTGGTTTCAGCGCGACGCCGCGGCTCTCGCGCACGACTACGTATTCGGCGACCGCACCATCGGCGCCGCCGAACACTTCATCGCCAGGCTTGAACAGCGCGACGTTCTTGCCGACCGCCTCGACCGTGCCGGCAAAGTCGACACCGACGCGCGGGTCCTTCGGTGTGCCGATGCCGGAGGACATGCGCATGATGTACGGTGAGCCGCGCATCATGTGCCAGTCGAGCGGATTGAGCGACGCTGCGCGCACCTTTACCAGGAGCTGATCGTCCGCCGGCGTTGGCTTGGCAACCTGCTCGAGCTTCATCACGCCCGGCGAGCCGTAGCAGTGAATGACGACGCCCTGCATGGATTCGCTCCCCGCCGGCACCGCCGCGGGTCCGCCGCACGGCGAGTTGTAACTCACTGTGATTGCGAGCGAGGCGAAGGCCAGCACCAGTACGGCGCCCAGAATGCTGAGGATGCGGTAGCGCAGTTTCATGTTGTGTTCGCTCCTTCGGCGAGGACTATGAGCGCGACGGGCCGGGCGGGCCAGCCGCTTGCGACAGGACACGGCAACGCTCTGCCGAGTTACGACGGAGCCGGACGAATGGCGGTCATGGGGGCCTGGCTGCTGGCGTCCGGCCGGCAACGGGCCGAATCGTTGGTCTATAGTCCTCCCATGGCAACGGCGGCGCACGTACTCAAACCCACAGGCCTGGCGCGGATTTTCGGCTGGCGCCGCGTGCGCTTCGTGCTCCTCGTCTGCCTGCTGTTCGGCACGCTGCTCAACATCGGCAATCAGGCGCCGGCGATCATCGTGTTCCTGCGCGCCAGCATGATGGGCATGGCGCTGCTCTTCATGTTCGGCTGGTTCGAGCAGTGGCCGAAGACTCTATGGCGACCGTTCTCGCGCTGGGGCTGGCAGCTGCTCGGCATCGTGATCGTGATTCCGTTCGTCGCTGCATTCGCGTATTGGATCACGACTGGCGGTGATCCCGAGCTGGGCACCAACAAGCTGCGGCAAGCAGGTTACGCGCAGCTGTGCATGACGGCATTGCTGTTCGCACCGTGGATTGCGGTCGGCGCGGTGATTCGTCAACGCGAGGCCTTTGCGCGCGACCAGGCCATGGCCTTCGAGCTGGAGAAGAGCGAGCTGGAGCGCAAGGGACTCGACACTCGCCTGCGGCTGCTGCAGGCACAGGTCGAGCCGCATTTTCTCTTCAACACGCTGGCGAACATTCAGGCGTTGGTGGATGCAGGCTCGCCGCAAGCATCGAGCGTGCTCAAGAGTCTGATCGCCTATCTGCGTGCAGCCGTGCCGCGCATGCACGAGCCTGGCACGACGCTCGGACAGGAGCTGGATCTGGTCCGTGCCTATCTCGAGCTCATGCAGATGCGCATCCCCGACCGCCTGCAGTTCGCGTTGCACATCGATCCGGCGGCAAACGTGTTGCCGTGTCCGCCGATGACGCTGCTCACGCTGGTGGAGAATGCCGTGCGTCACGGGATCGATCCGCGAGAAGAGGGTGGACGCATCGATGTCGACGTGTGGCTGCGCGATGGCCGCTGCAACGTGCGAGTGACGGACACAGGGGTCGGGCTGCAGGTCGAGAAAACCGGCGGACTCGGTACCGGGCTTTCGATGTTGCGCGAGCGGATGCACTTGGCATTCGGCGGCGATGCGCAGTTGCGCCTCACTGAAGTTCAGCCGCACGGCGTATGCGCGGAGCTGGAGTTTCCGGCCCGGCAGGAGAGCGCATGACGCCGAATCGCCCCACTGCTCTGATCGCCGACGACGAGCCGCTCCTGCGCGACGCACTCGAGCGACTGCTCGCACAGGTCTGGCCGGAGCTGGCGATCATCGCGCAGGCGCGCAACGGCCGCGAAGCGGTCGACAAGTTCGAAGAGCACCAGCCGGATGTGTGCTTCCTCGATGTGCACATGCCCGGCATGACGGGTGTCGAAGCTGCGCGGCACATCGGTCGCCGTGCGCACTTGGTGTTCGTCACTGCGTACGATCAATACGCCGTACAGGCTTTTGCCCAGGGCGTGCTCGACTATCTGGTCAAACCGGTAGAGCCGTCGCGCCTGGAGGCGACCGTGTCGCGTTTGCAGGAACGGCTACGTGCGTCGCAACCGGCATCCAATACCGACGCGCTGTTGCATCAGCTCGCGGCGAGCTTGCAAAAGGGCGCATCGCCCGCGCCGCTGCGTTGGCTGCGCGCATCCGTTGGCCAGACCGTGCGCCTCATTTCGGTCGACGACATCGATTTTCTGCGCTCCGAAGAAAAGTACACGACCATTGCGTGGCGGGACGACACGCGGCAACCGCGCGAAGCGGTCGTGCGCATGCCACTCAAGGATCTGTTGGGGCAGCTCGACGCAGAGCAGTTCGCACAAGTGCATCGCTCGGTGGTCGTGAACCTGCGCGCGATCAGTCACGTCACGCGAGGTGCGAACGAAACGGCTGACATTCATTTAAAGGGCAGGGAAGAGGTGCTGCCGGTGAGTCGCAGCTATCTGCACTTGTTCCGGCAGATGTAGCGTCAGAGCGTGCGCCGAAAACGCTGATCGTTGACCTGCAAGCCCCACACCGTGTCCGTGCGCTGAGTGCCGTCCGGCGTCCAGCCATCTTTGGCATAGAACCGCTCGGCGCGAGTGTTGCCGACGAGCACCCACAAGACGGCGCGCCGGAATCCCGAGTCGAGCAGAAAAGCGCGCGCTGAGGCGAGCAGCGCAACTCCCACGCCGCGGCCCCACCAATCGGGATCGACGTGAATTGCCGCGAGCTCGCCGTGTCCGGGCACATCCGCATCGCGCGCCGCGCAAGTGGTCGCGAAGCCGCGTATGGTTCCATGCTCGTCGACGGCGACTGTCGTCATCGGTTCGCGCGGATCCGTACCGCCGAACGTGTAGCGCGGTGCGCGATCTTCCGGCTTCAGGCTATTGAGATACTCGTCGGGAAGCAGACTGCGATAAGCGACTTGCCACGCGCGGACGTGTACGCGCGCCACAGCAAGTGCATCGGCAGGTTCTGCGGCCCGTAGCAGCATATTGTTCTCTGGTCGAAAGCGGCCAAGGCCCTTGCGACAACGCCGTCAAAAGGCGTGACTCTTGCCGGCTACACGCGCTGGACAGGCGCGCTGCGCGGATTCCCCGCCGGACGCGGCTGCGCGCCGCACGAGGCACGAATGATCAACTCGGCAGGGACGGTCTCGGTCACAGGTTGGAACTGCGCAGGATTCTCGATCGCTGTCGCCAGGCGATCCAGCGCGCGACCGCCCATGTCGGAGATGCGCACGCGCACGGTCGTCAATGCCGGCACGACGAAGCGCGCGGTAGGAATGTCGTCGAAGCCCGCGATCGCGACGTCCTGTGGCACACGCAGCCCGGCCTCGGTCAGCGCGCACAGGCAACCGATGGCCATCATGTCGTTCGCGGCGAAGACCGCGTCGGGGCGCATTCCCGTCGCAAGCAGCTCGCGGCCGGCGCGATAGCCCGACTCTTCGGTGAAATCCCCGCGCAGGACGAACTCGGCAGCGCCAGGCAGCTCGCGATTGAGCGCCGCGCGATAGCCTCGCACACGTTCCTGCGCATCGACGTTCACGTCTGGACCGGCGATGTGAGCGATCGTGCGGTGACCGCAGCCGGCGAGGTGGGCGACCATCGCGTAGGCGCTGCTGTAGTTGTCCACGTAGAAGGACGTGTGCTGATGATCGGCATCGACCGTGCTGATCAGCACGATCGGCAACGAGCTGCGCACGCGCTCCTGCAGGAACTTGCCGTCCACGTATGGCGACATGACGAGCAGGCCGTCGACGCGGCCGATGAGCGAGTGCAAGGCATTACCGGCTTCCTCCGCGTCGCAGTGGGTACTGGAAATCAGCAGGTGCAAGCCGCGCGCACGCGCCGAGATGTCGATGCCGCGAATCAGCTCCGAAAAGAATTCCCCATACAGGGATGGCAGCACGATGCCGATCGTGTGCGTGCGGCGAGTCATCAGACTCTGCGCGCCGCTGTTCGGGACGTACTGCAGCCGGGCTGCAGCTTCGAGCACGCGCGTGCGGATAGCTTCGGTGACGACGCCGGTCCCGTTCAGAGCCCGTGAAACCGATGCCATGGAGACATGGGCCTCACGGGCCACATCTTTCAGTGTTGCGCTCACGCGTCAGCCTGGAGTGTGTGCTCCAGGCTCCCCCTCTTGCCGTGCTGCTGTGGAACCGCAGCGGTGCCTATTCTGCTGAGGCCGCGGAGAAGGTGTCAAACCTGTCCCAGGCCGGTCTTGCGCGCGTCGATTTCCCGCACCAGCTGCGCGTGCGCCTTGGCGTCCAGCCGGTAGAAATGCATCACCAGTGCCGAGGCGATCAGGGCGCCGGCCGCGATCAGCGTAATCAACACCTTGATCGCCTGCGCCGTCGCCGGGGCCTGCGGCTGATTAGCGACATAACCCACCCATCCGAGATAGCTGCCGAGAAACGCGGACGAAGCGCCAAGCGCGATCTTCTGGATCAGGGTAACGAATCCGAACACGAACGCCTCGGCGCGCACGCCGCTGCGCCATTCGCCGTACTCGACGGTGTCCGGAACGATCGACCAGAAATTGATGCCGATCGACGCGCTGCCGATTGCGTAGACGACGATGAAGCCGTACAGCACGCCGACTTCGCGCGCTTCGGACAAATACAGGCCGACCAGGCCGGCGAACGCGATCGCGAGCCCGGCCTGCCAAGCCCAGCGCTTGCCAACGTAACGCGCGGCGATGGTCCACGGCAGGATCATCGCGGTGATCGTGATCTGCATCAGGCTGGCTGCCTCGCCGGCGACCGCTTCGGTCGAGCCGAGGTAATACTTCACGTAGTACACCAGTCCCGAACACACCAGCATGTTCGCGAAGCTGAAGAAGCCGATGCCGCCGATGATCTGCAGGAACGGTACGTTCTGCACCACCATGCGCAGCAGCTCGCGGACCGGCGGCGGCTGTTCCTTTGCGTGGACGATGGTGGAGTCTTCGCGCGTCGCGAGGAACGTCACGATCGTGAACACAGTTGCGAGCGCCGCCAGCACTGCTGTCGCGCCAAAGTAGCCGGCAGTGCGGCCGCCGCTCGTGAAATACGCGACCAGGCGCGGCGTGAAATAGCTGACCACTGCGGTTCCCAGGAACGCGAAGATCATGCGGGTGCCCGCGAGCCAGTTACGCTGCATCGAATCGCGGGTCATCGTCGCCATCAGCGCGCTGTAGGGAATGTTCACCAATCCGTACATCGTGCGGAACAGGATCTGAGTCGCGAACGCATAGGCGATCAGCGCCGCCCCTTCGAGGCCGGTCGGCGCGAACATCAAGGCGAAGCTCACGGCCAGCGGGATGCTGCCGAACAGCAGGTACGGTCGATATTTCCCCCAGCGCGTGCGCGTGCGATTTGCGAGGATGCCGATGGCCGGATCGACCAGGCCGTCCCAGGTCAGGCACACGAAGCTGATCATTCCGGCGACCGCGCCGTGCAGTCCGAGCACGTCGGTGTAGTAGTACGTGAGGAACAGCTGCAGCGAGAACCAGTAGAAGTTGAAGCCGAAATCGCCGATGCCGTAGCCGAGGGTGCGCGGCAACGGGATGCGATCGGCGCTGGCTCGCTCGGTCATGGGCGTGCCCGCTTGGGTGGCGGTTTCTACGTTGGTTGCCATCAGAGATCATCCTCGAAGGTCGAGTGCTCGATCGGGGCGCGGTCATCGACCGGTGCGATCCAATTGAACAGGCGGGTCGCGCGGATGTCCGCCGCAGAGCTGCCCACGTGCAGCCGATATCTGCCGGGCGTTGTGTGCCACGCGTGCCGGTGCACGTCGTAGTAGGCGAGGTCATGCGTGTTCAGCGTGAAGCGCACGATCTGTGATTCCCCCGGAGCCAGCTCCACCTTGTGGAATCCCTTCAGTTCTTTCACCGGCCGGACGACATCCTGCGTCACCTCGTCGCCGACGTACAACTGCACCGTCTCCCGACCCGGCATCGTGCCGGTATTGGTGACTTCGAGGCTGACATGGATCGGCTGGCCGGCCAGCACGTCGTCGGGCGCGCGCAGGTTCGAGTACTCGAACGTCGTGTAGGACAACCCATGACCGAAGGGGAACAGCGGCTCGATCTTCTTCTTCTCGTAGTAGCGATAGCCGACGAAGACGCCTTCGCCGTAGTGCGCGTCGCGGCCGTTGGAATAGTACAGATAGCTCGGATTGTCTTCGAGTCGGCGTGGGAAGGTGAGCGGCAGTTTGCCGCAGGGGTTTGTCATGCCGAGCAGGACTTCGGCTACTGCACGCGCACCTTCCTGTCCTGGTAGCCACGCTTCCACGACTGCGCTGACGCGTTCGATCCACGGCAAGCGCAGCGGCGCGCCGTTGTTGAGCACGACGACCGTGCGCGGATTCACCGCTGCGACGGCCTCAACCAGCTCGTTCTGCGGACCGTACAGCTCCATGTCGCGGCGATCTGCACCTTCGGTCTCCGAGGTGGTCGAGACGCCAACGAAGACCACAGCGACGTCTGCATTGCGCGCGATGCGCACGGCTTCGTCGATCGTGCCCGCAGGGGGTCGGATGCCGAAGCGGAACAGATGAAACGCCAGAGTGCCGCTGACGTAGTCGAGCTGAATCGGATAACCGCGGCCAGCGCGCAGCTCGAGCTGCACGACGCGCATCGGGATCGGGAACAACTCCGCCCCCGCGGGCGGACGCGTCGGCGTTTCATCATCGATGATGCGCACGCCGTCGATCGTCAGCACTGCGCTGCCGACCTGCGTGAGGCTGAACTCGTAGGTGCCGGACTTGGGCGGCCAGAAGTAACCCGTCCAGCGCGCGGAGATCGGATCCTCCTGCGCGGCCGTCAGTCCCTCGCCGAGGCTCAGCTTGTTGAAGTAAGTATCGACACCGGCGCTGGCAGGCTTGCCGGCGAACTTCGCGTTTGCGTAGATCGCGTACTGCAAGCCCTGCACTTCGCGTGTCGAGGTCGTGCTCAGCAGACGACTGTCCGCTGCCGGCGTGACCAGTTCGTTGTCGACACCTTGTGCGTACTCGACGTGCATGCCGGACAGCTCGCGGAGGCTCTCGAGCGCCGTGACGACGCGCGACGGAATCACGTTGGCGCTGCCGCCGCCTTGAATGATCGCTGCGTCGGCATTCGGTCCGATCACTGCAATCGAGCGCACGCGCTCGCGCGCAAGCGGCAGCAGTTGATCATCGTTCTTCAACAGCGTGATGCTTTCGCGAGCGACATCGACGGCGAGGCCATGATGTCGATCGCTGCCGAGCTCGCCCGCGGGACGACGCGTCGCGTCCATCACGCCGGTGCGGAACAGAGTGCGCAGCACGCGCCGCACGTTCTCGTTGAGCTGCTCGATGTCGACCTGCGCATTGCGAATGGCGCGCACGAGCATTTCGCCGTAGTAGCGCGCCGGACCCGGCATCTCCAGATCGAGGCCCGCGTTCGCAGCCTCGACGGTCGTGTGAATCGCGCTCCAGTCCGACATCACCAGGCCATCGAAGCCCCACTCGTGCTTGAGCACGTCGGTGAGCAGCCGGCGGTTCTCAGTCATGAACACGCCATTGAGCCGGTTGTACGAGCTCATGATCGTCCACGGCTGCGCCTGGCGCACGATCATCTCGAACGGCACGAGATAGATCTCGCGCAGCGTGCGCTCATCGACGTTCGAGCTGCCGGTGCGCCGCTGGCGCTCCTGCTCGTTCGCGACGAAATGCTTCACGGACGCGCCGACGCCTTCGCTCTGCAAGCCGCGCACGAACGCCGTGCCGACGATGCCGCTCAACAGCGGATCTTCCGAGTAAGTTTCGAAATTGCGGCCGGCGAGCGGATTGCGCTGGATGTTGACGTTCGGACCGAGCAGCACGCGCACGTCGAGCGCGCGCGCCTCGCGACCGATCGCAGCGGCTGCGCGCGAGATGAGCTCGGGATTCCATGTCGCTGCCATCGCCACACCGGTGGGAAATGCAGTGGCTGCATCGCCGCGCGTCGAGCGCACGCCATTCGGACCGTCAGCGAAGCGCATCGCTGGAATTCCGAGTCGCGGCACTGCCATCGTCGAGAAGTTATCTGCGCCCGCTACGAGTGCGGCCTTTTCTTTCAGCGTCAGACGCACGAGCAGATCGGCAACACGGTGCTCGAGCGCAGCTGCTGAATTCTTGTAGAGCGGCAGTGCGCGCGCGACTGCGGTTTCTGCTGCGAGCTCGTCCTGGGCGATGCGCGTTTGCATGGATGTGCGGTGCCTTGTTGCGCAAGCAATGGTAGAGACTGTTAGCGCAATCATGTGCGAAGTCGCGGGCGATTGGAACTACGCAAACACTGGAATTTGCGGTGAAAGCGCTTTCATTTTACGTATGCGACTCGCGCGCAGGTTTCGCGGCGTGCAGCTCGCAGTTATGCAGCGTCGCAGCTGTCGCAGTCGGTCGCGCACGGTGAAATCACGCGCGCTTGCTCGACGCGAGCACGAAGAATCTGCCTGAAAGCGCTTTCAGTTCGCTCGCGATAAAAATATTTTCGTGAAAGCGCTTTCGTAACGGCACTTTCGTTGACACGTCACTTGCGCGCTGCGCAGACTCGATTCAGACGAGTGAATCGCTCGATGAGCAGCGCGCAGAACGCACGAGCACACTCGCAGTTGAGCAGTACGAGCGATGGGACAACAGGGGGTCAGAATGTCAGCCAACGATTTCGGTCATCGGGCTCGCCGATCAGCGCTGTTGAGCGCGGCGATTTCTTCGTGTCTATCGATGAGTGCCTACGCGGCACAACCTTCATCCTCGGCAGCGAGCACGACCACCGAGCCGCTCGAAGAAGTGATCGTCACTGGCTTCCGCGCCTCGCTCGCCGACGCGCTCCAGAACAAGCGCGAGTCCAACCAGATCATCGAGTCGGTGTCTGCCGAAGACATCGGCAAGTTCCCCGACCAGAACGTGGCCGAGTCGCTGCAGCGGCTGCCCGGTGTCTCGATCGATCGCTCCAACGGTCAGGGCACCAAGGCCCGCATCCGTGGCCTCGATCAGAACGTGACGCTGCTCAATGACGATATTTTCCTGAGCGGCCTCGAGCTGTACACGCAGGGCGAAGGCAACGTCCGCAAAGCGGATTCGCTCGAAGGCATTCCGTCCGAGCTGCTCGGCGGCATCGACGTCTACAAGTCGCCGAACGCCTCGCAGAGCGAGAGCGGTCTCGGCGGCATCATCAACCTGAAGACGCGCAGCCCGTTCGACCTGGGCCAGGGCACGACGATCGCCGGCAACCTGCGTTACGCCGACAGCGGCGAAGGCTGGGAGCCGCTCGGCGCACTGGTGCTGGGCCATCAGTTCAGCGACCGCCTCGCGGTCATGGCATCGGTGTCCTACGACAAGCAGCAGTTCCAGACCGACGTGCTCGGCGGTCAGAACCGCGGCAACTGGCGGCTGTCGAATCGCGCCGACCGCTTGACGGTGCCGCAGAACTACTTCGCGCCCGAATATCGCTACGCGACCGATCGTGACGAGGAGCGCGAGCGCCTGGGCGCGTCGGTCGCCGTGGCCTTCCGTCCGACCGAAACCACCGAGCTCGAAGCGATGTGGTTCCACTCCGACCTGTCCATCCTGACGGAAGAAGGCTCGGTGAAGTTTCCGTTCGCTACCGAAGGTGGCGCACTGGTCACCAACGATCCCAATCATCCTTTCGAGATCGACCCGAACGGCGTGCTGATCCGCGGCACGATCACTGCAAATTCGGCGGAAGCGATTTCGTTCGTCAAGAACACCGATATCAACGCGGACAACTTCCAGCTGAAGTTCAAGTTCGACAATGGCGGTCAGTGGCGCGGCAGCGCGGCGGCCGCGTACTCCAAGGCGGACCAGGACAGCGGCAGCGCCAACAACGACGTGCGCTATACCGCGTACACCGTGCGTGGCCAGAACGGCGTCGGCTTCGCTCCGAATGCCAGCGCGCCGCCGAACTACCAGTTCACCTATCTGAACAACAACGGCACGCTGCCGAGCTTCCAGCTCGTGGGCAACCAGGATCTCTACACCAATCCCAACAACGGCTTCTTCAAGTCGCACTGGGCCTTCGCCGACACGACCGAGGCCGAGAACTGGGCGGTGCGCGGCGACGTGCAGTGGGATCCGGAGTTCATCGAGTCCGGGGCCGTGAGCTTCAGCAGCGGCCTGCGGCTCGCGAATCGCAAGATCGACTACGAATTCGGGCGCTACCTCGCCGACTACTCCGGCTCGGGCGAGCTGAACGGCTCGCAGTTCGGTCAGAACTGGACGCCGTTCGGCTATTTCCAGGACGGCGCCATCGGCTTCAAGTCCTGCGAGATCCCGGCAGCGGCGGGCGCCAACTTCCAGTTCGCACCGTGCGACCGCTTCGGCAACTCGCCGGCGCTCATCACGCCGTATCAGACCTTCGCGGGCAGCCCCGGCCGGGTCGAGACCATCAATAGTTTCTGGGCCGATGGCCACATCACGGGCAACAGCGTGCTGGTGAACAACCGCTCGCAGATGTCCAATGCGCAGGCGTGGATCCAGTCGTTGTATCCGGACACGCCGTTCTCGTTCTTCCCGTCGCCGCTGGAAACGTTCAAGGTCCAGGAAAAGACGACCTCGGGTTACTTGATGGCCGATGCCGGCAAGCCCGGCGATCGCTATCACATCAACGTCGGCGCGCGCGTGATTCACACCGAGCTCACCGTCGATCAGAACGCTGCGTCCAACCCGAACCCGACGTTCTGGGGCACGGACAGCTGGAACGGCGTGCTGAAGGACTTCTCGACCGTGAAGCACGATCGCAGCTACACCGACATCCTGCCGAGCGCGAACCTCGTGCTCGACGTTACTGAGGAGAGCAAGGTGCGGTTCTCGGCCGCGCGCGTCATGGCTCGCCAGGATCTGTTCCAACTCGGCCGCGGTTTCGAGCAGAACTTCACCCGCGACTCCGATCCGAACAGTCCGTTCGTGAACAAGTTCCGCTTCACCAACGGCAGCACCGGCAACCCGAACCTCGATCCGTACCGTGCCTCGCAGTTCGATCTGAGCTACGAGATGTACTTCGGCGGTCAGGGCCTGGTCGCGGTGACGCCCTTCTGGAAGGAGGTCGACTCGTTCGTCGTGGTCGAGACGCAGTCGATCTTCGTCATGGACGAGGCCGGCGGCCGCGCCGGACCCGTGTCGGTTCCGGTCAATGGCCAGGGCGGCAACATCAAGGGCATCGAGCTGTCAGGGCAGTACGCCTTCGACTGGGGCCTGGGCTTCACGGCCAACTACACGTACTCGGATTCCGAGTCGGGCTTCCACAACGACGTCGACTCCTCGCTGCCGATCCCCGGCGTGCCGGAGAACGCCTTCAACGCCACGGTCTACTATCAGAACTATGGCTTCGAAGCGCGCTTGTCCTACGGCTGGCGCGACAAGTCGTTCGACAGCAATTTCGGCTTCGCGGATCAGACGTTCAATGGAGCGACGGCGACCGACATCACCCGGACGTACGGCATCTGGAATCGCAGCTACTACCAGATCGATGCGCAGCTCGCCTACCAGTTCAGCGACCGGCTGGGCGTGACGCTGGAAGCGATCAACCTGACCGAACAGGATCAGAGTCAGTATCTGCAGTACGAGAACCTGCCGTTCACCTTCGAGTCGGGTTCGAGGCGCATACTGTTCGGCATCCGCGGCAACTTCTGAGCAGGCAATGCAAACCGACGGTCGTATCAAGCGAATTGCGATCGTCGGTGGCGGAACAGCGGGCTGGATCGCAGCGAGCGCCTTGGCCAGGAAGGTCGGGCGCACGTGTTCGATCCAGCTCATCGAGTCGCCTGACATTCCGACTATCGGTGTGGGCGAGGCGACGATCCCGGGGATCATCGACTTCCTCAAGTTCCTCGGGATCGACCAGCAGGATTTCATGCGCCATACGCAGGCGACGATCAAGCTGGCGATCCGCTTCGTCGACTGGCATCACCTCGGGCATCGCTATTGGCATCCGTTCGGTCCGTTCGGCGTGTTCGTCGATCGGCTGCCGTTCTATCACTTCTGGCATAAGGCGCGCGCCGAACAGCTGAACGTCGACCTCAGTCATTTCAGTCTCGAGATTGCGATGGCCGAGCAGAACAGGTTCATCTTCCCGGGCAACTCGCTCGGCCTCGCGCCGAATCTCAAGTACGCGCTGCATTTCGACGCCGGTCTGGTGGCGAGATATTTGCGCGCGTACGCCGAGCAAGCGGGCGTCGTGCGGCTTGAGCGCTCGGTGACGGGCGTCACGCGCCGCGCCGACGGCTTCATCGACGAGGTCGTCTTCAAGGAAGGCGATCGCCTGAAGGCCGATCTATACATCGACTGCACCGGCTTCCGCGGCCTGCTCATCGAAGGCGCGATGCAGACCGGCTACGTCGACTGGTCAAAGTACCTGCCGAACAATCGCGCGGTAGCGATGCAAGTGCCGAACGTGATTCCGCGCACGCCGTACCTCAGAGCGACTGCGCGCGCCGCAGGATGGCAATGGCGCATTCCGCTCCAACATCGTATTGGCACCGGCTACGTCTACTCGAGCGACCACATCAGCGACGAGGACGCATTGCGCGACCTGATGAGCATGCCGGAGAACGGCGAGCCGTTGACCGAGCCGCGCGTCATCCGCTTCACGACTGGCCGGCGCAAGAAATTCTGGAACGGCAACTGCGTCGCGCTCGGGCTGGGCTCGGGATTCATCGAGCCGCTCGAGTCCACCAGCATTCACCTGGTCTGCTCCGGGGTGTACGCGTTGCTGGATCACTTCCCGGACGCTACGTTCGATCCAGTCAACATCGCGCACTACAACGAGCAGGTCATCGAAGAGTTCGAGCGCGTGCGCGACTTCATCGTCCTGCACTATTGCACCACGCAGCGGACGGACACGCCGTACTGGCGGGAGCGCCAGCAGACCGAGCTGCCGGGCGATCTCGCCGAGCGGATGGAGCTCTACAAGCGCACCGGCCGCATTTTCCAGAAGCGTCACGAGATGTTCGTCGAGCTGAGCTGGTTCTTCGTCATGCACGGCATGGGGCTGAGGCCGCAGTCGTACGACCCGCTCGTGGATGCCTCGGACTGGCAGGCAGTCATGCACGTCATGCAGAGCATGAAGCAGAAGGTCGCTGCCGAAGTCGCCGCCTGCCCGTCGCATGACAGCTTCTTCCCGAACAAGCCCGAAGACAGCGCACCGGTTAGTGGCTGGGTGCAGCGCCGTCAGGCGCAGCAGGTGCCGGCACCATAGCCCCCAACGGGTGCCGGCACCTTTTCAGGGTTTGCGACGCGCTCAAGGCGATGCTGGCTACGCAGAACGTCAACGTGACGATCGCGCGCGACACGTCGATCCGCTCCGGCACCGACCGCGTCAAGCACCTCGCGATGGTCGCGGCGTTGAATCCGGTGCAGCCGGGCTCGTCGATCTCGCACTGGGATACCGCCGGGATTCCGAATCAGTTGATGGAGCCGTCGATCAACGCCGACCTCACCGCCTCGGTGCGGCCGCCGGAAGATCTGACGTCCTCGCAGATGACGGACATCGGCTGGTTCTCGGACGGTGACGGCGTGCCGGACGGCAAGGACAACTGCATCGGCTCCGACCTGCGTCCGACGGTCGTCATCGGCACGTGCAACTCGAAGGCTGGCAACGATCTCCAGGCCAACGGTTGCACGGTCGCAGACGACGTCGATCAGTGCGCGGTCGACTTCGCCAACAAGCCGCTGCACTACCTCGCGTGCGTGGCGCACAAGACCGATGACTTGCGCGTCAAGCGAGTGATCACAGGGAAAGAGCAGGCGGGCATCATCGTCTGCACGATCTTGAACGGCCTGCGGCACTGAGCCGTTCGTGACTCGATCGAGGGGCTCCCGGCGCAAGCCGGGGGCCCTTCACTTTTTGCGAGCCGGCGTTTTGCGCTTCTTCGCAGTCTTGTCCTTCTTCTGTGGGTCAGGCTTCAGCCTGACTGTCTTTTTCTTCTTCAGCCCCGCGCGCTGCGCAACTTCCACCGACCGCCGCGCCCAGCGCGTCAGGTCCTCCGCTTCTTCGATCACATCCTCTGGCACCTGGAAGTAACCCAGGCTCGGCTGTCCCGGAAACGGCATGAACGCCTTCATCCCGCGCGACGTGTAGTCATCGCGATTCACGTCATCCACCTTGAAGTACAGGACGTCGTCGTCGATCAGCGCGAAGAACCATTCGCCGCTGTACAGGCCCAGACCGCCGAACATCCGGCGCGTGCTCAAGCCGGAGAGGGCGCCGAGCTGGTCAATGATGTATGTACGGTAGTTATCGGAGACTGACATACTCGCGCCCTTCCGCAGGGGACTGAATTCTAAAGGAGAGCTGCATGACGAAGTCGATCCATTGCTACGTAGCCGGCGTAATCGCAAGCCTGGTTACAGTACCGGTCTTCGCGCAGGCGCCTGCCGAGGTGTCGCTGACTCGTATCGATTGCGCCAGCAGCGCCGGCCCTGCCGACATCGGCCGCTTCTCCGACACGATGGCGTACGAAGGCAAGAAACTGCAGCTGACCGCCAGCTGCTATCTCATCCGCCATGCAGATCACTACATGATCTGGGACACCGGCTATCCGGTCACTGCTGCAACAGCGAACGGCCCGACCGTCAAGGTCACGCTGGTCGATCAACTCGCGCAGCTGAAGATCAAGCCCGAGCAGATCAACTATGTCGGCATCAGCCACTATCACGGCGATCACACCGGTCAGGCCGCTTCGTTCCCGCAAGCGACGCTGCTGATCGGCCAAGGCGATTGGGACGTGCTCAAGGGCCCGACGCCATCGGGCACGACGAACGCCGCGCCGCTCAAGCACTGGCTCGACGGCGACGGCAAGTCGGAGCCCGTCGCGAAAGACAAAGACGTGTTCGGCGACGGCACCGTCGTGATGCTCGACATGCCGGGCCACACGCCGGGTCATCACAGTCTGCTGGTGAAGTTGCAAGAGAAGGGCAACGTGCTGCTCACCGGCGACCAGGCGCACTTCCACGAGAACTACGACAGCAACGGCGTGCCGACTTTCAATTTCAATCGCGCCGACACGCTCGCGTCGTTCGATCGGTTCAAGCAGATCGCGAAGAACCTGAATGCCACCGTGATCATTCAGCACGATCCGCGCGACATCGACAAACTTCCGGCATTCCCAGCGGCGGCGAAGTGATCGAGACGGCACGCAACGAGGATCTGCAAGCGATCATCCAGCTGCTGCGCACGCAGCTGGAGGAGCACGACATCGTGCTCACGTCGGCCGCGCTCGAGCGTGCGACGCGCGGGTTGATCGAAGATCACTCGCTCGGTCGCATTCTCACGTTCAAGCTCGACGGCGAGCTCGTCGGCGTCGCCGTCATCTCATTCTTATGGACGCTGGAGCACGGCGGTCCGGCCGCGTGGCTCGACGAGGTGTACGTCGAGCCATCGCGTCGCGGCCACGGCATCGGCAAGCAACTCATCGAGGCAGCGATGCAGGTCGCGCGCGACAGCGGCTGCATCGCGCTCGATCTCGAAGTCGACGCCGGACACGAAGCTGCCGAGCGTCTCTATCAGCGAATGGACTTCAAGCGTCACCGACGCGTGCGCTGGGTGCGCATGCTCGACACCTGACCGCGCGGCACGCGCGGATCTCACGAGCACAATCGGCCAGCTTGCTTACGGCGACCCTGCGCGGTCGGGCAACTCGCGTCGTATTCTCCGACGCATGGCAAACAATCACTCGACCTTGGTTGCTTCCGACAACCTCCAGAGCACGAGCCGCCGGCCGCTGCGAACAATCGTCATCGCCGGCCTCGTCGCCGGCGCGCTCGACATCAGCTACGCCTTCATCATCTGGGGATTGCAAGGCGTCACGCCGCTCCGCATTGGCAGGAGCATTGCGGCGGGATTGCTCGGACGCGAAGCCGCGTCCGGCGGCGGTACCGCGACAGGACTCTTCGGCCTGCTGCTGCACTTCACGATGGCGACGATCATCGCCGCGATTTTCTATTTCGCGGCACGCAACATCCGCTTGCTCGTCGATCGCGCCGTGCCGTTCGGGATCGCGTACGGTCTCGTGACGTATGGCGTGATGAACTACGTCGTCCTGCCGCTCTCCGCGATCGGCTCCGTCGGCGACAGCGGCCCTGCGTACATCAGGATCACCGGCGTACTGGTCCACATGTTCCTCATCGGCCTGCCGATCGCGCTGATCACCCGCAAAAACCTGCGCTGACCCACTGACCTGCGTTAGATCGCTGTAGGTCGGGCTTCAGCCCGACTTCCGCGCTGTTGTCGGGCTGAAGCCCGACCTACAGCTTGCTATTCCGGCCGCGGCTTTCCATTCCCGCCGCCTCGAATCCAGACCGAAACCAGACCGCTCCGTTACGACTTCGACGGGCCGCGTCCCTACGCTGTCTCCCGTCCCGAACGTCACACGAGAGCACAGCCGATGGTCTTGAGCCCCCATGCCAGCTACCCGCACGAGCGCTCCTACGTGCTGAAGCTGCACTGCGACGCCTCCCCCCGTCACGGACGGATCGTCGGCCGGCTCGAACACGTGGCTTCGGGACACCAGTTTCAATTCACGACGGGCGAGGAGCTGCTCGCCTGCCTGATCAACGCCGCCGCGCTGCACGAGCAGCCGAACAGAGGAGAGTGACCATGACTGCCAGCGATCGCCAGCAACCGCGCGTGACCGATAGTGACGGCACGCCGTTGCGGGTTGGCCCGGTGCCACGTGCCCTACCGATGTTTGACGGAGGGTCGCACCGGTCCAGCCCGGCGATGCGGGCACAAGTGATATCGACCGCAAGAGGCTCGCTCTACTTCGCGATCGCTCTGGCCTTGTCGGCGTGTGCCGCGCTGCCTCCCGAAGGTGCGCATCCGCAAGTCGCTTCGGCAGCGGACTATGCGAGCTCGTACTCGCTCGCGGCGCCCGTCGGCGCGTGGCCAGCAGAAAGCTGGTGGGAGTCGTACGGCGATGCGCAGCTCGACTCGCTCGTTCGCGAGGCATTGGCGGGTTCGCCGAATCTCGCTGTCGCCGAAGCTCGTCTGCGCCGCGCGCAGGCCGCGACCCAGGTCGCCGACTCGGCGAACAAGCCGCAGGTAAGCGCGAGCGCTGCAGCGATCCAGCAGAAGCACAGCTACAACTACCTGACGCCGCGCGACCTGACGCCGCAGGGTTGGGACGATTACGCCAGCGCCTCGTTGACGTTCTCCTGGCAGCTCGATTTCTGGGGACGCAATCGCGCGGCAATCGCCGCTGCGACGTCCGAAGCCAACGCCGCGCAGGCCGAGACGGCGCAAGCGCGGTTGATGCTCGCGACGGGTATCGCATCGGCATACGCCGAGCTCGCGCGTCTGCACGCTGCGTACGACACGGCCGCTGCGGCGCTCGAAGTTCGCACCAAGACTGTCGAGCTGTTCCGTGATCGACATGAGAACGGCCTTGAGACGCTCGGCAGCGTGCGTCAGGTCGAGGCGCGTCGCTCGCGGGCCGAAGCGGATCTGCTGGCAGTCGAGGAACAGCTCGCGGTGCAGAGAAACAGCATCGCTGCGCTGGTCGGTGCTGGCCCGGATCGCGGGCTCTCGATCACGCGCCCGAAGGTCGATGTTTCGCGCTCGTTCGCGTTGCCGGAGCACTTGGGAGCTGACCTGCTCGGTCGGCGCCCGGATGTCGTCGCGGCACGCATGCGTGCCGAAGCTGCGGCTCGACGTATCGATCAGGCGCGCGCCGAGTTCTATCCGAATATCAATCTGACGTCGGTCATCGGTCTGCAATCGAGGGGCCTCGACATGCTGACGCACAACGGCTCTTCGACCGGCAGCAGCGGTCCGGCGATCACGCTGCCGATCTTCACCGGCGGCGCGCTGCGCGGAAATCTGCGCGGCGCCGAAGCGGACTACGCCGCCGCGGTGGCCGAGTACAACGGCGCCGTGATTCAGGCGCTGCAAGAGCTCGCCGATGCAGCGGTCGGTCAGAAGGCGCTCGGGCCGCAGCTCGAAAGCACCAACGATGCAGTCGACGCAGCGCGCGAAGCCTGGCGCATCCAGAGCAATCGCTACGAAGGCGGCCTGGCGAGCTATCTCGACGTGCTGTCCGCGCAGGACGAATTGCTCGCCAACCTGCGCGCGCAGAGCGACCTGCAGTCCCGTTCATTCGCCCTCGACGTCGCGCTGGTGCGCGCGCTCGGCGGCGGCTACCAGATCAAGAAATCGTAATCAGGAGATTTTATGACCAAGCATGAATCAGCGATGCTCGATACCGCGGCCGAGGCTGCCGAAGACGCGCGCAATCGCGCGAAGCGCAAGAAGTGGCTGATGATCCTCGGCAGCACCGTGCTGTCGAATGCGATCAGCTACGGCCTGTATTCGCACTACTACGGCTCGAAGTTCATTTCGACCGACAACGCTTACACGGCGGCCGAGACTGCGCAGGTCACGCCTGCGGTCAGCGGCATCGTGCGCGAAGTGCGCGTCACTGACACGCAGCAAGTCCGGAAGGACGACGTCATCGTCGTTCTCGACGACACCGATGCGCGCCTCGCGTTGGCGCAGGCAGAAGCAGAGTTGGGTCGGGCGCTGCGCAGAGTGCGCGGCTATGTCGCC
>Ga0068863_100000836_pt1 | contig 30857 bp, 51 predicted proteins | sample KBSSwiS62_FD_66596 | JGI IMG/M metagenome (GOLD analysis project Ga0068863, IMG submission 66596) | Switchgrass rhizosphere microbial communities from Kellogg Biological Station, Michigan, USA - KBS Switchgrass S6-2 | ecosystem: Host-associated > Plants > Roots > Rhizosphere > Soil ... | reverse complement strand
GCTTGGCGACGACATCATCCTCGGCCTTACCGAGATCAACTACAAAGACAACCTCGACCCGGCTATTGTGCGTGGCGCTGGCCCGCGGCCGATCGCTTTCACAACGGGTAACTACGAGGCTGACGGCGACTTTACCATCCTTCTCGAGGAGTTCAACACTCTAATCCAGAAGCTCGGCGAAGGTTGGAAGACTGTACAGTTCGACATCATCGTCACGTACGATGAGTCGAAGTCTGGCCTTTCGACGATCGTCGACACGATCAAAGGCGCTCGCATCACAAGCACAGAGGGTAACAACACCTCTGGTAACGCTGATCCTTCCGCTCGCAAGCTTCCCTTCAAATGCTTGGATATCTTGTGGAACGGCGTCAGCTCGCTTCCTCCTCAGGCTCAAGTTAGCGCGTAATGTCTGACTACGGTCCGGGCAGCTCTCACTTTGCAATGGAAGGCGATGACTTCCACTGCTCGACATGTGCATTCCTCGTCGGAAAACAACAGTGCGAGAACGAAGATTTCGCAAAGTTCATGAAAAAGACGAGTACGCCTGTGAGACTGCCCGTGATCCCAGAGAAATACTGCTGTAACGCTTATCGTCCCAGAGAAAAGGCAGCCGCTGAGCTGCACTGGGTTACTTCCTTGTCTTAATCCATTTCCTATAACAGGAGTCCAACAATGGAAAAGATCTCAGAAGAGAAATTCGCAGAGCTCGAGTCCGAGCATGGTGAAATCGCGGTAGTGACGACGAAGCTTGGTGACGTGGCGTTCCGCCGTCCCAAGCGCGCCGAGTACGATCGATACCTCAGCTTCTTGTTTGACGAGAAGAAGCGCCCCAAGGCGCAAGAGGTGATCGTGCGATCGTGCCGCATTTACCCGACGGGCGAAGAGTTCGACAAGATGATCCAGGAAGCTCCTGGCATCTGTGTTACGTGTTCGGGCGCTGTGCTCGAACTGGCTGGTCAAGTCGCTGAACCGGAGGTACGCAAAAGCTCGGGATCAGATTCGTAAGGATTTGAACTTCGCAGCTTGTTGCTACCAAGAACTGCTCCATCCCACTGGACAGTTTGACGGCGAAACAAGCGATGAGATGGCCAACACCGCTGCTTTTGAGTTAGCAACGGCTGTCAACCTCATCATTCAAGCGCACACGCGATAAGAGCTTCTGCAAATGCCGGACAGTCTGAAATTTCAAATCCAGCTAATCGACAAGCTTACTAAGCCTGGGAAGGAAATGGCTTCCCAGATGCAGAAGCTCAAGTTGCAACTTAGTGCCGCTGAAAAAGCGGTAAAGCAGACCGAAGCTGCTATGGCTAAGTTGCAAAAGGGGCCGCTGAATCCAACTGCGCTCAGCAAATGGATGGAGCTTAACAAGGCTCTTCAGGCAAACAAGTCTGCAGCGGCCGGCTACCAAGAGCAGATCTTGGGCCTCGCCAGCAAAATGAACCAAGCGGAAAAGCCGACCCTCAATCTGGGCGCGGCTTTTACGTTTCTCGGCGAGTCGGGTATTGGTGCGGCGATAGCCTTCGAGGGAGCTGCAGTTGCAGGCGGTATGGCTCTCTCGTTGGCTGCGTCTGAAGCGAAGAACGATACGCTCGATGCACTCGAAGCGTTTCTCGACACGGCAGACGATGCAGACAAGGTCTACAATCGCCTGACCGACATGACCGATCATATTGCGATCACTCAGAACCGAGGATCGCAGTTGGCGCGCGAGCTCTCAGCAGCCGGCGTTACAAATGCAGACGCTCTTACCGATGCGATCGAATCGATCGGGATGGTGGAGTCTGTGCTCGGATCTGGTGCCGGCGAGAAGATCCAGAGCATCATCGAGAAAGCCACGGCCGGTGGCAAGTTCGATGTTAACGCCAAAGCGCTAAAAGGCACTGGCGTTCAGATGAGCGCGATCGCTCAGGCTCTCGGTATTACGCAGCCTCAGCTCGAAGCTCAGATCAAAGCTGGCACGATTACCGCAGAGAAGGGAATCGCTGCACTCACCAAAGCTATCAGCAGCAAGTTCGGTGGCGCTGCTTCCAAACAAGTGCTGGACATTGGCTTTCAGGTCGCGCGTTTGAAAGACGACTTTATGTCTCTGTTCGAGGACGTAAAGGTTGACGGCTTCTTGAGCCAGCTACACGACGTGCTGAACGTGTTCAACCAAAGCACGATCTCTGGCAAGGCGCTCAAATTCATCGTTACGGAGACGTTCGATCGGATCTTCAAAGCCGTAGAGGCTGCAGGACCTTACGTAAAGGTCTTCTTCAAGGGCCTAATTATCATGGCTCTGCAAGCTTATATCGCGCTCAAGCCGCTACTCAAGCAGTTCGATCTGCTTGGCCCAACGGCAGATGGACCGATTAAGATGGCTGCAGCTATGAGCTACCTTGCTCAAGTCATCGGTGTAGTGGTCGGCGTCATCGCTAGCTGGGTTCAGACTGGCGCGCAGATCTTCGATTGGTTCATGGGAGTTGAGAGCTACCTAATCTCGCTGCCTGGCAAGTTCTACGATGCTGGCGTTGCGATCGTTAACGGTCTTATCAACGGCATCACCCAAGGACCTGGGTTGTTCGCAGACGCTCTGGGCAACATGGCCTCTGCTGGACTCGATAAATTTAAGAGTGTGTTTGGCATCCACTCTCCGTCCAAGGTCATGGCCCAAATGGGCAGCCACCTCATGGGCGGGCTCGAGCAAGGCATCGACAAGAACAGCACAGGGGCCAGCGACGCCATGAGCGAAGCTGCTACGCCTCCGCCTGCAGCCAAGCCGCAAGCTAGCAGCGGTGGCGGTACAGTAACCGTCACGTTCGGCCCAGGATCGATCGTCATCAGCGGCGTCACTGGCGCGCAGCAGATTGCTGAAATGCTGCCTGAAATGATGGCTAACTTGATGGAGCAGATCATGCTCGAGAAGGGAGTGGCCGCCTAATGTTCGGTGTTCTTTTTGCTAACCCGTTCACGCAGCCTGAGCAGTACGACTTCCTCAACGTGTCTGGCGTGATCTCTCCTGGGCTGTTCAAGCTCGAGGGAGGCAGTCGTCCGTACAAGTGGGATATAAAGGACGCAGCAGGCGTTCAAGGCGCGACGGAGACTTACCGTGGTTTGCGCCCCAGCGAAGACATCAAGGGCCAGTTCTTGTTCTGGACTGCAGACCAAGTCACGGAGTTTTACGAGAGCTTCGTCGTTTTGCTGCACTACGACGCTACAAAGAAAACCGCTCTGCCCGTCGACGTTTTGCATCCTGTGCTTGCTGCTAACGGCATCACGTCTCTAATTACTACGAGCGTGGGCCCGCTAGAGCATCTCGATAAGCAGCTCTGGGGAGTGACGGTCGAATTCAAAGAGTACAACCCGGCCAAAAAGAAGAACGTCACCACCACTCCAAACAAGACCAAGACGACGACCAACACCGCGGGCAAGCCTACGGTGCAAGACGCTCAAGACCAAGAAATCCAAAAGCTGCTGGCGCTCGCTCAGCAACCAATCTAATGGCACAGTTCGCAGAGATCAACGGTAATCGTCTGAACACAGCTAGCGTTGTGTTGCCGTACCACGGTATCTGGCACGTGGACGCCCAGCTCACCGATATTGTGTCTCTCTCTGGGTTGGTTACCGTTCAAATTGCAGGGCTGGTGTTGAAGGGGAGCGTCTATCGTATCGGCTCCTTCATTGGCTCCACAACAGTTCGCATTATTGGTGGCTACGCTGGTTGGCTGAAGACGATCCCTGGCAAAGAGTACAGATCCTCGTTCGGCATCAACTTTTCTGTCGTTGCAGGCGACGCAGCACGCGAGTGCGGAGAGCAGCTCAGCGTATCTGGCGACTTTGGCATTGGCCAGTTCTACGAGCGGAAGTCTGGGCCAGCCGTGCGATCGCTAGACATCTTTGCCCCTGTGTGGTGGATGCGCTCTGACGGAGTCACTGTCGTAGGAGACAGGCCCAGCACCACGATTACCTCGGCTTTCGATGTGCTCGACCACAACTCTACAGATCTCGGTGCTGGGCGCGTGCACATCGCCACAGACAAACCCGAGGATTGGCTACCTGGCTCGAAGTTCAGCTCTGTTACGCTTTCTGAGCAAACGGCCTCTGCGGTAATTCACAAGCTCGACAAAGACAAGCTGCGCACTGAGGTCTGGGTGCTCTAATGGCGTCTTTCAACTCAATGCCGCAAGACAGGCTCAAGCGCGCGATTGCTGCGTTTGTGCGAGAACTCTTCCCAACGCTGGATTACATGGGTTATTACGAGTACACGGTCGCTTCGTTCGACAGCGTTAATCAGACAGCCGATCTGCAGCCGGTCAAAGATATCGGGCTGCCCACAGCGACTAAAATTCCCGTACGCAGCGGTGGCGTCAACTACAGCCTGGTTCCCGGCTCTTCCGTTCTCGTTGGCTTCGAAGGTAGCGATCCCACGAAGCCTTTTATTGCTTTTTTCGACAAGAAAGCTAGTGACGGGTTCGTCCCCGATTTCACCGGTCTTGCTGGTGCTCTACCGACAGACGTTCCTCCTCTGGGAGCGCCAATAGCTCGAGTAGGCGACGCTGCAGGACCTTTCCTCATCACCGCTGGCTCTTTGAAAGTGAAGTCACGCTAATGCAATACGCTGGTTACACGTGGGTCGGGCTCGATCCAGCTAAGTTCACCGAGGCTGTGCAAGAGCGCGACAAGCAAGGTAAGTTCACTGGCCCCAACGACGAGAAGAAGCAGACGCCTGCAGAGGAGAAGCGCTAATGGCTATGTCAGCGTCTCACCTGTCGACTGCATTACGAGCTTTGATCGCTGCGCGAGCATGGGCCAACAACAGTACCGAGCTTACCGAGCTGTGCGATGACATTGCCGCTGCTGTTGTGGCAGAAGTGCAGCTCGCTCTAATTACCGTTCCAGCCGGCACTGCTGGACTCGGTACCACTACTACTCCGGGCAATCCGATCGGCCCTTCTGCAGCGCCGGTACCGATCACAGGAGCAATAAGCTAATGGCTGAGCAATTCGAGCCGGATTATGGTAGCGATATCAGCTGCGTTACGGATCTCGATCCGATGATGTCGGTTGTCACTGGTGCTACAATGATGGCGCAGGTTTGCGTTCGCAGGCTCACGTGCCGCAAGGGCTCGCTGCTTAGTGATCCGCTCTATGGCATCGACATTCGAGACTTTCTCAACGGGCGTATCGACTCGGCTGCGCTGGCGCGTATTAAAGGCCAGGTCAAGGCCGAGCTCGAGCGAGACGAGCGCATTGATCAAGCTAACGTGACGGCCACGTACACCAGCTCTACAAAAATGCTCACCTTCCAAATCCAAGGCACTGGCGCCGTTGGTCCCTTCTCACTCGTCCTCTCTGTGACGCTTGGGGAAGTCACCGTGCAAGTCCTCTCGTCAACGTAAGAGGTCATAATGCTCACTCTTTCTGAAATGTTCACGCCGCTAGACAAGGACACCATCCTTTCGTCTATGCTGAGCGTTGCCCAGTCTTTGGGATTTCCTATCACAGCGTGGCAGTCAGGCAGCGTACCGCGAGAGATCTTGGAGGTCATCGCGCAAAAAATCGCCGACTTCACCACGACAACTTCAGCCATCGCTAGCGGCGGATTGTTGGACTACGCTACTGGTGGATGGCTGACCCTCTTAGCGAGGTCGCTGTACGGGCTAACGCGCACGCCTGCGACTTTCGGCACAACCACGGAGAGCCTGTCTAACAGCTCTGGCGTGGCGTACGTCATCAACGCTGGTGATCTCCACTTCCTCAATGGCAGCACGGGCGCGACGTACACAAACACGACCGGAGGCACGCTGGGCGCTTCTGGTGGAACGCTAGACGTTCAAATCATCGCTGACCAGTCAGGCACCAGCTTCAACGCCACGGCTAGCGCGATTAACTCCCTCGTGACGCCTCTTCTCGGCGTAACGATGTCGAACGCCTCGCCCCTGACGGCCAATGACGAGGAGACCGACGAGGAGCTCCGGGAACGCTGCCGTGAGTCTTTGGCAGCGGCCAGCCCCAATGGGCCAGGCGACGCTTACGACTTCTTCGCAAAGGCGGCGACACGGCTTTCTGACGGCTCTAACGTGGGGGTCACGAGAACGCTCGTCGTGTCGGCTGGGAACGGCTCGACGACAGTGTACGTAGCCAGCGCCACGGGCGCGATCGCGGGTACGATGGGCAACCCAGCGACAGACTTGGGTGCGATCCACGACGAGATCCAGAAAAATTGCGTGCCTACGGGTTTTGCAGAGACGACCGTTTCGGCTGTAGCGCACAACATCCTCGTGTCGGCTACCGTCTATCTCAAACACGGATCGACGCTCGCTCCCAGCGTAGCTCAGGATCAGATCCTGGTCCAGTTGCAAAACTACTTCAAGACGATCCCGATCGGCGGATTCGACATCGGCTCTGGTGGTAAGGTGTTCGTGGACGCTCTTATTGGCCAGATTTATCAAGCCTCGGGTGAGTTCATTGAGGTAACGATCTCGTCGCCTGGTGGCGCTTCCGTTGCTCTTGCACAGAACGAAGTGGCTGTTATCACGTCTGTTGGCGCGAACTTCACGATTACGAGCACATAATGGCTGAAACGACCACCTTCCGCGAGTCCGTCAAAACCATCTGCCCTAGCTGGCTACAGGGCTTTTGGGGATATCGCTTTATGTACAACTGTGCTACTCATATCGATGCTGTGAGTGAAGCGCTGAAGCAAGGCGTGCTCGCGCGCATGCCCGGGTACGGGACACGCGAGGCTCTGCCGTTTATTGGCCACGACAGGCAAATCCTGCGCGGATTCCAAGAGACGGATGCGGCTTACATCGCGCGCTTGCAGCAAGCCATCCCGACGTGGAAGGTTGCGGGCAATCCCTACGCGATCATCGGGCAGCTTGCTGGTTACGTCTCGCCGTTTGTGCCTACTATCCGTTACGTTGTAAATGGCCAAGACGATCAAGGCGACGGATTCTCTGACTGGATTACGCTGCAAGCAGGCTCAACGACTTACACGCGTGCGCAACCTCGCGACTGGGATTGGTTCGGATCAGATCCTGGAGACTTCCACTTCTGGATCATTCTCTACATTTTGAACGCACCAGCTACTGGGTTGATCCTGCCGAAAAACTGGGGCACGTGGACGTGGGGAGACGGGTCATCGTGGGGCAGCACAGCCACTCAGGCTCTAGTTGGCGACATACGTTCGATCGTCTCTAAATGGAAAGCCTCTGGCTCAGACTGCACTAACATTATCGTTGTGCACAACGATCCTTCTAATATTTGGGTGCCTGGTGGTGGTGGAACAGCACCGTTCCCCGCAGGCAACTGGTATGATTTCAGACAGCGCTGGAACGGCGCTCTGTACTGGGATGGAGTTAAATAATGAGTTTCCCTTATACGCCTGTACCAAGCAACAACCCGGCTACCGTAACTCTGCCCAGCGATGGCGATCTCGCTAGCGCTCTCAGCGTCGACAGCCCCTTTGGTGATCTTGCGGACAAAGTAGCTCACGCTCAATGGCCCGAGTCTGACAACACCAAAAAATACCCACTAGCTTCTCGCGGGCTCAGTAGAATTCAACGATGCGTGTGCTCGACGAGTCAAACAGCAGGCGTAAACGATTGGGCGCCTCAGAACGGATTCAACTGTTCTATCATGGCACAGGTAACGCTTGCTGGAACAGCAGTTATCTATCAACCGCTAGATCTTCCGGACGGTAGTGTTCTCACAAGTGTAATCGTCTACCTTATAGCCACGGGCGGTCACGGTGGATTGCCTGGCACGATGCCAACGGCTCGACTGTTCAAAATGAACGCTACCACAGGCGTGTTAACGCAAGTGGGTATCACCACCGGTGATCCAAGCAACCTTGCTGCGTACGAGGCGTATCATTTCATTTCGATCGGTGGTGGTATTAACGAAACGATCGACAACACGCAGTACAAATACGTGGTCGCTGTTACTGGAGAAGCCGGTGGCGGTTCAATAGCTGGCCTGCAATACTGGGCCTGCCAAACAGCTAGCACGGTTACTTCTCAAGATCCAGGAGCTTCCTAATGGCTGGCAACAACACCGCTTCATTCCTCGACTTGCTGCTTGGCGCGCAAGTCCAAAACAATGGGACGAAGCTCACTCCTCGTCGCTATCTAAACTTCTCGACTGGATTCACGGTAACCGACGATCCTACGAACGATCGCTATACGCTGACTGCTGCAGGTGGTGGCCTCACGCCTCCGGTCGTATTGCAAGCAGCTAACGCTGCCCAGGTGCCTTTCACGCTCCAAGGCGCGGCTGTCCAAACCGCAGACTTGCAGCGGTGGATTGACTCTGCTGGTACGATCCTCGCGCGCATTAAATCGTCTGGACAGCTCGCACTGCCTACGACGGTTGGCGCTCTCGTTTCCGACAACAGCGGCAATATTACCTCGGCTGCGAACGTCACTAACGGCGTGCTGCAGTCTGTGGGCGCAAGCGCTCCGTCGTTCACTGCTACTCCGCAGTTGACGCGCCTCGGTATTGGCGTCGCCGCTGACGCGAACTTCCAGCTGAAGGCTGTTGGGCTAACCACGCACAGCACGGCCAAATTTCTTGGCTCTGGTGGAGGTATCGCCTTTACGTGTCTGGGTGCTGACTCCAACTACGTATCGTTCGACGCGGATTGGACGGCCAGTGCTTGGATAGCTCGAGCAACCAGCGCATGTACCATCTACAAAACCATAGCCAAGCTGTTTATTGATGGTAGCACAGGCCTGACGAACGGTAACTCGTTCTCGCCGACAACTCGCGCGAACATGGATCTGTCGAACGGCAACCTGCGGCTCGGCGACGGCACGACTGCGACAGCCAAGTTGGACGTGGTCGGTAAAGCCGACATCGTACAGCTCAAGGTATCGTCGCACTCGACACAAACCAGCAAGCTGTGCGAGTTCTACAACACAGCTGGTGCTCTGGCTGCGTACTTAACACAAGACGGACAGCTAGGACTAAATATCGCTGGCGCTGATGTGACTGTCGGCGGATATACAGCCGATATGGTCAATCTCGGCGCTGTCTACATGGGTGTAGTGCCTGGATCTACTAACTATACGTTGGTTAGCGGAGCTGGATTGACTTTACTCAACGCTACTTCAACAGTTCAGCTGTGTCTTAACAACTCTGGTGTCATGACGGTGACTGCGTCACTGATTAGGTTGGATATCGCCGCTATGCAATACGCGGTCGGCGTTACAGCTCCCATCATTAACCAAGCAGACAATGTCACCAACGGCGCTACAGCTCAACCACTAACTCTTCAAGCAGCCAACGCCACGGGTACCACCGCGACTGGCGGCAAGCTTATCCTCAAAGCAGGCACAGGTACAACTGTCGGCGGTAATATTGAGCTTACGATCCCTGCAGCGGCTGGCAGTAACCACGCCAAGCTGAGCATTCTCGAGGGCTCTACTGAGTTCGCCAAATTCGGAGTCGACGCAACGAGCGCGTTCTTCGCATTGGGTACGAACTTCGCTACTGCTGGTATGGTGAGGCTCTCTAACAACAGCTACATATCTGCACGCAACGCTGCTAATAGCGGCAACCTGGATTTGTGGAAGGCAAACGCCAGCGATCAGCTGCAAACTGGTCTGCTCACTGTGGCCGGTCACGTAATCACCACGTCTGGTGGCGTCATTTCTAGCGCTAACGACATGGTGGTAAAGAACAAACCCGCAGACGAGAGCGTAACATCTTCTACTACTCTGCAGAACGATGACGACCTGGTGTTCGCCATCCTAGCCAACGAGGTCTGGGCTGTGCGCTACGTGCTGTCCACCACGTTTGCTACGTCGGACGGCATCAAGTTCGCTATCACTCTGCCGACCAGCGCCACGTGCATGCTGACCTCTCAATTGTACGAGCACGGAGCGACATCCTTCCGAGTCACGAACTCTACAACGGCTGGCGCTTCTCTCTCGCTGCAGCCTGGAGAAGCTGTTACGGCCTCTATCATCATTATCGACATCTTGGTTGTTAACAGCTCGAACGCGGGTAACGTTCAATTCCAGTTTGCACAAAACAACTCCTCTGGCACAGCTACAGTTGTTAAGCAAAACAGCTACCTCGTAGCTATCAGAAAGTAAAAAAAATGCCTGGTATTCAACTTATACAAACCGGCGGTGCCGGCGTTGTTAACTCTGCTGGAGTTCAAAATCCGGCTCCTATTAGCACTGTGTTAACTGGCATCTTGTGCCAATTGTCTGTTGTTGGTACAACACCTTCCTCGTACTTGTGGACTCTAGGCGTACCGAAAGATAGCAAGACAGAGCTCAACACAACTAATGGGTCTGCCCCACAGTTCACACCAGACAAGCCTGGAAATTACACCATAATCTTGGTGGATCAAGCAGCCGTAGTATATAGTTTGTCGCTAGCTGTACAGAGCGTTGCTATTACCGCAGCCTTCGGGCCGCTGCGGCCAGCGTATGTACCAAGCACAGCTGTTGCGGCTCCCACAGCTGGGCAAGTCATTTTCAGTGATGCAGCCAACAACGGAGCTCTGAGTTTCAAGAGCCCAGCTGGCACAGTTACTCAGCTATTACAGGCTCCGCTGGTCAGCACAAACCTTCAATGGGATACAGGTGTAGCTGGGTCATTGTCTGGCTTAGATTACTCTGTAGCAGGAGGCACAGCACCATCTCTTACCATTAAAGCTCCTAATGCTACGGGCACAGGATCGACAACTGGAGGCACTCTGGTTCTGGAAGCTGGTAGCGGATTCGTCACTGGGCAAGTTCAACTAAAAATAGCGGGTAATCTGAGAGCTTCTTTAATTGACAACGTTTTGGAGTTCCAAAAAGGAAATCCTTTCACTCTTAGAGTTGAGCCAACTGTTGCAGACGAGCATGGCCGCGACCTTATCTTGGAAGGTCAAGCCGTTAACTTTCCCGGCGGTACTAGAAACGGTGGTGGAGTTGTCATCAGATCTCGTAGAGGCGTTGGTGCTATTGACTCTTTTGGAGTCCGCATTCGAGAAGAGAACTTTGACATCATCCAGTTTTACTCAGAAGGTGTTAGCCCACAAGTAACATGCGGCCCAGATCCTACTACTAGTCAATTTAGCTTTCGCGCGCCGTTTGCATCTATTTTTCAAATGCGAGCAGACGTTGGTAATATTTATTTAGACTCAATCGGTAAAATCCTCCTAAGAGCAGCGCAGTCTACTGTGGGAGATCGCATTAGCGCGATAGCAGGACCTAACGGGCTTAGAGTCGCCAATGATAGCACAGCGCCAACAGAACGCTTGGAAGTGGCTGGTAATATTCTTTTTGATAAATCGATCTCTGCTCCTATTTTGAAACACGGCGCTCTTACTACAGACATTGCTGCCACAGCTTTGAATATCACGCCGCAGCAGGCTGTTGGACCTAATAACAAAAAGTCCGGAGACGTAGTCGTCAATCTGTTTGCTCCTGTATCTGGTGCTGTAGAAACAGATGAGGACGCTCTGATTGTTAAACATGCTGGTAACAACCTCTTAGCCTTCCGAAGGTTTTCTGCATTTTATGGGGCAATTTTTGCCAAAGGAGCTATTGCATCTCCTACAGCGACAAACTATACGCTTCTAACAGATGGCGCCACTGTATCGATTCTAAACGTACCATCGGGCGGTTCTGTTGGATTGGCAGTGGATAATGGTATCAAAATTGCAGCAAACGCCACCGGTATTGGTGTGTTCGGTGCTACTCCTGTGGCCAAACCAACAGTCACTGGTTCTAGAGGTGGAAACGCAGCACTAGCATCTCTTCTAACAGCTATGGCCAACCTTGGTTGGGTTACTGATAGCACTACCGCTTAAAGGCAGCATATGTCACTTGAACTTCTTTCAGTCGCTATTGCAGCGCTGACTTTCATAACCGGCATTCTAGGGAAGATCATGGCCAGCTACTCTGGCCGACTCAAAACCGCAGAAGCCGAGATTGTAGCGCTTAAAGTAGACAACGCCACGCTGAAAGCTCAGTCTAGCGGTCAAACAGCTATGCTGGGCGAGCTCAAAGCAGAAGTGTCTGATATTCGCGACAACATGGTACGGCGCGACGATCTAACTGCAATGGCGCAGTTGATTGCCGACTCCGTGCGTAGCAAAGGACAAAAATAATGCTAACAACTCTTCTTACGTACTACGGTGCTGTGACTGGCCTCCTCTCCGCTGCTGCTATGGCCGTTCACGCTTTCAAGCAGGACGACACCGCGGTCGGCAAAATCATCGTGACTGCGGCCAACGACGCGGTTGGTCTTTACAAGGTGTTCTCTTCCTTCGGCAAGAAGTAAAATGGAAACGACAGTGGCACATGTAACAGGAATCGATCGTCTCACACAGCCAGAGCTCCGAACGCTCGCGACTGCGGCGGATCAAATCGGCACGCATGTGGACAACCTTGCTGCTGTCATTCGTTTCGAGACGGGAGGCAGCTGGCTGACCTCCCAACTCAACCGCGCAGGTTCGGGCGCTGTTGGTTTGATCCAGTTTATGCCCGAGATCGCGTGCGGTCTCCTCGGTTGGAAAGTGACCGACGAGAACAAAAAACTCGCTACGGAGAAGTTCGCTAAAATGAGCTTCACCGAGCAGATGATGTACGTAGTGAAGTATTTCAAGCAAAAGGGCAAAAAACTCGACACGCTGGAAGCTCTCTATTGCGCCGTGTTCTGGCCTGCAGCGATCGACAAGGACAACGACTATGTCATTGCTGATAAGAACAGCAAGCCGATCACGTATCGACAGAACGCTGGTTTCGACACGATGGGAAACAAAGATGGTAAGATAACTCGAGGAGAGATCTGCCAGGCTGTGAGGAACGTTCTTATTGCTGCTGAAGCCAAGCCACGCATCCAAATCGAGGCGACGCCTCGACCTGTGGGGCCAGCAGAGCCGACAGTTGCGCCCGTGCCCGAGTACGAAGTCTACTTGCCGACCATCCCCGAGATTCCAGCTCCTGTCAAGCCCGCGTCTTGGATCTCCGTCTTGTGGTCCTTCATTGTCAAGCTGTTCGCCAGATAACCCACCACCTACTATTTTATCTGGAAAATATTGAGATTGGATTAAGAAAGAAATGAGAGAGAAGAAATAAAGAAAAAAAAAGAGATAGGGAAAAGTTGGAGAACAAATAATAGGTGGTGGTCAGTGCTAGACACACGCTCGTCAGATGGTTAACCTCAAAATGGAGGCGTTCATGCGAAAGATCTGGGCTCTTTTTTTGGTGGCGATTTTTGTACTCGCTACGACAGCTTGCACGCGTTGTGGAGCAGGCGGCCAGCAGCCGACGGTTTCTGATCTACAGAACGAGACGGTTGCGCTAGTCAAACAGAACGACGACGGCCAATGGTTCCCCTACTGCGGCGGAGTCTGGGTCGGTCGATCGCGCGTGTTGACGGCCAAGCATTGTACGGACGGCGAGGACAAGATTTACGTTCTGACGGCGGGTGAGGTCTCTGGCATCGTGTCTGACCCGAAAGCCACGCATGAGGCTACAGTGGTAGCGCTGGCCCCCAAATACGACTTGTCGCTTATTGATGTGGCGTTGCCACCGCTGCATCCCGTAGCGAAGCTCGCCGAGCAGGGGCCTCCTGTTGGGAGCTCGCTCCTCATGATGGCGCATCCAACTCTCAACTACTGGACGTTCTGCACGGGCCTCGTCACTAACTACTACAGCGAGATTGGTGTGGGGCCTGCACACGATCTAACTGGTCCGTTCATGGGCGTTGCCTCTCTCGTCATGAACAACGGCGGTAGTGGGTCTGGGGTGTTCGATCGATCTGGGAATCTCGTGGGCATTGTTAGCATGAAGAGTGGTACGCCTGGTTTGGGCTATGCTATCCCTCTGCCTGCTCTGCGAGGATTTCTTACCCGTGCGCCGCGGTAAGCCAGAGTTAAAGACGCAGTTCACAGGCGTGGACGGGCAGGAGTGGCGAATCTTTCACGCTCCTGCACGTAAATTTCCTGGTATCTTCAAAGATGGCAAGCGCTGGGTCGTTGGTAAGGTCTACTTTGGTGGTAAGCGCAAAGGTAAGATCTACATCGACAGCGAACAGCCAGAGCACGACAAGCTGGATACCACGATTCACGAGCTGGTGCACGTGGCCATGCGCGATCTCGGCCTCGATCAGATGATCGAAGAAGAGTTTGTAGAAAAGCTTTCCAGCCGGCTCGCCTTCTATTTGGATCAGATATCTCGATAGTGAGTAGAAGTAGAAGACCCAACAAAAAAGGATATAGGCGTGCCAAGTCGGGAGAGCGTTATCGCCCATTCGAGCCTGAATGCCCAGTGTGTGATCCTGAGCATTTCAACCGGATTTACAAAAACAAAAAGAACGCTCTCTCGCCAGCCGATAAGGAAGAACTAGACACTGGCGTTCTCGCTACTTAAATTTAGTAGCTGGAGGATGAACACCAAATGTCAGTTTTTCAACGAGCGACAAAATCACAAGCAAAGCTGCGTCTCGGCATCCAGGGTCCTTCCGGCTCTGGTAAGACGTATTCCGCTCTCAAGATCGCTTCTCAGTTTGGCCGTGTTGCTTTCGGCGACACCGAGTACGGCTCCGCTAGCAAGTACGCTAAGGAGTTCGAATTCGATGTGTGCCAGCTCACCGAGCCGTACCATCCCGACAAGATCGGCAAGCTCATCAAAGAAGCCGCAAGCGAGTATGATGTGCTCGTCATCGACAGCCTCACGCACTTCTGGAACAGCGAAGGAGGCTTTCTCTCGCTAGTCGACCAAGAAGCGAAGAAAGCTGCTGCTCGTGGTGGTAAATACGACAGTTTCGGTGCGTGGAAGGTCGTTGACCCGATCTATCAGCGGATGGTTCAGCAGATTCTGTCTGCGCCTATCCACCTGATCATGACGGTCCGAGCGAAGACCGAGCACGTGATCGAGGAAGGCGCCAACGGCAAGAAGCAGGTTAAGAAGCTGGGCCTTGCTGGCGAGATGCGCGACAACTTCGTATACAACCTCGACATCGAGGGTATGATGACGATGGAGCACAACTTCGTCATCGGCAAGACACGCTGTCCTGACGTCGACGGTAAGGTCTTCGAGAAACCAGGTGAAAACTTCGCAAATCTTGTGAAGGCTTGGCTCTCCGACGGCGCACCCAAGACGGAAAATGGAAGCGTCGGCAAGTAGAACGAATCTGCTGATGAAGTGCGGTTATTGGGCGAGGTCGGACATCCCGGCTCCGCCCAATGACACAGGCGAAGGAGCGCATTACGGCATCGTAACGCACGCTATCGCTGAGCACCACAGCACAGGCGTTGAACTAGACCTGCAAGCTCTCGCCAATGAACACGAGCTCACACCAGAAAAGCTCGAGCAAGCGAAAGTCGACGGCTGGGCGTTGTACACGTGGCACCAAGAGCACATCGGTGGCACGAAGTATCACGAGCAGAAAGTCGCCTATAATGTCAACACTCGCACGGCGCGGGTACTCACCGAGCCAGAGCCGCGAGATTATACAGGCTGTGTTGACGGAGAATTCCCCGGTACTGCAGATCTTATTGCAGTTAAGCCCGGCACAGTTTGCGTGGTTGACTACAAAACCGGGCACACCCCGTGGGAAATTTACAAGGATCAGCTGAACTTCCTGGGCCTAGCAGCCGCAAGGATTTACGATGCCACACGCGTTGTGTGCATCGTGCTGAAGGTTGCGTCTGGTGAGTGCTACCCGCATCACTGGGTACTGGAGAAGGAGAGGATCGACGAGTTCGAAGGACGCTTTATCACAGCGTTCCTCCACGTGCCAGGCAGCGAACCATCGCCTGGCCCGCACTGCGTGAATCTGTACTGCCCTATGGCTAGTACCTGCCCAGCTACTTTGAGCAAGCTCGAGCAATACACGGGCGCTGATCTGTTGAGCAACATCGACTCGTCGTGTGACATCAAAGACGACGAGCAAGCCAACAAGCTGTACGAGATCAAGGCTCTGTTGACAAAGACAGGCGACGCGGTTAAAAAATCACTGAAGCTGTACGTTGACCAATCGGGCGGATTTTTACTTCCCAACGGGAAAATGTACATGAAAGACAAGGGATCCTACAAGGAAACCCGCGTTCGAAATGAAAGAGGAAACGAAAATGGCTGATGGACTGAACAGAGCGACACTCCTTGGAAACCTCGGAGCTGATCCGGAGCTTCGATACACAAACTCGGGCAAAGCCGTCCTCAACATGAGGCTCGCTACGACCGAGAGCTATCTGGATGCAAACAAGGTCAGGCAGGAAAGCACGCAGTGGCACACGGTCACTCTGTGGGGCAAGCGTGGCGAGGCTCTCGCCAAGTTCCTCACGAAGGGATCGCGGATTCTCGTCGAGGGAAGCATCCGCAATTCGAGCTACGAGGACAAGGACGGTAACAAGCGTTACAAGTCCGAGGTCGTCGCGAACAACATCGTACTCTGCGGTGGTGCTCGAGCGGAGGGCAGCAATAGCGAACAGCAGGAGAGCGGTGGTAACTCTGCTGGTGGTGAAGAGGAAGAAGAGAGCTTCGACCGATTCTAGTCCAACGTGGGAATGCGTGTAACCACGCATAGTCTAACGACCAGGTGCTGATGGCGCCATCCCACCCATCATCGGCCCAATTTCAACGGGCTAGTCGGTTACGCGCCGTCCGACTCTAATAAAAGACGGCGCAGCTGTTTGTTTGGAGGATAAAATGCACGACAAAAACGGTACGCCGATCGCTAAGGGCAGCAGGGTAATCGTAGAGTTCATCGTGGAAGACACATCGGCGACAGAAGAATATTGCAATGTGAGGCTCAAGACCGTCGAGCCTTTCTATCCGGACTTCAATCGGTTCGATAGCTTCTGGTTCAACGCCAAGCAGACTATTGCACAGCCATGAACGAAGCGCACACAGAGCAGCTTTATCGCGAGTGCCCAATCCTCTTCGGTGATCACACCAAGTCGATGCGAGAGACTTGCATGTGCTGGGGATTCGAGTGCGGTGACGGCTGGTTTGACCTCATTTTCACGCTCTCGCGCAAGATCGAGGCGATCGTCACTAAGCTACCGACAGAAGAACGTCCCGTAGCGATGCAGGTCAAAGAGAAGTTCGGCGGTCTCCGCTTCTACATGACGTCGCATCACGACGAGATCGAAAAGCTCATTTCACAAGCGGAGTACGACAGTGAACGCACCTGCGAAACCTGCGGAAAGCCTGGAACGCTGCACACTGATGGATGGTGGCGCTGTCTTTGTGATATCTGTGAAGACGCCTATCAGACCAAGCGACGTAGTAGAACTAAGACCTGACGAAGTCGTCTACGTTCGGTGTCAACGGTGGCGTCGCTATGCGGTCGTCGATGGCTTCGGCGTGTTGACAGGACCAGCAGAAATGGCTAATTTGAACGTATGACTCCGGGTCGCGTGTTTGTTGTGATGTGGATGCTCGTGACAGCAGCGGCCATGGCCACCTCGCTACGCGCTGTTTATTTGTTGCACGAGCTTGCAAAAGTGTGCCAGTAATGCCAACAGGATCGTGGCCTTACAAATCAGAGTCTGTTGCGCGCAGCTTCGGTTGGTTCAACCCAAACGATGCTGAAGCTATTGACAAATTTCCCTCGCCGCCTGAGGTTCCGCTTGAAATGAAAAATACTGCAGCTCCTCAAAAAGAAGACAAAATGAAGAAGGCACGCTGGGACCTGGTGAGCTTCCGGGCGATGGAGCTCGAAGCTGACGTGATGGCTTTTGGTGTGGGCAAGCACGAAGATAACGGCGTGCAGAAGTGGCGGAACGAGAGCGTGGACCAGCATTTCGCCTCGCTCATGCGGCACATCTCGGCGTACCGACGTGGTGAGTACCTCGACCCTGAGACCGGCAAGCCGCACTTGGCGCATGCGCGGTGTCGGTTGGGTTTTTTGCTCGAAATCGAAGAAGCGAAGCGTGCTGACCAGACAACAGCTTAATAAAGCTCGTCCAGAAAACGTGCGTCGTCTTGCGAACTGGCTCCACGTCAATTACGACGGTTGGAGCCATAAGCATCTGGTGAAGTATCTAGCGTTTCTGTTCAAGAGCGGTCATGGCTTCTGATGCCGCTGCGCGATTACCAAGAGCGAGCCGTAGAAAACGGCGCTGCTGAGCTCGAAAAACACCGGTCAGTTTGCCTAGTTGGCCCCACGGGTTGCGGCAAGACTAACACCGGAGTAGCGCTGGCACAAAAGTACGGTAAAGCTCTGTGGCTGTGCAACAGGCGCGACCTCTGCCGGCAGACGCAGCAACGCGTGTACAGCTACGGCGTTGACTGGCCCGTGCGGACGATACAAGGCTTCAAGACGCGCGCTAGGTGGCACTGGCCCGAAGCTGACGTGCTTGTTGTGGACGAGTGCCACCACGCGCCATCTGATAGCTGGGAATACGTTCTTCGTCGCTACCCGAACGCGAAGGTGATTGGGCTTACAGCCTCGCCAGAGCGCTACGACGGCCGTCCTCTCGATCATTTGTTCGAGTCGATGGTGAAGATCGCTGACTATAGCGAGCTCATGGCGCAGGGGCATCTCGTGCCTTGCCGCGTGTTTCGGCCGAACAAAGACATCAACCGCGGGCTAGCACAAGACCCGCTGACTGCGTACCAGCGCTACACGCCTGGAATGTGTGGCTTCTGCTTCGTGCAGAACAATAAGCACGCGCAGATGGTAAAAGAGAGCTTCGATCAGGCTGGAGTCAAAACAGCCATTGTGCACGCCAAGAGCTCGGAGAAAGATCGAGTGCGTGCTATGGCAGAGCTCGAGTCAGGCGATATCCGCTTGATCATAAACTGCGCCACCATGACCGAGGGAGTAGACGTTCCCTCCGCTCAGGTGTGCATTCTAGCGCGCAAATGCGGGCATGAGGGCATCTACATTCAGACGACAGGACGTGTGCTGCGCCCGTCTCCAGGCAAGCCCTACGGCGTGCTGCTCGATCTCACGAGCGCAAGCGAGCGCCATGGGATGCCGACCGCAGATAGAGCGTACAGCTTGACCGGCACAGCGATCTCGCAGAGCAATCCAATACCGGTGAGGCAGTGCTATGAGTGTGGGGCTGTAATGGAGGCGTGGCGCAAGAGCTGCATTACGTGCGATACCGCTTTTATCCCTGGTGTGTTCAGGCCCCCCAAGATCAAAGACGTAGCTCTGCAAGAGGTCTACAACGGGTCAGAGACGCCAGAAGACGCGAAGCAGACCGAGCTCGCGCGCATGACGACGATAGGCTGGCGATGGGCCGCTGCAGCAGAGCAGTTCGAGAAGCTGTTCGGCAGCCGACCGACTCAAGCCCAGTGGCTGCGCCTCGGACCGAAGGCAATCCGACAAGAGTGGTTCAAACTCGAGAAGAAGTTCGGAGCCAATAAAGCTTCTGTTATCATCAAATCATACACTGGACAATGGCCAGATTATCAGTTACGTTTTGAACTGGAGAAATGAAAATGACGATCGAAAAAGGAAAAAAGAACGTTTATCGTATCATCAACCGCGCCATCCGACAGAACAAAGCTGCTGGTGTGGAGCTCAAAAAAAGCACGTGGGGCCTCGGCGTAAGCGAGCAAATGCGGTATACGTTGCCGCAGAGCTGTGGCTGTCCTCTTGCCCTTGTGATGTGCGGCAAAAAGGTCGATCTTCGCTGTTCGGATTACGAGTCTGCTGCTGCTCGTATCCTCGGCAAGCCGCGCGCTTGGGTTAGCGCGTTCATCAACGGGTTCGACGGCGACAAGTTCAGCGAGATGGGCGACAAGTTGAAGGCGCACAAAGACGCGTTCAATTTCGGGCGTCGGCTCGCCAAGAAGCATGTGGAGTCTGCCAATGCGTAAAGTACGCAGAGTAAAGATCGGCCCCAACGTCAAAGTCAGCGAGGACGGTGCTGATCTGCAAGTTGGTGAGCAGCCTCTCAGCCAAGCGCTGGTGATCGGCTACGTTTGCGATACACACGTTCCGTTCAACAACACGGGTCGTGGTATCAAAACAAGTGCGCGCATTGCAGCCGCGTTCAGGGGCAAAGGACCAGGCGACATCGTAGAGCTCGACGAGGCCGACTGGACGCTGCTCAGGGATGCGCTCCTCGAGGGACCGTCGGAAGGATTCTTCATGACGTTGGAAGACCCGACCACGAAAGAGCCAGTGACACTGCCTGGGCGTCTGTTCTTGCCGTGCATCGAGGCCGTCGAAACAGCGGAGCTAGCAGAAGTACAATGATGCTCGTCGCTCTTTGGTTGGTAGCGTTTTACGTGGCAACACGTAAGCGCTACACCATTTGGCGTAGCGATGCGAAAAAGTACCTGACTCGCTTGTACATTGTGGGGCAGTGGTTCAGGGATCTGTTCCACTGCCGCCCGTACATCCACGTGTTTCATTCAAGCGATGACGCCGAGTTTCACAACCACCGTTGGAAGTGGAGCTATGGCCTCATCCTGTGGCGCGGATACAGCGAACAGCGAGTAGAAAACAATTGCGGATACGCTGTGCGTACCGGTCTGCCTTGTGAAGATCATCTGTGCAAGGCCAATCGCAAGATCATCGAACGCCGGTTCCGCATGTTCTCGATCAACAAGCTGGATAGCAATTGCTTCCACCGTGTCGATCTTTATGACGAGAAGCCGTGTGTGACGCTCTTTCTCGCCGGCCCGTTTGCAAGCGAAGATTGGGGATTTCTCAAAGATGACGGAACAATTGAGTATGCCAGGGATCGCTTTGCCGGAAGACGAGACGACCTGTCCGACGACTGAGCATTGCTGCCACGCGCGTGGTTGCGAGGTAGCTGTTCCGCCAGAAAAACTGATGTGCTTCAACCATTGGCGCATGGTTCCACGTCAGATACAGCAAGCTGTCTGGGCCAACTACAGGCTCGGGCAATGCAACGACAAGCGCCCATCTCTAGCCTGGCTACAAGCAGCCGATGCAGCGATCGGTTATGTGGCCAGGCTCGAGCGTAAGCCAAATACTCGTGTTGAGGTTGCGGCTTTGGAGGCTTATGACAATGGACAGATTAGCAGACCGTCGGCTGTTCGATTACCTGATCTCATCTCTCGACGAGTTGAAGTGCGCCGCAGGTACAGCCGCGAAGAAAGCGTGGCTGGAGAGGATGAAGAGGGCTCTGGATGATTGGTTTCAACAAACAGGTGGCCAGTGATTTCTAGGTGCTTGGTCTGCCTGCATGAGCAGAGGTACAATCCCTACGAAGATTACAAATGCTCCGTATGCGGGCAAATGTACATGTACGATGAGGGCCACCAAATCAGTCTCACGCCAGAGCAGGTAGAGCTGTTGAGGAAGAACTATGAGCTACGACGATGATAACGATGAGGGACTTAACGAATCCGAGTTGGAATTTCAAGCAAGAGCTCGTCTCCACCTTGGAAAAAGAGCTGACTGTGTTTTTTGGAGGAACGCAGTCGGAGTTGCTAAAACGCACGGGGGTCATGCAGTTCGTTACGGTTTATGCCGAGGTAGTAGCGATCTGGTTGGATTCGTACGCCCGTCTGGCCGACTCACTGTTATTGAGCTCAAGCTTCCTGGAGGCAGGCTATCCGACGACCAGCGACGCTTTCTCCAACTTGTTAACATTGGCGGAGGTTACGGACGAGTCTGCACTACTCTCGCAGAATGCGATGCTGCTGTTGATGCAGCGATTGCTGGACAGCGTGGGATCAACGATTGGAAAGGAAAACGATGATGGAAGCTGTTAATCATCCCGCGCACTACGGCGGCGAAGACAATCCGTACGAAGTAATCAAGGTGCTGGAGGCTTGGGGCCTCGAGAAAGACGCTTACCTTTTTAACGTGGTGAAGTACATCGCTCGTCACGACAAGAAATGCGCGCCACTCGAAGATCTGGAGAAAGCTGCATGGTACCTGAACCGCAAGATCGTACAAATGAAGAACGGACAGTTACCGTCAATTTGATGGGTTTCTACTGCGCCGAGTGCGGTAGTCTCGTCGTCAAAGGGCACGTGTCTGGGCCATGCGTGCTAGAATGCGACCGGTGTCACATGCAGTACAGGAGCGAAGGTGGTGCTGGTACCAAGTCTGTCATGATCGGGCGAGCTCCTCTTTACGCTTGTGAGCAGCTCTACTTCCGCCGATGATTGTCATCAACGCGCTGTCGCGCGGAGACAAGATCGAATTCATCCAACCAGGCGGGTCGTCTATCTGGGTGCCTTGCACTTACGACTTCTTCATCCCAGGCAGCGACCCGCATCCGGTAGCCAACTGCCGCAAAGAGAACGGCTGGTACCGAGTAAGCTGTGGAAGCTGGACCGAGCGCAGCGATCAAATACGCTACTGGCACAAGCTGGGAGTGCAGACGTTCGAAGGCGACGTTTCGCCCATCCGTCGTTATTTCGTCGATCACCCAGACACCCAAATCGGCAAGCCTTATGCGTGCTATCTCGACATTGAGGCTGACTCCAGAGCTAATTTCTTCCATCTCACCGCTGGCCACGCGCGCGTGCTTTGCTGGACCACGCAAGGCAAAGAGACTGGAAAGATCGTCCACCGCTGCCTGCAGTCAGACAGCGACGCCGACGAGCGTCGACTACTCGCTGCATTTTGGGAAACGTTCGCGCATTATGATCAGGTTCTCGCCTGGAACGGTGGCCAAATAGACAGCGATATCCTGAAGACTGAGCACGCGAAGCACGGATTCGATTTCTATGTCATCGTGCGACGTTCGGCCCGTCTAGGCGTGCTACCCAAATGGTGGCGACGCAAGCTCTACCTCGATCACCTTGCGTGCTTCAAGCGCAACAACATGAACTCGGGCGATGCCTCAGAGAAGGTGTCTTTCTCCCTCGAGAACATCGGTATGGCTAAGGTCGGGCGAGGCAAGTCGCATTTCGACAGCTCGCGCACGTGGGAAGCCTGGTATGCCGGAGGCAAGAGCAGGCAAGATCTCAGCGATTACAACGTGGCTGACGTTGTGCTTGAGAGCGACATAGAGAAGGCGACCGACTACCTGTCTGTGTTTCAGTCTCTGTGCGAGGCGACCTGGGTTTTCCCTGATACGCCAGGGTTGCAGCCAATGCGCCAAGTAGACGGGCTCATGATGAGCTACGGCAACAGGCGAGGCGTTCACTTCAAGACCAAAGATCATGAAGCCGTCAACCCAGATCAGTCTTTCGCTGGTGCTTACTGCGAGGGACCGAACCACGTGGACGAGTTGCGCTCTGAAGACGGGCTTGTGCACAACGTGCATGTGGCCGACTTTAAGTCACTGTATCCGTCGATCATGATCTCGCTGAACATCTCGCCAGAGCTGATTGGTTTGCCTGGCTCCACGTGTCCTGTGGACGAGGCATCGATGCAGAAGTACGGCGTAACGAAGCCGATCACTTTCGGCACCGATGACGAAGGCGTGCTGCCCGAATGCGTGAAAGACATGCTCGCGTTGCGCGAAGAGTGGAAACAGCGCAGCAAAAAATTTCCCAAGGGATCGCCTGAGGAGCAGGAAGCGTCACGCAAATCAATGGCCTACAAGATGGCTGGGAACGCTTTCATGGGTGTTGCGTGTTCGCCTTACTCGCGTTATTCCAGCGTAGAGATCGGGCTGGCTATCACGCGCACAGGTGTTTCGCTGATCCACGCAGCTCGAGATGCATGCAGAGCTCGAGGATGGCGCGTCATTTACATCGACACAGACTCGCTGTTTGTGGTGGGGCCCACAGTCGAGCAGTTCAAGGAGTTCACCTCGTGGTGCAATGCAGAGTTGTTTCCGAAGCTGGCGAAAGAATGGGGCTGCCGTGACAACATCTTCTATCTCGACTACGAAAAAGCGTTCGAAGGGATCGCGTTCACCTACGACGTCAAAAAGCGAAAGTACAATAGGAAGAAGTACGCATATCGCCTGGCTCACAAGGGTTTTACGCCGCCTAAGCCAGGAAAAGAGGTTGACGTTGTTGGTATTGAGTCTAAAAGAGGAGACTCGTGCGGACTTGCTAGAGAGTTACAAAAAGCAGTCATAGACAAGTTGCTTGGCTCAAAGCCTACAACAGCTGACGAGCTTGTTGCGCTGATCGAGAAGTTCCGTTTACGCGTGTTCCACGAGGATCATCCCGTCGAAGCTGTCATGATCAGCAAGGCGATCAAAAAAGAGCTGGCCGATTTCGGAGACAAGAGCCTGCCCCACGTGAAAGCTGCGCGTCTACTGCAAAACAAGGGGCGAGAGGTTCGCGAGGGAACCAAAGTGCAGTTCGTTGTCGTTAACGGCGAGAAGAGCAAGAAGTACAACAAAGAAGGTGGCCAGCAGGTCATTCTCGCTGAGGACTACAAGGGCGATTTCGATCGTGTCTGGTTTTGGACCGTAGGGGTCTACCCGGGAACGTATCGTATTGTCAAAGCAGCGTTCCCTCATGACGTGCGCTTTGACCGGTTCGCCCGTTACACGAAGTACAACCGGCTCGAGACGGCTGGTCAGTTGACACTATTCTAGCGCGTCCCTAAACTGTTCAACGGAGGCTCGCGATGACCATCAGACAAATGCTCAAGCAATTCTGCGCTGCTTTCGGGATCAAAAACCCAGAGTTCCCGATGGTTCCCAACGAGGAAGCGGTGCACAAGGCCGTGCGTCTCATCGCGGAGGAGTTCTGCGAGTTTCTCGAGGCCGTGTACGGCAAGCAACCTTGGATCGATGAGATTAAAGACATTCTGGCCGACTGCATTGGCTACGACCAGCCAGCCGTCGATCTTGTCGAGGCTGCCGATGCGCTGGGCGATACAGCGTATGTCGTAGAGTCAGCATTTCAGGCTTTCGGCATCAACTCCGAGCCTGTGCTGGACGAAATTCATCGTACCAACATGAACAAGCGCGGTGGCGCCAAACGCGAAGACGGCAAGCAGCTCAAGCCCGAAGGCTGGCAACCTCCGCAAATTGCGCAGATTCTGCATGACCAAGTAGCCAGCTGCAGCCAGCCTTTCGAAGTAACTCACACCTGGGGAGGCTCGGACATCTAATGCTAACTGACATCCTCGTGCTCAAGCCTGGACAACAGCCGGCCGCGGTATCGTACGCCTTCGAGAAGTGCAAGCCGATCTTCAACGAGCTTCCCGGGATCAGCTGCTGCATCGCTGGCGGTGCTATCCGTGATCTCTGCTTGACCGGCGAGTGCCACACCGATTGGGACCTCTTCTTCTCCAACGCGGGTCAGTGGCTGGAAGCCAAACCGCTCGTGCTCGGCATCACAAAACCAGGCGTGACGGATGCGGTCAACACAGGCACGTCGAAGATCGTGCTCGAAAACAATTTCGTCTGCAAAGTCGATACGCATCTCGGGCAGATCGATCTGTGCAAGCGCACCTTCGCAACGGTAGAGGCGACGGTCGACAGCTTCGACTTCACCATCGCTGCTGCTGCCTTCAACCGCAAGGGCGATTTTTTCTATCACAAGCGGTTCTTCGAGGACCTGGCCCACCGCAAGCTCGTCTGCCACACAGTCAGTCATCCCATGTCGACGCTGCGTCGTTTGCAGAAGTACACACAGAAGGGCTTCACCATCTGTGCTGGTGGTCTGCTCACGATCGCTCGCGAGATTCAGAAGGCTGACCTGTCCGAGCAACAGGTGTTCTATGTCGACTAAGCCCAAAGCGCTGGTCGACTTTCTCGAGATCGTGCGAGAAGCAGCCTACGGTGAGACGTGCGCTAGCTGTGCTGGGTGCAAGACACCCGATCTCAACTTCCGCGACGAGCTCTCGCGCAAAGAGTACAGCATCTCGCGTCTCTGTCAAAAGTGCCAGGACGAGGTCTTCGAGTGACAGAAGATGTCGTGGCTCTCTACGTCGAGCCACGGGGCCCGTACCCTAAGCTGGTGAGAGAGTGGTACGACGAGAAGCGCGACGCTCGCACGTACCAAGGCGGCAAGCCTGTTGTTGCGCATCCGCCGTGCGGCCCATGGTCGCGACTGAAGCACCTCCACAAGAAGCCAGAGGAAGCAGAGCTGGGCTTGCTGGCCGTGGAGCAGGTGAGGAAAAACGGTGGCGTGCTCGAGCAGCCGGCTAATTCCAAGCTCTGGGATGCAGCCGGCTTGCCTCGTCCTGGAGAACACGATGCGTATGGTTTCTCTATCGTCGTCGATCAATGCGCGTGGGGACACGTCGCAAGAAAAACCACGTGGCTCTACTTTGTCCGAGTGGATAAAAACCTCGTGGATCGCACGTGCCGTTTTGGCGGAACTCCAACACACTGGTGCTCAGGCTCGCGCACTGCGCCCAGAGGCCCTGTACCACCTGGCATCAAGGTCTGTAGCAAGGCTCAACGAAACAGAACGCCTCTCGCATTTGCTGAGTGGCTGATTGAAATGGCGAGGGACGCAAAACGATGAACGACTCCGATTTCCTCATTCATTACTGGGAAGAAGATTGGCGTCATGAGAACGATAATCGCATCCGCACCAAAGAGGTGTGCGTGTGCGGAGCGTGGCGCTACACGTGCCTTGCCCTAGCCGATGATGGCTACCAGTCTTGGGGATTCCCAGGTGTGTTGTACATCGGCGAGATACACTATCCAGTCGAGAACCTGTTGGACCTGGCCCGTGAAAACTAAGAACGTCGTCCGTCTCTACAAAGTCGCAGCGATGCCCGTACTGTTGCTCGCTGTCGGCCACATGCTCTACATCGAGTTCTCGTCGTGGTTGAAGGGGCGACCCTACGATCGATGAACTGGCCTGGTCCCCTCCCTCGCGATCGTGCACAAACCATCGTCGAGAACAGCATGATGTACAAAGTCACTCCCTACGAGAAGCGGACCGAGGTGCGGGAATTCCTCGTGCAGCGCGTGACGCTCGACCTCGAAGTGCAAGAAGCAGAACGAGCGCTTGGTGCGCTGCTACAAACGGAGTACCTGTAATGGCAGAGATCTACGGGCCGGATGGCAAAACGCTCATCGGCTACACAATGGATTTGGAAGAGCCGGCTCAGGTCAGCCCCAAGAACATGGGCGAGCTCATCCCGATCCGCAAGCCGGTGGACGAGGCGATGGAAGAAGTGCGCCAGGCGCGCGAAGTGTTGACAGAAGTGCAAAAGCGCTTTAACTGTGACGAAGTGATCTACAACGACTCGAAACGTGAGCTCGCAGAGGCGAAAAACGCCATGCGCGCGGCCGTGTACGAGCTCGAACGATCGCTCTACGCGGAGGATTGATCATGCGCGGTCATGTTGACGTTGTTCTCGATGCGGCGTACGGCTCTTCTGGCAAGGGCAAGCTGTCTACCTGGCTCGCCGATCATAAGGGCTACGCTGGTGTTTCGTCAGCCAACTTCCCGAACGCCGGCCATACGGCGCTCCGTAACGGTTTCAAGTTCGTAGCCAAGGCCATTCCCACGGCGGCGATGCTGTGGCGCGACTGCGAAGCCTGGGATTGCGCGTTCTTCCTCACTCCTGGTTCAGGCTTCACCTGGTCACAGCTCACGAAGGAATGGAAGGAGTGCGGCAAGCCTCCCATCTACATCCACGAAAGAGCGTGTGTCCTCACCGACGAGCATGCGGCGCGTGAGAGGGAAGGGGCCGAAAGCACAGCGCACATCGCCAGCACCATGCAGGGCACGGCTGCAGCGATGACCGACAAGATCCTCCGCAAGCAGAACGCTCCTGTTGCTGCCCAGTACAGCGATGCGTTTCTCGCTCTGGAGGGCGTTCATATCCTGCAAGCCCAGAAGTTCCGTGACGCCATCCACGACATTCTCAGCTACGACGACATCTTGCACGAGGGATCACAAGGATATGCGCTCTCTATCGACCACGGCTCGCACTATCCTCAGTGTACTAGCCGCAATTGCACTACCGCTGCCGCTCTGGATTATCTTGGCGTGGCACCTCAGAGACTCGGCGACGTCTGGCTCAATATCAGGAGCTATCCAATCCGTGTCGGAAACATCGCCCAGGGTAGCTCTGGCGACTTCTATCCCGACAGCCAGGAAATCACATGGGCAGAAGTGGCGGCAAGAGCTGGAATGCCCTACGATGAGACCATCAAACTCGCCGAGCGTGAACGAACTACCGTCACCAAGCGGATACGTCGAGTAGCAACGTTCTCGTGGCAGAACCTCGAGGACGCTGTGCGCACGAACGGCGCGACCAAGCTGTGCCTCAACTTCGCCCAGTACATCGATTGGAGCGACAACGGTAAGCGAGACTTCGACAAGCTGACGCGCAACACGCGCGAATTCGTAGACGAGATCGAGACGAGGACTGGGCTGCCCGTGGCGCTCATCGGCACAGGCGCAGATCATGAAGACATGGTCGTCAGAGAGGAGTACGTGTGATGTGGTTTACGACCGGTACGATGTGCGAAGACTGCGGCGGACCTGGCAAGCAGCGCTACGTACAAGACCCTGTGTTGTGCGAACGGTGCCACAGGGAGAGACTGTTGGCCAAGCTCGCAGGCAACGAGAAGCGACAGGAGGAAGCCAATGGGCAAGCTAATCGGTAACATAATCACGGGCATCTTTTTGGCGTGGCTGCTCTTCACGGGCGGACTGCTCGGGCTGTGGATCACAAAGACGCTCTTTCAGGCGGTGACAGGATGGTAGCCATGGGACCTGGCGACGGGGATTACGGCGGCGACGGCTTCGACGACGACTTCTACGACGATGACGACACCGACGACTACGATGACGAGTGGGGCGACGAGCCCGACTACGACGAGGATTAGAGTATGTACGCCATCCGATACAAAGACATTGCAGAGCTCGACGGCACCGACGACATGAACTACTGGCTCGGTGCCAAAGACCTCGAGAGAGCAGAAAAGCTAGAAGACGTGGTGGTTGACTCGCCTCGTTTCGACAGGCTGAGATTCCGCCAGAAGTCGATCGCGCACCAGTTGCGTAAGATCATCGGTAAGGATTACTGCGTTGTAGTGAGGATCAGCGAATGAACTTCGAAACCGCTGGCACCGTGAAAGGTGTCTCCAAGATTCCGACTTTTTCTGGCCGGAACGTCGATCCTCTGAACCTCTGGCCTGAGGACATCGACATCTCCGATATCGCGCATGCGCTCTCTCGCATTGCTCGCTTCACCGGTCACACGGACGGCGAGTTTGCGTTCTCAGTCGCACAACACAGCTGCATCGTCTCGGATCAGCTTCCCGACGAGCTCAAGCTGTGGGGCCTGCTGCATGATGCTTCCGAGGCGTACCTAAACGACGTGTCCCGACCGCTCAAGTATTCGCCTGCGTTCAAGGGCTACCACGCGATCGAAAAGCAGGCGATGGCCGCCATCGTCGCTAAGTTCAAGCTCAGCCCAGACAACGAGCCAGAGGCAGTGAAACAGGCCGACGTGGTGTCGCTGTCCACCGAGTTCCGCGACCTCATGACCAAGTTCACGCAAACCGAATACTGGGAACAAGTCAAGCCGCGTATGCCCAAACCGCTGCCTTTTACCATCGTGCCCTGGGCCCCCCAGCAGGCAGAGTTCGAGTTCCTCTCGCGTTACGCGCGCATTAACAAGGTGTCGCGGTGAGCAAGCTGTTCGTGGATGACGAGCTGCAGGCTCTAGCTCTCGAGGTTGCAAAGGCAGACCGCAAGGCAGAGCTTCTCTGCGAGCAACGCAACGCTCTGCTAACGCAAGCCGAGGAGCTAAAGCCCATGCTGCAAGACGCACGCAACGACAGGCAAGAAGCTAACAGCAAGCTGTGGAACGCTGTCCACAACAAGATCGATGCGCTGGCTGGTGATCCGTTGGTGGACGCTCTGCTGCGTGCGCGTAAAGACACCAACCGAGTTTACGACGAGGACGACCTATGAGTATACCCACCAATCTTTTCGCCGGCCCGACTGTCGAGGAGCTCACAGCACGAGAGCAAGAGCTACAGCGAGAGCTATCGAAAGTGCAGACCCAGCTCGCCATCGCCAAGCAGCACGAAGTAGAGGCTCAGCGCCAAGAAGCAGCGAACGATATGGCCGTGCGGTTCACTGCGGCTGTGGCTGACGGTCGTATTATGGGCTACAATTCCAACTCGTACGCCGATCGAGGCAGCTACATGAACCGAGTCGAGTATCGCGAGAAGGAATGCCTCGAGGTCTATGGTAACGACGGGAGCGAGTGGCGTCTCGAGCGACAAAATGAGCACCTCTAAGCTTCCTCGCGTGCTCGTCGCTGACCCGCCTTGGATGATCGGGCAGGCGTTCAAAACGACAGCGGCGAAGAAGCATTACGACCTTATGAAAGACGAGGATATCCTCAACTTTCAGTTGCCCATCATGGCAGACGATTCGCTGCTCTTCCTGTGGCGTCTCGCCTCGCGTCCTCAGATCGCCTTCGACGTCATGAAGAAGTGGGGATACACGTACAAGACGGAGCTCGTGTGGGTCAAGACCACGAAAGAGTTCGAGCCCGTCGAGCGTGAAGGAGAACTTCCTGAAGCTCTCCTTGCTTTTGGCAACGGTCATTATGTGCGCGCAGCTCACGAGGTCTGCATGATTGGTCGACGAGGCCGTGGCCATGTCGACTCTCACAGCACGCGTTCTGTCATCATTGCACCACGCGGCCGTCACTCGGCCAAACCCGACGAGTTCTATAACGCCGTAGAGGCGATGTGCAAAGGCCCCTACGTCGAACTGTTTGCAAGAACCCAGCGCACAGGCTGGCAACAATACGGAGATGAGATATGAAAATTTTCGCAACCGAACAAGAGCAAGCTGCGACCTGGGAGAACAAGGATTCGAGTCACGAGGACATTGCTTTGTGCATGTCCTATTGGCCCGAGGAGCGACTCACCAGCTACCTTAGCAGTCTAGGTACAGAAGGCGTTCTGGCTGAGATCATGGGTGCAGGCTCGGTGAACTGGGCTAACGTTGCTCGCGACGTTGTGCTTGCTACGCGCATCCGAGTCGCGCGCCAGCTTGCGGAAGGACGCTACGAGAACCCCAGTTTCGAGTAAGCTGGACACCAGCGCTCCGACTGGTTAAATTT
>Ga0068863_100000835_pt1 | contig 30885 bp, 28 predicted proteins | sample KBSSwiS62_FD_66596 | JGI IMG/M metagenome (GOLD analysis project Ga0068863, IMG submission 66596) | Switchgrass rhizosphere microbial communities from Kellogg Biological Station, Michigan, USA - KBS Switchgrass S6-2 | ecosystem: Host-associated > Plants > Roots > Rhizosphere > Soil ... | reverse complement strand
CTGCTTGGCGACGAAAGGCAGGCTGACGATGGGCGCGATCATCCACGGCAGGTTCTCGTAGATCAGGACGATCGAGACATCCCAGAATCCATGGCGCGGAAAGTTGGGGAATCCGTGGCGTGCTTCGGCGACGAAGTAGATGAAGAACACCGTCAACATCGCCGACATGGTCGCAAAACTGCACCACAGCGGCCCGATGCGCTTGTGGGGGTCGTTGCCCGCCTTCCTCAGCTTCCACCACGAGAACAGCAAAACGGCAGCACCGACCACCACGACCAGTTCCATGGCCCACAACGGCCCGTCGCTATTGAGATACCGCACGTCGTTAATGCCGTAGTACCAAAAGACCCATCCCCACCGCTGCTGGTCGGTGATGTGCATCCACCCCGCAAGGTCACCGACCAGCCACGCCACTTCCCACCACAACTCGCTCGCCGCCCCAGCGATGCAAAACCAAAGCATCTGAAACTCGTTGGCCTTTTCCAGCGTTGTTCGCGTCTCGCCCGGAGCGTTTATCCACGATGCCCCGAACATGACGAAAACTGGCGTCATGAACAGGAAGCAGGCAATGACTCCTGTCAGGGGCACCATGGGAATCCAGCCCACGCCGACACCAATGATGCTTCCGACAGCGACCGTGACGGTGATCGCAGAGCACCAGGCGTAGACCTTGACGCGCTGCTTAGCCCATGGTCTAGCGAAGTCGTGTTCTTCCTCGCGCATCGTCACGCCAGTTCCTTCCGATCTTGCTGATCTGAGCTGCTCAGCAGCTCGAACAGAACAATGCTACTATTAAACAGAACCACCATTCTGCTAAGTTAGCAGTGTGCTCGGCGCAGTGCAATGGCCCGTTTCCGCCGCGGATCGCATCCGAGGCGCCGACACGGCCTGCAGCCACCGCACATACTGCAGATGGGCAGTGGGTCAGTCCAATCATGCGGTCCGCCTATGATTCGAACGTCAGACGTCGCCAGAGAGGTGGCCCTACGTGGTGGTACAAGAGTTGTGAAAGTTCCGAATATTCGCGATGCACGCCGCGACATGTACCGCCAGCAGATCATCTCTGCCGCCGAGTTCGAGTTCGCTAGAGCGGGCTTCGACAAAACGAAGGTCACCGACATCGCTCGGACCGCCGATGTGTCTCTCGCGACGGTGTACAAGAACTTCGCCGGTAAAGACGAGATCTGGGATGCGCTCAATCGTCAACGAATGGACGAGTTCATCGCTGCGGGACGGCATGCGCTAGAAGACGTAGACACGCCGCTCGACCGGTTATTCAGCGCACTGCGGGCACTAGTCGTCTATTTCACCGAGCACCCGAACTATCTGCGCCTCCACATCAACGAAGGGTTGAACTGGGCCACCGCAGGCGTCGACTGGGGACGTGGGAACCAGCGAGCCGCATGGCAAACAGGTCTTGACATCATGGTCGCGTTGGCTGAGGACGTCATCGCTTCAGGCGAGACGCCGTCAATGCGTCCATCGGTGTTGGCCGGCTTGGCGGTGTCGGCGTTGCAGGTCTGGCTGACTGATTGGGCCAACTCCGGATGCGACCGCCCCGCCGACGAAGTGGCAAGGGAGCTGGTCGAATATATGAAACGGTCGCTGACAATTCGCACTGTTGCAGAACGGTCTAGTTGACACCTGCGATGGGGTACCCCGTGATGCTCCGGTGCCGCGCCTCGAGCGGTACATCATGTGATCGTCTCTGGCGGCGGTTCGTAGACCTCCTTGAGCATTCGACGTAGCACCTTGCCAGATGCGCTGCGTGGGAAACGCGAACATCCCCGCGTTGGGGATGACCGAGACCTTCGGCATCTACGCATGGGGTCGCGATCTCGCCACGCCCGAATACCCGATCGCCGCACCACTGGATGAGCTTCAGCCGGGCTTCGAACTGCGTCTCGCCGACGATGACGGCAATGAGGTGGCCGATGGAGTCCGCGCCCAGATCTTGTTGCGCGGCCCTACGGTGGCCAGCCGACTGCAGAAGGTTGCGCGCTCAGATGCGTTCGACGCCAATGGCTTCTATCGCACTGGCGACCTGGGTGTTCGCGTCGGCTCGCGGGTGTTCTTCGCGGGCCGCTCCCACGACATGATCAAGACGTCAGGCGCCAACGTGTCACCCGCGGAGGTCGAGCGCGAAATCAGCGCCATCGCCAGCGTCGCACTGGCCGTCGTGGTGGGTGTCGACGACGGTGCGCGCGGTCAGATCGTCACGGCCGCAGTGTTGCCTGAACCAGGCGCAGTCCTAGAGCCGGCCGACATCCAACGCCAGCTACGGGACACGTTGTCCTCATACAAGGTGCCCAAATCGATCGTCGTTTTCGAGTCGATCGACGAGATCCCGATGACCCCGTCGATGAAGATCCGAAAGCGCGAGCTGGCGGCGCTGATTCGTGCACGGATCGACGCTGCGGGCTGAGATAGGCAGCACGGCAGGCGATTCAGTCAACCGCGACGTGCCGGTACCCGACCACTCAACCTCTGCTGCACGAGCCAGCCGCATCGCGAAGAACCACACCATGGCGCGCATCGCGGCCGACACCAGCCACCCGGTACCGGGGATCGTCGGGACAAAGCTAGCGCGCCACCGGACCTCCGTTCCACCGGAAGGATCTTGCCCTACAAGTCCGAAACCTTTGTCACTCTCCGCCTTTGGCGTGCAGTCGGCGCCAAGTGCCGCCGTTCCAAAGACCAACCTGAATCGACAGCCTCATAGATATCAGGCGAGCGTTGCGAGGATTTGCTTGAGGTCACGACGTTGCCGCGGCGTCACATTCTTCAATATGCACAGTTCAGCCTGGCGGACGAGGCGTTCCATTTCGTCCAACAAGAGGACGCCCTTCGCCGTCAGCGTGATAGGGCGCGCTCGGCCGTACAGTACAGTCGGCGGACGCTCGAGGAGGCCGCGCTCAATGAGCTCCTGAACCAATACATTCGTTGCCTGTGGCGACACCCCCAGCGCGCGAGCCAATTCGGCGTTCGATGCGCCCGCCGCACGAGACAGCATTCGCATGCAGAGATACTGCGGGAAGGCCAGACCTCGCGTTGCAAGCTTCGCGGTGACCTGTGAACGAAAACCGCTGTATACACAGTTCAATAGGTAGCCAAGTGGCTCGTCCTCAGGTAACCGCGCTTTGCTCAGCCGGGCACTGGGAGCCACAGCGTGTTCCTCACCAATTCTGCATATGGCGGAGTCGAGGCGTTTGTCTGTAACTCCCTGCGCCACTTCGACATCACGCTCCTGCGCCACGCGAAATGACCTCACTCAACGCGAGTGTCTGACGCATGGCCACACTGTCGTCCGTCAACGACCCACCGGACAGGACCTCGGGCGCTTCTTCGGCGGTCCACCACTGTGAGCCGATGCCGATAACGGACGCCCCTACTGGCAGGCATCGGATTACCGCCGTTGTCCCGAGGCGGTCGCTTACACCTCCGACGGCTGCGCAGCGATCCCCAACTGGTGCATCAAGCTGAAGCCGCCCAGGACCTCGCACACCGTCGAAATGCTCGCAATGGACCCACCGGAGACTCGAATACGGTCGACGGTACGAGCTGCGAAGCGCCTGCCGGTCGGCGGCATCCCGAAGAACTCACCCCGCCAGGTTCCTGACCCAAGCAGGAAGACCACTGCCTCGTCCTCGCGGCTGATTTGGTCGGTTACAGAGATTGTGAGATCAGGGAAGGCGGTGCAGAACCCCTGCAACATCGAAATGATATTGTCGCGCCCCTCGATCGGGCTTTCATGTTCAAAGACGACATCAGGGGCGAGCAGGTTCGTCACTGTTTCGAAATCCCGCCGATTGACCGCGGCAAAGTATTCCTTCGCGACAGCATCCGCCTTCGCGACTGCATCCGTTGAAGTCACAGGCTTCTCCTCACGATTGTTGTGTCGACGCCGCGCGCGGCACCGTTGCTCCCAGTGAACAGTTAGCCTAGGAGCGCTGGGGCGTAGCGGGAAACGGTTCGTGTCAATAGGCTCGCATTGATTTCGTCGATGAGGTCGGCTCGCGCATGGACGCTGGGTTCACGTCTGCGCAGGGCGGTCGCGCGCTCGGCCCGACGGGCGATCAGCCGCGGAAGCAGCGTGATCAACCGCGTGTCGCGCCTGCCCGTGCATCGTATCGGCAACGTCCGCACTGGAACGTCTAGCGCTTAACCCGGCTTGCGACCCGAATATTGGCCCCATGCAAGATCATTCGTCGTCACCGTTGACGAAATTGCCGCGTGTTAGTGCGGATCCATTCCAGACATTGCAGTCCATCGATCCACACCGACGATCTGTTCATCTGGTCGCGTCGGAAATCAGGTCCTCATCGGCGATAGTCGCCTCAATGCGCCGGACGGCCTTGCCGAGCGCGGCAAGGTTATGCCCCAGCACGTCGGCGCGGGGCATAGCGGTGGGTGTGACGATGTTGACGGAGCCCACGACCTGCCCGTGGTGGCGTACCGGTAGTGCAAGGCCGCTGAGGCCGGGCTCGACCTGGTCGTAGGCCAGTGCGTAGCGCTGGATTCGGGTCGTTCGTAACAGGCGCAGCACGCGTACCCGGTCGTGGATCCATGAATCCAGGGGGTGGTCCGAAGCGGCAAGCCGATTGGTGATCATTTCGGCTTCGGCAGGATCGACATGTGCCAGATAACTGCACCCAATGCTGCTCGACATCGGGATGAGCTCGCCGGTCATGTCGCGATGATGGAAGTTCGTCGGCAAGGTGTGGGTCGATATCAGAACCAACATCCTGCCGTCTTGGAATTTGGCGAGGTTTGCCGGCCATTTCAGTTTCGTCGTGAGGTCGCGCAGGACAGGTGTGGCAGCGTCGATGAGCGCGTCGCTGGGTTGCGCTCCCGCGCTCAGTTCCAAGGCGCGCGGTGTCAGGCGATAACGCCCGTCCGCGGGCGCACGTGCAACGTATCCGCCGTCTTCCAACGTGGCGAGTAACCGGTAGACGCTGGTGCGGTTAAGTCCGGTCGCCGCGCTGAGCCCGGGCACCGTGGTGACGCCGCGCCCGATCGCGCTGAGCAGGTCCAACCCCCGTAGCAGCGCTCGGACGGGTCGATGGCCTCGATCGGACGGCATCGACCGACGACCGGCGCGATTTCCATCAGACATCGTCAGACCTCGAGAACCAGTCGCGGGCTCTTCGACCGCGAACAACACGGGGTGATCCACCGATTCTGCCGGTGTTCCTCATCGCTTTGGAAGCAATCGCGGTGATCCGGGATACCGTCGATCACCTTGAGAAGGCAGGTCCCGCATACTCCTTCCTCGCACGAGACGGGCACATCGATCCCTGCCCGGGCAAGCGCAGCGACGATCGTTTGGTTCTCGGTCACCGAGACGGTCTGCCCACTCAATTGCGCCTGCACTGAGAATTCGTGTCCGCTCACCGGCGGCGCGCCGCGGAACCGCTCGAGACTGATCTGGCCCTTGGGCCAGCCAAGGTCCGCCGCCGTCGCGCACAGCGCGTCGAGGAGTCCCGTTGGGCCACAGAAGTACAACTGGACGCCGGGCCGGGGCCGGGCAAGTACGCGCGGTGGGTCGAACCGCTGATTGGGAGGGCCGTCGTCGAGGTGTACGTACACACTTTCCCGGTAACTTTCGGTACGCAGTTCGGTCAGGAAGGCCGCCCGAGATAGGGTGCGCACGCAGTAGTGCAATTCGAACGAGGCCTGCTGTTCGTGCAGAGCCCGCGCCATCGCGATCAGCGGGGTGATTCCGATACCCCCCGCGACAAGAATCGTGTGCTCGACATCGGCGACAAGCGGAAAGTCGTTGCGCGGCTGTCCGATTCGAACGACGGTCCCAGGCCACAGCGACCGGTGCACGGCCGCCGATCCGCCGCGGGAGTTCGGATCGAGCAGCACGGCGATGCGTAGCGCGCCGCCACTCCCATCGCACAACGAGTAGTGCCGGATCACCCCGGGCGCGACTTCCACAGGGATGTGGGCGCCGGGCTCGTAACCGCTCAGCGAGGATCCGTCAACGGCGTGTAATTCCAATCCGACGATGTCTTCAGCTGCGGTCCACCGCCGCGCGACGACTGCATCGATGCGGACTGGACCGGCCGCCGCTGGTGATCCGGCGGCGTGCTCCCACGGCGGCCGTGAAGAGGTCACCGCACTGGGTCGCCGGTGCCGGGCGTTGCCGCACTGCGCTCCGCTGCGGCCAGACGATCCATGATGCGGTGGGCCTGCACGAGGCCTTTGTCCTGTCGGATCGCCATGTCAATCGATCCGGGCGTCAACGCGATCATTCGCTGCTGAGCTTCAACGATCACCAGATCCTGGTGGTGGACGACGTCGTTATCCTCGCGCATTTGCTTGGTCAGCACGTCATCGTCGATCTCGAAATTGCGGGCAACGAACACCCAGTAATGGTGGGTTTCGTCGGTCTCGGGGGTAATCAGGTGGTCGATGCGCAGCTCCGCGTTCGCGGCGTGATCGCGGTTGCCGAACTGGATCGAGGTGAAACACGGTGGATACCAGGTTGAGACCGATGTCCGTTCGATACGGCCGGTGAAACCGCCCCATCGCTGCACCGCGGGACTGGGTTCGACATCGGGGATGATGCGGGTGTTTCTCACGGTGTCGCCAACGACGTCAGTGACCAACGGGTCGTGGGCCAAGGCGCTGGGATCAAATCCGATCGTGTCGGCATGGACGAACGCCACGTGGCCCAGATCGAGCAGGTTGTCGGTCATCAGCAGATGGCTGGCCTGAACATGGTAGTAGTACGACGTGTCGTGGTGCCATTGATCCGATGCCCGCCACGGGAAGTGCGGAATGGCCGCCGGATCGGCTGCAGCGGGATCTCCGGGCCAGATCCACACGATCCCTTGACGTTCGGCGACGGGGAACGCGCGGATATGCGCCGCCTCGGCGACCGAGTCCTGACTAGGGATCAGGCTGCACCGCCCGTCCGGGCCGAACTGCATTCCGTGATAAGGGCATTCGATGTTGTCGCCGACGAGCTTGCCCAGCGAAAGTGGTGCGCGCCGATGCGAACACACATCGCGCACAGCCACCGGTTCGCCGCTTTGGGTGCGGTACAAAGCCGTTGGGACACCCAGCAGAATTCGTTGCACCGGCTGGCGGTTGACCTCTTCGGCAAGCGCGGCGACATACCAGAAATTGCGCAGCATCGTCATTGATCTCTCGATTTCTCGCGGCCGGCGACCAGCATCGCTCGCTCAACTGGCCCAATGTCGTTCACCACGCTAGGCGTGGGCGGCGCGTCAGTCAGCGTCGCGGGCCCGCTTGTTCGCCTGGCGAACAGAAAAACCTGCACACGCCACGCGCCGATGCGCCCCGGCCGCGATGTGGGGACGATGGTGCGGCGCAAAGCGTAGGTGCGCCGTTCGTCATCACCGGCCCGGGGATTGACAGCTATCTGGGTTGCGGTGCGGTGTCGCGCGTTTGGCCCGATCAATCTCTCGACGACAGCTCGGTTCGCCGGGCCGTCCGGCACAGGCGAGGTAGTACTGGGAGGAGTCGACGATCGCGGTGATAACGACGTCGGTGCTTTCATGCGACAACGCCAACTCGGTACCGGCCCGAAAGAGAAGAGCAAACTCGACACAGCGGCCGCGTAGCGGTGGAACGCTCCGTTCCGCGGCCGATGTGGTAATCGGGAACGTCGTGATTCCAGCTGAGATGCACTACCTTTGAAGGCCGACAGCGGCGGCCCGGTTTCAGGATGGTGTCCGATCGGGGGGCCTTGAACGCCGCGCAGGATGGCGTGTACATCGCCGACGCTGACCGGTCGTGGATCGGCATGGCCGGCCTCGGCGATCTGCCCCGCCGCCTAGGAGAACTCGGCTTCTCGCAAGCCGAGTTCAGCCAGCCCAGCCCATCGTCGTGCCCGTTTGGATCCGGCTCTAGCCAAGCCGGTCCGTGGATCCGCGACCGCCCTACAAACCTCGATCTCCCCTCTGTGATCAGGGGGTGGAGCGTTGGGCACTGTCGGTCGCGGCCGCGCAATTTTACGAGTTTCGGTGGGACTCATGGAGTTACGAGGAATTTCTGCCCCGTTGCCCGCCTGACGTACTCGTTGAAGGCGTCCGGTTGGAGCATTCCGGGCAGTGACACTTCGCGGGTGTAACTGCTTGCGAAGGTCGTGGTGAGTTCGTCGGCCACGCGGGCGCGCAACCGGCCGATGGTCTCGGCCCCGGCGCCCTGAAGAAATGGGGTGAGCAGCCATCCCCCGATGCCCCATGCCATGCCGAAGATCCTGTTGAGGACCGTTGGGCTGGTGTCCAGCGCGCCGTAGATGTACACCTGCTTGTGCACGCTCGACCCGTAGCGTGAGTACTCCCCCGCCCTGGCGTTGGCCGCCTCCTCCATGCCGTTGAGGATCTGGCTGGCCAGCGTTCCACCGCCCGTGGCGTCGAAAGCAAGGGTCGCGGAGGTTGCCTTGAGAGCCTCGACGAGGTCTGCCGAGAACGACGGCGACGTCGAGTTGAGGACATGGGCTGCGCCAAGCGACCTCAGCAGCTCCTCTTGCTCGGGCTTGCGGACGATGTTGACCAGCGGGATGCCGTCCTTCTGACAGAGCTTGACCAGCATCTGGCCCAGATTGGATGCCGCGGCGGTGTGGACCAGAGCCGAATGTCCCTCGCGGCGCATGGTTTCCGTCATGCCGAGTGCGGTCAATGGGTTGACGAAGGATGATGCCCCGTCTTTCGCCGAAGCGCCGTCGGGCAGGACCAGGCATGCTCGCGCGTCGACGGCACGGTATTGCGAGTACATGGCCCCGCCGGCGATGCCCACGGTCTTGCCCAGCAGGGCTTGGGCCGCGTCGGACGATCCCGCTGCGACGACGGTGCCAGCGCCCTCGTTGCCGACGGGGAGGGGCTTGTCGAGGCGAGCGGTCATTGTCTTCACCGCGCCCTCGGCGAGGGGCGCGGTGACGACGGGACGATCGGGTGTGCCCGTCAACGTCGCGTGGGTCATGTCCGCGCCGGCGACGAGGAGGCCCAAATCGGAGGGGTTGATCGGCGAGGCCTCGATGCGTACGAGTACCTCGTTGGGGGCGGGGGTCGGGACCGGCACGTCGTGCAGCGAGAGTTCAAGGATGCCGGCCGAGGTGACCAGTGATCGCAGCTCGAGGGCTTCGCCAGGGAGATCTACAGTCATGCGTGATGCCTCGTTACTGGTCTCGGGGGGTGCTTGTTCGGTGACAACTCATGATGCCGGTGAAAGTGTTCCCCTACCGGGTTGTCCGGTTATACACGGCCAAGACGTGTTCCCAATCGGATTCATAGGTTCGATCTCGCGCGGTGCTCAGTCCGGGCACCACCTAGTCGGCCGTGAGCCGACGCCGATAACGCACGCCCGTACTGGCAGGCATCGGATTATCCCGTTGGTATGCGGGCTCATCAGGGCCGATCAATCGACGACCGCCGTGGTCACGGCGAAGCCGGCGATGAATTCCTTGATGGGTCGGTAGAATTCGTAGGTGACCTGGTAATCGCCGCACTCGCGCAGCGCGCTGTAGGCGGTCACCCAAGTGCGGATCTCGTGCGCGGAGTGCCCGGCCACCGCTTCCATGTCCTCGGTGTCGTATTCGTCGAACGCCTCGACTCGGCCCGCCCGGCAGACTGCGAGGAAGTCGCGGTCCCACTCCGGGTTGAGTTCCATGATGTCGGCGGTCCCGGCGGCGAACCTGCGAGCGGTCTCGATCGTCCGTCGTTCACGGGCGGCACGGGCTTCGGGGGTCGGGTTGCGACCGTGGATGAGGAAGTCGCGTTGCGGGTCCGTCGCGGTGGCGTACCGCGGGACGGGAGGGTCATGGGACAGTCCGCCGGAGCCGATGAAGAGAACACGCTCGGCGCGACCGCGGAAGAACTGCCCGATTGCCTCCCCCAGCTGACGTACGCGCGCCATCGAGACCAGCGGCTTGGCAACGGAATTGACGAACACGGGGATGACGGGCAGAGCGGCGGGGTCCGGGTCGAGCAAGATCTCCAAGGGCTGAACGGCTCCGTGATCGATCCTCATGTCGCGCGAGACGGCCAGATCGATCCCGCGGCCGATCACGAACTCAGCCAGGTCTTCGACCAGATCGGGTACGTCGAGCGTGCCGGCGTAGGAGCCGTAGTCGCCGACCCCGTGGGCGCGGTACCCCACGCAGTACGGCGGCATCAGATCGTAGAAGAACCCGTTGTAGTGGTCGGGTCCGATGTTGACGATCAGGTCGGGTGCGAACGAACGAACGAAGTGGCGGGCTTGATCGAACGCCGCGGTGACTGCCGCCATCACATGGGCTGGCGGGTCGGCGTGCTGCAGCAGCGGAGTATGCGACATGCAGACCGACCCCTGGGCGGGAGCACGCGTCACGGTCGGGCGGCCACACCGTGCCGGGCCAGGTAGCCGCCGATCACCTCGTTGAATTCGTCGGCGCGCTCGACCTGGGACCAGTGCCCGCACTGGCTGAAGATATGTGCGTCGGCGCGCGGGATGACGTTGAGCAGTTCCCACGTGCGCGAGACGGGAATCACGACGTCCTGCACTCCGTGCACGAGCAGGACGGGAATCTTGAGCCGAGCCAATCGCTCCTTGTCCAAAGGAAATTCGGTGCGGTCACGGTCGCGCGCCGCGACGACCTGAGCCAGCCTGTCCGATGCCGTGTCGTTGAGTGCGGCGCGATAGCGCAACGCGACGAGTTCATCGGTGACCAGCAAGGTGTCGACGACGAATTGCTCCAAAGTCGCCCGTACTCCGTCCTCGGTGAGGGTCGGGTTGGAATGCCCCTTGAGCGCGCCGGTCAGCGCGGCTCCCCCGGTCCCCATCGAGACGACACCCAGCAATCGGTCGGGGAAATCAAGTGCGAACTGCAAGGCCAGCCATCCGCCGAGCGAGTTGCCGACGATCCACGTCTTGCCGATGTCGAGCGCGTCCAGTACTCGTACTGCATGACGGACCCATTCGGCGATCCCGTACTCGGTTCCGGGGGTCACGACCGTTTGCCCGTAACCGATGGAGTCGATGGCGATGCAGCGACCGTGACGGCTCAAGGCGGGCAGATTGAGCCACCAGTTGGCAGCCGCGGTCACGCCGGTGCCCGAACCGTGAAGGAACAGGATGGGCGTGCCGTGGCCGAGTTCGTGGTAGTGGGTGAGTTCACCGGCGGCGGTGGGAAGCCAGTAGTCCGCCAAACCGAAGAAATCATCGGTGACGTAGTCGGGGATGGCAGGGGTGTCGATGGTCATCGGTTCTCCTGGGTGGTGTGGTCAGGCATGGAGGCCGACGCGTTCGGCCGTGGCAGGCGCGGTGGCGGCGTCGGTGAACGACATGGCGGTCAGGATGGCGTCGAGCGTGGCGGGCGCATCCTGCGCCAGGCAGGCACCGGCGACGAAGCGGTCGGGGCGAACGAAGATCAGCGGGGTCGGCCGGTCGTCGAACCAGCGCTTGAGCGCTCCCGTGTGATCGCCGACGACGAGAAGGTTTGTACTGGGCCGCTTTTGGCCCCATTCGGCCTGAAGCCATTCGCGTTGGTTCTCGGGAACGACGGCGACGAGTCGTGCGCCGAGCGCGTGCAGTGCGTCCAACGATTTCGGTGGCAGGAGGTCATGGGGGTTGTTGCCCCACGCGACTACGGCCCACCAAGGGCCGATCACGTCGTCGAGGAGGACGTCGGTGTGCGTCTCGGTGGTCACCCGCGGTTGCGGAAACTGCACGCCGACCGGTGACTGCCGGATGTTCGCGGTGCGCACCGCGACCTGTCGGCTCGTCAACCGCGGCGCGGAGACCCCCGGTTGCATCGTCGTCGGATCGGCGACAACTCCACGGGTGTATCGCGGCATCGGTTTGAATCGCATGTCCGCGAAGTAGCTCTTGACCCGTGGAGACAGGTTGAGGAGCGCCGAAGCGGCGTCACGAGCGCGCGCCAGCACCGGATTCGTGATTGCGATGAAGCGCCCGAACGTGAGCGACAGGTCGACCATCGCTCGCGCGTGGTCGCGCCGTTCGTCGGAATAGGTGTCGAGCAATGCGTCATCTGCTTGTCCGGAGAGCACCGTGGCGAGCTTCCAACCCAAGTTTGTGGCGTCGCGCATACCGGAGTTCCACCCCTGGCCCAGCCACACCGGCATCAGGTGTGCCGCGTCGCCGGCGAGCAGTTGGCGGCCACGGCGGAAGTCCGTCGCAACCCGTGCGTGATGGGTGAAGACTCGACGCCGGATGTAGGTCAGCGCTGCCGGGTCTCGAACATGCTCAGCCAGCAGGGAATTGACGAACCTTTGGTCGGTGACCATCTCGTCGGTCTCGCCGTCGTGCAGCATGAACTCGAAGCGTCGCACGGCGTGCGGTAGTCCGATGGACACGTAGGGCCGTCTGTGGTCAGCGCCGAGGAATACATTCGGCGTTCCCAGGGGATCGTTGGCGACGTCGATGACCAGCCACCGTGTCGACGGCGAATGCCCGTCGAATCCGATGCCCAATCGCTTGCGGGTGGGGGACTTGCCCCCGTCGCAACCGACGAGATAACGGGCCCGCACGCGCCGCTCCGCGGTCGATCCGTCTGCGCTCTTCACCCGTGCCGTGACGGTCACCGACTCCTCGTCCTCGGCCACCTCGAAGACGTTGTGACCGAACAGAACGACCACGTCGTCGAATCGCCTCAGACCGTTGAGCAGCGCGCGGTCGACCTCCGGCTGGATGAATCCGTGCTTGCGGCCCCACCCGAATTCCGTTGTGGCGGGATCGTTTACCAGCAACACGTTCCCGACGCCGTTGACCAACCGCATGATGTGGTGCGGAGTCGTGTGGGGCAGAACGGTTTCCACCAGGCCGACTGTCTGAATCGTGCGAAACGACTCGTCGTCCAGCCCGACACCGCGAGGGTAATCGATCAGGTCGTCGCCGGCTTCCAACACGGCAACCGAGCGGCCGTACATCCCGAGGATGTTGGCGAGCATCAAGCCGACCGGGCCAGCCCCCACTACGACCACGTCGTGCATCTCGTCGTCCTCGACGGTCATGCGGCCCTCCATCATTCACCTCGGGCGACCATTTGGCCCCTGCGCCAACGTCAGGCTAGGACGACCTGCGATTCGCGAGAAACACTTACCGTGAATGCTCGACCATCGACGACATCGATACCTGGCCGCGACCGTTGTCAAGGAGCGCATTCACCTCGGCCGCCGCGGCACCCATCGCACCTGTGTAGCGAATCGGACGGGTCCGGAAATGGTTGCGGGGCCCACCCTCAATCCGGCAGCGCGCGTGGGGTTCTGCAGCAGGACATTCTTGCGACAGTTCTCTCGCTGCCGCGCTTATGTCATTCGACGCCTGAGCGAACGCGGGACCGTAGTTCGGCGTGGCGCTAGTGGGAGTCAGTCGTATGGCGTCGCGTCGACTTTGGGCCTTCTCAGCCGTGCCGTCAGCCCATCCGCTCAAAGCACTTTGGATTGACCGAGAAGACAGGTCTCGGGTCGACACTCGCAGCACGTAACTGAATGATTCTTCGGCTCCAGCGACGATAAGCACGGCTTCGCGCCGCGACGGGTCAATCGATAGCGCCGTCTTCGCCGGAGCCACATCTGAGTTCCATTGACGTGTCATATCGTCGACCACATCGCAGTCACTGCGTGGCCCCCGATGTCCCCAATACAGGATGAGCGCACCGGACACGACAGCGCAGATTGCGATCAACGCCGCCACGCCTAACCATATTCGCTGTTCCCTGTAAGAGGGGTTCACCATTGCCTGCGCCCTTCGAAAATCGCCCATGGACTCCCTGGCCACGTTCAGTCGAAATGAACCATCCGCAATGCCTCGGTTCTCGCTCAATAAGACTCTAGCTCAACGTATTTCGGCAATGGGAGTTCGAAGGCGGGCGATTCCGCTGCGTTAAGACACAGAGGAATCGGCCGATGGCGGACAGCGCAAGGGAGCCGCCGTCGGCGATGGTGCGGTTTATTTTGTTGTGCAACATGCAGATTCGTATGCCTGCGATTCGCTACCGCTGCTCTCGATTCCGAATCGGCTGCGCTGTACCGCTAACTCCGAGCACTAACGTCGTTGCGGCGCTGGGCTTTCCAGTCGTGTCGACGGGCCTCGCGGATCGCCGGCGCATCCGTGCCCTGCACGACGGTGTTGCGGATCGTGCCCAGTGTCGTGACTGTCATCTCGACTACGTCCCCCGGCTGGAGCGGCTCGGGCGTGCGCTCACCGGAACGACCCCACAACTCTCCGAGACATCCGCCGTTGCCCAGCGTTCCGGACCCCAGGACGTCCCCGGCCCTGACCCACGTCCCGCGTGACGCTTGGGCCAGGAGCTCGTCGAACGACCAGCTCATGTTGCGCAGGTTGTCCCGGCCGATGACTGTGCCGTTCACCGAAACAGTCCCGTCGATGTCCAAGAGGCCGTCGGCGGTCAGAAGGGGATCGAGTTCATCGGCCGTGACGAGGAACGGGCCGAGCGTGGTAGCGAAATCCTTGGACTTGGCCGGGCCGAGGCCGACCTTCATCTCCCCGGCTTGGAGGTCTCGGGCCGACCAGTCATTGAAGATCGTGTAGCCGAAGATGAAGTTCCGAGCCTGCGCCGGCGCGACGGACGTTCCGTCCCGCGACACGACGGCTGCGACCTCGAGTTCGTAGTCCAGCACCTGGCATCCCGGTGGCACGGCCACGTCGTCATGGGCACCGATCACCGCGTAGGGATTGCTGAAGTAGAAGACTGGCCTCTTGTACCACTCGGGCTCTACCTCGGCCGCACCCGTCACCGATCGAGCGGCCCCGTCCACGTGCTCTTCGAAGGCTGCGAAGTCACGGACGGTGGGGGGCGCTATCGGCGGGAGCAGTCGCACCGCAGCGAGGTCGACGGGACGTCTACCCAGTGCGGCGGCCCCGGCTTCGAAGGCGACCGGGAGTCCGGCGCGAACGAGTTCGAGGATCGTGGCCTGCCGGTCGAACGCGTGCAGGCCGTCGTCGCTGGCGACGCCGGTGGTGACCTGACCATCCTGAACCCACGTGGCGAAACGCATGGGTGAAGCTCCTATCGTGTTGGTACGCCCGTCGAGTCACTTGATCGCGACGGGGTTGACCGGCGCACCGACGGCGCCCGTCACCGGAATGGGCGCGGCGGTCAAGAAGAAGTCGAAGATCCCGTCGGAGGCGCAGTCCGCGGCAAGCTCGTCGAGATCCCACATCTCCCCGATGAAGAGCCCCATGTGGGGGATCACGACCTGGTGCAGCGGTTGGAAGGCGTTCTCGAATTCGTTGGGGCGGACTTCGAAGCCCCACGTATCGGTGGCGATCGCGGCGATCTCCCGGTCGTAAAGCCAATCCGCGGTCGTGAAGGACAACCCGGGCGCGTCACCGCCGGCGTAGCTGCCCCATCCGTCGCGACGGACCCTGGACAGCTGCCCGGTGCGGACGAGCATGATGTCGCCACGCCCCACGACCGACGATTCCCCCTGCGCGGCAATGGTGTTCTCCAGGTCCTCGACCGTGATCGCGTAGCCGTCGGGCAGCTCCCCGTCTTCCCTGAGCGCGCGACCCACGTCGAGCAACACGCCGCGCCCCGCGATGCGGCCGGCCACGGTCTCGATGCCCGTCAGAAGATCGCCGTCGCTGGTGACGACCTTGGACGCGCGACGTCCGTTGTAGGCAACACCGTGGTCGAAGATGTGGCCCAACCCGTCCCACTGGGTGGAGGCTTGTAGCGGCATCACCACGTAGTCATCGGCACCGCCGAAGCCGTGCGGCATCTCGGGGGCACCGAACTCGGCATCGAGGCCGCTGACCAGCATGGTGTGCACCGGGTTGTTGCGCTGCCGCCAGCCGTGCTGCGGGCCGTTGCCGTCGAAGCTCTGGGCGAGCGAGAAGGCTGCTCCCCGCCGGATTCGAGAGGCGCCCTCGACCCGCTTCGCGTCATCGAGGAAGTTCATGGTGCCCAGCACGTCGTCGTCGCCCCATCGTCCCCAGTTCGAGCAGCGCGATGCAGCTTTGGCGATAGCGTCCTCGACGGCTGGGCTGTAGAACGGGCTGGTCGTGTCGATGTTGCGGTTCGTGGCAACGCCGTTGGTGTCGGGCATGTGGGATCCTCACCGGATTGATGGGCAGACGATGCAATCGACTGGCTCGGGTACTAACCAGTCGGTTGCGGGACCATGGCCGCGAAGGTATCGGTGACCCAGTCAGCGATATAGGCGCCGACGTATGGGAGGTGATCGATCCCGATGTGCTCGGCACCGCCCTCCTGCCGGGTGAAGATGCGAAGGTCTCGTGAGGGTGCGTTCACCGCTTGCTCATAGGACCGGTACGCGTACTCCAGGGGAATTTGCCTATCGTTCTCGCCGTGCACGATCAGGAACGGCACCGTGATCTTGTCGATGACGCCATCGAGGTGGATTGAGTCGGCGAACTCGATGAACTCGTCGAGATCGTCATAGCCCCAGACCCATTTGACATGGTCCCAGTAGTGCGGCACCGGGTGCTCGCCCTCGCGGTCGAGCCGACGCCGCTGCACGGCGCCCCAGTTGTGGTTGGCTCCCCACGCGACGCACAGGGCGAAGCGCTTCTCGAAGGCCGCTACGCGGGGCGCGTAGTAGCCGCCCAGCGACCAGCCCACGACCCCCATCCGGGCCGTGTCGACATCATCTCTGGCCGCCAGCCAGTCGACGACCCAGCTGGCCCAGGTCTCCGACTCGCGGCGGGCAATCAGACCCTGTAGTCGAAGTGCTTCCCCGGTGCCGGGTTGGTCGAGCATGAGACACGAGATACCCCGAGCCGCCAGCTCTGCCCAGAATCCCGAGACGTACATGTGCTCCTTGGTCGAGTCCAGGCCGTTGAGGAGCATGATGACCGGGGCCGGCCCCTCCGAGGTCGCCGGGGCCGCTGAGAAGTAGGCGGGCAGCGTCGTGTCCTCGAATGGGATAGCGACCCTGCTGACGTTGTGGTCTCGGAGATCGAATGCCTTCTGCGCCAGCTCGAGCACCCGGCGGTAGGTGGGCACGCGGTCGGGGTGACCCGCCGAGAGCATCCGCTCGGCGGTGCACAGATAGTTCGCGGCACGGGCGTACATCCCGCCGGCGGTCCGGTCGTGGCCCGCTTTCTCTTCGACCAGGGCCGACTCGACGAGCGCATCCGTGAGATCGGTCCAGACGCGCAGGAACTCGTCCGTGCCGGCATCGCTACCGGCTTTCGCCGCTTCGAGCAACGGGCGGCAGGCGCGGTCGATCTCGTCGATCTGGCCGCCGGAGTTCAAAGCGCCGACCACGGACAGGTTCCAGACGTAGTTGCCGGGGAAGTATTCGAACATGAGTCTCTTTCTGCTGCTTGCTATCTCGGTTGTAATGGTGCGGGGCGCTTAGGCGCCCGGCATCGTGGCCACCAGGTCGCCGATGCTGATCAGTGCGCGGTTCAGAGCACCCGAATCCGCCAGCACCGTCTGCCCCGTCATGACCCTGTTGTGTCGTGACGCCAGGAATGCGTAGAGCGGGCCGTACTCCTCGGGAGAGGGCATGTGCTGAAGCGGGGCGAACCACTCGAACTGCTGCCGGAAGACGTCCGCCGGGATGTCGGACTGTCGGGAGTCCTGTAGATCGAGGGCGGCAGGGCCCCGCAATTGGCTGTTCGCGATGCCGGTCGGCGCGACCGCGTTGACGCGAACCCTGGGTGCGAATTCGAAGGACAGCTGATTGACCAGGGCGCGGATGGCGCCCTTGCTGGCGGTGTAGGCCACTCCTCCCCCGTCAGCCGCGAATGCCGCCTGCGAACAAGTCAGCACGACAGCACCATCCTCGGCGTCGAGCAGGTCGAAGAAGATCCGTGCGGTGAGGGCGTAGCCCTTGACGTTGATGGCGAACACTTCGTCCAGGAGGGAGTTGAGACGTTCCACCGGAATATCGGCCAACCGCACGTTGCCGTCCCAGATGCCTTGGGCTCCGACGACGGCCGTCAGGCGGCCGAAGCGCCCGACGACCTCGTCCCGGCAACGTGTCAGGTCAGCAATGCTGCGGACGTCACCGTGTACCACCAGTACGTCGTCGCCGAATTCGTCCCGGAGCGTCGAGACCTTTGCTTCGTCGTACTCGAACAGCGCCAGCCTCGCCCCCTCGTCCCGGAAGTGCCGGGCGACGCCGAGCCCGAGGCCGGAACCGGAGCCAGTGATGAGAACGACGTGGTCATCAAGCAGTTGCATTCTTGTAGTCCTTCAGGGGAGGTGGTTTGTCGCTGGGCTGCAGACACCGATCAACGGGCGGCTGCGCGTGCCAGATCGGGGTTCGACGCGTGTGCGAGATCGAGGGCGTCGTCCCAGGTGCCGCCTCGAGCGAGAAGTTTGCGATAGCCGCGCAGCGACCGTGACAGCCCGCTGGCGAAGACGGAATGGAACTCACCGTCTCGCCCGAACAGGACCAGGAATTCGTCCGTGCTCAGCGATCCCTCGGCGACGAAGATCTCGTCACCGGGGGCACGCCGCCCGTAGCTGTGGAACCGACGTCCGAACTGATCGCTCCAGAAGTAGGGCACGCCGCCGAAGGACTCTTCGGTGCCGCGGGCGATGTTGAGCCCGACGTGCCTGCCCTTCTCGACGGCGTGTGTCCAGTGCTCGATGCGCAACGGCTCGCCGAACATGGGGTGAGCGGAGCGGGCGACGTCACCGGCCGCCCACACTCCGGGCACGTTGGTTTGACCTGCCGCGTCGGTGAGGACACCTCCATCCAGCGCGACACCCGAGCCGAGAAGCCAATCCACGTCGGGGTCGACCCCGATGCCAACGACGACGTAGGGCGTCTGATGGGTCGAGCCGTCCACCAGATGAAGTGTGTAGGCGCCCAGTTCACCCGTCACGGACGTGACAGCACTCGACATCTTCAGCTGCACACCGTGTTTGGAGTGCAGGTCGAAGATCACCTGGCCGAGCTCGGGCCCGACGATGCCGTCCATGGGGCGCTCGGTGTCGTGCACAACCGTGATGGACACGCCGTGGGCACTGAGTCCAGCCGCGATCTCGAGCCCGATGAGCCCCGCGCCGACGACGGTCACCTCGCCGTGGCGGGCAGCGGCCCGTCGCAGGGCCCGGAGATCGTCCGGCGTGCGGAGCACCGGAAGCGCTTCACCTTCGACCGTCGTAAGCACCCGCGCGCGACCACCACACGCCAGAACCACGGCGTCCCATGGCAGCGTCTCACCGTGGTTGGTGATCACGTACTTGCGATCGATGTCGAGACCGACTGCTTGGTGCCCGAGCAGAAGCGAAATCCGGTTGTCCTTGATTCGCTCTGCTGAGCGAATCTCGAGGAGCTCCGGATCCCCACGCCCGAGCAACAGACCCTTCGATAGCGTCGGACGGTCGTAGGGATGGTGCAGCTCTGAGCCCAGGACCGTGATCGAACCTTCAAACCCGCCTTCCCGCAGTCCATCTGCGGCCGCCAAGCCTGCCGCTGACGCTCCGACCACGACGACGTTGTCGGTCTCCTTCAGCCCGGCCGTCACGACGGACCGGAACCTTGGAAGATGGCTTGCGCCGGGCACGCCCGTACTGCCTCCTGGAGATCTTCGACGTCGTCGGGATCAACCTCGTGACGCAGCAGGACTGCCGACTTGGCGTCTGGCGGAAGATCGAAGACATCTGGCAGGATGCTCACGCAGATCCCGTAGGAACGGCACCGGACCTGGTCCAGCCGGACGACGGTCTCATCGCTTTTGCTCACAGAAACAGTCCGAGGTTGGGAGTGGCGATCGCCACTTCGGTCAAGAGGATCTCCCTGGACAGGAGTCGTGGCCCGTCGGCCGTGATTCGGAGTTCGTCGTTGCGCCGGTAGGGGATGAGGTCGAAGTGCGGATCGATCCCGCGCTGTCGATAGAGCAGCACGGCGCTCGAGACTGCAATGACGTTGTCTCGGTCCGTCTTTCGGGCCAAGACCGACCCGACCAGGCGCATGGTGCGAGAGGGCGGAATCTCCGAGTAAGCCTTGGCGGTGCTCAGACGGTCGATGCGTAGACGTACGTGGGCCAGGGTGTTGCGGACCCGGAACGCGGCGCGATTGACCTCGTCCGATCGCTGCTCGGTCGCCTGCCTGATCGGGATCACGTACAGCAGTTCGGGATCCAGGAGCTGATACCAGTCTTCCTCGCGAGCCTCATCGAGCAACTTCGATTCGAGGGCGAGGAATTGGGTGGCGATGTTTTGCAGTTCGGCGTCCGCCAGGGGGCTGTGGTGCACAGCTGGTGGCGCGTGCTCGGTCGTGTCGATGGTGGTCATCGTGAATGGCGCCCTTCGGTCGTCGTGGATGATGCGTCGCCACGCATGACGGCAAGCCAGTGCCGGTAGAAATTCAGCTGAACCAGTTCCCCAAACCCGGTGGGACGCTTGATGCCTGGACCGTGATAGTCAGGGTCTGGCGTGACGTCGACCGTGGTTCGACCGGCCTGTTCGAAGTTGAAGCTCAAATTCTCGCGTTGCATCCACGCGCTCTTCGCCGCGCGAGCGGCGCCCTCCCAGGCGACGGTGTCGTCCGTTTCGAAGTTACCGGCGGATCCGAAGATCAACTGGCCCGTCACATAGGAATCGAGCTTTTCCTGATCACTTTGGCACTCGTAGACGAACTGCCAATTCCACAACTCCATCTTTCCGGGCGCGATCGGCTGCCATATCCGGAAAGTGGTGACGACCGTCGGGGGGCCGCCTGGAAGCGTAGGGGAGCTGACGCGGAGGTAACTGAAGTTCGGGAAGATGGTGCCGATTGTCGGCGGGTTGGTCTCGAGGACGTACCGCTGAGCGTCGTCGAGGACCGAGAGGTCGAACTGAGCGACGGTCTCTGGTGAATAGCCCCACAGGGGCAGGCCGACCTTCGCCCATGGAAAACCGAGCGTCGCGTGGCCGTCGCCGAGTTCGTAGGCGTGCATCATTTCGGCGTTTGCCCCGAGCCCCTGGATCATCTGTATCTCTTCGTTACTCCAGTGCAATGTGTCGGCGTGGTAGGCATCGCCGGAGAAGTTTTCGGCGCCGGCTTTCCAGTCGGCATTGATCTGATATCGCTCGGGCGGGCCCGCCACCTTCACACCGCCGGGTGCCAGCTTCACCAGGATGTCGAGCATCCAGCCTCCCCCGCCCAGATACTCGTCGAGCGACGGACCTTCGTGCGCTAGCGACGCGAAGATGAAGCCGGACCGGACGTCGACCCGTGGGGCCCTCTTCAGACCCCATTCCTTCGGGTCCAGCCGCGTTCCGTATGCCTCGCGCATGTGTGGCGTGCCGACGAGGTCGCCGTTGTTGGAGTATGTCCAGCCGTGGTACGGGCATTTGAAGAAGCGTGAATTCCCGGTGTCCGTCTGGCACACCTGGGTGCCGCGGTGGCGGCAGTAGTTGGACAACACGTTGATGCCACCCGTGCCATCGCGCGTGACGATCACCGGATCGAGGCCGATGCGGCGCTGGACGAAATCACCCGCCTTCGGGAGTTCGCTCTCGTGCGCGACGAACACCCAGCAGGTGCCGAAGACCTGGTCCAGTTCGGCTCGGAAGATCGCGTCGTTGTTCCAGATCTCGGCCGGTACCCGGTTCTTCTCGATCTCGGTCTCGACACGGTCGAGGATCGGCGTGACTTCCGAGGCAACAGTGGGGGCGATGACAGTCATGTAACTCCTTGCAAGCACCGGGCGGACTGATATGACGCCAGTGATAGTTGGCCCATCGTATGACCGCGATCACAGTGCCGGAAGGCGTAACTTTCGATGCCCGACAATTGATGGCATCGATGGAAGACCACACTCAAGCCAGCGCCAAGAAAGCCACGGATCCGCGCGCTGGTATCGATGTCGTCGATGGTCGAGCATTCACGGGAATTGTTTGTCGCGAATCTCAGGTCGTCTTAACCTCACGTTGGCGCACTTCCTGGCGCGCACGCTCAACCTCAAGGACTCCGCATCATGACGCTCTTGCTCGACGACCAGGCCGTCCGAGATTCATTCGGCTGGGCACGGGCAATCGATGCACTCCGCGCCGCGTACGCCGGCGACGTCGCAAACTCCCGCTACCCCGAACGGTCGATGGCTCGCGGTGACGGCAGCTGGCTGCGAACGCTCACCGGGGTATCGGCGGACAACTGTCTCATGGGTGCCAAACTCATTGCGGCGTCTATGAAGACCCGTCGGGTGTCCTACCTGATCCCCTTGTTCGACGAGCACACCGCTGAGCTCGTGGCTCTGATAGACGGTCAGTCGATCACCGGATTCCGCACCGCCGCGACCTCGGCGGTCGCTGCTGACCTCCTGGCGAGCCCCGGCGCGCTCGACGTTGCCGTAATCGGCTCTGGCTTCGAGGCCAAGAAGCACCTCCGCGCCCTAACGGCAGCACGCGCCCTGTCCTCGGTCAGAGTCTGGAGCCCCCGTGCGGAAAGCCGGTCTCGGTTCGTCGCGGATCTGGATGATCTGGAACTGCCCCTGAGCGCTGCCCAAAATGCCGAGAGCGCAGTCGGCGCAGCCAACTTGGTGATCTGCGCGGCCCGTTCGCGCGACGAATCACCCACCGTCCGCGGCGCGTGGCTCCGGCCCGGAACCACCGTTGTATCCATCGGCTCGACCCTCCCCGAACAACACGAGGTCGACGTCGAGCTACTGGATCGCGCTGAGCTCATCGTCGCTGACATGGTCGATGAGGTTCTGCACGACACTGGGGATGCATTGGCAGCCAAGGCAGCCGGCGTCGATCTCGGGCCGAAGACCATCTCGCTGGCAGACCTCGTCGCGGGCCGGCATCCGGGCCGCGCGAGTAGCGACGACATCCTGGTGTACAAGTCGGTGGGCTCAGCCGTGCAGGACATCGCCGTCGCAGCCATGTGTCTGACCGAGGCCCGGCGCCTTGGACTCGGAGTCCCGCTCCCCATCTCGATTCCCCCCGTCCACAAATAGAGGCGCAGCTATGACGTCTCAAATGACCACGCAAAGGTCCAGCCTCGGTCTCGCCGACCCATCGCTGGTCAGGTCGGCCTCCTATGTCGACGGGCAGTGGCTCACCTGCGACGGCGGCGAACGGCTCGTCGTGCACAATCCGTCCACCGGCGAACCGATCGTCGATCTGCCGTCGGCCGGCGCGGACGAGACCCAGCTCGCCGTCGAGGCTGCCCAGCGCGCGTTGCCCGCCTGGCGCGGGCTCTCCGGCAAAGAGCGTTCGAAGGTCATGCGTCGATGGTTCGAGCTGGTCCGGGACAACACCGAGGACCTGGCGCGGCTCATCGTTCTCGAAGAGGGCAAGCCCCTGGCCGAGGCCGTCGGCGAGATGAACTACGCGGCATCCTTCATCGAGTGGTTCGGTGAGGAGGCCAAACGCGTGCGCGGCGATATCTTTCCCGCTCCCGAGTCATCTCGACGAGTCGTGGTGCTCAGGGAGGCGATTGGCGTGTGCGCTGCCATCACACCGTGGAACTTCCCCGCCGCCATGATCACTCGCAAGGCTGCCCCCGGACTCGCCGCCGGGTGCACGATGGTGGTCAAGCCCGCCGAGCAGACGCCGCTGACAGCATTGGCCCTCGCCGAGCTCGCTGAACGAGCCGGCGTGCCGGCTGGAGTGCTCAGCATCGTGGTCGGCGATGCCCGCGAGATCGGTCCGGTGCTGACTGGCAACCCCGTCGTCCGCAAGCTCAGTTTCACCGGCTCGACCGAGGTGGGCCGGCTCCTGCTCGCTCAATCCGCGGAGACCGTCAAGAAGACCTCGATGGAGCTCGGCGGCAACGCGCCGGTCCTCGTCTTCGACGACGCCGATCTCGATCAATCGGTCGCCGGCGTGATCGCCACCAAGTACCGCAATACGGGCCAGGCCTGCATCAGCGCCAACCGGGTCTACGTCCAGTCGGGGATATACGATCGATTCGCCGAAGCGTTGACACGCAAAGTCGAGGACCTCGTGGTCGGCGACGGATTCGATGCAGGTGTCCAGCAGGGTCCGCTCATCGACGTCGACGCGGTCACGAAGGTCGAGCAGCACGTGGCCGACGCGGCCAGCCTGGGCGCGCGCGTGCTCTGCGGCGGTCGGCGCCACGATCGCGGCGGCTTGTTCTTTCAACCGACGGTTCTGGCCGATGTCGACTCCACGATGCGCATCACACGCGAGGAGACCTTCGGACCCGTGACCGCGCTCATCCGGTTCGAGGACGAATCCGATGCGATCCGCATGGCCAACGACACCGAGTTCGGGCTGGCCGCATACCTCTTCACCCGCGACGCTGAACGTACCTGGCGGGTCAGCGCGGCTCTTGAGGCGGGAATGATCGGCATCAACACCGGCCTCATCTCCAACGAGATCGCGCCCTTCGGTGGCGTGAAACAGTCGGGTCTGGGCCGAGAGGGATCGGTCTACGGAATCGACGAGTACATGGAAATGAAATACCTCGCATGGGAGGGCGCTGGAGCGTCGTAGAAACCGCTTCCCGAACAGAAACAACTTGGCCCTTGAACAACCCCCGAGAGGAAACACCATGGCTGCCTACACCCGCACCGAGGCCCGCGAATGGGCCCGCGAGAAGCTCATCGGCGCCGTCAACTGCACCATCCCGTCGTTCACGAGCGACCTGAAATCCATCAACGAGGCAGCCATCCGCCACGACATCCGTCGCGCGAAGGAACACGGCTTCCTCGGCACGCTGGGCGTCTCCGAGGTCAACATCACCCTGCCGGAATACCTGGAATTCCTTCGCATCATCCGCGATGAGGCCGGTAAGGACCTGGTCGTTGTACACCACGGAAGCTGGAGCACCCTCGCCGACAACATCGAGGCCGTTCGGGGCGCCGAGGAGGCCGGCGCAGATCTCTTGCTGCTGTCCTACCCGCCGAACTTCTACCCAGAGACCGAGCAGGAGATCTACGAATATACGAAGGCGGTGTGCGACGCCACCGATCTCGCCGTCATCCTCTTTCCGATGTACCTGTGGGGATTCAGCCCGCGAATTCACCCGTCGGACATCCCCAGCCGCCTCATCCGTCGCCTACTCGACGACTGCCCCAACATTGCCGTCATCAAAGCTGAAGGCGGGTTTCCCTACATCCAGGGAATCATCGAATGCCATCGTCTATTCGGCGAAGAAGTCGTCATCTCCGTGCCCATCGAGGCCGATCTGATCCCACTGTCACAGATCATCCCCATCCAGCTCTCGGCAACCAGTGACCACGAGTACTACGGGCCCATCATTCCGCGGGTCATGAACCTGCTCGCTGACGGCAAGCACGATGATGCTGCCGAATTGTTCTGGCAGACGCACCCCGCGCGCAAGGCCAAGGCGGCGCTGGCGCCGTCGCTCAATGGTGGCGCCTTCATCAACCGCCAGGCGTGGAAGTTCCAAGGCTGGCTACAGGGATACAACGGGGGCCCGCTGCGTCAGCCCACCCAACGAATCCACGACGGTCAAATGCTCGCTCTCCGCAAGGGTCTCACCGACTCCGGCCTCGACCCGTCCATGGACCCGCTCCGCGAGTTCTTCGTCGGCCGCAACCCGGCCTGACGCGCGCGAATCAGCGCTAAGGCGTAGCCACCAGTTTGGCGGCTTGCGTCCGCAGTCGGTCACGGAACCACGCCTGGGCAGGATCCCCGTCGAGGCGGCGCAGCCAGATGAGCGTTTCGGTGATTGGCTCAAGCTGCATGGGTGGATCGATGAACTGCAGATTGGCGGCCTTGGCCATGCGTGTCGCAAGTGTCCGCGGGATCAGCGTCACCAATGTGGTGTCGCGCAACATGAACGGGGCCACGGCGATGCTGGTACTGACCTCGACTCTGCGCGGTATGCCGAGGACATCGAGGTTCGTGTCCCCCAATGAGGGCCGCCCGTCCTCGAAGGTTGCCGCAAGGTAGGGCATGGCGCTGAACTCCTCGACCGTCATCGCCGAACGGACCGCGCGGTTGGCGGCATCGGCAGCCAGCACGTAGCGATCGCGATAGAGCACCTCGCGACGGACGTCGTCTCTCCAGAGAGCGGGGAACGACGAGATGACCTCTCGAGGCAGCACGATCACGTCGACCCGTCCGCGCAGCATCTCAGCGGGAATGTCAATCGAGACCGTTCGAATCTGCACACGGATGTTCGGGTACGCCGACGACATCTCGACCAGCAGCGGGTGAAGAAGCGCGGCCGCCGCGAAGTCACTGGCGACCACAGAAAACGCATGCTCATCGACCTTCGGGTCGAACGAGCCCAGGGAGGACAACGTCACCTGGAGTTCGGCCAAAGTGCTGCTCACCGAGCTGGTCAGTGCGTTCGCGAGTGGGGTGGCGATCATGGTTCGGCCCTGCCGCACAAGAATCGGATCTTTGAAGAGCCTGCGCAGCCGCGCCAGGGTCGAACTCATCGCAGACTGTCCGATCCCTAGACGCGCAGCTGCCCCGGTGACGCTCCTTTCGGACATCAACGCCTCGAACGCGACCAGCAAGTTGAGGTCGACACGGCCCAGCTGTGCCAGAGAAGGGTGTGGCGAAGAGCCGGTTTCTGGCGCGATCGGCCTATTCACCCCGGGACGCCCGGCATCGGAGACCACGTTCTCCGGGAGCTGACGTCCACGAGCCGTTCTCGGAGCCAGCGATGGCTGGGGTCGTCGTCGTTCCGGTCTGCCCACACCATGGCCTCAACCAACGGCTCCAGCGCCATCGGTGGCGTGAGCAACTTCAACCGCGCACCCTCGGCGACCGTCGACGCCAAACTGGCGGGAAGGATGGTGACGAGTGGGGTGTCGCGCAGCAGGAATGGGGCAATTCCGAAACCCGTCGTCACCTCAAGGCGCCGCGGAATGCCGAGTCGGTCCAATTGCGTCTCGATGAGCGTGGGGGAATACCCGTTGCTGCTTGCGAGATAGGGCAGCGACGAAAACCGTTCGAGCGTAATTTCGTTCGAGACCAGCGGGTTGGCGGCATCAACGGCGATGACGTAGGGGTCGCTGTACAGCGTCTGGTAACCGAAGGAATCGGTGATCGAGTCCGCGGCCAGCGGAACGATCGTCAGATCCACGGTGTCGGCTGTGATGTCGTCGAGGAAGGTGGCGGAAACCGGTTGGATGCGCAGCTCGACGTGCGGCGCTGCATTCCGTAGCTCGACCAGTAGCGGCTGGAGCACGGCCAGGGCAGCGTACTCACTCGCCATCACGGTGAAGCTGCGGCGGTCCCGTTCAGGGTCAAAGACGGGCGGTTCGGTCAGAATCGAATTGAACCGACTCAGTGCCTCTCGAACCGGAACTACGAGTTCCTCCGCCAGCGGAGTCGGGAACATGGTCCGGCCCCGGCGCTCGAGCACCGGATCGTTGAGCAACGCCCGCAATCTTGACAAGGTCGAACTCATCGCCGACTGTCCGACCGAAAGTTTGCGCGCAGCTGCCGTCACGTTCTGCTCGGTCATAAGCACGTCGAACGCCACGAGCAGGTTCAGATCGACCTGCCGAAGATCCATGGGCTGATGGTAGGTCATCGAATTGATCAGGTCGATGGCGAAGTATCGCCAAACATTGTTGGTGCCACGTGATCGGCGCCACTAGCGTCGATTTTGCAGCGTCCGTCCCGGGATGCGGTAAAGAGGTGAGGAGTTCACCGATGGCTTCTGGATTCAGTCCAATCACGCATTTGCGGCATGTCGGTCTCGCTGTGCCGAACTATGAGCAGGCTGTGGAGTTCTACACGAAGGTGTGGGGTCTGCTGCCCGTAGCCAGCGATTCGGGCGTGACGTTTTTCGGGACGCCCGCTGATCCAGAGCACTACATCCTGCGGCTACGAGAGGACCGACAGAAGCGTCTCGACCTGATTGCGTTCGCGGCGGAGTCGATCGGCGAGGTCGATCTCCTGGCTGAGCGCCTGGGACGGGCAGGGGTGAAGATCGATCGCGACCCAGCTATGTTGACGACCCCGGGAGGTGGGTACGGTCTGCGGTTCTTCGACCTGGACGGCCGTCTCATCGAGGTGTCTGCGGAGGTGCAGCAGCGCCCATTCCGATTGCTCGAGGAGCGGGAGTCGATACCCCGGAAGCTCAGCCACGTCGTGATCAACTCGACGGACGTCCACAAGACCAAGGCGTTCTACGAAACGCATCTGGGATTCAGACTGTCGGACTGGTTGGGCGATCTGATGTGCTTCATGCGCAGCAGTTCGCAGCATCACATTCTGGCGATCTCACGGGCGCCGTCGACATCGTTGAATCACATCTCGTTCGAGATGCGTGGGCTGGACGAGTACATGCGGGGCACGGGCCGGATGATTCGCAGTGGCTACCGGCCGCTGTGGGGCCCGGGTCGCCATAGCGCTGGCGACAACACGTTCTCCTACTTTTTCGATCCCCTGGACAACGTGATCGAATACACGACCGAACTCGAACTCGTTGACGAGGCCACCTGGGAGCCAACGACTTACGACCCGATGCGTGCTGAGACCCAGGATCAGTGGGGAACCGGTGGGGCCATGACCGAGGTAATGCTGCCGATCATGCTGAAACAGCGCGATGACGACGGACTATGGAGCCCCTCACCGGTCTAGCAAGCCCGCCGTCCCGGGACGGCCCATGAACTCCGCCCGACGAAAGGAAACACTCGTGTCAGATCTTGACGGCAAGGTGGCTGTCGTCACCGGCGGCGCCAACGGCATAGGCCTGGCCTGTGCGCAGAAGCTGAGCGACGAGGGGGCGAACATCGTCATCGCCGACATCGATCTCGCCGCGGCCCAAAAGCGAGCCGACGAACTGCTTACCGACTCCCTCGGCGTTCACCTGGACGTCCGGGACTCGGCCTCTGCGAATGAATTAGCGGCGACGGTGCTGCGCGAATACGGTCGGGTCGACATCCTCGTCAACAACGCGGGGATGAACATCGGGGCCCGCAACACCACTGACGTGACCGATGAGGAATTTGACCTCCTGATGTCGATCAACGTGCGTGGCACGTTCACGACGACCCGGGCACTTCTGCCGGCCCTCATCGAGCAGCGCGGCGGCAGCATCATCAACATGTCGTCGATCTGCGGCCAACGAGGCATTGCCCTGATCGCGCCCTACTCGGCATCGAAGTTCGCCATCGTCGGCATGACCCAGAGCCTCGCAGCCGAACTCGCCCAGTACGACATCACCGTCAACTCCGTCCACCCCGGCATCGTGGCCACCGATCTGCACGTCAAGGTGGTCGAAGAGTTCAGCGGACTCAACGGCCTCAGCTTCGAAGACGGATGGGACGGCTTCCTTTCAAGCATCCCGCTCGGCCGGCTCCAGACCACCGATGACATCGGCGACATGGTGGCCTTCCTGGCGTCCCATAAGGCTCGCAACATCACCGGCTCAGCGTTCAACGTCGACGGTGGCCTCTTGTTGGCCTGACCAGGTTGCCCGTCAAACCCTTTGTGGCTGGCCGTTGTACGCGATCCGAGCATGTGAGTAGGAGGTCGTCATGCGAAATGAAGACGACGTCACGTCACCCGACCAGGCCATGCTCGACGTTGACTTCGACGCATCGATGGAAGGACCTATGCCCCGGCGCAGCGCGGTCGACAAGGCACTCGAGGTGCTTGCCGCGTTTCCTCCGGGTCACACCGCCATAGGCATCAGCGAACTGGCGCGGGAGCTCGGCCTCACCAAGTCAACGGCCTTCCGGCTGGTCGCCACGCTCGAACGCCACGGGTTCGTCGAGCGCGCGGGCGGCCGCTATCGATTAGGCACCCGACTACACGAACTTGGTTCCCGCGTCTATGAATCCGCTCCTGGAGCCCTATCCGGAGCGTTGATGCCGTTTATGACCCAGCTCTACGAGGAGTGCCGAGAAACGGTGAACCTAGGCGTCCTCCGCGACGGGGAAGTGGTTCTCCTCGGCCGTGTACACGGCCGCCGGCCGGTCCCGCGCATATTCCCGCCGGGAAGCCGGTTCCCGGCCTACACCTCTGCACTGGGGAAGGCGATGCTGGCGCACGCACCGTCGCTGACCGAGCTTGTGGTTGCGCGCGGGCTTCGGCCGAGGACTCGGGACACCATTGTCTGCGCGACGCACTTCCGCGGCACGCTTGCCGACATCCGAGAATCCGGAATTGCCACCAATAGTCGCGAGGCCCGACCGGAGCTATCGTGTGTGGCAACGGCGCTACTCGATGGCGCGGGGCGCCCGATCGCGGCACTTTCCGTCGGCGGACAGACCGGCCGTATCGATCTGCGCCACAGTGCGGGGCTGCTGCGACAGATCACTGCCGAAGCGACCGCCGCGGCCAGGCAGGCGCATCGCCCGCAGTCACAACCGGTGCTGTCGGCATGTACGAATTGAACGACAAGGGCTGGCCCCTGATGCCGGCTCTCACCACGTAAAGGCTAGCCTCACAACGGATTCGCCCGACGAGAGATCACATCGTCGGCACCGTCGACGTCATAACAGCCGAGGCCGACGCTATCAACAGCAGCGCATCGCGCTGAGGACGGTCACTTATGCCGTATTCATCAACGGCACCGGGCACCGACTCACCGCGGCGAACCCGGCGTGATGACTTCGACGTAGCTGAAAGTACCGCCTCGAGCGCCTGACGCTGCTCACGCCGTGTTCTGGGCCGTCTCGTGGTTGTGCCGCTGTATGGCACGGACGCTCGACAAGACGTGGAGCGAGGTGGTTCCCTCTGCCGGTGATCGCGATCACAACTGTCGATCGTGGTCGCGACGTGGGTGGATGCCGCACACCACTTCCCGATCTTGATGGCGGGTTACAGAAGGAGAGCGATGAGCGTAGCCGGACTGACTGCCATGGCAACCCAGCGATTCTCCCGCTCTCGATGAACGTGACGACACTGGCCAAGCCGTTGCGCGGCGTCGGCGGGTTCTTCGCAATGTCGGTCGACACTCTTATGTTGTTGCCGCGCAAGCCGTTTGCGTGGCGGGAGTTCGTGCGCCAGACCTGGTTCGTCGCCAGAGTGTCACTGCTGCCGACGTTGCTACTAGCCATGCCGTTCTC
>Ga0068863_100000830_pt1 | contig 31001 bp, 24 predicted proteins | sample KBSSwiS62_FD_66596 | JGI IMG/M metagenome (GOLD analysis project Ga0068863, IMG submission 66596) | Switchgrass rhizosphere microbial communities from Kellogg Biological Station, Michigan, USA - KBS Switchgrass S6-2 | ecosystem: Host-associated > Plants > Roots > Rhizosphere > Soil ... | reverse complement strand
GTCTCGGCGATGGCCCTGTTCGGCGCCTGCGCCGTCGGCCTGGTGCTGACCGCCGCCCTGGTGTGGATCACCGAGTACTACACCGGCACGCAGTACTCGCCGGTGCAGCACATCGCCGAAGCCTCGACAACGGGCCACGGCACCAACATCATCGCCGGCCTCGGCGTCTCGATGCGCTCCACCGCCTGGCCGGTGCTCTGCGTCTGCGTCGCGATCCTGGTGTCCTACTGGCTCGCCGGCCTCTACGGCATCGCCGTCGCCGCCACCGCGATGCTGAGCATGGCCGGCATCGTCGTCGCCCTCGACGCCTACGGCCCGATCACCGACAACGCCGGCGGCATCGCCGAGATGGCCGAGCTGCCGGCGAGCGTGCGCGACGTCACCGACCCGCTCGACGCCGTCGGCAACACCACCAAGGCGGTGACCAAGGGCTACGCGATCGGCTCGGCCGGCCTGGCCGCGCTCGTCCTCTTCGCCGACTACACCCACTCGCTCGCCGGCCGTGGCATGAGCGTCTCGTTCGACCTGAGCGAGCCGCGCGTGATCGTCGGCCTCTTCATCGGCGGCCTGATCCCTTATCTGTTCGGGGCGATGGCGATGGAAGCGGTCGGCCGCGCCGCCGGCTCGGTCGTCGTCGAAGTGCGGCGCCAGTTCCGCGACATCAAGGGGATCATGGAAGGCACGGCCAAGCCGGAATACGGCGTCGCGGTCGACATGCTCACCAAGGCCGCGATCAAGGAAATGATGATCCCGTCGCTGCTGCCGGTGGTCGCGCCGATCCTGGTCGGCCTGCTGCTCGGCCCGGCCGCGCTCGGCGGCCTGCTGATGGGAACCATCGTCACCGGCCTGTTCGTCGCGATCTCGATGTGCACCGGCGGCGGCGCCTGGGACAACGCCAAGAAATACATCGAGGACGGCAACCACGGCGGCAAGGGCAGCGAAGCTCACAAGGCGGCCGTCACCGGCGATACGGTCGGTGACCCGTACAAGGACACGGCGGGACCGGCGGTCAACCCGCTGATCAAGATCATCAACATCGTCGCGTTGCTGATCGTTCCGCTCCTGCCGATGACGACGTCGGGCACCGGCGCCCATCCGGCACCGGCAGCACCGCCGGCGTCGACGCCGGCGGCATCGATCAGCGATGGCGCGTCGTTCCGGGTCGAGAACGGCATCGTCAAGTTCTACTTCGCCAGCGGCAAGGCAGACCTTGCGACCGGCGCCGAGTCGGCGCTCGCCGAGGTTGCCAAGGGCGTTGCTTCCGGCAAGCGGGCCGTCGTCAGCGGCTTCACGGACGCCACCGGCGACCCGGCGCGCAACGAGGAGCTTGCGAAAGCACGCGCGACGGCAGTGAGCGCCGCCCTGGCGACCGCCGGCGTCGCCGCGGACAAGATCGACATGAAGAAGCCCGAGGCCGTCACCGGCAGCGGCAGCAATGCCGAGGCACGCCGCGTCGAGGTCGCCCTGAACTGAACCGTCGCGCCAGGCGCGACGGCGGGTCTCCCAGAGGCGCCCGCCTCGATCGAAGTCGGGGCCTCGGTGCAGCATCCACGCTATTGAACGACGCCGAGGGCGACAGGAACGGGCCGCGCAAGAATCCCGTCATGACCCGCGAGCCGTCCCAGGCACTCTCGATCGACGTCGCCGGCAGCGGTGCCGTCTCGGCGTTGCTGACGATGCCGGCCGCTGCGCGTGCGGCCTATGTGCTCGCACACGGTGCCGGTGCCGGCATGCACCATCCCTTCATGGCGGCGGTGGCGAGCGGCCTGGCCAGGCGCGGCGTCGCCACGTTGCGCTTCCAGTTTCCGTCGATGGAGCGCGCCTCGCGGCGGCCCGACCCGCCGCGCGTCGCCCACGCCGCGGTGCGCGCCGCCGTCGGCGAAGCGAGGCGACGCCTCGGCGCGCTGCCGCTCTTCGCCGGCGGCAAGTCGTTCGGCGGCCGGATGACGTCGCAGGCGCAATCGCAAGCGCCGCTCGCCGGCGTCATGGGCCTCGTCTTTCTCGGCTTTCCGCTCCATCCCGCGGGACGGCCGGGCGATGAGCGCGGCGAGCATCTCGCCCGGGTCGCGTGTCCGATGCTGTTCGTCCAGGGCAGCCGCGACGAGCTCGCCGACGTTGCCCTCGTCACCGCGCTCGTCGACCGCCTCGGGCCGCGCGCGACGCTGGCGATGTTCGACGATGCCGACCACAGCTTTCACGTCCGCGCCCGCAGCGGCAGCAACGATGCCGAGGTGCTCGAGCACCTGCTCGACACGGTCGTCGCCTGGATCGAACGCGTCTGCGCGACGCCTTCGCCCTAGCGCGAAACGCTAGGACTTGCCGTCGTGGACGAGGCGCAGGCCTTGTCCACCGCTGCGGACGCGATTGCGACCGGCATGCTTGGCGGCATAGCACGCGTCGTCGGCGGCGGCGATGACGCTGGCGACGTCGTCGTAGCCGTCGTCGATCTGGACCACGCCGATGCTGACGCCGACACGGAAGTGCTTGCCCTGCCAGACCAGCGAATGCGCGTCGACGCGAGCGCGGATCTGCTCGGCGACGTTCAATGCCGTCGGCAGCGCGCACGCTTGCAGGAGGACGGCGAACTCGTCGCCGCCGAGGCGCGCCGCCAGGTCGATCGAGCGGATCCGGCCCAGCAGCAGTGCGGCGATGTCGCGCAGCAGCTGGTCGCCGGCGGCGTGGCCGGCGGCGTCGTTGACCGCCTTGAAGCCGTCGAGGTCGACGTAGAGGACGCACGCGACCTCGCGCCGACGCCGGTCGGCGAGATGCTCGGCGAGCCGGTTCTCGAACTCCTGCCGATTCGCGATGTTGGTGAGGGCGTCGTGCGTCGCGGCCCACGACAACGCGTTGCGCTTGCGCCGTTCCTCGCTGATGTCGCCGAGGGTCCAGATCGTCCCCGCGCTGGCGTCGTTGCGGCTCACCGGCGCGCCGAGCAGCTGGCCCCAGAAGCGGCTGCCGTCGCGGCGCACGAACTCGATCTCCTCGGCGAAGACGCGGCCGACGCCGAACGCCGCCGCGACGCGCGTGCCGAGGCCCTGATAGAACTCGTCGGAGGCGTAGATCACTCGTCCCGCCTCGCCGTCGAGGCCCGAGCCCTCGTAGCCGAGCAGGCGATTGAACTCGTCGCTGACGAGCTCGAAGCGGCGGTTGCGCGTGAAGGCGATGCCGACCGGTGCCTTGGCCATCACCGCACGCATCTTGGCGAGCAGCAGCTGGCTGGCCGCCTGGCTCGCCTTGCGCTCGCTCATCACGTGCTGCAGCACTTGCGAGAGCTCGCCCAGCTCGCCGCCGAGATTGGGCCAGCCGGCCTCGACGTCGGCGTCTTCGGCGATCAGCTGCAACGCGCGCTGCTTGAGCCGCGCCAGCGGGCGCAACAGGTAGAAGGTGATCAGCAAGGTCAGCAGGCCGCCGCCGGCGGCGACCCCGAAGGCGAGCCAGCGGGCGCGCTTCTCGCCTTCGATGACGCCGCCGAGCAGGACGTCGGCGCGCCCCGAGCGCAGCACCAGCCAGTCGGCGTCGGGGACGCCGGCGAGGCCGACCTCGTGGTCGCCGGCCCGCACCGCGTAGCCCGCGGGCTCGATCGGGCTGCCGCGCTGGCGCCAGTCCTCGAGCGCGGCGGCGATCGCCGGGTCGGAAGCGCCGTCGCGCAGCACCCATTCGCGCGCCGGGTGCGACAGGATCTGGCCCTTGGCATCGACGACGACGGTCGTGACCGTGCTGCGCCGGTCGGTCGGTTCCTGGGTCAGGTCGGCGAGCAGCGAGCGGCTCGACAGGCGCAGCGATCCGCCCATCACCGCAGCGACGCTGCCGTTGGCCGCGAACACCGGCATCGTCAGGATCACGATCGGCTCGCCCGAGACGCGCGACGCCGCGACGCGGGCAATGATCGGTCGGTGCTCGCGCACCGTGTCCTTGAAGTAGTCGCGATCGCCGACGTTGCGAACCGGGTCGCGCGCGCCGTTCTCGTCGCTGACGAGAACGATCTTGCCGTCGAGCGAGACGATGAAGACGCCCGCGAACAGCGTCGACAGGACGCCTTGGCCCTGGATGAACTCAGTGAGCTTCGCCGAATCGCCGAGGGTGGCGGGAGTCAGCTGCATGGCGACGCTGCGCAAGGCACGCTGCAGCCCGACCAGCCGCTGCGACACCGTCGCCGCGATCCGGCGCGCGTCGTCTTCCTGCGAGTCGAGCACGATCTGCTCGCTGCTGCGCCCGACCTCGCGCAGGACGAAGATGACGGTCAGCGCCACGCTCGCGAGGATCAGCATCGCGCCGGCCAGCGCGATGCGAACCTTCAACGAGCGAAGACTGAACGTTTCCCGGGCCGCGCGCATTCATGCTTTTCGGTACGGCCAGCAGTCTTCCGCATCTCGTCGATGCGAAATGTGTGAAATTGATGCGCGCCGGGCGCAAATCGTGACTGATTTGCGCCCGGCGTCGGCTGACGCAGGCGCCGGCTGGCGCTCGGTTCGGTCTCAGGCCGGTTCTTCGGCCATCAGCTCGGACTTGCGCTCGGCCAGCTGCTCGGCCAGCCCGGCCAGGTCCATCTTGGCACGCCGGCACTTGGGAAACATCTCGCCCTCCTCTTCCTGGACGTGGTGGTCGACGTATTCGCCGAGCACCGTGACCTTGGCGTCGTAGAGCTCGTCGTCGGGCGACATCGACTGGATCTGGGCGATCAGGTCCTTGGCCGACGCGTGCTCGACCTCGGCTTCGTCGAGCAGGTCTTCCTCGACCTCGGCCTCGCGCGCGGCCGGGTAGAAGATCTCCTCCTCGATCGTCGCGTGCACCGTCAGCATCTGGCAGATCTGCATCGCCAGCGCCTGGCGCTCCTCGCCATCTGCCTCGGCATCGGCGAGCTTCTCGTACTGGCGGAACAGCTTCTTCACCTCGGCGTGATCGCGCTGGAGAAGAACCGTCGCATCGGTTCGGGCGGCGCGCGCGCTCGCAGCGGGCTTCTTCGCGGCGCCTTTCTTGGCGGTACTTTTCTTGGCCGTGGCCATGGGGCTTCCTCCTGTGTTCGCTCGCGGAACGTCGCGGCGGTCACACGCCGTCAGCAACCGGCATGCCAGTGCGGCGGAGGCGCGCGGATTGCCTGGCCCCGCGGTCAGCGACTACCTGAGCAACGATGACCACGACCGATGGCATGGCCGCCCTGGAGATGTGGGGCGGCGTCGAATGCACCGTCAACCGGGTCCGGGACGACTACTTCACCCAGCTCGACCGCAGCGGTCACGCCGAGCGCGATGGCGACCTCGACCGCTTCGCGGCGCTCGGCATCCGGTCGCTCCGCTACCCCGTGCTGTGGGAGACGACCGCGCCCGACGGCCCGGCCAGCGCCGACTGGTCGTGGCCCGACCGGCGCCTTCAGGCGTTGCGCCGGCTCGGCATCGCGCCGATCGTCGGCCTCGTCCACCACGGCAGCGGGCCGCGCCACACGAGCCTGCTCTGCCCGCGCTTCGCCGACGGCCTGGCGCAATTCGCGAGCGCTGTCGCCGAGCGCTTTCCGTGGGTCGAGCAATGGACTCCCGTCAACGAGCCGCTCACGACCGCTCGCTTCAGCGCGCTCTATGGCCTCTGGTACCCGCACGCCCGGGACGATCGCTCTTTCGTCGTCGCCTTGCTGAACCAATGCCGTGCCATGGTCCTCGCGATGCAGGCGGTCCGGCGCATCAACCCGGCGGCGCGGCTGGTGCAGACAGACGACATCAGCCGCACCTACGGCACCGAGGCGATGAGCGGCGTGGTCGATTTCTACAACGAGCGGCGCTGGCTCGCGTGGGACCTGCTGTGCGGACGCGTCGGACCCGACCATCCGCTCTGGCAGTACCTGCTCGACAGCGGCGCCGAGGTCGGCGACCTCCTCTGGTTCGCCGACCACCCCTGTCCGCCCGACCTGATCGGCGTCAACTACTACGTGACCAGCGAGCGCTGGCTCGACCACCGCGTCGAGCGCTACCCCGGGCGCACGCGCGGCGGCGCGCCGGACGCGGAGTTCGTCGACATCGAGTCGGTTCGCGTCCTCGCGACGCCCGCGCCGGCGATCGCGTCGCTGCTCCAGGAGACATGGCAGCGCTACGGCATCCCGGTGGCGGTGACCGAGGCGCACATCGACGCCGGCCGCGAAGACCAACTGCGCTGGTTGCTCGAGATCTGGCGCGCGGCGCAAAGCGCACGCGAGGCGGGCGCCGACGTGCGGGCGGTCACGGCGTGGTCGCTGCTCGGGTCGTTCGACTGGAACTGCCTGCTCGGCGAATGCCGCGGCTACTACGAGCCCGGCCCGTTCGACGTACGCGCGCCGAGGCCGCGGCCGACCGCCCTGGCGACGCTGATCGGCGAGCTCGCCGCCGGCAAGCCGGCGAGCCACCCGGTGCTCAGGGGCGAGGGCTGGTGGCATCGCGCCGATCGCTTCATCGCCAAGCCGATCGCGCCGCGCACGACCGTGACCACGCTGGCCGGCTTTCGTTCGCTTGCCCCGGCCCACGACGTCGCGCCGATCCTCGTCAGCGGCGCGAGCGGCACGCTGGGCCGGGCGTTCGCGGCGATCTGCGCGCGCCGCAACATCGCCTGTCGCCTCGTCGACCGCGCTGCCATGGACATCGCCGACCCGGCGTCGGTCGCCGCCGCGATCGCGCGCTGGAAGCCGTGGGCGATCGTCAACACCAGCGGCTACGTCCGCATCGACGACGCCGAGTCGGACCGCGAACGCTGCATGCGCGAGAACGCGCTCGGCCCCGCGGTCCTGGCCGGTGCGTGTGCCGGCGCCGGCGTCCGACTCGTCACGTTCTCGAGCGACCAGGTGTTCGACGGCCGTGGCGGCCGCGCGTGGTTCGAGAGCGACGTGCCGGCGCCGCTCAACGTCTACGGCGCCAGCAAGGCCGCCGCCGAACGCGAGGTGCTGGCGCGCTGCCCCGGCGCGATGGTCGTTCGCACGAGCGCCTTCTTCGGCCCATGGGACCGCCACAACTTCGCCTTCCACGCGCTCGGCGCGCTGGCGCGCCGGGAGGACTTTCGCGCCGCCAACGACCAGCGCGTCTCGCCGACCTATGTGCCCGACCTGGTCAACGTCTGCCTCGACCTGCTCATCGACGGCGAAAGCGGGATCTGGCATCTCGCCAACGTCGGCGACGTCAGCTGGGCCGAGCTCGCGGCGCGCGCCGCGACGCTGGCCGGCGTCGAGACGGAGACGCTGAGGCCGTGCCCGAGCGCGCTGCTCGGCCTCGTCGCGGCGCGGCCGCACAACGGCGTCCTCGCCAGCGAGCGGGCGACGCTGATGCCGACGCTCGACGACGCGCTGGCGCGATTCGTCGATGAACGCGTCTTCGTCGACGCGGAACAGGCACACGACGGCGGCGCCGCTGCCGTCCGCGCAGCGCAGCGCGCCGCGGGCGCGTAGCGTCGACATGCGCGAGGCCGCACGCCGCTCGGTCGCGGCACGCGCCTTGCCTCAGGCCCGCGGCGGTCCGGCACCTTCGCAAGGCGCGGCGGTCGGCCCCGTGGTTCTTCTTCGTCGTCCTCGTCACTGATCGATCTCTGCATCGCCTCCATGCTCTTGGTTTCCGCCGCACCGGCCGCCGCCATCGCTCCTTCCCAACGTCGTCCCCGGCCCGAGCCGGCCGAGCTTCCTTCAGCGACGCCTCCATGCCGGCTGCGCCAGGCGCCTGCGTCGCGCCCAGCAACGCCCTTCTCCATCTTCCGATCTCGGAGCGACCCATGCCACACCTCATCGTCTTCTCTCACCTGCGCTGGGAATTCGTCTTCCAGCGGCCGCAGCACCTCCTCTCGCGCCTCGCGCGCCATTTCCACGTCGTCTTCGTCGAGGAGCCGATGCGCACGAGCGGGCCCGCCTACCTCGAGCGCACGACGCCGTGCAAGGGCGTCGAAGTGCTGCGCGCGCACACGCCGGTCGAGCACGCGGGATTCCACGACGATCAGCTCTCGGCGCTGCAGCCCATGATCAGCGGCTACCTGGCCGAAAACCTGATCGACGACTACCTGGTCTGGTTCTACACGCCGATGGCGCTGCCGCTGCTCGCCGACCTGACGCCGCGCGCGATCGTCTACGACTGCATGGACGAGTTGTCGGCGTTCAAGAATGCGCCGCGCCAGATGCGCCAGCGCGAGACCGCGCTGCTGAAGAGCGCCGACTTGGTCGTCACCGGCGGGCCGCGTCTGTACGAGGCCAAGCGCGACGCCAATCCCAACGTCCTCTGCCTGCCGAGCGCGGTCGACGCCGAGCACTACTCGGCCCGGCGCGCCAGCGCCGATGCCGTCGCGATGGCGCGCGCAGACGCGCTGCAAGGCGGCATCGCCGCGCCGCGCCTCGGCTTCTTCGGCGTCATCGACGAGCGCCTCGACCTCGACCTCGTCGCCCGCGTCGCCGACGCCGACCCGGGCTGGCAGATCGTGATGGTCGGGCCGGTGGTGAAGATCGACGAAGCCGCGCTGCCGCGTCGGGCCAACATCCACTACCTCGGCCAGCAGCCGTACGCGCTGCTGCCGCAGCTCGTCGCCGGTTGGCGCGTCTGCCTGATGCCGTTCGCGCTCAACGAGTCGACCGCGTTCATCAGCCCGACCAAGACGCTCGAATACATGGCCGCGGGCAAGCCGGTCGTGTCGACGCCGATCCACGACGTCAAGGCGATGTTCGGCGGTATCGTCGCCATCGCGCCGAATGCCGATCTGTTCATCGCCGCGTGCCGCCAGGCGTTGCGCGAAATGGCGGCGCAGAAGGCCGAGCGCGAGGAGCGGATGGCCGAGCGGGTGCGTGAGCATTCCTGGGACGCCGCAGCGGAAACGATCCGCCACGCTCTCGACGCCATCGTGGCGGCGCCGCGCTCGACTACTGCGGCATCCGCGCCGGCGTCGTCGGGTGTGTCTCCGGCGCGCCCCGTCGCGGTCGCAGGCACGGCCGCGGGCGACGACGACGACCCGACCGCGCTGCGCAAGGTCGCTTCTGCGGGCTGATCGCGACCCGACTCGGGTTCGCGAAAAAATTCCGACAACGCCGAGCCGGAGACCGGAGACCCTGTGACGACCATCAAAATCGACCCGATCGCGACAGGAGAGCGACCGGTGAACGATTCCGAGCCAGCGCACCCGAATCCCCAGCTGCAGCGCGGTCGCTGGACCTCGCTCGACGGGCCTTGGCGTTTCGCCTACGACGACGAGCGCAAGTTCCTGCATCCGTCGGAGATCGCGCGCTGGGACAGGACGATCGAGGTGCCGTTCCCGCCCGAATCGGAGGCGAGCGGCATCAACGACCGCGGCTTTCATTCGTGCTGCTGGTACGAGCGCGACTTCGAGGTCTTCCCCGACGGCGAGCGGCGGACGATCCTTCGCTTCGGCGCGGTCGACTACAGCGCGCGCGTCTGGGTCAACGGCCAGCTCGCGGCGACCCACGAGGGCGGCCACACGCCGTTCTCCGCCGACATCACGTCGATGCTCGACGCCTCGGGGCGCCAGCGGGTGACGGTGATGGCGATCGACGACCCGCACGACCTCACCAAGCCGCGCGGCAAGCAGGACTGGCAGAAGGAGCCGCACGCGATCTGGTACCCGCGCACGACGGGGATCTGGCAGACGGTGTGGATCGAGCGCGTCGGCCGCACCTACGTCGACAAGATCCGCTGGACGCCGCACGTCGAGAGCTATGCGCTGCGCTTCGAGGCGCGCGTCGGCGGCGATCCTGTCGAGGACCTCGCGATCGAGGTGCTGCTCCGTCACGGCAAGCGCGTTCTCGCGCGCGACCGCTATCAGGTCATCGACCACGAGGCAGATCGCTTCATCGTCCTCGCCGACCCCGGCATCGACGACTTCCGCAACGAATTGCTGTGGAGCCCGGAGCGGCCGACGCTGATCGACGCGACCGTCCGCCTGATCGCGGGCGACACGACGATCGACGAGTTCACCTCGTACACGGCGCTGCGCTCGATCTCGATCCTGCGCGATCGCTTCATGCTCAACGGCCGGCCGTATCTGCTGCGCATGGTGCTCGACCAGGGCTATTGGCCCGACACGCTCATGGCGGCGCCGAGCGATGCCGCGCTCAGGAAGGACGTCGAGCTCGCCAAGGCCATGGGCTTCAACGGCGTCCGCAAGCACCAGAAGATCGAGAACCCGCGCTACCTCTACTGGGCCGACAAGCTCGGCCTGATGGTCTGGGCGGAGATGCCGTCGGCGTACCGGTTCACGCGCACCGCGATCAAGCGGACGGTGCGCGAATGGAGCGAGGCGATCGAGCGCGACTACAGCCATCCGTGCGTCGTCGCCTGGATCCCGTTCAACGAGTCGTGGGGCGTTCCCGAGCTGACGAACATGCAGGCGCAGCGCCACGCGGTCGAGGCGCTCTACCACCTCACCAAGACGCTCGATGCGACCCGACCGGTGATCGGCAACGACGGCTGGGAGAGCAGCGCGACCGACATCATCGGCATCCACGACTACGACGCCAACACCGAGCACCTGCGCCAGCGCTACGGCCCCGAGATCAAGACCGAGCAGCTGTTCGACCGGCGCCGTCCGGGCGGCCGCGTCCTCACCCTCGACGGCTTCCCGCACCGCGGCCAGCCGATCATGCTGACCGAGTTCGGCGGCATCGCGCTCGCGCGCAAGGCGCAGGCCGACGCCGCGCCGCCGAAGGAGCCGGCCGTCGCCACGTGGGGCTACAGCTCGGCCCGGGACACCGAGGAGCTGGCGCGGATGTTCGAGCGACTGCTCGAGACCGTCGTCCACACGGCGCTCTTCAGCGGCTTCTGCTACACCCAGTTCGCCGACACGTTCCAGGAGGCCAACGGGCTCCTGCGCGGGGACCGCACGCCGAAGATTCCGCTCGCGACGATCGCGCGCTGCACGACCGCGTCGCGGATGCACATCCCAGGCGGGGTGTAGCGCGAAACTCCCCGGACCGATGCATTCGCTCGAGCTCGTCAAGCCCGATGGTCGCGCGCTGACGCTCTATGCGCGCGGGCCGATCGCGCCGGTGGCCGACGTGCCGAGCCCGTTCCGCGAGCCGCTCGCGAGCCAGGCCCACTTGCGCTGGCATCCGCTGCGCGGCGAGTGGGTGACGTACGCCGCGCATCGGCAGGATCGCACCTTCCAGCCGCCGCCTGAATACGACCCGCTCGCGGCGACCGTCGACCCGGAACGGCCAACCGAGCTGCCGGCGGGAACCTGGGACGTCGCCGTCTTCGACAACCGCTTTCCGGCGCTCGGCGGCGGCGGCCGCGCCGAGGCGCCGTCGCTGCACGTGCCGACTGCGCCGGCCGGCGGCCAGTGCGAGGTCGTCGTCTACACGCCCGAGCGCGACACCTCGCTCGGTGCGCTCGGCCTCGATCATCTCGAGCTGCTCCTGTCGGTGTGGGCAGATCGGACGCGCCGCCTCGGCGAACGCGACGACGTCCGCCTCGTCTTTCCGTTCGAGAACCGCGGCGTCGAGGCCGGCGCGACGCTGCACCATCCGCACGGCCAGATCTACGCCTATCCGGTCGTGCCGCCGCTGCCGGCGCGGATGGCCGCGCAGGCGAAGGAGCACCTCGCCGAGAAGGGCCGCGGCCTGCTCGAGACGATGATCGATGCCGAGCGTCGCGACGGCGTGCGGCTGCTGTACGAAGGCGCGCACGCGGTCGCCTTCGTACCCGTGTGCGCGCGCTATCCGTACGAGTGCTGGGTCGCGCCGATCCGTCCGGCGGCGCAGTTCGGCGACCTCGACGACGCGCAGCGCACCGACCTCGCGCGCGCCTTGAAGACCGTGCTGCTGAAGTACGACGGCCTGTGGCGCCGGCCCATGCCCTACCTGATGGCGTGGTACCAGGCGCCGAGCGACGGCGAGACGCATCCCGAGGCTCACCTGCACGCCCAGTTCTATCCGCCCTACCGCACGTCGGAGCGACTCAAGTACCTCGCCGGCACCGAGCTCGGCGCCGGCTTCTACGCGATGGACGCGTTGCCCGAGGACAAGGCGCGCGAGCTGCAGGCGGTCGAGGTGACGCTATCGTGAGGAACGGATTCCTCGCCGCGTTCGGCTACGCGCCCGAGGCGGTCGCGAGCGCGCCCGGGCGCGTCAACCTGCTCGGCGAGCACACCGACTACAACGAGGGATTCGTCCTGCCGATCGCGCTCGCGCAGCAGACGACGGTCTCGCTCGGCCACGCGGTCGGCGACGAGTTCACGCTGCGCTCCGAAGGGTTCGCCCGGCCGCTCCGGTTCAGGCTCGATCGCCTTCCCGACGAGCCGTTCGGACGCTACGTCTTCGGCTGCGTCCGCGAAGTCGCGCGCCGCGGCCATTCCATCCCGCCGCTCGACATGCACGTCTCGTCCGAGCTGCCGATGGGCGTCGGCCTGTCGTCGAGCGCCGCGCTCGAGGTCGCGACGCTGCGCGCGCTGCGCCGCTTCCTCGACGTCGCGATCGACGACGTCGAGATCGCGCAGATGGCGCAACGCGCCGAGATCGAGTACGCCGGCGTTCGCTGCGGCATCATGGACCAGATGGCGTCGAGCCTGGCCGACACGTCGCACGCGCTCTTCCTCGACGCGCGCACCCTCGAGACGCGGCTCTGGTCGCTGCCTGCCGGGACGGCGGTGATCGTCATCGATTCCGGCGCTCCGCGCACCCTCCTTTCGAGCAAGTTCAACGAGCGGCGCAGCGAATGCGAGGAAGCGTGCGCGCGGCTCGGCGTCGCCAGCCTGCGCGACGTGCGACGCGTCGCCGTGGTCGAATCGCTTCCCGATCCGTGGCGGCGCCGCGCCCGCCACGTCGTCAACGAGAACGAGCGCGTCGTGCGCGCCGTCGCCGGAGCCGACGGCGCGAGGCTCGGCCGGCTGATGAACGAATCGCATGCCAGCCTGCGCGACGACTACGAGGTGTCGATCCCCGAGCTCGATCGGCTGGTCTCGCTGCTCCAGGAGCATCCCGCCGTGCACGGCGCCAAGCTGACCGGCGCCGGCTTCGGCGGCGCCTGCGTCGCCATCTGCGCCGCCGACCGCATCGCCGACGTCGCTGCCGAGGTGCTCGGCGACTACCGGCGCCTCGGCGGCCGCGGCCGCCTGCTCGCGCCGCCCGAGCTCCTGGCCTGACGCCGTCGCGCCCGCGCGGTCAGGCGGCGACGTCGAGGCGCCGCGGCGCGCGCTCGGCGAGGCGCCGCTGCAGCCGTTTGAACGCCGTCAGCGCCTGGCCGACGACCTGGTCCATGTTGTAGTACTTGTACGTCGCCAGCCGGCCGACGAAGGTGACGTTGGTGAGCTGCTCGGCGTCGGCCTCGTAGAGCTTGTAGAGCGCCGCGTTCTCGGGCCTCGGCACCGGGTAGTACGGATCGCCCTCGGCCTGCGGGTACTCGTAGACGATCGACGTGCTCGCGCTCCTCTGCCCGGTGATGTGCTTGAACTCGCTGATCCGCGTGTAGGCGTAGTCGTTCGGGTAGTTGACCGTGCCGACCGGCTGGAACTGCTCTTGCGCCAGGTTGACGTGGCGGAACTCGAGGCTCCGGTACGGCAGCCTGCCGTGCCGATGGTTGAAGAACGCGTCGATCGGGCCGGTGTAGACCATGTGCTGCCACGGCACCAGGTCGACGATCTCCCGATAGTCGGTGTTGAGCAGGATCTTGATGTTCGGATGCGCGAGCATCCTCTCGAACATGCGCGTGTAGCCGTGCTTGGGCATCGCCTGGTAGGTGTCGGCGAAGTAGCGGTCGTCGCGGTTGGTTCGCGTCGGCACGCGCGCCGTGACGCTCGCGTCGAGCTCGGAAGGGTCGAGCCCCCACTGCTTGCGCGTGTAGCCGCGGAAGAACTTGTTGTAGAGGTCACGGCCGACCTTGGCGATGACGGCGTCCTCGGAGGTCTCGATGCCGTCGAGCTTCTCGGCCATCGAATCAAGCCACCCCTGCATCTCGAACGACGTCAGATTCAGGCCGTAGAGGCGGTTGACGGTATCGAGGTTGATCGGCATCGGCAGCTGCTGGCCGTCGACGCTGGCGAGCACCCGGTGCTGATACGGCCGCCACTCGGTGAACTGCGACAGGTACTCGAAGATGTCGGCCGAGTTGGTGTGAAAGATGTGCGGGCCGTAGGGATGGATGAGGATGCCCGCGTCGTCGTGGCGATCGTACGCGTTGCCACCGATGTGCGGCCGCTTGTCGCAGATGAGGACCCGCTGCCCGCAGACATTGGCGAGCCGCTCGGCCAGGACGCTTCCGGCGAAGCCGGCCCCGACGACGAGGGTGTCGAAGCCGGGGCGGCCGGGGATGGCATCGCGCAGTGCGTTGTCGACGGTGGTGCTGTTCTTTTCCAAAAGGCGCTCCAAGGGCATACAGACCCGGACCGCCAGCCTGCGCCTGGTTTCGGCAATCGCTATGCCATCCTTCGCGCCAGGCGAAAGCGGCTCTTGCGCCGCATTCCGCCGAGCAGCATGACGACGAGCGCGAGCGCGCCGGCCCCCATCAGGACGTTGCTCGCGGGCAGCGCCCGCGCCTGGTTCCACGCGAGCTCGAGCGTTCGCGGCGCGACCGGCTCGAAGCGCCGCTCGGTCATCGCGCGGCCGAGCTCTTCGAGGCGATCGGCGAGGACGCGCTCGGCGTCGGGGAGGAGGCTGCGGCAACAGGCATGCCCGTTGCCGCTCTCGACGCGTCCGCTCGCTCGACCCTCGTCGCGGCCTATGCGGCGAAGTCGGCGTTGCTCTCGCTGATGCGATCGGCGGCGAGGGAAGACCGCGACAACGGGATTCGCGTCAATGCCGTGCTTGCCGGCGCGCGATCGAGACGCCGATGCTCCGCTAGAACCCCGATGTCAAGCTGTAGCGGAACGCGGCGCTCCGCCGGCGCCCCTCACGCGGCAAAACGCGCCTGGCTGATCGAGGGATAGGCGTACTCGACGCCGACGACGGCGCGCGCGTACAGGTAGTTCTCGCGCGCACTGTCGCTCAGCGAATCGAGCGGCACCTCGCCCCGCTCGTCACAGGGAAAGCACAGCGACGGACCCCTGAACAGCGCCTGATACGTGATCTCGTGGGAACAACCGTTCATGAACTGGCTCCTGTGGGGGCTCGGCGGCATTTGCACACGAACCCAGTGTGGCCAGTGTTCCGGGCGAAATCTGTCGGGGCTGCGCGCTAGAGCGTGTCAGGCAAAGTCGAAGTCGGTCGTCGGCGATCCGGGCATGGGCGCGAAGTATTTCGCGCCTGACGAGGGTCCCGGTCGCGACCGGCGGCCTGGTCCAGGCAGGTGGAGACCGAGGCCTCGAGTCGAGGAGCGCGTCAAAGGACGGTCAACACTCCCGACGCGACGTCGTACATGGAAGAGACGATCCTGATCTTCCCCTCGGCTTCGAGATTGGCCAGCACCGCGCTGCGCTGGCGCACCTGTCGAGCCGATTTCAGGGCCTGGGTTCGCGCGACCGCATCGACGAAGGCCGCGTTCTTCGAGGTCCGCGACCCGTCATAGACGGTCTCGTCGATCGCCGCCTTGAAGCGCGCGAGGAGCAAGGTCAGGTTGCCGAGGACGACGTTGTCGATCGCTCCCTTGATGGCGCCGCAGGACGTGTGACCCATCACCAGGACCACCTTGGCCCCGGCGACGGCGCACGCATATTCCATCGAGCCGAGGATGTCGTCGTTGACGGCGTTCCCCGCCACCTTGGCGTTGAAGGTATCGCCGATGCCGAGATCCGACACCACCTCGACGGGCGTCCGTGAATCGATGCAGGAAAGGACGATCGCGGCAGGGTACTGACCTGCCGCGCTGGATTTCATCTCGCCGAGAAAATCGCGGTCCCGTTGCGCGCCCGAAACGAATCGCGCATTGCCGTCCAGGAAGGCCTTCACCACCTGATCGGGCGTCAGCGAGTCGCGCTGGGCCTCGGTCAGCGACGCGCCGCGCACCCTCGGCGCGACCGCCGCTGCGCCGCTCGCGAAAGGTCCGGGCGCGGCCGAGCACGACAGGAATCCACGACATTGAAACTCGCCGCAGCCGGAACAGACGTCCACCGAGTCTCCCTGAGTCCTCGCCCATCATGCCAGTGCCGCCGGCAACGCGTCAGTGGCGCGGCCTCCCCAAACCCGTGGCACCGGGTCCGCGTCGTCCGGAATGCCACCTTGGTGCTATAGCGCGGCTGCCGGGCACGCGGTGCAATTCACCCACTCACGCGCATTTCGAGGAGGCACGATGCGTACGCTCTCCCTGGCCGATGCGGTGGCGCTGATCCCTGACGGCGCAAGCCTGATGATCGGCGGCTTCATGGCCGTGGGAACTCCGGAAGCAATGGTCGACGAGCTCGTGCGGCAGGGCAAGCGTGATCTCACCGTGATCGGCAACGACACCGCGATGCCCGGCGTCGGCATCGGCAAGCTGGTGCGCGCGCGTCTGGTGAAGAAGGCGATCGTCAGCCACATCGGCCTGAATCCCGAGACCCAGCAGCAGATGATCGCCGGAGAGATGGAGGTCGACCTGGTGCCGCAGGGCACGTTGATCGAGCGCATCCGCGCCGGCGGCTTCGGGCTCGGCGGAATCCTCACCGCCACCGGCGTCGGCACGGTGGTCGAGGAAGGCAAGCAGAAGGTCACGGTGGCCGGCAAGGAGTATCTGGTCGAGGCGGCGCTGCGCGCCGACTTCGCGCTCGTGCATGCCTTCATGGCGGACTACCAAGGCAACCTCGCCTACGCGCTGACGGGTCGCAACTTCAACCCGGTGATGGCGATGGCTGCCGACACCGTGATCGTCGCCGTCGACAACGTCGTGCCCGTGGGACTGATCTCGCCGGACCATGTCGTCACGCCGGCGCCGCTCGTCGACTACCTCATCGCCCAGAGCTGACACCATGGACGCGCAGACCGTTATCGCCAGACGCATCGCGCTCGAACTGCGCGACGGCATGCTGGTCAACCTCGGCATCGGCATCCCGACCCAGGTCGCCAACTACGTGCCGGCCGGCATCAAGGTGTATTTCCAGTCCGAGAACGGGCTGATCGGCACCGGCGCGGTGCCCGAGGAAGGCATGCACCACCGGCTGTTGACCGACGCCGGCGGCAAACCGGTCACCGCGCTGCCGGGCGCGAGCACGTTCGACAGCGCGATGTCGTTCGGCCTGATCCGCGGCGGGCACCTCGACATGACGGTGCTCGGCGGCCTGCAGGTCGATCAGTCCGGGCACCTCGCCAACTGGATGATCCCCGGCAAGATGGTCCCGGGCATGGGTGGCGCGATGGACCTCGCCTCGGGCGCCAAGCGCGTCGTCATCGCCATGCAGCACAGCGCCAAGGGCAAGTCGAAGGTCGTCAAGGTGTGCTCGCTGCCACTCACGTCGGCGCGACCGGTGGACCTGCTGGTGAGCGAGCTGGCCGTGATCGCATTCCCGGCAGGGCGCGCCACGTTGATGGAAACCGCTCCGGGCGTGTCGGTCCAGAAAGTGCTTGACGCGACCGAGGCCGCGCTCGTCGTGCCCGACAACGTGCCGGAGATGGCGATCTAGCGCGCCGGTTGTGCGCGCGCGGCCACGTTGACGAGGATCAAGCGACCGCCGTCACCACGGCGCACGATGAACGCGCGCAGCGCGATGTGAGCCGGTACGCGAACGAACGTCGATCCATCCATCACCCGGCTCGAGGCCGCAACAGCACAGAGGTAAAGCAGCCATGTCAGAACGACCGCACCACAAGTACGACGCCCTGATCGCCCACTGTAAAGCGCTGCCGGCGACGGCCTGCGCGGTGGCGCATCCGTGCGACGAGAGTTCCCTGCGCGGCGCCGTGGAGGCCGCGGAGCTCGGCTTGATCCGTCCGATCCTGGTCGGGCCGAGCGCGCGCATCGCGGCGGTCGCCGAACAATTCCGGATCGACATCGCCCCCTTCGAAGTGGTCGATGCGCCGCACAGCGTCGCGTCTGCCGAGACCGCCGTTCGCCTCGCCCGGGAAGGCAAGGCGGAGATGCTGATGAAGGGCAGCCTGCATTCCGATGAAATCATGGCCGCGGTCGTCAAGCGCGAGACCGGGCTGCGCACCAGCCGGCGCGTCAGTCATTGCTTCGTCATGGATGTGCCCGCGATCGACCGCGTCGTCATCATCACCGACGCCGCGGTGAACATCTTTCCGACGCTCGAGGACAAGGTGCACATCGTGCAGAACGCGATCGACCTCGCCCATGCACTGGGCATGGCGCAACCCAGGGTGGCGATCCTGTCGGCCATGGAGACGATCAACCCGAAGGTGCCCTCGACCATCGAGGCCGCGGCGCTGTGCAAGATGGCCGAGCGAGGCCAGATCACCGGCGGCGTCCTCGACGGACCGCTCGCGCTCGACAACGCGATCGACCTCGGTGCGGCCAAGATCAAGAAGATCACTTCGAGCGTGGCCGGACAGGCCGACATCCTTGTCGTTCCCGATCTGGAAGCCGGAAACATGCTGGCCAAGAGCCTCAGCTTCATGGCCGATGCCGATGCGGCGGGGATCGTGCTCGGGACGCGCGTTCCGGTCATCCTGACCAGCCGGGCCGACTCGGTCTCGACGCGGCTGGCCTCCTGCGCCGTGGCGGCCCTCGTCGCCAAAGCGCGGCGCGACAGCCTGCAGATGGTGGCGTGATGAGCGACTCGATCGCGGTTCTCAACGCTGGCTCGTCGAGCATCAAGTTCTCGCTCTTCGCGGGCGCCGACCTCGAGCTGGTGGTGCGCGGTCAGGCCGAGGCGATCCACACCGCGCCGCGCTTCGTCGCGAAGGATCCGGCCGGTGCCACGGTCGCGACCCGCTCCTGGGGCGAAGGCCACCCGCTCGGGCACGACGGCGCGCTCGCGCACATCGTCGAATTCGTGCGCGAGCAGCTCGGCCGGACACAACTCGCCGGCATCGGCCACCGTGTCGTTCACGGCGGGCTCCAGTACGCCCAGCCGGTGCGCGTCGACGGCACGGTGCTGAAAGACCTGGCGCAGTTCGTTCCGCTCGCGCCGCTGCACCAGCCGCACAACCTGACGCCGATCCGGCTCCTGCTCGAGCGCCGGCCCGAGCTGCCTCAGGTGGCCTGCTTCGACACGGCGTTCCATCGCGCTCAGCCGGAGCTCGCGCAGATGTTCGCTCTGCCCCGGGAGCTGCACGACGCGGGCGTGCAGCGCTACGGCTTCCACGGCCTCTCGTACGAATACATCGCATCGGTCCTGCCGCAACTCGACGCGAAGGCGGCGAGCGGCCGCTGCGTGGTGCTGCACCTCGGAAACGGCGCGAGCATGTGTGCGCTGTCGAGTGGCCGCAGCGTCGCCAGCACCATGGGCTTCACGGCGGTCGACGGGCTGCCGATGGGCACGCGCTGCGGCGCCCTCGATCCGGGCGTCATCCTGTACCTGATGGACCAGCGCGGCATGGACGCGCGCGCGATCGAGAAGCTGATCTACAGCGAGTCCGGCCTGCTCGGCGTCTCCGGCGTGTCGAGCGACATGCGCACGCTGCTGGTGAGTGACGCGCCGCGTGCCCGGCTCGCGATCGATCTCTACGTCTACCGGATCGGACGCGAGCTGGGCTCCCTGGCCGCTGCGCTGGGCGGCCTCGATGCGATCGTCTTCACCGGCGGGATCGGCGAGAACAGCGCCGAGATTCGCGACCGCGTCTGCCGCGACGCGCGCTGGCTCGGCGCATCGCTGGACGAGCAGGCCAACCGCAAGGGCGGGCCGCGCATCGATCTCGCGACCGGCTCGGTCGCGGCCTGGGTGGTGCCGACCAACGAAGAGCTGATGATCGCCCGGCACACGCGGCGCGTGCTGCAAGGGTAGCCAGCGAACACCCTTGCCGGAACCCATGAAGATCGCCGTGTTCAGCACCCAGCCCTATGACCGCCAGTTCCTCGACGCGGCCAACGCCGCGGAGGGCCACGAACTGCACTATTTCGACATGGCGCTCGGGCTGGAATCGATCGCCCTGGCCGCCGGCTTCGAGGCGGTCTGCATCTTCGTCAACGACGTGGCCGACGCCAACGTGCTGGAAGCGCTCCGCGCCGGCGGAACAGGGCTGGTGGCGCTGCGCTGCACCGGCTTCAACAACGTCGATCTGGCGGCCGCGTCGCGCCTGGGCATCAAGGTGGTGCGCGTGGTCGACTACTCGCCCTATTCGGTCGCCGAGCATGCCGTCGCTCTGCTGCTCGCTCTCAACCGGAAGACGCATCGCGCCTACAACCGGACGCGCGACTCGAATTTCTCTCTCGACGGGCTGATGGGCTTCGACTTCCACGGCAAGACCGCTGCGGTGGTGGGTACCGGCAAGATCGGCCGCGTCTTCGCCCGCATCATGCTGGGTTTCGGATGCGAGGTGATCGGCTACGACCCGTTCCGCTCCGCGGAGTTCGAGGCGCTCGGCGCGCGCTACGCGCCGCCCGGTGAAATCGGTGCGAATGCGGACATCGTGTCCTTACACTGTCCGCTGACGGCGGAGAACCACCACATCGTCAATGCCGGAACCCTGGCGAGGATGAAGCGCGGCGCCTTGCTGGTCAACACCAGTCGAGGCGGCCTCCTCGATACCGACGCTGCCGTTCAGGCGCTCAAGAGCGGCCACCTGGGCGGCCTGGCCCTGGATGTCTACGAGCAGGAGGGCGATCTGTTCTTCCGCGATCTGTCGAGCACCATCGTCACCGACGACGTCTTCCAGCGCCTGATTTCTTTCTCGAACGTGATCGTCACCGGCCATCAGGCCTTCTTCACCCGGGAGGCCATCGGCACGATCAGCGAGACCACGCTGCGCAGCGTGTCCGAGTTCGCTCGCAAGGCTCCGCTTTCGAATGAGATAAGGTTGGCTTGAAGAGCAGTCCCGCACCTGCGCGCACCCATCGAGACGGCCGCCCGTCCGCGACGTCTCGACGACAACTACCTGGACACAGAGAGAGTGAACATGGCAAAGACCCACGCCGCCAAGCCTGGCAAGGCAGCCGACCTCCAACCGTGGGGCCCGGTCGGCGAGTACATGACCGACGCGATGCAGCGCACCGTGCTGTTCTGGGATGTGATGCGGCAGCGCAGCGAGCAGTACTACAGCGAAAGGGCCAAGGAGGTCCCGCATGTGCTGCGCTTCGACGCCGAGCTCGTGCTTGACGGCCGCACGTTCGAGAAGCCCGTCAACTACCTCCTGGTGCGAGTGCGGCCGCCGGCCGGGATGACGGCCGACGAGCGCAAGCGTCCGTTCGTGGTCGTCGATCCACGCGCCGGGCACGGCCCGGGAATCGGCGGCTTCAAGGCCGACAGCGAGCTCGGCGTGGCGATGGCCGCCGGCCACCCGGCCTACCTCATCGGCTTCGCGCCCGATCCGATGCCGGGCCAGACGATCGAAGACATCATGCACACCGAGGCGGTATTCCTCGAGAAGGTCATCGCGCTGCACCCCCGCGCCGAAGGCAAGCCGTGCGTCGTCGGCAACTGCCAGGGCGGCTGGTCCGTGCTGCTGGTGGCGGGAATCCGGCCGGAACTGTTCGGGCCGATCATCGTCGCCGGCTCGCCGCTCTCGTACTGGGCCGGCGTGGAAGGTGAGAACCCGATGCGCTACACCGGCGGCCTGGCCGGTGGCAGCTGGATGACCGCGCTCGCCAGCGACCTCGGCAACGGCAAGTTCGACGGCGGCATGCTGGTCGAGAATTTCGAGAACCTGAACCCGTCCAACACGTTGTGGACCAAGAAGTACAACCTGTGGGCGAACGTCGACACCGAAGGGCCCCGCTTCATCGAGTTCGAGAAGTGGTGGGGTCAGCACGTCAATCTCAACGCCGAGGAGATCCAGTGGATCGTCGACGAGCTGTTCGTCGGCAACCGACTCGCCACCGCCGAGATCGTCACCCGCAAGGGAGAGCGAGTCGATCTGCGCAACATCCGCTCGCCGATCATCTGCTTCTGCTCCAAGGGCGACAACATCACGCCGCCGCAACAGGCGCTGGGCTGGATCAATGACCTCTACGGCAGCGACGACGAGATCCGCGCCTGCGGCCAGACCATCATCTACGCCGTGCACGACACCATCGGCCATCTCGGCATCTTCGTGTCGGGCGGCGTCGCCAAGAAGGAACACCAGGAGTTCGCCTCGAACATCGACCTGATCGATGTGCTCCCGCCAGGTCTGTACGAGGCGGTCATGACCCGCAAGACGGCCGAGTCGGTTCATCAAGAGGCGATCGGCGGCGACTGGATCGTGCGCTTCGAGGCGCGCACCTTGAACGACATCCACGCGATCGTCCAGCCCGACCCCGAGAACGAGCGCCGCTTCGCGACCGTACGGCGGGTGTCGGAAATCAACCTGGGCATCTATCGCACCATGGTCCAGCCTTTCGTCAAGGCCTTCATGACGGACGAGACCGCCGCGTGGCTGAAGGAATCCAAGAACACCGAGTTGCCGTTCGAGGTCTTCTCCGATCGCAATCCGATGATGAAGCAGGTCGCCGAGCTGGCCGAGCAGGTGCGCTCGAACCGCCAGCCGGCAGCGCCCGACAACCCCTTGCTGAAATGGCAGGAGGTGGTCTCGGACGGCATCGTCGCCGCCCTCGACGGCTATCGCGATCAGCGCGACGCCGCCCTGGAAAAACTCTTCCTGGCGATCTACGGCTCGCCCGTGCTGCAGGCGATGGTCGGAACCGCGTCGCCCGAGGCGGAACTACGGCCCCGGCCGGGGCTGGATCCGGAGCGCGTCGCCCGCATCAGGGAGCGCATCTCGGAGTTGAAGGCGGGCGTCGCCAAGGGCGGCGCTCGCGAGGCCGCGATCAGAGCCTTGCTCTACGTCGGCATGGGCGAAGCGGCGGCAGACGAGCGGTCGTTTAACACGCTGCGCGCGATGCGGGCCGAGAACGACGGCATGACGCTGGAAGAGTTCAAGCAAACCGTGCGCGAGCAATACTTCAGCCTGGTGCTGGATCCCGAACGCGCGCTGGCCGCGATCCCGGACATGTTGCCGGCCGACGCGACCCGGCGCAAACGCATCCTGGACGCCATTCGTCGCACCGGAGACGCCGCGGGCGCGGCAGCGGGCGAACGGGCCGCACGTCTGGCGAAGCTCGAAGAGCTCTTCGCCTCCGGCGCCCGAGGCGCGACGGCCAAGAAGACGGCCCGAAAGACGGCCCGACCCGCGAAGTCCTCAAAGCCGCGAGCCACGGGCCGAACCCATTTGCCAACGCGCTGAAAGAAGGAAGACCATGCCGGCCCCTGTTCCCCACCCTGCCCTCAAAGGCGCCAAGGCGCTGGTCGTCGGCGTTGCCAACGACAGCTCGATCGCCTATGGCTGCGCCAAGGCGTTCCGCGAGCTGGGCGCCGAACTGGCCCTCACCTACCAGAGCGAGAAGGCACGGCCCCACGTCGAGCCGCTCGCGCGCGAACTCGACGCAGCGCTCTTCCTTCCCCTCAACGTCGCCGTCGACGGCGAGCTCGAAGCAGTGTTCGATGCGGTCGGCAAGCAGTGGGGCGAGCTCGACATCCTCGTGCATTCGATCGCGTTCGCACCCAAGGAAGACCTGCAGGGCGGGCTTCTCGACTGTTCGGCCTCGGGGTTCGCCACGGCGATGGACATCTCGTGCCACTCGTTCGTGCGCATGGCCAAGCTCGCGGCGCCGCTGATGAAGAACGGCGGCACGATGATGGCAATGAGCTATCACGGAGCGAGCAAGGTCGTTCCCACTTACAGCGTGATGGGCCCGGTGAAGGCTGCGCTCGAATCCTGCTGCCGCTACCTCGCCTACGAGCTGGGCGGCAAGGGCATTCGTGTGCACGCGATCTCTCCCGGCCCGTTGAAGACGCGTGCCGCCTCCGGCCTCAAGGGCTTCGACCTCCTTCTCGCCGAAGCCGCGCAACGCGCGCCGATCGGCGAGCTGGTCGACGTCATGGACGTGGGCTTCACCTGTGCCTACCTCGCGACCCCGTATGCGCGACGCCTGTCGGGCGAGACGCTGTACGTCGACGGAGGCGTCAACATCATGGCGTGATGCCGCTTTCTCGCCGTGACACCAGGGTGCGTCATGGATCGGGCCTGACAGTCACGCTATCGACTGCCCCAAAGGCATATGGATCGTCGGGGGTCCGCTTCCTACACTGGCTCAGATCGCCGCGCGAAGGCAAGCGTCGGAGAAGGGAGCGTCATGGCCGCGAAACGAGAGACGCTCAGGCGGGGCCACCCAACTGGTCGCCCAGGTGACTTTTGACCCGCTCACGAATCGCCGTGACCAACCCCTCGGTCTCCACCGGGCCCAGCGCGTCGACGGACTTCCCCTTGACCACGAAGCCCATCAGCATGGCATCCCTGAGCTTCTTGAACGACAGCGGATTGCTCGTACCGCACACCGATTCGTCGTTCCGGATCACCGCGTCGATGACGCCGGGGTCGAGGAGCCTGACCTTGCAGATGGTCGCCTGGCGCGCGATCTCCGACATCAAGCCGTCCATCTGGCGGCCCCAGTGCTTGCCTCGGATCTGTTCACTCATCGCGCACTCACGTCAGGTTGAATTGCCGGGAAGCAGCATAGCGCGGCACGCGCGGTTCAACAACGCCGCCGCGCTGATCACCGCGCGAGCAAGCCGACGACACCGGGTTCCCGCGTCTTGTGTTATCCATTGGAAGGAGACCGATCGATCATGAACGTCCGCACCCCCAGCAAGACCAGGCCTGCCGCGCGAAGCGCGCCCGAGCCGGGCCCGACCTCGCGCGTCGACGCCTCCGACGGGGCTTCCGGAGGTGACCTGTCGGCAAAGGCGTATGACAAGGCGCTGCGCAAACTGCACGTCGAGCTCGTGAAGCTCCAGCTCTGGGTGGCGCACACGGGAGCGAAGGTCTGCATCGTCTTCGAAGGCCGCGACGGCGCCGGCAAGGGAGGCACGATCAAGGCGATCACCGAGCGCGTCAGTCCGCGTGTCTTTCGCGTCATCGCCCTGCCCGCGCCGACCGAGCGCGAGAAGTCGCAGATGTACATGCAGCGCTACGTGCAGCACCTGCCCGCCGCGGGCGAAGTCGTCATCTTCGACCGAAGCTGGTACAACCGCGCCGGGGTCGAGCGCGTCATGGGCTTTTGCACTCCGGAGCAGACTGATCGTTTCCTGAAGACCGTTCCGCTGCTCGAGAGGGCGATCATCGAGTCGGGCGTCATCCTGCTCAAGTACTGGCTCGAGGTCAGCCCCGAGGAGCAGACGCGGCGGCTGAAGTCGCGCTTCGAAGACGCGCGCAAGGTCTGGAAGCTCTCGCCGATGGACCTGAAGTCGTACAGCCGCTGGTATGACTACTCGCGGGCGCGCGACGCGATGTTCGCCGCCACCGACACCAATTTCGCGCCCTGGCGGGTTGCGCCCTCGGACCGCAAGAAGAGCGTGCGGCTGAACATCATCAGCGACATCCTGAAGCGAGTGCCGTACAAGGAACTGCCGCGCGAGAAGCTCAAGTTGCCGGCGCGGCAGAAGGCGGGCGGCTACGTCGAGCCGGACCATCCGCTCAAGATCATCGAGCAACGCTTCTGAGACGCCGGCGTCCGATCCAGCCTCCGGGGAACACCATGCTCGAACTCGACCTCACCTTGCGCGACGGGCGTTCAGTGCACGTGCGCGCCATGCGCTCGGCCGACGAGGCCGAGGTCCTGCAGGCGTTCCAGCGACTGAGCGACGCCGCGCGCTACATGCGCTTCATGCGCGTCGTTCGCGAGCCCGACCCGAAACGGTTGCGCGAGGTGCTCGCCTCGTTCCCCGAGGCCGGGATCGGGCTGGTGGCGACGGTTCCGGCGGCCGACGGGATCGACATCGTCGGCAGCGCGATCGCCGTCTTCGCGGCGGACCGGACCAGCTGCGAGTTCGCGATCACCGTGGCCTCCGAGTTCGGCGGAACGGGGCTCGCGACCCGTCTCATGGCGACTCTCATCGAGGAAGCGAAGCGGCGCGGCCTGAAGCAAATGGAGGGGCTCGTGCTGACCCAGAACCAGGCCATGCTTCGCCTTGCCAGGCGCCTCGGTTTTCGCATCGAGTCCGAGCCTGGCGACCCGACCGTTCGCGTGTGCCGCATGACGCTGGCCGAGTGAAGCCGGCTCGTCCTAGGGGGCGCCTGCAGCCACCGTGTCTTCCCTGGCGCGAAGTGCCTGGTAGCGCTCGATCACCATCCGCGCGTTGAACACGAGGCGCTCGCTGCCCAGCTGCTGGTCGAAACCGGAACGACGCACGACCTCGAGCACGCTCGGATTGAGTGCCGCCAGCCAGACGACCACGCCCTGCTCCGTCACCCGCTTGTCGCTCTCGATGAGCGTCTGCAGCGCGGAATACTCGATGTCGGGCACCCGGCTCAGGTCGAGTGCGAGCACACGCGGCTTGTATTCCAGCGTCAGCGCCTTGATCTGATCGGCGACGTTCTGCACGTTCGCGAAGAAGAGGCGGCCCTCGGGCCGGAGGATCAACAGTCCCTCGAACCTCTCGTCGTCGGGGTGCTCGGGCGAGACCGGCCGCAGGACGTCGGCGCCGCGCTTGCGCCCGATGACACGCACCATGGGCCGCGTCGCCTGCGCCGACAGGCTGATCAGAGACGCGATGATCGCCACCAAGATCCCCTGCAGCGTCCCGAACAAGAGCACGCCGAGCGCGGCGGCGACGGCCCAGCGAAACTCCATCGTCCGCACCTTGCGGATGGCGATGAATTCGGCGGGCTGGATCAGGCCGATCGAGTAGACGATGACGATCATCGCCAGCGTCGCGTTCGGCAACAGTCCGAGCAGGGGCGCCAGGAAGAGCATCGTCGCGAGCGCGGCAGCCGCGGTGACGAGCGAAGCTCTCTGCGTGCGGCCTCCCGCCGCGCGGCCGACCGCGGTCTGCGACGTGCCGCCGCCGGACGGCATCGCACCCGACAGCGCTCCGGCGAGATTGCCCGCGCCGACAGCGACCAGCTCACGATTGGCATCGACGGGCGGGTCGCCGGGGCGGGCGAACGCGCGTCCGGCGGCGATCGTTTCGGTGAAGCTCATCAGCGCGATCCCTGCCGCGGCCGGCAGCAACCGCACGGCGAGCGCGAGGGCGGGCAGCGTGATCGAGGGCAGCCCTTGCGGGATGTGCCCCACCGTCGAGACGCCGAGCGCTTCGAGGCCGAGGAACCATGCCGCCGCGATGCCAGCGCCGACGGCCACCAGCGGCGCCGGCGAGTGCGGCCAGAGGCGCTCCATCGTCACGAGGATGACGAGCGTCGCGACCGCGACGGCGAGCGTCAGCAAGGAGGTCGCGGGAATGTGCTGCGCCACGCTGAGCAGGTCGGCAAAGAAGCCCTGCTTGGTGATGTGGGTGCCGAGCAGCTTGGGAACCTGATCAAGCACGATCACGAGGCCGATGCCGGCCTTGAACCCGGTCAGTACCGGTGCCGAGATGAAGTCGGCGACGAACCCCAGACGCATCAACCGGGCGAGCACGAGCATGATGCCGACCAGCGCGGTCAGCGTGGCGGTCGCCGTCACGAGCTTGGCCGGGTCGCCGTCCGGAACCACCAGCGCGAGCGCGGTGCCGGCGAGGATCGCCAGCGTGGTCGTCGAGCTGACGCTGAGCACGCGCGACGAGCCCAGCAATGCGTAGACGACCATCGGGATGAACGCCGTGTAGAGGCCCACCGCCACGGGCAGGCCGGCCACCGCGGCATACGCCATTGCCTTGGGCAGCACGACCGCCGCCGCGGTGAGGCCGGCGACGAAATCGAAGCGCCAGACGCCGCCGGCGGGCACCTTCATTCCGAGCGGAGACGGCGTTGCGGTGGCCTCGACGGGCACCGCGCCGAGGGGTGCAGACCGCTGGCGGGCGTCCGGGGCGTCGGCATGTCCGGTCCTCTTCGACTCACGGCGAGTTGCCGTGGCCCGGTGATAGCTGCGCCCCTCGATCGGAGCAATTGCCCCTTCGGGCTGACGGGCTCGATGCTCTCCCGTCAGAGCAGCCACTCGATCGGCAGCATCCGTAACAGGTTGACGAAGAACATGCGCGAGGCGCTGGCGCCGGGGGTCGACGAATGGCGGACTTCGCCCGCGGAGGTTCGCTCGATCCACTCGACGCCCGTCCGGTCGGGAGTGAGGCGCACTTCGTAGGCTCGCTCCGGAATGCTGCGGTCGAACGCCTTCGACAACTGCGTCGCCAACGTGGCGCTCTCCACGACGACACCCACCTCCGTGTTCAGCCGGGCCGAGCGAGGATCGAGATTGAACGAGCCGATGAAGATGCGGCTGCGGTCGATCGCGAAGGTTTTCGCATGCAGGCTCGCCGCGGAGCTCGTGCCGACCTTGCCGCGCGGCCGCGCGTCGCTCTCCGGCTTCAGCTCGAACAGTTGGACGCCGCCGTTCAGCAGCGCCTCGCGGTACTTGACGTAGCCCGCGTACACCGGCGCCACGTCGGTCGCCGCCAGCGAGTTCGTGAGGATGCGCACCCTCACCCCGCGCGCTGCGGTCGCAAGAAGCGCATCCGTGCCTTCCTGTGTCGGCACGAAGTACGGGGAGACGAGGTCCATTTCAGCGATGGGCCGACCCATCGCCGCCTGCAGGCGCGGGCCCATCTGAATCTCGCGCCGCTCGGGCGGATGGAGAACCTTGTCGGGATCGTCGCTGACCAGTCGCGCGGGCACCCATTCCACCTCCAGCTTGCCTGCCAGCAACTGCTGCACCAGCTCGGTCTCGCGCACGGCATCGAGGTATTGCGCCGCCTCCGGACTGGCGCTCAGCCTCGACCAGGCGTCGCGGACCGTTGCTGCGCCACTCGCATCGGCCACCGGAACCAGGCTGGCCAGCGGGTAGGCGGACGCGCTGTTCCAGTAGGCGTCGAACTGCGCCGAGACATCGCGAACGACCGCCCCTTCGACGACGGTGTCGAGATCGGTGAAGGCGACCGCGGTGGCGGCCTCGAAATATTCGTCGCCGATGTTGCGGCCGCCGACGATCGCCACCTGGTTGTCGGCGGTGAACGACTTGTTGTGCATCCGGCGATTGAGGCGCGCGAAGCTTCCCGCGTAGTCGCGGAAGCGAAAGGATCGGCTCACAAAGGGATTGAAGAGCCGCACCTCGATGTTGGGATGCGCGTCGAGGGCCGCGAGCGTAGGGTCGAGCCCGCCCGTGTTCTGGTCGTCGAGCAGGAGGCGGACGCGGACGCCGCGCTCCGCGGCCTGCCACAGCGCCTCGAAGATCAGCGTTCCGGTCGTGTCGGCGTGCCAGATGTAGTACTGGACGTCGAGGCTGCGCTCGGCGGCCCGCGCGAGGATCATCCTCGCCGCGAAGGCTTCGCGGCCGCTGAGCAGCGGCAGCACGCCGGTCTTGCCGGGGTGTGCGGTGACCCCGGGCGCGAGCGCGCGGGCGATGTGAGTGGCGCCGGTGTCCGCGAAGGCGCTCGAGGGTTGCCGGTCAACCACGGCGGGCAGGCCCGCGCAGCCGGCGAGCACGGCGATCGAGGCAGCGACAAGGATGCGCGACGCTAGCGCCCCGGCATTGAAGAAGTGCATTCAAACGTTCGGATCGCGTTGCTGTGGCGTTGATCGATGCAAGGCGAGCCGCTCCTCGTGCCAGGGCGCAAGTGTGCCTCACGCTTGGGCCCATCGAATACAGTGCACGACCATCGACTCGAGGCGTCCCGTCGTGAACCAATGAAAACGGGTTAGCCCGGAAGGGGGCTAACCCCTCGTATTGCTGGCCGGGACGGCGGGATTCGAACTCGCGAACCCCATCACGATTCGGGTCTTCCGAGGCTGTCCGTCAACGTCCGCAGGCCGTCCGCTTATTCCCTTTGAGATCAACCACTTAGATCGTGCTGGTGTTTGCAGACGTCTATCCAAGTCCGCACAGAGCGTGCAGTTCGGAGGGGTCGACTGCCGTACCTCTCAGCGCAGGGCGGATCCGAGCGAGTCCGCGTAGAGCTAACTGCTAAGTCAGTAATACCACTTGGCAACGAGTCCGAGCGCGTTGACGCTCTCCCACCACGGCAGGCGATCGACGACATTCGCCGTCATCGCATGACGGGCTCCGTATGGCCGAAAGCCGTTGTTGGCTAGGAAGCAACCCACAGCTCGTCGGTGGCGACGTCAGATCGCCGCGAGCGCCCGCGACAGATCCGCGGTCAGGTCGTCGATGTCCTCGATCCCGACCGAGAGCCGCACCAGCGCGTCGCCGATGCCGAGCTTCTGGCGCGAGGTCAGCGGGATCGTCGCGTGGGTCATGATCGCCGGGTGCTCGATCAGGCTTTCGACGCCGCCGAGGCTTTCGGCGAGCGCGAAGACCTCGCAGCGCTCGAGGAAGCGCCGCGCGCCGGCGAGGTCGGTGTCGAGGTCGATCGAGACCATGCCACCGAAACCATTCATCTGCCGCTCGGCGAGCTTGTGCTGCGGATGCGACGACAGGCCCGGGTAGCGGACGCGCGCGACCTTCGGCTGCGCCTCGAGCCAGCGCGCGAGCGCGAGCGCGTTGGCGCAGTGCCGCTCCATGCGCAGCGCCAGCGTCTTGACGCCGCGCAGTGCCAGAAAGCTGTCGAAAGGCCCGGCGATGGCGCCGACCGCGTTCTGCAGGAAGGCGAGCCGCTCGCGCCACTCGGCCTGGCGCTCGTCGTTGCCAACGATCGCGACGCCGCCGATCACGTCGGAGTGCCCGTTGAGGTACTTGGTGGTCGAGTGGACGACGACATCGAAGCCGAGCTCGAGCGGCCGCTGCACCCAGGGGCTCGCAAAGGTGTTGTCGGCGACGGCGATGAGGCGGTGGTCGCGCGCCACCTGTGACAGCGCGGCGAGGTCGGCGAGCTTGAGCAGCGGATTGCTCGGCGTCTCCACCCAGAGCACCCGCGTCTCGGGCCGAATCGCGGCGACGACGGCATCGAGATCGGCCATGTCGACGAAGCTGAAGTCGGTGCCGGCACTGCGCCGGCGCACGCGCTCGAACAGGCGATACGTACCGCCGTAGAGGTCGTCGCTGGCGACGACATGCGCGCCGGCGTCGACCACCTCGAGCACGGTCGCGATCGCCGCCAGGCCCGACGCGAAGGCGAACGCCTGCGCGCCGCTCTCGAGGTCGGCGACGCAGCGCTCGAAGGCGAAGCGCGTCGGGTTGTGCGATCGGCCG
>Ga0068863_100000827_pt1 | contig 31061 bp, 24 predicted proteins | sample KBSSwiS62_FD_66596 | JGI IMG/M metagenome (GOLD analysis project Ga0068863, IMG submission 66596) | Switchgrass rhizosphere microbial communities from Kellogg Biological Station, Michigan, USA - KBS Switchgrass S6-2 | ecosystem: Host-associated > Plants > Roots > Rhizosphere > Soil ... | reverse complement strand
TATGGTCAGCAACGCCAACGACATCCTGGGCCAGGCCAAGAACAGCAAGGGGGCCTTGGGCCGCATGCTGAACGACAAGCAGGTGGGCGACAACCTTGCCGCTTTTATGGCCAATCTGAAGGCGCACGGACCGATCTTTTACAAGGACGACACCGCACCGGCAGCCGACAAGGACGGAAAGAAGAAATAATGAGCGAGCCACTTAGCGCGGTTGTGGTGGCTGCCGGACGCAGCCAGCGGATGGGCTTTGACAAGCTGTTGACGCCGCTGGGTGGGCGTCCGCTCCTGCTGCATACCTTGGAGCGGTTGCTTAAGACTGAACTGCCGTCGGAAATCATTCTCGTCGTCCGCCCGGGCAGTGAAACGGAGATGCAGGCCGTGGTTGCGCCGCTCAATGGCCAGGGGAACATCCGTCTCGTGCCGGGCGGAGCGCAACGGCAGGACTCGGTCCAGGCGGGACTGCAGGCGGTCTCAGCTTCCTCCGAGTTCGTGATGGTCCACGATGCCGCGCGTCCTTTTGTTACCCGGGAACTGGTCGATGTGGTTTTGGCTGCGGCCAAGCTTTCGGGGGCGGCGGTTTGCGGCGCGCCTTGCAGCGACAGCCTGAAGGAAGTCGCCGAGGACGGCCTCGTGACCCAGACGATTGATCGCTCGAAGCTGTGGACGGTGCAGACGCCGCAGATCTTCCGTACGACTCTCCTGCGCGAAGCCTATGCCTCGGCCCTGGCCACGGGCGCGACGTTTACCGATGACACGGCGGTGGTCGAAAAAATGGGGCACCCCGTACGCATCGTCCTCTACAATGGCATCAATCTTAAGGTGACGACGCCGGCTGACTGGAAGCTCGCAGATGCCTATCTGCGGCTGGGCGATAGCGAATCCGGTCCCGGCATGGTCTTGCGCAAGTACCTGCACGACATGAATAATCACCTCACGCCGCTGCTGGGCTACGCCTATCTGCTCGTGACCGAATTTCCCGAGGACTCGCGTCCGAAGAAATTTGCGACGAACATCCAGACCGCCTCGGAACGTTGCCAGGCGACCACGGCGGACATGCAAAAACTCGTCCGCGAGCTTTTCCCGCGCAAGGCCGAATAGCTACGCGTGCCGCTCGGAGAACACCTCGCGGATGATGTCCTCGATCGGGACGTCCTCCACGGTGAAATCATCAATCTCCAGTGCGGCAATCAAATCGCGGGTGGCGGCGACAATCTGTTTGCGCGGCACCTTGAGGCGGACTTCATTGGCGCTTTTTTCCAGGACTTCGCCATAGGGCGCAAAATCGATGGAGGGAAGGGGCTTGCGTCGGGAAAGGGTCATGATCTTATGCGTCGCCAGCCGGTCGATGATGTCCTGGAGCGCGCCGTCGAAAAAGACCCGGCCGTGGTCGATAATGATGACGCGTTCGCACAGTTCCTCGATGTCCTGCATGTAGTGCGAAGTGAGCAGAGTGGTGATGTGATGGCGGGCGGTGTATTCACGTAAAAACTCGCGGACTTTTTTCTGGGAGACGACATCGAGGCCGATTGTCGGCTCGTCGAGGAAGAGCACCTTGGGGCGATGCAGGAGCGCGGCGATGAGCTCCATCTTCATGCGCTCACCGAGGGAGAGTTCGCGCACCATGACATCGAGTTTTTCGCGGACGTCGAGGAGTTCGGTCAGTTCGTCGATGGTCTTTTGGGCAGAGGCCTTGTCGAGGCCGTAGATGACGCGGTTCAGTTCCAGTGATTCCGCGGCGGGCAGGTCCCACCAGAGCTGGTTTTTCTGGCCGAGCACGAGCGCGAACTGGCGTTTGAATTCATTCTGTCGGCGTGCCGGGTTGAAGCCGAGAACGGTGGCCGTGCCGCTGGTCGGCTGGAGCAGACCGGAGAGCATTTTCAACGTGGTGGTCTTGCCCGCGCCGTTCGGGCCGAGGAAACCGACGAGTTCGCCTTCCTGGACGGAAAAAGTGACTTCCTTCGCCGCCGCCGTCTCCTTGTACTTGCGATTTGTCAGCCCCTTGAACGCGCCCCAGAAGCCCGCTTCCTTTTGGTAGGTGCGGTAGATCTTGGTCAGGCCCTGGACGGAAATGGCTTGAGTCATTCCTATTTTCCGTCGGCGGCGCGTTCGATGACGGCAATGTCGATCTTGCGCATGGTCATCATGGCGGCCATGGTGCGCTTGGCGCGGGCCGGATCGGGGTCCTTCATGAGTTCCCAGAGGCGCTTGGGGACGATCTGCCAGCTCAGGCCGAACTTGTCCTTGAGCCAACTGCATTCGCTTTCCTGTCCGCCGTCCGCAATCAGCGCATTCCAGAGGCGGTCGACTTCAGCCTGATCGTCACAGAAAATCTGGAAGGAGACGGCCTCCGTGAACTTAAAATGCGGGCCGGCATTGAGGCCCACATATTGCTGGCCGGCGAGCGTGAACTCGACGGTGAGAACATCGCCGGCCTTGCCATCCGGATAATCGGTGGGCGAGTAGAGGATGTGGTCAATGTGTGAATCGGGGAGGAGCGAGGTGTAGAGCTTGGCGGCTTCCTCGGCATTACCGTCGAACCAAAGGCAGGGAATGATTTTTTGCATGGGATAAATGAAGAGAGTTGGAATTAACCTAATTTATCCAGACTTTCCCGCAACGACTTCTCTTTTTCAGCCAAGGTGACTTCAAGTTTGCGCCATTCCTCGATCTTCGCGGGCGGGGCCTTGGCGAGCATATTGGCGTCGCCGAGCTTCTTGCGCGTTTGTTCGAGATCCTTTTCCACCTTGGCCAGTTCCTTCGTCAGGCGGTCCTTTTCCACGGCGGGATCGACGAGGCCGGTGGCGGGCAGATAGAGATCGCCGAGTTCGGTGAAGGCCTTGGGACCGGGATTTTCCGGGGCTTGGGCCAGGATCTCAATTTTCGAGGCGTTCAGAAAGGCCTCAAGCACCGTTTTTTGCTCGTCGGTGAGGGGATCGCCCTTGGCCACGAGGAAGAACGGCACCTTTTGGTTCGAGGGCAATTTCACTTCGCCGCGAAGCTGGCGGCCGGCATCGGCGGAGTTGTAGATTTCGCGGGCGCGGGGAGACCAGGTCTTCGAACGGGGCGACTTCGTCGGCCAGAGGGCGAGCTGCACGGAATCGGGCCGGAAACCAAGTTCGCACCAGAGTTCCTCGGTCACGAACGGCGCGAACGGATGAAGCAGGCGCAGGACATGGCTGAGGACATAGTCGAAGGTGGCGAGGGTGCCCTCGCGGGTGGGGGACTCGGTTGATGCGAAGTCGCTCTTGGCGGCCTCGACGAAGCGGGAGGCGAACTCGTTCCAGACGAAATCGTAAAGCTGCGAGGCGCCTTCGCTGAAATTGAACTGGTCCAACGCGGCGAGGGCATTGCGGTCGCCCTCGAGCAGGTAATGGAGGCGGTCGAGCAGTTCGTCGGCGAAGATCGTGCGCTTGTGCTTGAACGGCTCGGCGTTGGCGTCGACCGGTCCCTGCATGGTGCGGAAGCGGCAGATATTCCAGAGCTTGTTGCAGAAGTTGCGCCCCTCTTCGATCTGCTTTTCATCGAAGCGGATGTCGGCGCCCTGCGGCGCGATGCGGACGAGGCCGAAGCGGAGTCCATCCGCGCCGTATTTTCCTATGAGGTCAAGAGGATCGGGTGAATTGCCGAGTGATTTCGACAGCTTGCGGCCCTGCTTGTCGCGAATCAGGCCGGTGAAATAGACGTCCTTGAAGGCGAGATTGGCCTCGAGCGTTTTCTCTTCCGTCTCCCTCTCGCCATTCGGCTTGAAGTGCAGTCCTGCGATGAGCATGCGCGCCACCCAGAGGAAGATGATGTCCGGCCCGGTGACGAGTGCGCTGGTGGGATAGAATTTCTGTCGCGTGCCGTCCTCGGTGCGCATCGTCTCGTAAGCCCAAAGCCACGAGGAAAACCAGGTGTCGAGGGAGTCGGGGTCCTGTGTCCATCCTTCGCCGGGGGATTCGATTTGGCAGCGCAGGTTCGTTCCGTCCTTGTACCAAACCGGAATGCGATGGCCCCACCAGACTTGGCGCGAAATACACCAGTCCTGGATATTGCCGAGCCAATGCTCATAGGTCTTGGTCCAGTGTTCCGGATGAAATTTCACGTGGCCATTGCGAAGCAGGGCGAGGGCTTCCGGCAGGCACGGATACTTCATGAACCACTGTTCGCTCAGGCGCGGTTCAATAGGCACATTGGCGCGTTCGCTGAAGCCGACATTGTTTTCGTACGGCTCTTCTTTCAACAAAAGTCCGCGTTCACTGAGTAGTTCGGAAGAACGTTTGCGGGCCTCGAAGCGATCCATGCCGTGAAGCTCGGACGCATCGTGTTCGCCGGGATCGGCTATCTTGCCGTTGGGCGTGAGGATATCGCGGAATTCAAGTTTGTGGCGCTTACCGATCTCGTAGTCGGTCTTGTCATGGGCGGGCGTTACCTTAAGCACGCCGGTGCCGAAGCCCTCCTCCACCGCATCATCCCCGATAATCGGGATTTCGGTGCGGTGCAGGGGGCGGATGACCTTGCGGCCAATGAGGTGTGCCCATTTGCCGCCGGGTTTCACGGCGAGGGCCACGTCGGCCATGATTGTCTCAGGACGCGTGGTGGCGACCACGAGGAAGTCGGGATCGTTGGTTCCCTCGGCGGTGCCAAGGGGAGGATCGCTGGGGACGAAGAGTCCGCCAAGAGCTGAGGCCGCCGTCTCCACGCCTTTGTCGGCGTTCACCAACTGGTACTTCACATAATAGAGGAAGCCCTTCTGCTTGGTGGGGATCACTTCCTCGTCGGAAATGGCAGTGAGGGAACCAGGGCACCAGTTGACCATGCGCGTACCGCGATAGATGAGGCCTTCCTGATGCAGCTTCACGAAGACTTCCTGCACGGCTCGGGCGTAGTCCCGGTCGAGGGTGAAGCGCTCGCGGGACCAGTCGCAGGAGCAGCCGATCTTGCGGAGCTGCTGCGTGATGATGCCGCCGAATTCCTCCTTCCACTGCCAGATGCGGGCCACGAACTCGTCACGGCCGAAGTCGTGACGGGTCTTCTTCTCCATGTGGCGGATGTGCTTCTCGACGGCGGTCTGCGTCGCGAGTCCGGCATGGTCGGTGCCGGGGAGCCAGAGCACTTCCTTGCCTTCCATCCGCGCCTTGCGGGCGAGGATGTCCTGGATGGTATTGTTGAGGACGTGTCCGAGCGTCAGCTTGCCCGTGATATTGGGCGGCGGCATGACGATCGAGTAGGGCTTCTTCGACGACTTGGGATTGGCCTTGAACATGCCGGAGTCCTGCCACTTTTTGTAGAGGCGGTCTTCGACTTGTTGGGGTTCGTAGGCTTTGGCGAGTTCGGGCATGGAGATGGCAAATTACGGAATTTTTTGGACTGGATTCACAAGATAACAGATTGCGGAAAACGCATTAACCCTCTTCCTCTTCATCAACGCAACATTCGCATGAAAGGAGTTGTCCCCCACAGGACGGGCAGCGCTCCACATCGCAACCCGGAACATGCAGTTGGCCTTTAATTACACCACAATCATGACAGCCCTGCCTATCGGCTCCCCAGTCATCCTCCTCGCTTCCGTAGCGTATCCGATCATGAGGTATCCCCTGAATCGATACCGTGGGTTTAGTCTGCGCTTCTTCGATGTGTGCGGGCCAATCCTCAGCCATGCGTACACCTTGATAAATGATGAATTTTTTTTCCATGGGTAGGGATTGCTTTTATGTGTGAATAGATTGAGGTTTTTCATCCCGTGCAAGCAGGAAATCCACACTGTCCCGCAACGCGAGCCAGGAAGCCTCGATGATGTCGTAGGAGACACCGACGGTGGCCCAGGTCGAATCGCCGTCGCTCGATTCGATGAAGACGCGGGTCTTCGCGGCGGTGCCGCTGGTCGAGTCGATGATACGCACCTTGTAGTCGACGAGTTTCATCTGCTCGAGCTTCGGATAGAAGCGGACGAGTGCCGTGCGGAGCGCGGCATCGAGTGCGTTCACCGGACCGTCGCCTTCCGCCACGGTATAGACCTTCTCGCCGTTCACCTTGAGCTTCAGCGTCGCTTCGGAGACATCGATTCCCAAGTCCGCGTTCTTGCGGATCGAGACATGGTACTCTACGAGCTCGAAGAACGGCTTGTACTGGTCAAGCGCCTTGCGCACGAGGAGCTGGAACGAGGCATCCGCGGCCTCGAATTCGTAGCCCTCGTTCTCGAGATGCTTGATCTGGTCGAGCACCTTGAGCGCCTCGGGGCTTTTCTCCTCAAGCTTCAGGCCGAGCGTCTTCGCCTTGAGCATGACATTGGCACGGCCAGCCAGTTCTCCGACGAGGACGCGCTGGCTGTTGCCGACGAGCTCGGGCTTGATATGCTCATAGCTCGCGGAAAACTTGTTGATCGCGTTGACGTGGATGCCGCCCTTGTGCGCAAAGGCGGAGGCCCCGATGAACGGTGCACGACCACTCGGGCGCTGGTTGGCCACCTCGTCGACAAAAAGCGAGAGGTCGCGCAACTCGGCGAGCTTCTCGTCCGTGACGACACGGCGATTCATCTTGAGCTGAAGATTGGCGATGCTCGTGACGAGATTGCAGTTGCCCGTGCGCTCACCGTACCCGTTGATGGTGCCCTGGATTTGCAGGGCCCCACTTTCGATGCCGGCAAGCGCATTGGCCACGCCGAGTCCGCAGTCGTCATGCGTATGGATACCAAGCTTGGCCTTTTTTACCTTGGAGCCAAGTTCACCCGCGATCTTCGCGATCTCGGACGGGAGGGAGCCGCCGTTGGTATCGCACATGACCAAATAGGCTGCGCCCGCCTCGTCCGCCGCTTGGTAGCAGGCCGTGGTGTAAGCGGGATCGTCCTTGTAACCGTCAAAGGTGTGCTCGCCATCGAAGATCACTTCGCGGCCCTGCGCGACGAGATAGGCGATGGTATCGCGGATCATGGCGAGGTTCTCGTCCAGCGTGGTGCGCAGGATTTCGGTGACGTGGAGTTTGGACGATTTGCAGACCAGTGTGACGACCGGTGTTCCGGCCTCGAGCAAAAGAGCCACCTGAGGGTCCTTCTCAACCGGTGTATTCGCACGTCGCGTGCTGCCAAAGGCGGCCAGACGGGCATGCTTGAATTTCAACTTCTTCGCTTCGCGAAAGAACTCGATGTCCTTCTCGTTGGAGCTGGGCCAGCCGCCCTCGATGTAGTGCATGCCGAAGGCGTCGAGCCGCTGGGCGATGCGGAGCTTGTCCGCAAGTGAAAAGTGGATGCCTTCCCCCTGCGCGCCGTCGCGGAGCGTGGTGTCGTAAAGCGTGATGTTGGATGTGGTGGACATGGAATTAAATGAGTTGAGTTAGCCTGAGAGTGAAAACGGGGACGATTTCGGTTCGGGCAGCCCAACGCGCAAGGCGGAAAGTCTAGCCCAAGACGGCGCGGCGAAGCAACGCCGCGCGTCAGCTAATTCGGACGACGACAAGCGCCAACGGATTCCGCGAAACAGCGGAACGGAGGGAGATCAAAGTCTGGCGCATGCAGACACTAAACAGGAGGTCTTGCAGATTGTCAAGAATCGGGGAGTATCGGGGCACCTTCGAGAAATCACCTCTATGCTCAAAGTTCTTCCCTGTTTTCTATTCCTCGCCCTGGCGTCACTCGCAGAGGCGGCGCCTTCATTTGACCCGACCAAGCCACTTGAATTGAGGTTCACGGCCGTTGGCGGACAACAGGTTGATCTCGCCGACCTGCGCGGCAAAGTCGTCCTGGTCGATTTCTGGTCGAGCGCCGACAAGGCTTGCCGGCAAAACGAATTCCAGGTGCTCAAGGCCTACAAGAAATACCATGACCAGGGTTTCGACGTCATCGGCATCTCGTATGACACCAGCAAGAGTTCGCTGCTGACCCTGATCCAAAACTACGGCATGTACTGGCCGCAATACTTTGACGGGACAGGAAAAGGCAACCGGATCGGTACGGCCCTGGGTGTCAACTCGATCCCGACCATGTGGCTGGTCGATAAAAAGGGCATCGTGCGGAACACCAACGTCGGCGATGACCTGGCCGACCAGGTCAAGAAGCTCCTGAAGGCGCCCTGAATCGAGGGAAAAACTGCTCTTTCCGGATTGGACATCAGGATGGCCGGGGAGTAACTTGAGGTATGCAAATTCACATCAGTCCTCGCGATGTCAAGCTGACCCCGGCCATCCATACCTATGTGGCCCAGAAAATCGAAAGTCTCGAACATTTTGGCCTGAATTTGATCGGCGCCCACGTCGCTCTCTGGCATGACGATAAGCGCGCCTTCAAGCACGCCTTTGTCGTCAAAATCCATCTCGCCCTGCGAGGGCCGGACCTCCATGCCGAGGATCACGGGCACGATCTCTACCAGGCCATCGACATAGCTTCCGATCGCCTGGCGGAGCAGCTACGCCACCGCAAGAGCAAGCTGGTGAAGGGTTCGCGGGAAAAGAGCCGCAAGGCCAAGGCCCGTCGTCAAGTCGCGCTCGTGTAGCGCATCCTTATCTTTGCCGTGCAGGAAGAGACCTGCGCGGCGAAGAAGGCGTTTGCGCCAAAACTGTCTCTCGACAAGCGCAGCGAGTCCGGTTAAATCATCAAGGTTTAACCCGAAATCATTATCGTTTTGAGCACACCCACCACTCCCTCCGTTCATAATCGCGCCAATCCGTACAAGGCCCGCCTTACCGAAAACTATTCGCTGACCTCCGAAGGATCGGCCAAGGACACCCGCCACATCGTTGTTCATTTGGGTGAAAGCGGCATCACTTATACTCCCGGTGATTCGCTCGCGGTCATTCCCCGCAACTTCCCCAAGGTGGTCGATGAGCTTCTCGCGGCCCTGAAACTGGACGGTGCCACACCGGTCGACCAGCCGACGGGAGCGGTTCCATTGCGCGACCTGCTCATCACGCAATACAGCCTTAATCGCGTCAGCAAAAAATTCGTCAAAGCCGTCCTGGAAAAGCTGCCCGAGGGTGACAAGAAGACGCAACTGGCGGACATCGTCGCCAACGACGAGGCTTTTGATGATTACGTTTTCACGCGCGACTATACCGATGTGCTGACCGAGTACCCGGTTGCCTTCACCGTGGCGGAATTCCTGCCATTGACCAACAAAATCGCCCCACGCCTCTATTCGATTGCATCCTCGCCCAAGGCCCATCCCGGTGAAGTACATCTCACGGTGGCCGTGGTTACCTACACCACGCATGGCCGGCAAAAATTTGGTCTCGCCTCCGGCTTCCTTGGTTATGGCCAGGAACTGGAAAAGAACGAATTGCCGGTCTACATCCAGCCGACGAAGCATTTCCACATGCCCGCGCATGACGCCAACATCATCATGGTTGGCCCCGGTACCGGCATCGCACCGTTCCGCGCCTTCCTCGAGCATCGCGCCATTGAAGGTGCCACGGGCAAGAGCTGGCTCTTTTTCGGCGACCAGAAGAAGGCGACTGATTTTCTCTACGAAAAGGAATTCGACGCCATGCTGGCGAAAGGCACGCTGACCCGCCTCGATACCGCGTTCTCCCGCGACCAGGCCCACAAGATCTACGTCCAGGACCGCATGCATGAAGCGGGGGCCGAAATGTGGAAGTGGCTCAAGGAAGGTGCCTACTTCTACGTCTGCGGCGATGCCAAGCGCATGGCCCGCGACGTCCACCAGAAGCTCATCGACATCGCGCAGGAACATGGCGGTCTCTCGCCTGAGGCGGCCAAGGAATACATTGAGGTCACGCTCGCCAAGACGGAGAAGCGCTACCTCAAGGACGTCTATTGATCCTGCCCGCGCGGACCGGTTTTGATTTGAGTTCTAAATCGGTCCTGCATCGGGTAAAGCAGTTGGATGAGTTCCGCTTTTCCTGAAGAGCCGCTGGTCATTTCGACGCGGCACGCGCATCTGTCCGCCGTCCTGCATCGCGCGCCGGGGCACCGGCTTGTCATCCTTTGTCACGGGTTTACCGGGACCAAAACCGAGAGCGGGCGGCTCTTCGTTCACACAGCCCGGACCCTGCGGAAGGCCGGGTTGAACGCGTTACGTTATGATTTTGCCGGCTCCGGCGACAGCAGCGGTGATTTCAACGAGATGACGGCGAATAGCCAGATTCGCGATGCGCTTGATGTGCTGGCTTGGGGACAGCGCCGCTATAAGAAGGTTGCCTTTCTTGGGTTGAGCTTCGGGGGCGGCACCTCCATTTGTGCCTCCTACCAGGCCAAACGGCGGCCCGATGCCCTGCTGACCTGGTCCTCGGTTCCTTCCTTTAAATGGTGGCGTTCGACTCCACCCAAGGGAGAGAAACCCGTTCCAGGGAATCCAATGATTCCCGGAGCCCGCTTTTACAAGGACCGGCCCAAGGTCGATGTGCCGGAGGCCTATGTGGCGCTCGACATCCCCCGCCTGCAAATCCAAGGCGACCAGGACATCCCGGAATTCCGTGAACGCTTCACCGCTTTTTGTCCGAAGAATGATCCGCTGGTGCGGCACGTGGTCATTCCCCTCGCCGACCATGTCTTCACGACATGGGAACATCGCCGTCGTGTGATCGCGGAAAGCACCCGCTGGTTGCAAAAGCACCTCGCCTAGGACGGACGACCTCATGGCGAATCAACTTCCGCAGGAGCGATCGCCAGGGTCTGAAGGGTCATTTGGCCTGCTTCGCGTCGCGATTATTTTCGCCGTCACCTTCTGGATTTATTGGCCGGCTCTGCATGGTGATTTTGTCTGGGACGACGGTTGGTACCTTGCCACCAATCCCTTGATGATTGACCGTGACGGTCTGTGGAAATTCTGGTTTCACCCGGGAAGTTGGGTTGAATATTACCCCATCCAGGAAACGGTCCAGTGGTTGCAGTGGCAACTGTGGGGTGATGCAACTCTGGGCTATCATCTCACCAATGTCCTGTTGCACATTCTCAATGCTTTGTTGGTTTGGCGGCTCCTCACGAAATTTCGCCTGAAGTATGCATGGCTGGGAGGACTCATATTTGCGGTGCATCCGGTGCAGGTGGAGTCTGTGGCCTACATCTCCGAATTGAAGAATACGCTTTCACTCCCGTTCTTCCTGTTGGCGATGTGTCGATGGATCGACTTTGAGGAACACCAGCGGGACAAAGACTATTACGTGGCCTTGGTGCTGTTTCTCACCGGCATGCTCTGCAAAATCACGATGGCGCCCTTTCCGGCGGTCATGCTGTTGTACGCCTGGTGGAAGAGAGGGCGGATCCAGTGGATTGATTTCAAACGGACGGTGCCCTTCGGCATCATTTCCGTGGTCTTGGGGCTGACTACGATTTGGGCTGGAGACACTTATCGGGCCTTCGGACATGAGCAGCCTGAAATTATCCCGATGGGCGGGTTTCTCTACCGGTTGGATGGTGTCGGCCTCATCTCCACGGTTTACCTTGCCCGCTTCTTTCTGCCGCTCGACGTCATGCTGGTTTACCCCCAATGGCGGGTGAATCCTCATGCGCTGATCGAATATGTCCCGTGGCTGATCTTTGGCGGAGGTATCTATTGGCTTTGGAAAAAGAGGCAGAACTGGGGCAAACACGTCTTGCTCGGCTTGGGCTTTTTCCTTCTCAACCTGGCCCCTTTTCTGGGGTTCATTCCGGTTTCGTACATGAGCTTCACCTGGGTGATGGACCACCTGCTTTATCTACCCATCGTCGGCTTGATTGGATTGATTATCGCAGGCATCGGTGATTTCCAGCGGCGTTTTCCTACGGACCGTCCCTACCTCATGGGAGCGGCGATGATCATGATCGCCTTGATGGCGCTGGAGAGTCGTGCGTTCGCCAATCTGTTTATCAATGAGGAGACGCTCTGGTCCTATGTCCTCCAGCGCAATCCCCATGTCTGGCTGGCGCATCATGATCTGGGTTGCAACCTGATGGCCCAGAAACGTTATGCGGAGGCCCTGCCGCATTTCGAGAAGGTCGTGCAAATGAATCCGAATTTTGCTGATGGTCATTATAATCTGGGCATCGCCCTGGGCAAACTCGACCGGACGGAGGAGGCCCGGCAGGAATATCAAAAAGCCCTGCAAATCAATCCGCAGGACGAAAAGGCCTACATCAACCTTGGCGATATTTTGTTTCAAGAGGGACGGGCTGAGGAAGCCATCCAGCTATACAAGCACGCGGTGGCACTCATTCCCAATTTAGCCTTGGTGCATTACAACCTCGGAAACGCTCTCATGCATTCCGGCCAACTGCCCGAGGCCATTCAGGAGTTGAAAACGGCTGTGACCCTTGCTCCCGGACTGGCCCAGGCGCACGAAAATCTGGGGGCGGCCTTGGCGCAATCGGGCGATATCTCCGCGGCCATCGGGCAATTTCAAATGGCCATCCAGATCAATCCGTATTACGTGGTGGCGCATAGCAATCTAGGATTGGCCTATGCTCAGACGGGGCGCATTCCTGAGGCGATGGAACAATTTCAGCAGGTGCTGGCGATTGAACCGAAAAATACTAATGCGCGCGAAAGCCTGTTGAAATTGCAAACGTATCAGCGTGATTCAAGTCCTGCGAAGAAATGACGCAGTTATCAGAGTACGGCCAAATGCTTCTTGATTGAGGCGAGAATGCGGTCGGCGGTTGGTTGCAGGAGAGTCTCATCACGCGTCTCCACCAGCAGTCGGATCTTGGGCTCGGTGCCGGAATAGCGCAGCAGGACGCGACCGTTCGTTCCTAGTTCTTTTTCGATGGCCTTCACAGTTCCAGTCACCTCGGGCAATTGGTCGAGTGGAATCCGCTCCTTCACCTTCACATTGACGAGCAATTGCGGATATTTTTTCATGCCGAGGCGGAGTTGGCTGAGTGGCAGGCCGCTGGCCTTGATGATGCGAAGAAGCTCGAGGGCCGTCACCAGGCCGTCGCCGGTGGTATTGTGGTCAAGCAGGATGACATGACCCGATTGCTCGCCGCCGACATTTAGGCCATGTGCCAGCATCTGTTCGAGCACGTACCGGTCTCCCACGCCCGCGCGGAGGATTTTTCCGCCCACCGCGGCAAAGCATTCGTCGAGGCCGAGATTGCTCATCACCGTGGCGACGAGGGTCTTTTTCGCCAGCTTTCCCCGCTTGAGGAGATCGAGGCCTATAACAGCCAGCATTTCATCACCGTCGAGGAGAGAGCCGATCTCGTCGCAGCAGATTAGCCTGTCCGCGTCGCCATCATGGGCGAGGCCGATTTGCGCGCCAAAGTCCTTCGTGGCCTGCTGGATCAATTCGGGATGGGTACTGCCGCAGGCTGCATTGATGTTGATTCCATTCGGTTCGGCATTCAGCACTTTGACCTCAGCGCCAAGGGCCCGCAGGACCAGCGGGGTCGTTTCATGGGCCGCACCGTGGCCGGCGTCGACCACCACGCGCACGCCTTGGAGATTAAGATTCTGGCCGTAGGCCTTCACGGCCAGCTCGGCATAGCGGGCGGCGCCATTCGGCCAGGTTTTGATGCGACCGATGGTTGTCCCCGTTGCGCCTTGTTCGCGCAGGCTGTCGCCGAGCATCAAGGCTTCGATTTCCGCTTCAAGGACGTCGTCGCACTTCATGCCATCGCTCTTGAAGATTTTGAGACCATTGTCTTCAAACGGATTATGCGAGGCGCTGATGACCACGCCCGCACAGCCTTGAAGATGCCGGACCAGGAAGGCAACTGCGGGTGTCGGTACGACGCCGACGAGCAACACATCGACGCCCATCGCGGAGGCACCGGCTGCCACCGCTTGTTCCAGCATCGGGCCCGAGAGACGCGTGTCGCGACCAATGATCAGCGGCTTTCCGGGTTGTCCAAACTTGGCCGCCACGGCCCGGCCAAAGGCCACGGCCATCTCGGGGGTCAGTAGACCGACGTTGGCTTGGCCGCGAATACCGTCCGTGCCAAAAAGCCGCGTTTGGGTCCCCATAGAAGCCATTGAATTCTGCAGACCGTCCGCTATTGCGAGTCGGAGGAAATGAGCTCGATCTCAAAAATCAACGTGGCATTGGGCGGAATCGCGTTGCCCGCTCCCTGCTGGCCATAGCCGAGCTGCGGAGGAATGATCAGCTTGCGTTTGCCGCCAACTTTCATCGTTGAGGTGCCTTCCGTCCAGCCCGGGATCAGGCTGGTGACGCCCTGGACATAGGGAAAAGTGCCATCGCCGTGGTCGGCGGAAGCGTCAAACTTGGTGCCATCGGTCAACTTGCCGACATACTTCACGACCACATGATCGCCGGTCTTCACGGCCGCGCCTTTACCCACCACGAGGTCGACATATTTCAGGCCGGAGGGCGTGGTGACGATTGGTTTGCCGGTTTCCTTGTCCTTTTCACCACTGGTGGCCTGCGCATGAAGCGGCGTGCCGAGAAAAAGTTGGTCGAAGGCGCCGAACGAAAGCGTGAAGGCAATCATACCGGCAAAAACCAAACTGCGATAACGGAGAGCGGGAAGCATTTTCATAGAAGGGAACAGTTAAAGGTAAACTCCGGAAAAAAGCGAGAATTCTGATGGTGGAAAAGGCAGTCCGCTATTGTCGACCTAGCCGAGAGTGGGAGCGGAACTGGTGTCCTTGCCGGAGGCATTCCATAGCCGGGCGTAGACGCCATTCCGGGTCAGGAGTTCCGGGCCGGTACCCGATTCGACCAGTTGCCCGGCCTCGAGGACATGGATGCAGTCGACATGGTGGATGGTGGAGAGCCGGTGCGTTACGATCAGCGTGGTGAACCGGCGCATTAGCAACTTCAGCGTCTCCATGATCTCGGCTTCGGTTTCGAGATCGAGAGCGCTGGTCGGTTCGTCGAGCAGGAGGATCGGCGCATTCTTGAGGAACGCGCGCGCGAGGCCGATACGCTGTTTTTGGCCACCGCTGAGCCGGATGCCACGTTCGCCCACCTGGGTATCGTAGCCGCGCGGCAACTTCCCGATGAACGCGTGTGCCTGGGCCGCTTCGGCGGCGGCCTCGATCTCGGCACGGCTTGCTCCTGGCCGTCCGTAGGCGATGTTTTCCAGAACGCTTCCGGAAAGCAGCAGCGTGTCCTGCAGGACGACTGAGATGTTCGAGCGAAGCGATTGCTTGGTGAAATCCCGGGCGTCGCCGCCATCGATCAGGACGCGCCCGGAGTTCGGATCATAAAAGCGGGGTACGAGTGACAGCAGGGTTGTCTTGCCTGCGCCGGTTCCACCGACCAGGGCGACGGTCTGGCCCGGCTTCACGTCGAGGCTGATGCCGCGCAGGATCGGATGCTCCTGCTCGTAGGCGAAGCTGACATTTTCGAAAGTAATTTCGCCCCGCGAGCGCGGCATCGGCTTGGCGTCCTTTTTCTCCGGAACCGAATCCTCGGCATCCAGGATTTCAAAGACGCGCTGCATGCCCGCCGCAGCGCCCTCCATCGCCCAGGCCGTATAACTCAGTTGCTCCAGCGGTTGGTAGAGCAGATTCACATAATAGATGAAAAGAGTGAGCTGCCCCACGGTCAGGCGATGGTCGAGGATATGCAGCGTGGCGACGTAGAGAACGAGGGCCACCCCGAGCGACATCACCGTGGAGACGGCGAGACTGGAAATGGCGTTGGTCACCGTCAGGTTGAGATTGGCCGTGTAGCTTTGCCGGGCCTCATTGGCAAATTCGCGCACTTCATATTCTTCCTGTCCAAAGGCATGGACGATGCGGATGCTGGTCAGGCCCTCGCTGGCGCGCGAAAGTACATCACTTTCCTCCTGCTGGACCGTGGTCGTTTGTCTCCGCACGCGGGATGAAAAGAACGTAATCGTGAACCAGAGCAACGGCAGGATCAACAGCGAGAGGCAGGCCAGTACCGCATCCATGGCCCACATGTAAATGAAGGTCATGATCAAGGTGATGACCGAGCCGAAGATGGTGTCGAAACCACGATTGAAGAAGGTCTGGATCGCCTGCGAATCGTAGGCCACGCGGAAAGTCGAATCGCCACTGCGCCGTCGGTCGTGGAAGTGGAGAGGCAAATGTTGCAGGTAGGAATAGAGCTGCGTGCGGAGTTGCAGCAGTGCCTTCAATCCGACATTAATGGAGACGTAATTCCGCCAAAAGCCGAGCAGACCCGACAACAGATAGATGACGACGATGGCCAGTCCGGCAATCAGGGCGGCCTGGCCCGTACTGAAACTAAAACCGTCGTAGTGGACCCGGCCATCTGGCCGTTGCGCGAGGAGGACATGGTCAATGATCCACTGGATCGGCCAGTACTTGAGCAGGCTGAAGTTCACCCCGATCACCATCAGGATCAGGCTGAAGGTGATCGTACTAAGATAGGGCCGGTAGTAGCCGATGACGCGGCGATAAAGACTCATTGCTTTTTCGTTTTCCCCAACGGCTGCAGTCCTGCGCGGATGGCCGCGACTTCGACCAATTCCGCAAGACGATGGCGCAAGCGCAAACCGTGAATGAACCAGAGCGCAGCCAGCACGCTGTCCGCTCCAACCACGCTCAAGGCGGTGCGGAAGGCCGATGGCGTGGTGATTGAGTGCGTCCACAACGAGGCCAAAGTCACGAGCGAGAAGGTGAGCAGGATGCCTCCGACCAGGGAGGAAAACGTGCTGATGTTGAGGAAGTTTCCGACCCGCGTGAGCCGCCGGCCTTGCGGATAGATTTCCGACATCGAAAGCAGGCGCAGGTTCCACCAGCGGCTGGCGAAGACGTGCATGTCCCAGTTGGTCCAGCCGGTGTCGAGCGAGAATTTCCAGCCTTCTTCATCGAGCAGTTGCTCGATCTTGATCAGGAGATGGGTGCGTTCCAGGCCGGTCTCGCTCCAGAACGAGAGACTGCCGGCTTCGCGCCAACCGATGGCGAGATGCGGCGCGTCTTCCTTGGTCGCGATGACGGCCGGGGGGGTGCGCTTGCCGCGCAGCCAGGTGAAGTAACGCGCCCAAGCCCGTCGCCACGGCTGCATGATAGTGAGATAGAGCAACAGGAGTCGCGCAGGCACGCTGTCGAATTTCGCCTCAATGCGGGCCTGCGCCATGTAGCCAAGTCCGACCACCAGCGTGGATCCAAACATGATCAGCGGAATCAGCCGCAGCCAGGGGAGGGGAATCGAGAGAAAGAAAATAAAGAGAGTCACTGCCAGCCACTCAAGGCTGCTCAACAACCCGGCGAACGGCGAGTAGCGCTTGGGATAGATGCACTGGAAAAGTCCCGTGCCGAAAATCCCGTGATAGATGATCGGTTTGGAGAAGAAGGAATCCATCCGCACCTGCGAATAGACATTGCCATGCCAGATGGCTGAGCCGGTCGCCCCGAAATATTGTAGGTGCTTGTAGCGCAGCATCGCCTCGGCCTCGCCGTAGCCGGTCTGCTGGCTGAAATAGGTGCGCACTTCAAAGCGGCGATAGTGCCAGACCACGGCAGCAGGACTGAATCCGATCTGATAACCGCGCTGCATCAGTCGCCAGCAGACATCGACATCGTCTCCCGCCTTGCGGTATTCGGGATCGAAACCGCCAATTTCCTCCAGCGCCCATTTGAAGTAGGCCATGTTGCAGCCGGGCACGTGCTCGGCGATCGTATCGGTCAAAAGCACGTGACTCGGTGAGCCCGGCGCCGCGCCCACGGTGGCCTGGATCCAGTCGGTGGCGGGTGGCGAAATATTCGGGCCGCCCACTGCCGCAAAATCGGCCGAGAGCAGGCTGTGGACGAGGAAGTAGAGCCAGTCCCGGTCAACCATGCAGTCCGAGTCGGTGAACGCCACGACCTCACCCTTGGCCGCCGCGATGCCGACATTGCGCGCCACGCTGAGGCCTTTATTGACCTGGACGATGTTCTGCACGCCGGGGAAATCCTTCATGATTTCCTGCGTATTGTCCTTCGAGCCGTCGTCGACGAAGATGACTTCGTAGCTCGGATAATGCAGGTTCTTGAGCGATTCCATGCAGTCGCGCAGCGTCCGCGCGCCGTTATAGGAACAGACGACAACCGAAACCATGGGCAACTCGATCTCCGGTTTGAAACGCTCGTAGAGAGGCCGGTTTGGATTCTTGAGCAAAGGTTGCAGCGCATTGTAGCTCAATTTGGGACGGCGGTCCGTGGCGACGATGCCGAAGGCCCAGTCGGTCACGTCGATGCCGTCGGTGAACCACTCGTCGGTCCAGGAGAAGATAAACGTCCCCGCGAGACCCGCCTCGAAAACTGTGGTCACGTGCTCCGTCAAAAGCGCAGCCTGTTCCTCTTCCGGATGACGAATCGTGTCCATCCCGAATTCACTCAGGATCAGCGGCTTGTCCCCGGCGAGGTTCTGCAGGCGGCCCAGGTAATTGACCAGGTCCTTCTTGCGATGGAGGTAGACGTTATAGCTGTAAAAATCGACTTCGCTGGGCAGCAGGTATTCGGTGGGAGGGAAGTTGGCGTAGGCCGCGAGCGCGAGCGGGTCATGCTTTTTGACGATGCGGACGAGTGAGTTGAGAAATTCCTCCATCCTCCGTGCTCCATACCAGCGAACGAGATCCGGCGGAATTTCGTTGTCGATGAAGAATCCCAGCATCGCGGGATGACCGGCATTGGCCTGGGCCGCCTTGGCGACGTTACCTCGGATCGCATCGACAGCTTCCCGCTCATCCAGAAAGAGTACCCGCTTGTGCCAGGGAATCGTCACCATCACACGCATGCGGAAGCTCAGGGCCAAATCGAGGAACCAGCGCGGCGGCGTGTGATAGACCCGGATGACGTTCACCCCCATTTCGCGCATCAATCCGAAATCGACGGAGACTTTCTTCGGTGAGGGCAGATTGGGCCCCCCGTCAGTTGCAGGACGGAAAGGGCCATAGGTGACGCCTTGAAGATAAAACTTGGTGTCGCCCTCGAAGAAGAACTTCGCTTTGACCTGGAGACGGGGGAGATCGGTCGCGGCTGTTGGCGCCACGGAGACTACATCATGCACGGTGCGGAGTTTCTCCGAGCACGGCATGTCCGGCAAGCTAGGAATGGGGCGGGGTTGGGACTTCATCAGGTGACGAGGGAACGGCCATGAAGCAGGTTTGAGGGCGTTTGCAGGAGTCGGAATTGCCGGGGACTCAGGCCAAAGCGTCGTTTGAATTCCCGGCTGAGATGAAACGGGTTGGCAAAACCGGTACGGTCCGCCACCTCCTTGAGCAGGTTGTCGGTTGAGGAAAAGAGCGTGGCGGCTTCGTTCAGGCGCATCCTTTTGACGTATTCCATGGGGCTGCAGCCCATCCGTAATCGAAAAAACGCGAAGAAGGCGGAGGGCGACATATGGGTCAGATCGGCCATTTGGTTGACGGTAATCGGGGTGGCCAGATGGAGCTTCAGGTGGGTCAGCAGAGGTGCCAGGCGACGCCCCGCTTGCAGGTGTTCCAGAGCGCCAGGCCTGAGCTTCGACAAGGCACAGACCATGCGCAGGACCGACCACATCAATTCACGGCGTCGTGCCAGTTGGCCGATGAGTGCAGACTTCATGCCTTTAACGGACAGGGGACGTGACAATTCTTCGATCACGAGGCCGAATTGTCGCCCGGGACCTTTCCCTGTTTTCAACGGCATATCGAGCAGTGTGGTCAGGTCGATGGTCTGGTAGAGGACAAAGGAAAAGTGGATCCATCTCGCTGCGAAACCGTGGCGAGGACTGTGATGGTGGATGATGCGAAGCGGCTCATAAGCGGGAGTAAGAAAGGCTTCGGAATCCTGAAGCCGGACCGTCTTGTCTGCACAGGTAATTTCATATTGCCCTATCGTTGATTGGGCCAAAATTCCGTACGGCACCGATTTTTCATGAACCCACCCCGGAGGAAACTTCCTGCCTCCGCCAATTTGAAAAAAGGCGATCTGCAGGGCGTCGTGAGGAAGGTCGGCCAGCCAGTGTTCCATGCAGAGGAGGTCAAGTTAGGAGTTATGGATATGTTTGCAATAGTTAAAGAAAAGATGAAAAACGAGACGATGGGCAATAATTTTGTAGATTAGGATATATGAGACTTTCAGGCCCTGTTTTTGAAAAGACCTCCGATCCGCAGGCCTGGATAAACGCAGTCCAACGCGCGGGCTACGCCGCAGCGGGACTTCCGCTCGCCATTACAGTCGATGACGCCACTGTGGAGGCCTACCTGGCGGCAGCAGCGAATGCGGACATCCTCGTCGGCGAAGTCGGAGCGTGGTCGAATCCCATCGATCCCGACCCGGTCAAGGCGAAGGAGGCATTGGTTAATTGCCAGGCCAAGCTGGCCTGGGCCGAGCGCATCGGGGCCCGCTGCTGCGTCAACATCGCCGGCTCGCGCAATCCGGCCAAGTGGGACGGGCCGCATCCCGACAATTTTTCCGGCGATACTTTCGACCTGATTGTCCAGACCACGCGGGAAATCATCGACGCCGTCAAACCGAAACGGACCTTCTACAGCCTCGAAACGATGCCGTGGATTTTTCCGTCGTCACCGGATGAATACCTCAGCCTGATCAAGGCCATCGACAGGCCTGGTCTCGCCGTTCATCTCGACCCGGTCAACATGATCAATTCCCCCGAACGCGCCTACCGCACCGGCGAGTTCATCAAGGAATGCTTCGCCAAGCTGGGCCCCTACATCAAGTCGTGCCATGCGAAGGACATCATCCTGCGTGAAAAATTGACGGTGCACCTCGACGAATGCCGCCCCGGCACGGGCATGCTCGACTACGAGACCTTTTTGCGCGAACTGGCCAAGCTCGACCCCGACACGATCATCGCCCTGGAGCACCTTCCGGAGGATGAGTACCCCACCGCCGCCCAGTATCTTCGGAATGTACTCAAACAGAACAACCTCACCTAATGCCATGCGCCAAATTATCTTCACCGCCCACCGTACCGCCCAAGTCGTCGATGTCCCCAATTTGGATGCACCCCTCAAGCCGGATGAGGTGAGGGGACGCAGCCTCATCTCGCTCACCAGTCCCGGAACCGAACTCAACTGGGGCTTCCTGGGAGCAAATTTTCCGGCCAACACGGGATATTCCTCTGTGTTTTCCGTGGAGGAAGTTGGCGCCGAGGTGCATGATCTCCAGCCGGGCGCAATTGTCCTGGGCTCAGGAAACCATCGGGAATACCAGCAGGCCGCACGCCGCGACGTCACGCCGTTGCCCGAGGGACTCGCCCCCGAAAAGGCTGTTTTTGCGCGTCTCGTCGGGGTGAGCATGAGCACGCTCAATACGACCACCGCCCGTCCGCCGTCCCGCGTCCTGGTGACCGGATTGGGCCCGGTCGGCAACCTCGCCGCGCAGGTCTTTACCGCCGGCGGTTATCGCGTAACTGCGATCGATCCCTTCGAGGCCCGACGTGAGGACGCGCGCAGGGTCGGCCTCAAGGACGTCCGTGGTGGGGTGGCCGATGCCCCCGCCGATCTTACCGACCAGGTGGCGCTTCACGTTGAGTGCAGCGGCCATGAGCAAGCCGTGTTGGACGGATGCCGTTGCATACGTAAACGCGGAGAAGTCGTCCTGATCGGCGTGCCATGGAAGCGCCGGACGGAGATTTACGCCGCCGATTTGCTCCATGCAGTCTTTCATCGCTACGTCGTCCTGCGCAGCGGCTGGGAATGGGAAGTTCCAGTCCAGCCGAGGGAGTTCGCCGGCAATTCGATCATGGAGAATCATGCCGCCGCGCTTACTTGGCTGGCCGATGGGCGTCTTCGCGTGGACGGCCTCGCCTCGGCCTATGCGCCCAGCCGCGCGCAGGAAGTTTACGATGGATTGCTCGCCCAGTCTTTGCCGACCCCGGCGGCTTTATTCGACTGGAGATTGAAATAAGCGGTTACGCTTAACCTTCGATTTTCCGCCCACGCCAATAACGGGGACCGGCGGAAGGTCCTGCGCTGGGGGAACCGGGATCGCCCGTCCGCGGCGGCGGTGCAATTGTCGCGGGAGCCGATGAGGCGGAGGCTTGTGGAGTATCTTCGGCCACGCCCACGATATCCATCAGGCCAGCGGCCCGGAAGCGGGCGATGGCGTAACGGACCATCAACTCATCAAGGCCCAACTCACGAGCGAGCTGGCGCGCGGAGAGAGTGCCGTTGGAGGACTTCATCGCCACGGCCAGGTCGGCGGCGCCCAATTCAAGATCGGTCGGCAACGCGCCACCCATGTAGCGCGGGACTTCGTTTTCCGCCGGGACGAGTTCTTGCAGTTGGCGTGATTCCATCATCCGCATCTCAAGGATCTCAATCAATTCGGTCGTCGTCGTCGGGGTGCTGGCCGTATTCAGGGTCTGGCTTGCCGGGGCCAGTCCGTCGGTGAAATCAAAACTGCCGCGGTTGAAAAGAGCAACATGCTTGAGAGCATCAATCCCCGACATGTGCGAGGACTGGCAATCCACAATCTCACCCCGGTCAAAAAAAATGAAACCGGTTGACTGGCCGGAGATGAGCGACAACCGTCCGGTCTTGCGCGTCGATTGAAAAAGACGCGCAATATCAGGCAAAGGAATTTCTTCCAGTGAGCCAGAAAGTTGGAAAGCAGCCATGGCAGTAGTCTCAAATAGTGAAAACTACTCTAACCACTTCTGGGACAAAAGCACGCACCAAAGTCTTGTCAGACCTTTTATGTCAAAAGCACGGTTCATAGGGCACCGTCCGGGTACCGCCCTATCAAATGCTTGGTGAAGGAGTTACGGTGTATTGTTGTAACCCAGCGCTCCCATTTCGGGGCCATCAAGACCCTCCATTTCTGTTTCTGCCGAGGTGCGGTTACCGAAGGCCTTTTCCAGGATGAAGAGAACCAAAAGGGTAATCGAGCTCACATAGATGATATTGACCGACATCCCGATGAATTCCGCAAGGAGCTGCTTGAAATCAGGAGTCCACACGCCATTGACCCAAGTGCAGATACCGCTCACGTTTCCGGGAACGCCGTTCCAAGTGTCGCCGTATCTGCCATTGGCAAAGATACCAAGAGAAAGGACGCCCCAGGCACCATTGGCAAAGTGAACTGAAATAGCACCGACCGGATCGTCAATTTTGAGCTTCTCTTCCACAAAGAAGACACTGACGTACATGATCCATCCGGCGAGGGCACCCAGAAGTACAGCGGCCCAAGCATCAACAAAGGCGCAGGGCGCTGTGATCGCGACCAAACCAGCCAACATGCCATTAGCAGAAAGCGACGGATCTGGTTTGCCGATGCGAATCCAGGCAATAATCATTGCGGAACAAGCACCCGCGGCCGAGGCCAGCATGGTGTTGGTCGCAATAACGCCAATTTGAACATCGGTGGAAGCCAGGGTCGAACCGGGATTAAAGCCGAACCAACCGAAAGCCAGAATGAAAGTACCAACCAAGGCCATCGGAATGTTGTGGCCCGGAATGGGATTGGGAGTGCCATCGGCGTTATATTTTCCGATGCGCGGTCCAAGCCACCACGCTCCGACCAGCGCCATCACGCCGCCGACCATGTGCACAACTGAAGAGCCCGCGAAGTCGACGTGTCCATGTCCAATTCCCCAGTTTTTGCCCATCGCCGCCAGCCAGCCTCCACCCCATACCCAGTTGCCGAAGATCGGATAGATGAAGGCCCCTACACAAAAACTGAAGATCGAGAAGGGAAGGAACTTCCAGCGTTCGGCCATCGACCCGGTCGGAATAGTGGCGGCGGTATCCATGAACACCATCTGGAAGAGGAAGAGCGTAAAGATTCCCGGATCGTAAGTAGTCAGGAAGTAGCCCGCATTGCCGATCAGGCCGAAAGGCTTGTCCTTGGTTCCGAAGCCGAGTTCGGAGTTGAGCATTGTGCCGACGTTGTTTCCGAGGGTTGAGACGGTACTCACTGACAAATCACCACCGGTACCACCGAACTGGAAGGCAAACCCGCAGACCCAGAAGCCGAGCATGCCCAAGGAGTAAACCATGAAATTCATCATCATGGTATGGGCCACATTCTTCGAGCGAGTGAAGCCCGTTTCCACCATGGCAAAACCGGCTTGCATAAACATGACAAGAAACCCAGTGATCAATGTCCACGATATATTGATCGAAAGACTGGTGGCATCCTTGACTTCGGTATACTTTTTGGCCGCTGTGCTCGCAGTCTCCTCCGTCTCCTTGACCGATTTGCTCAGCGAGTCAGTAGTCTGCACGGCTTTGTCCAACTTGTCTTTGAGCGGGGCGATCTGGCCAGCTTGCTGATTGAGTGCATCAAGCTTGGTCTGCAACTCCTGAAGCTTCAGCTGCATTTGCTGGACCTCTGCGGCGGAGGCGGCAGGTTGTCCCGGTGGCTGGGCGACCGGTGCGGGAGCATATTGCGCTTGAGCGGCAAAAGTTCCAATGATCAGTAAGACCGTGGTGAGAACAGCGTGTTTGAATGAGATCACGTCACACCGCCAAGCATAGTCCATGCCCGGTTAACAATTGTGTTAAGGATTTTTCAAAATTGGATCAAATCCTGCTTTCGTTCTCCTCAGAATCCAGCCAATGTCCCTCGCGATTTTTAATTTTGTTCCCGCCGTAACCCGTAAGTTTACCTCTCATGCCTCGCCGAGTTTTGATTGTTGACGACCAGGAAGACATGCTGCTCATCCTTGAGCGGGAGTTCCGTCGTCTCGAGGGCGGGACGGTTTTCACGACCAGCAAGTATGGCGAGGTGCTTGAGATCGTGGGATCGAAACAAATTGACCTGGTGATCAGTGACGTGCGGATCGGAAAGGACTCCGGCTTCGATCTCGTGCGCGATATCACCCGGGCCTATCCGGAGGTGGGCACCATCCTGATGTCGGCTTATCGTTCGGCCAGCAATCGTCAGCAGGCGACGGACCTCGGCGTCATCACCTTCCTCGAAAAACCGTTCCAGATCCCGAAACTCCTGGATACGGTCAGGGGTTTCTTTCTGCAGCGCGAACAACCCACGCCGGTGGCCCAGCCTGTTCCCATGGCTCCGCCGGTCGAAGCTACCGGCGCGCTGGCCCATTTCAAACTTCAGGACTTGGTGCAGCTTTTTTGCCTCAATGGCAAAAATGTGCGAATCACGGTAGGATGGGAGAACAAGACGCCGGCGGGTGAAATCCATATCCAGCGCGGGCGCGTGATCCATGCCGATTTCAACGGGGTCACCGGTGAGGAAGCTTTCCACTCCTTGATCCTCGTGCCGCGGGCCATTCTCCGGGTCAACGACTGGGCCGCTCCGGTGCCGGTCACCATCACGACGGGCTGGGAGCATCTCCTGCTTGAGGCGGCCGTCCGGGTCGACGAGCAGGACGGCATGGGCGAGGTGGACCGCGTTGCGACCGGGCCCTGAGCTATTTGCCGGAAGACGGAGGCTCTTCCTCTATGACCCGCGGCTTCAGGAGAACGAGAATCTGCGGCAGGAAGAAAATGGCCGTGACGAGACCGATCCCGATCCCGAGCGACATCAATTGCCCGATCGAATACATCCCCTGGAACTGGGAGACCAGTAGGGAGCTGAATCCGAAAAGCGAAGTCAGGGACGACATGATGATCGCCTTGCCGGTGCTCTCGGAGAAAATCTTGAGTCGCCCGTCCTCACGATAGCGATCGATGATGTAGACCCCGAAGGCGACATCGATGCCGATGATCAGTGGCAACGTCACGATGTTGGCGGGATTGAATTCAATGCCGAACCAGACCATCGCCCCGGTACGCCAAAGGACCGCCAGCACCAGCGGCGTAAGGGTGAGCAACAGGTACTTGAGACTTTGAAAATGGAGGAAGATGAGAACGGCAATCGTGAGGAAGGCCCAGACCGCGGCCCAGAGATAGCTGGTCCGCAACAGCTCTGTGGCATAATAATTCAGGACAGGGGTGCCGGTGGCTTTCGGTGCGACTTTGAGTACGGCCAAGGTGAAGTCCTCGTCCGGGCCGCGTTCCCACAGGTCTTTCTTGCCGTAAACCTGCAGCAGGATTTTGCCGCTGGGCGCGAGGAACAGCTTCTGCAATTGGGGTGGAACATCGGCGAGGATCAGGCCCCGGTCGTCCTTTTGGCCCTTGAGCAGTTGCATGTTCGTCTGCAAGCGGTTGAATGCGCCCGCATGGGAAGCGTCAAAGCGTTCCTGGATGACCTCGACTGAAGCAGAGTTGAGCGCCTTGTCCGCCCGTTCCAGCGCCGGGATCATCGTGTCAAACGCGGCCACGGCCTGCCGGGCGATCGAGGAAATATTCGCGGCCCCCTGCGCCTGTTTGAGGCCCTCCCGCGTCTCGGAAAGCAGGTTCGCAATCTCACGGCGCGCACGCGGAATGTCGACCGGTTTGCCCGTGGCCGGCTTGACGTTTAAGGCGTTGGCCGCGGAAATGATCCGCTTGATGATGGGCGCTTTCTCGTCCTGATTTTCCGGGATCAATTCCAATAGCGAATCGACCCGGCTGACTTCCGGCAGCGCCTTGAGCTTCTTCGAGAGCTCGCGCGCCTCTTCCAGGTTGTCCGCGACGACCGACGCATAGATGGTCGAGATTTCGTCGCCGCCATCATCCTTTGAGGCCTGCATCACGTCGTACAGAGTTTTGACCGAGTCGGTCGACGGGTTTTGCAGATGAAGCAGATTGTAGTCGAAGCGCAGTTGCGGGAGGCTGACGATCGAGGCTACCGAGATGGCAATGGCCACCCCGATCCAGAGCCACGGTGTGCGTACCATGGTGCGGTCCCAGCTATGGATAAAATTCCAGGCCGAGTTATTGGACTGCCGCTGGAGGGCTTCGACGGAGCGATTGCGGTCGCGTAGAACGAAGATGGCCGGGAGCATTACCAGGCTGGCTCCGATACAGAAGAGCATGCTGAAACCAGCGATGATGCCAAGTTCCGAGAGCCCGATAAAATCGTTGAAACAGAGGCTGAAGAAAGCGGCCGCGGTGGTGCTTCCTCCCGTGATGATGGCCACCCCGGTATGCTGCAAAGTTGCCATCACCGCCTGGTTGATACTGCATTCGCGTCCCAATTCCTCTTCGTAGCGCCCGAGGATCTGGATGCCGAAATCGATGCCGATACCAAGGACCATCGGGATCACCGCCACGGAAAGCACGTTGAAGTGCCCCACCACCACCAGGGCAAAGGCGAGCGACCAGAGTACCGCCATGATCAACACCATGAAGGTAAAAGTCGGACGCAAAAAAGTCCGGTAACTGAAAAAGAACAGTGTGATGATGAGCAGGACCGTAATGATGCCTGCCTTGATGCTGTCCGAGGTGGAGAGGATGATCTGGTCGGCATCAAGGGCCGGTTCACCAGTCAGGCGCATGTCGACGCCCTTGAATTCCGGCTGGAGCGACAACTCCTTCAGGTGGGCGCGAATCTTGGCGACCGTTTTGCTGAAAGGCGCCTGGGCATCCGCGTCCTCGACGCCCGTATAGGCAAAAAGAAGCACAGCCTCGCCGCCCTTCAGGCTGAAGTATTCATGCTCGGCAATCAGTTCATTGGCGTCGAAATCGTCGAGGGCGGTGATGTTCCCATTAAGCTTCGATTGCTCCTGGGCCAGCGTTTTGCCATTGGCCTGGGCCGACACCTTGTTGAGGATCGAGACGAATTGGGCGACAAACGCGTTGAAGTTTTTCCAGTTCTCTTTTTTCCGGAGGTATTTGTCGTCCATCTTCTGGTTTGCCTGGTCGAGGATCGAATTGAGGTCCAGGGCGATCTGTTCGGAATGCTGCATGCTCGATTTCTGGAGTCTTTCCTGTTCCTCGACCTGCTCGGCGACCTTTTTCAGTTCCTCCGTGTCCCGGGTGAAGAGGAGGCGCGGCTTGACGTTGGAGAAGTCGATCTTGGAGAGGACCGTCGTGATCTGGGGCTTGAGCGATTCGAGATATTTTCCGATGACGTCTGCGGCTTGACGATTTTTGGCCGGGTCGGGTGATTGGATCAGGACAATCAGGCGGTAGTCGCTGCCGAACTCGGCCTTCATGTCGTTGTAGTCTTTTTTCGACTCGAATTTGTCGCTGAGAAGGTCGCTCGTGTTGTTGATGACGGTGAAGCGGGTGGCCACCACCCACGTGCTGAGCGCCGCCATGAGCACGCCAATCGCCACGATAAGTTCGGGGCGGGCGCAGACCAATCGGGCCACCAGGCCCAGGATGCTCTGCAGAATTCGGTGAATCAACGACATGAGGAGTTGAAATTAAGGACAAGTCCGTTGGCGCTGGCAATCCCTAAAGCAGGCCGGGAGCCTACTCTTTGGATCATCCCCCCCGTCCACAAGGCAAATAGGTGCTTCGAAAAAATCTTGAGTAACCGCTTTCACGATTTACGGTTAGCTATCTCTTCTCCCCGCAGACCGGCCATCAAGGCCGTTGGCTGCGGTTTGAATAAAATGTTGCTCCAGGGACTAATCCTCACCTCTCACCGCGAATACGCCCAGGCCATGCGCCAGGGCCTGCTTGCGGTCGGAGATCCGCAGTCCCGGGTCGACGTTGAACTGGACGCCCTCCGGGCAATGCAATTGGTGCCCCAGCAGTACGGGCTTATTTTGCTCGATACGATGCTCGATGCCATGGATGGCCTGCAATTGTTGCTTCTCCTGAAACAACAGGCCCCCGCCACGAAGTTCATCGTCGTCAGCGATGCGCCGGATGAAACGTCCCGCGCGCAGGCCTATCAGAACGGAGCTGATTTTCTCCTGGAACGTCCCCGCACCCCCGAGGCCTTTCGCACGGCTGTCGATGCGATCCGGGGTTTGGTGGAGCGGCATTTTGACGGCGAGGCGGTCCCCGACACCCAGGACGGAGCCATTACGTCGATCACGGACATCGTCCAGACCCGCTGCCTTTCGGGCGATTCCGTCCTGCTCTTGGTAAGGAGCAAACATCAAAGTGGCGACATCTTCATTTTTCGGGGTGAGGTTTTTCACGCCCAATATCCCGGCAAGAGTGGGGAAGGTGCCTTTTACGACATGGTGCATTGGGACGGCGGCCGCTTGAAAGTCCGGGCGCTTAAGTTGAGCCATGTTCCCCCCCGGACCATCGAGACGCCTTATCGCGAGTTACTGGACTCGGCGAACAAGTCTGGCGTGCTCGATACCGGCCTGCGTCCCCCGACGGGCGAGCTGCTGGTCGTCTCGGGACAGGCGCCCCCCGATACCAACGTCCCCAGCGTGATCATGGAGGCCCCGCCGCTTCAGAAGGCCGCACCAGGTCCGTCCAAATCATCAAAATTGCCGGACATCAGTGCGACGGGAGAGACTCCCATTCCCGCGGTCAATTCTCATTGGAAGATCAATCTCATGGGCGAACTGGTGGAGGGGTCGCAAATGGCGGAGCCGGATCGCTGCGCATTTATCAGCTACTTTATCTTTCGTAAACTGGCCGATGTTGCGGTCGCGTTGGAAGTCGATTACTTCAGCGATATGACGCTTTTTGGGCCTCATCTTCAGCAAGTTTTGGTGGCCGACAACATGGGAGTGCGGCATGCTGTCTTCGAGACGGCATGGACCACGGAGGACCTGCGCAATCAATACGTGCAATGGTGTTGTGAACAAAGCTTTTGAACAAATCGCCCTGATCGAGGGTATGATCGCAGCCTCTTTCGTTTCGAGTGAAGGCAAGCTTCTGGGCTGGTGCTCCAACAGCGCGATTTCCCCGGACACGCTCAATTTCATCGCGGAGACCTGCCGGGTCATTCTCTCAGCCAATCGTGCCGAGCAGCGCCTCGCTGAGACCGGGGCCGTCGCGTTCGGCAACCGGACGCTGGTTTTTCGCGAAGGAGAGACCGGCATTTTCATGGCCTACCTCGACTCCCCCACCAACGATGCCGTGCTGGCCTGGCTCTGGGAACAGGTCGGTCCGATGCTGGAATCGGAGGGAATCAAGCTCAACCCGGCGACCGCCTGACACGAGCATGCAACGTGTGACGGTACTTTTCTCGGGCCGGGTGCAGGGAGTTGGCTTTCGCGTCTCGGTCCGGCAACTGGCCTGCGGTTATGAAGTGACCGGCACGGTCCGCAACCTGCCGGATGGCCGCGTCGAAATGATCGCTGAGGGCCAGCGTTCTGAAGTGGAGGCCTTTCTCACCGGGATCGATGAAAGTGATCTTTCCGGTTACATCGCCAAGAAGCATGAGACGTGGTCGCCAGCGCAGGGAAATCTGCGCGGGTTTGCGGTTGTGCAGTAGCAATCCGTCATCCTGAGCTTGTCGAAGGATAGGTTCAGTTTTAATCTTCAATGGTCGCAACACAACCAATCTCAATCACTTCTTTCAGGAGTTCTTTGGCAGCAGGCTTGCTTAGATTTGAAATGACGACTTCTTTGTGAGCCAGCAAGTAGTCCGTACACCTTTTGCCTTCGACAAGACCATATCCTGTATGTTTTCGAATGACCTTAGAGAGAGAAACTTTCTTTAAGCCAGGTTTCCAACCTTTCAGTTTAACTGTACTCACGGCTGCGCCGGTCCCATGAACTGCAGGTAGAAGTAGAGCACTGGCGCGGTGAAGAGGATACTGTCGATCAGGTCGAGCGCACCGCCGATGCCTGGGATGGTGTGACCCGAGTCCTTGATCGAGGCATCGCGCTTCACCACCGATTCGGCCAAGTCGCCCACCACGCTGATCAGGGGCAACAGCAGTCCCAGCACGAGGCTGTCGACGAAGCTGAGGGCGTGGAGCTTTCCACTCATCACATGGGTCATGACCACGCTGATAATCAGTGACGTCACGATCGCGCCCGCAAAGCCCTCCCACGTTTTGCCGGGACTGATACGGGGAATCATCTTGTGTTTGCCAATCAACGACCCGACCACATAAGCCCCCACATCGGAGAACTTCGTCACCGCCAACAGATAAATCAGCAGGAACCGGTTTTCATTCGGATCGTTGGGCATAAAGGCCAACAGGGCCACGAAGTTGAACAGAAAAGGAACATAGAGCAACCCCAGCAGAGTGAGCGCCGCCGTCGTGATCGGCGCGGCATGGTTCTCCTGTCGCACAACCAGCCGGATGAAGGCCCCCAGCACGCAGAAGACGAGGATCAATTCTTCGCCGAAATGAACAAACCCGGCATGCGCGGGGCGGAAGATCAGGAAATACCAGGTATTGGCAAAGATGAGCGCGCCGCAAAAAAGGCCGCTTTGCTTGAAGACCTTGAGGCCCTTCTCCTCCTGGGCGCGATAGAATTCCCATTGGCCAAGCAACCCCAGCAGACCGATGCAGAGTAGTGAAACGTTCTGCCATCCATAAAAGATCAGGAAAAGCGT